>JAEEGH010011945.1_pt1 | contig 19604 bp, 17 predicted proteins | sample 9134181 | NCBI WGS metagenome assembly JAEEGH01 (sample SAMN16246544, study PRJNA631951) | gut metagenome | biome: gut microbiome; feature: rumen; material: DP-attached | host: Bos | place: Iran: Karaj | collected 2018-10 | reverse complement strand
CGTCCGATATGAGTTCAAAGAGGACGTGCCCATCGCGGGGGAAGGAGATGCGCAATATGGAAGCGGTTCGGCCGCAAATCGCTTGGAAGGATGAATGAAAACCGCCTCAAGCCAATCCATGGTCTCGGTCAGGTTTTCCTTGGACAGGATACGTTCCGTGTCAGACATCTTCATTCCTCTTCCGTCAATTGCCAACCGTGATCTCCCAAAGGAATAATTCGTTTTTCAGGCTTTCCAGCTTTTGGTACTGCCCGAAGTTGAAGTCCTTGGCGCTTTGCAGGGCGACAGGCCGCTGGAACAGGGGAATCCGTTTCACCTTCAGCCCCTGCGATTCGATGAATTTCTGCGCTTCGTCCGCGTCGGCGAAAAAGGCCTTGTCGAAATCGACGTTCGCTGTTTTTTCGTACATCTCGGCGGATTGGCGGTAAACCCGCTGGGCGTCCTTGTCGTCATAGACGACCGCCGTGGCGGCCTTGACGAATTCCCGTGCCAGGAAATCGGAGGTGACGTACGCGCCGCCGTGCTTCTCGAGGATCGCCTTTATGTTTTTCAGCACGGTTGCCTGTTCTTCCCGCGTCAGATACATCATCAGCCCGTCCATGGTAATGCAGACAGGGCCTTCCAACCTGTCGGCAGCCCGCATCATGCCGACCTGATCCTTCGCGTCGGCGATCGCGTAATGGACGCGCTTCTGCTGCTTGCGGGACAGGCAGTCCGGCAGGACGGTCCTGATTTCCGCGATTGAGGGGGCAAAATCCGTCCCGACGAACATCCTGCCCTGTCGAGCCATGGCAATGCTCCGTGGAGCAAACCCGCAGGCCACGTCGAGGACGTTTTGATACCGGTTGCCGGCAATGTATTCATTGAGCGCGGCGTACCGCATCTCGATATACAGCTTGTTCACCGGCGCCAATTCTTCGTAATGGGGCACCGAATCTTTGGACAGGCTGACTTTTTCACCGCCGATGGCCTCGGAGAATTCCGCCGCCTCGGGAACGCCCGCCTCCCAAAGCCAATAAAGAGAGGTGTAGGCCGTATAGGAAACCGGCGGCATGGCCTCCGCCGCGCACACGCTCGTCCAAACGGCGCACAGGATGGCGGCCAGCGTCAAAAATCTTGCGATCGGGCCTTGTTTTTTCAAACGAAACATAATTCTTCCCCCTTGTTTTACTCCTGCCACGGCGGATAATTCATACCATTTTCATCATAGCATAGAGAAAGAACGCTGGCAAACGCGCATCGGCGGACTTCGACAAGCCAAAACGGCGCATGACGCTCCTCTTGTCCGCTCGTTGCGGACCAGCATCGTTGCGGCCTCCTCGGGATTGCTGATAAGGACAAAAAAATATGGAGTACGAAAATCGGAAAATCAGATTTTCTTACTCCAAAATGTTTTGTCATGGATTTTTCAATCCTCCGCTTTTTTATCCGCACGCATGCTGCCGGCGCCGATGATGAGGTCGAGGCATGTACGATTGGAGGATTTGTACCAGCGAAGATTGTCTACCGTCACTCTGCGCGTATAATATTTGAGCGGGCCGCCCTCTTCCCCTTCTCCGGGAAACCATCGGCTGCTCCCGGCGTGGATGACGTAAGGCTCTCCCTTATCGTCCCGCCCGAGGTACATCATGACGTGGCCGTCCGTGAACAGGAGGTCGCCGGGACGGAGCTTCCCGATGGCTGCGCGCTTTTCTTTCGCGTTCATTTTTTCGAGATCGACGACCTCCGGCATGGCGTACATCTGCTCCACAGCGTCCGCCGGAAGGTCGATGCCCATGCTCCGATAGACGTCCGCCGTGAACATCGAACAGTCCACGCTTTCCTCCAGTCCGCCCCAGCCGTAAAGGTCGCCCAAGAAGCGGAACGCCTGCCGTATCAGATTGTTTTCCGAGTACGGCAGCCATCCTTTGTTTACCGTGTCGTCCGCCGGGATACGCACCGTCGCTTCCCGGAGCGTCCGGTCGGCGCCGATCGGCACCGATACGAGCCACGTCCCGTCCGCTTGCGGCTTGGAACGAAGCAAAGGCAGCCGGCTTCCCATCTGGAACGTCAGGGATAACTTGTCGCTGACCGGGATTTCCTTCTTGTGGCCGGTGATCACGAGGAATTCTTTCGGGGCTGCGTATTTCATCCACTCCTTGCGGTCCGTGAATACCAGCGCGTTCCTGTCCATCCACCCGATGAAGTTCCGCATTTCCACGAAGCAGAATCTCTTGTCCCGGCTCTCCGCCAGCACGGCCACCGGCTCCGCCGGATCGACCGTCGTCCCCTGAAGGAGGTCGTAATGCGTATCGTAGTCGTCCTCATACCATCCGGCGCTTTCCGGCAAATGGCGGAGGCCTGCCCGGGTCGTCGTCAGGGCAAAACGCACGGCTTGACGCTCGGGCAGCGCGTTGAAGCCGCAGTTGTCGACTGCCTGCCCATAACGGGAACGGGGCAGCGGAACCCCGTTCTCGTACACTTTTTCCGGCTCGAAATACCAAAAGCAGCTCTTGGCGAACGCGATTTTCTTCCGCAGCTCGTCGAGGGACAGACTGTCGGGATAGTCGGCCATATCGATGAGGGCCGCGCTTTTTTTGCGCATCGTTTCCCGAATCTCTTCCCGCCTGCTTTCGTCCATTGCCTTTTCGCCGCCGGGATTTCGCCGCGTCCAGTATTCCGCCGAGCCGAATTTGCTCTTCATGGCGCCGGTTTCCTCGCCGCCCGCCAGATATTCCTCCAGCGTCAGCCCCTGCAGGAAAATCTTCCGCGCCGTCTCTTTCCCGACGTAGCGGATGTGCCATGATTCGTAGTCATAACCGGTGACGCCGGACTTTCCCGGAGGATAGCGGAGGATGAATCCGTGGTCGGCCAGTTTCCGGTGCATTTTCTGGTACGGGGTTTCCTGCGTCCCGTAATAGTCGGCGACGGACGCGCCGTTCACGACGACGGTGGCGTCGATGGCCAGCCCCGTGTGGTGCTCCGAATAGCCCGGAACGGCGACGAAATTTTTGACATACGCCTCGCCTTCCGTCTCCCGGAGCTCCTCGATGAGCTGCTGCTGGCGGGCGACGCTGCGGTACGCAGATTCCAGCTCGATCTGGATGCCGCTTTTCAAGAGGTCCTTGCGCAATTCCAGGAAATGGTCGTAGGTTTCCCGCTCGACCTGGAACTTCACGCCGAAGCAGTTCTTCACGGTCACTAAGGAAACGACGGATTCGTAATCGTCAGGCAGTTTATGCGTCTTGTTCACCAACAGCGGCGCTTCCGTCGCGGACGTCGCTGCGGATTGCGAGGCCGCCGCTGCCGCGCGGGGCGTCCATGCCGCGTCGCCGCCTGCCTGAAAGCCGATAGCGCCGACGAGCAGGGCAGCAGCCAGTATCTTTTTCATGGAATCATCTCCTGCAAAACGGAAATTTCACACGTAAATTATACCATTTTCCAAAACAGGGACAAAATCAATCTACGCTTACCTGTTGCGCCAGCGAAGGGAAAGTCCTCGACAAGCGCATGAATTGACTTATTCAGCGCTTCCTATATAATATTCGCGGAGCAAGTACACAATCTCGGAAGGTGACTGAATCTAATGAAGCAAAGGGACAAAACTCTGGATATCGCGAAAGGGCTCGGCATGCTCCTCGTGGTTTCCTATCATACGATTTACTGTTCTCCGAAGACGGAGATGTTTTTTGAGTACATTTGCGGCGTCTTGGGCTTTTTCACCTTCGCCGCGGGATACACCTACCGGCCGGGCCGCAGGACCTTCGGCGAGAGCGTGATGAGCCGCGTCAAAGGCGTCATGATTCCCTATTTCAAGATTTCCTTCGTGACGATCACGCTGCTCTGCCTCTATTGCCATCTGACCCGGGGCGTGGATTTGCGCTGGTGCTTCGACCAGTATGTATTCACCTATTTCCGGGGCGAACTGACGGAAATGATTTGGCCCGGTTATTATCGCGGCCACGATCTCGTCACCAATATCGTCAGTCCCGGCTGGTATCTGTGGATGCTCTTTTTCTCGAGTATCCTCTTTTACGCCGCAGCGGATTTCGCGCTGCAAAGCCGGGGACGGCTCGCGGCAATCGTCGTCGCGTTTTGCGCGGTTTCCTACGGGCTGATCGACCGGGGCGTCGCGCTGCCCTGGGGCATGCAGAGCGCTCCCGTGTACGCGGCGATGATGCTGCTCGGCGCCCATTGCGGACAACGCCGGCTGCTGGACTTCGACGCCATGAGCGGCGGGAAGAAGCTTGCGCTCGCGGCGCTGTCCTTCGCCGTCATCGTGATTTCCCTGCGGTACAATTTAGTGGTTTGGACGTTCCTCGGACAGTTCCGGGACCGCCTGACCTACGCCAACGGCGTTATCGCCTATATGCTGTTGGGACTCGCCGACACCTTCCTCTTGATGTGGCTGTCCCATGCCATTGAAAAGCTCGGCGGCGCGGCGGCCGACCGGCTCGTCTTTTTCGGCGCCGGAACCATCGTCACGCTTCTGATTCACGCGGCCATCGGCTTTTGGTGGTTCGAGCTTTTCTCGCTGCCCTGCAAGTTCGAGAAATGGGTGCGCGACTATACCCCAACGGAGTTCGTGATTACCGTCGCGATCTATATCCTGACGACGGCCTGCTGCTATGGGGTGCTGACGTTGCGCGAGCAACGCAAAAACCGACGCGACAAACGAGAGAGAATGTGATATAATAGCGTCGTTTTCATCAGACCAATGTCCGCGATAGGCGGACGCAGGAGGGATTCTATTCATGGAAAGTTTTATCCCGATGCTGAACAGCATCGACTCGATCGTCTGGGGGCCGCCGCTGATTGCGCTGCTGGTCGGCACCGGCATTTATCTGACCGTGCGCCTCGGATTGATCCAGGTGTTTCGGCTGCCGCTGGCGCTCTCGCTGATTTTCGGCGCGAAGAACCGCGGCGAGGGCGACGTCAGCAGCTTCAAGTCGCTTTGCGTGGCGCTGTCCGCTACGGTCGGCACCGGCAATATCGTCGGCGTCGCCACGGCGGTGAAGGTCGGCGGGCCGGGCGCGCTCTTCTGGATGTGGATGGCGGCGTTCTTCGGCATGGCGACGAAGTACGCCGAGGGACTCCTGGCGATCAAGTATCGCTCGAAGGACGAGAACGGCGAGGTCGCCGGCGGCCCGATGTATTACATCCTGAACGGTATGGGCGAGGCGTGGAGGCCTCTCGCTACCTTCTTTGCCGCCGCCTGTATCCTCGTCGCGTATTTCGGTATCGGTACGTTCCCGCAGGTCAACGCCATCGTCGATTCCGTGCATCTGACCTTCGGCATATCGAAGTTCGTGACGGACGCCGTGCTGACCGTACTGGTCGCCGCCGTCACTCTGGGCGGACTCAAGAGCATCGCGAACGTCGCCGATAAAGTCGTGCCGTTCATGTCCGCCGTCTACGTCGTGCTCGGCGTCGGCATGATTATCGCGCATCTCGGCGATATTCCCGCCGCCGTCAGCATGATCCTGTCCGACGCTTTCACGGGCCACGCCGCGGTGGGCGGCTTTGCCGGCTCGACGATGATGATGGCGATGCAGAGCGGTATCGCCCGCGGCGTGTTCTCCAACGAGTCCGGTCTCGGCTCCGCGCCGATCGCCGCCGCCGCCGCGAAGACGAAATGGCCGGCGGAGCAGGGCCTGATCTCGATGACGGGCACCTTCATCGACACGATCATCATCTGCACGATGACGGGGCTCGCGCTGATTTTCACCGGCGTCTGGTGCGGCGACGCGGCGGGCGCGCAGATGACTTCCAACGCTTTCGCGGCGTCCTTCGGTCCTTCGGGCGCCGTGGTTTTGACGATTTCGCTGGTGCTCTTCGCGTTCACGACGATCCTCGGCTGGAATTATTACGGCGAGCGCGCGGCGATTTACCTGTTCGGCACGAAAGGACTGATGCCGTACCGTGTGATCTTCATCGTGCTGATCGCGTCCGGCGCGTTCCTGAAGCTCGAAGCGATCTGGATTCTCGCCGATATCGTGAACGGCCTGATGGCGATCCCGAACTTGATCGCGCTGATCATGCTTTCGTCGGTCATCGTTTCAGAAACGAAGCTTTATATGGAGCACAGGAAAACCCACGGCGAGGATTAACTAAGGACATAAAAAAGAGAGCCTTGTGGCTCTCTTTTTTTGTTGCCTCTATCCGAGCTTTTGGACCATGCGCTTGGCGATCAGGATCGCCTGTTCTCGGGTGGCCTGGGCATAGCCCGTCGCTTCTTCGGCGTCGGTCACCGCCCGGGGCGCGAATTTGTTGCCGCCGACGCCGTCGATGACGCCTTTCGCTTTCATGAAATAAACGCTGTCCTTAGCCCAGCCGGAAATGTTCTTGTCGTCGGCGAAAGGCGCGGGCGTCTCGTACATCCCCCGGAACGTCCCGACAAAGTTCCCGTCGGTTTCCAGCGTCCACCCGTCGATGGCGATCTTCTTGTAAAGGCGGGTCAGCATCGTCGCAGCCTGCTCGCGGTTCAGCAATTCTTCCGGTGAAAAGCTGGTCGGGCTCGTGCCGTTTGTCACGTCGATATTGTAGGCTTTCAATACCTCGACGTCCGTGGTGTCGGTGAAGGGATTCGGCGCGTAAGGCTCGGCCTTCAGGTCGGTCAGCGCCTCGTAGCACTTGACGCTGACGGCGGCAAACTCCGCGCGGGTAATCGGAGCGGTCAGGTCCGCGCCTTTCAGGCTATTGGGAATCAGGCCGAGCGCTGCGGCTTCCTCCAGCTCGCTCTGCGCCCATTCGGACGCGGTGAAGGCGGTCTCCGCGCCCGCACTTTCCGGCTTTTCCTTTTCCGCGCCCTCGGAAGAATTGGAGGCGTCGGGCATCACAGGCGGAGCGTCGACCTCCGGCGCGGGTATTTCCTTAGCGTCAGGGGCGTTGGATGATTCAGACGGCGCGGGCGTGTCGTCGGCCTCCGGCGCGGGCATTTCCTTCTGCGTGCCGTTCAGGCCGATGGAGGTTTCCTGCGACCACGGGGAGAAGATGCGCTGCTTCTCGTCGCCGTCCCCCCAGTATTCAAGCACAAGACGGCAGCGAACGGTCAGCGTGTGGTTCGTCAGGTCGTAATGATAGTTGACCCCGCCGTCGCTCATGGTAAACCGGGTGACGATCGGCGCCAGGAAGCCCTCCTTCCCTTTTTCCAGATAGGTCAGCCAGCTCAATTCCATATTGTCGCGGGTCTTGCCCGGATTGTTGTTCAGTCCTTCGTTGACGTGGAACGCTAAATTGTGCGGGATATCCAGTCCCGGCCAATCCGCTTCGTCCCACTCGTCGCTGTATTGCCAAGGCCCGTCGTCGATGCTGGCGTCGGTCTGGAGATACAGGTGGTAATCCTCGACGCCGAAGCGGGCGGCGAAGCCGTCGCGCCCGTTGTGCGCATCACCCCAGCGATTGTAGGCGTCGGCCAGCGCCAATACGTCCTTCGGCACGACGTACCACATGGTGATGGAGTCGCCGTCGTCTTTCTTTCCGCTGTATTGCAGGAACGGCGCTTGCGGCGCGGTGATTTCCCCGGACGGGAAAAACTCCCCGACGATTTTCGGCGCCGCCATGACCCGAAGCGGCAGCAGCAAAAGCGTCAGCAGGAACGCCGCGAATACGGCGGCGGATTGTCTTTTCATATCGGTTCCCCCTTACAGGAAATAATCACGTCAACGATTTCTTGAGGCCCTCGAAGCCTTCACGCCTGTAAATTTCCTTATAATATCGAAGTTCCTCCTGTATGATGCCGTCGATGGCCCTCATGCCGAGGAGTTCCACCGGGGCCTTGTCGTCGGTCAACGGCTCGCCGCCCCGCGCGGGAGACTGCCACCGCGCCGCCACATGACGCATCAGCGAGGAAAGCACTACGTCCGGCAGGGCGGCCGCCTTCGGAAGCAGCGCATCCAGCGTCGCCTCATCCCTCGCGGCGAACAGCGCCAAATTCGTGTCCCCCGCCACCGGGACGACGCGGATTGCCGGGAACACGGCGGCGATGGTATCGATCAGCCGCTCGTTGATATTGCCCTTGCCGCTGGCGCGCATATTGAAATTCACCGACACGACGCCGCCGGGGGCAAGGTGGTCCTCCACCATGCGGAAAAACTCCACGGAGCTCATCTGGAAGGGAATCGTGATATCCCGGAACGCGTCCACCATGATCACGTCATAGCGGTTTTCGTCCGCCTGCAGGAACGCCCGCCCGTCGTAGGCGACGACGGGGATTTCCTCGGGCAGCTCGAAATACGTCCGGGAAAGCGCGATGATTTTCTCGTCGATCTCGACCCCCGTGATCCGCGACGCCGGGAAATAGCGGCGGCACTGCTCGGCGAAAGTGCCCGTGCCCATGCCGAGGACCAGCACGTCGCCGCCCCCCGTCAGCGTCGGGGCCGCCAGCGCGTAGTCGAAATACATGCCCGTCAGCGAGCCGTCCTTGATTCGCTTCGACTGGACGCCGAACATCACGTTCGTCGAGAAAATCGTCATCCGCTCGTCGTCCTTGACTTGCAGATAGTTATAGACGGATTCACCCTCGTAGGCCAGCGCCGTTTCCCAAAAGGCGGGGCTGCTGCTCGCACCGAAAACCGCGAAGAGCAGGAAAGCTATGAGGGACGTCACGCAAAGGCGTTTCCCCGTGCCCGCGCAAAAGAAATAACCGATCCCCAGCAGCAGCAGGACGCCCGCGAAAACGAGAAACGTCGCCGCCGTGCCCGCCGCGGGGATGGTCACGAAGGTCGGAAGGAACGTGCCGATGATGCTGCCCGCCGTGTTGAACGCGCCGATATTTCCGACGACGCGCCCGCTCTCGTCGAGGCTTTCCGTCGCGTACTTGACGAGGGACGGCGTGACCGTGCCGAGCAGCAGCAGCGGGAAGACGAAGATCGCGGCGCAGGAGATAAACGCCGCCGTCACAAGGAGGTTCGTCTCGATGGCGACAATCAGGAGGCCGGAGACGACGGCAATCACATATTTTCCCAGCACGGGAATCGCTGCGATCCAAAGGGCGGCGACCATCAGCCGCCGATACAGCCGCGCCGGATCGGGGTCGCGGTCGGCAAGACGGCCGCCCCATACGTTGCCGAGGGCCAGGGCGATCATGATGACCCCGATGATGATGGTCCAGACGATCTGCGACGCGCTGAAGTAAGGGGCCAGGAGGCGGCTCGCGCCGATTTCCACGGCCATGACGGACATGCCAGAGAAAAACGCTGTCGCGTATAAATATGTCTTGCTTTGCAAGGGAAATTTCCGTCTTTCATGGACGGAAAGTGCGCTCATGGTTTTCACTTCCTTTGTCGTGCTTTTTATTCGACAGATTCAGGTTCTTTTCCTTCCTAAAAATATATAGCGGGAGATTAAATGGGATTTTCTTTTGCGAAAGGTTTTTATATCGGATTATACGACTATTCATCATGGTTTTATGATTTGGCGGGGCTTCGCCCCTCCAATCCTCCCCACAAAGGGGACTACGTCCCCTTTTGAAACCCCTGAAAGGCCCTGCGGGGCCGGAGATTCCGCGGTCAAAGGAAAGAATAATTTTATGCTTTGTTCATCCCGCGTTTACGGTTGGAGTAGCTTAAACTTTAGCCCATGTTACATAATTTGGATTACGTTTGCGTTGCGAAAACCCAATCCGCAAAAATGGGCTAAACTTTAAGTCGTCAAGAGGCTGAATCGCGGGATGAACGGTCCGATAAGCTGTTCCGAGCTTTCACCGCGGAATCTTGGGCCCGCAGGCCCTTTGGGGAGTCACGAGGGATCTCCCTCGTGTGGGAGGGGATGCAAAGGGGAGGGCGACGTCCTCCCCTTTGATCGTTCCATGATGATGAACTATTGTAATCGTATAAGCCAATATCAAAACCTTTCGCTGAAGAAAAAATAAAAAACCGAAAAAATGTTTCACGTGAAACATTTGGAAACGATTTCCGAATTTGCGTTTTAAAATATAAAGAAAGCAAAAATATAAGAAGCAGCACGAAATGAAAAACGGAACGGCGATTTTGCCGTTCCGTTTTTCCTGTCTATTTGATTTCTGAGTTGCTGTAAACGCCGGGCTTCAAAAGTCCCGAAAGCGTCTGGGCTGTGTAGGTCAGCTCTTCGCCGCCGAGGGCGAGGGCCATATCCAGTTCCTGCGCGATGTAGGCGAGGAATTTTTCCGCCGCCTGGGCTCGAATCTCGTCTTCCGGCAGATGAAACGCCCACTCGACGCCGACGCCGCCGTTCTGGTTGTCGCCGGACATCTCCCATGTTTTGTCGAAGGTGGTGTAGAAGGAATTTTCGTCGAGCTTTTCCCAGCCCTTTGACGCCTCGGCGAATTTCAGGCAGGAGTCGGTGTATTCTTTGATTGTCATGGCATAGCCTCCTCATGGTTTTGTGAATCTTTCCGTCCGCTTTTCATATTATAACGCCGTTGTTCATATTTTTCCGTAGGAAAAATAATCCAATTTTAGCGTTTCGACGAAGCGAATGCTTCGTCATAACGCAGTTGTTCAAATTTTGTCGATAGAAAAAATCTTTATAAGCAGCGTTTTGAGAAGGCCGCGATTCATGCGGCGTGGGGGCGGAAAGAATTTGAACGCCGCCTGCGGTGCAAAATCATTGTGAATCTTTCGCAAAAAGCTTTATATTTTCCGCTAAAAATGGTATTATAAACATTAGAATGTTTTAATGGCGAAAAGAATGCCGGAGGTTTCACGATGATCGACATGAAGGACGTTTCCAAAGTCTATGAGAACGGAGCGATGGCGCTCGACCATGTGAACGTGCACATCGACAAAGGCGAATTCGTATTTATTGTCGGGGCCAGCGGCGCTGGAAAATCTACGTTCATCCGCATGCTGTTTCGCGAGGTGCTGCCTTCCGAGGGCTCGTTGGTCGTGAACGGACAGGACGTGGTTCACATGGATCACAGTGACGTGCCGTTCCTTAGGCGCGGGCTGGGAGTCATTTTTCAGGATTACCGGCTGCTGCCGGACAAGACGGTGACGGAAAACGTGGCGTTCGCGATGCAGGTCATCGAAGCGCCGCGCAGGAAGATTCAGCACAGCGTAAACGCGGTGCTGGACATCGTCGGGCTTCGCGACAAATACAAATGCTTCCCGTCCCAGCTTTCGGGCGGCGAGCAGCAACGCGTAGCGATTGCCCGGGCCATCGTCAATCATCCGGCGCTGGTGATTGCGGACGAGCCCACGGGGAATCTGGATCCCGAGACGTCTTGGGATATCATGGATATTTTCAAGCGCATCAACGCGGACGGTACGACGATCGTGATGGCGACCCATGACAAGGATATCGTGGACGCCATGAAGCGGCGGGTAATCGCCATAGAGGACGGTCATATCGTGCGCGACGAGGCGCAGGGGGCATACGGTTATGAAAATTAGTACGAGCGAATATATTGTCCGGGAGACGATGATTTCGCTGAAGCGGAACAGCTGGATGTCGTTTGCTTCCATCGGCACGGTGGCGGTTTCGCTTTTCGTATTTGGCATGTTCTTGATTCTCGTGATGAATATGAACCGCATGGTGGCGTCTTTGGAGTCGCAGGTGGAGATCAGCGTCTACGTCAAGGACGAGGTCAGCGACAGCGGCATTCATGCGCTGGAAGAGCGGATTACCCAGATGCAGGGCGTGGAGTCGGTGAAGTATGTCGACCGCGAAACCGCTATGGTGCGTTTTCGCGAGCGTCTGGGCGATCAGCAGTTCTTGCTGGATTCCCTCGGCGAATCGAACCCGCTGCCCAATTCCTTTGAAGTGCGCGTGATTCGTCCCGATATGGTGCGGACGGCGGCGGAGGCCATTGCGGAGATGCCGGGGGTGGAGACGGCGAAATACGGGCAGGACGTGGTGGAGCATTTGTTTGACATCACGCGTCTCGTGCGGCTGTTCGGCCTTGCGCTGATGTTCGTGCTGGCGCTGGCGACGCTCTTCATCATTTCGAATACGATCCGGCTGACGGTCTTTGCCCGGCGCAAGGAGGTCGCCATCATGAAATATGTGGGGGCGACGGATTGGTTTATCCGTTGGCCGTTCCTGTTGGAGGGAATCGTGCTCGGGTGTCTGGGCGGTATCGTGGCGGCGCTTATCCTTCGGGGCGCGTACCGTATGATTGCCGCGAAGATTTACGACACGCTGGCGTTTTTCCCGTTGATTCCCGAGAATCCGTTCCTGCATTATGTGACCGCGGCGATTCTCATCTGCGGCATGATTGTCGGGGCGCTGGGAAGTACGATTTCACTGAAGAAATTCCTGAAGGCGTAAGGAGGCGCGTCTATGAAAGGTTGGAAGGCGCGGGCTGTCGCCGTGTTCCTCGCCTTGCTGGTTTGCATAGCGCCTGCGTCTTTCGCTCTGGCGGACGACGCGGAGACGCAGGAATTGGAGTCCCAGCTGGAAGATCTCCAGCGGCAGGCGGAGAAGCAGCAAGAGGAAACGGACAGGCTCGACGCGCGCATCGGCACGATTTCGGAGCAGCTGCGGGAGCTGTCGGAGAATGTGAAGGAAGCCGAAGCGGAGTACAATCAGATTGCGGGGGAACTCGCGGCGACGGAGAAGCGCATCGAGGAAAACGCGGAGCTCTTGGAAGCGACGGAAAAGGAACTGTCGGAAAAGACGGCCCAGCTTCGCGGGCGTATCCGCAACGTCTATATGCACGGGCAGGTCAGCTATATCGACGTACTGTTCGGCGCCAAGGATTTCTCGGATTTCCTGACCCGCATGGATCTTTTCAAAAGGGTAATCAACAGCGATTACGCGCTGGTGAAGAGGGTCCATGAGGCGAAGCGCATCGTGGAAGCGACGCGGGCCGAGCTGGAAAAACAGCGGGCCTACGAGGCGCGGCTGGTAAAGGAAGCGGAAGAGAAGCATTTGGAGCTTTTGGAAAGGCGGCAGGACAAGAACGCGCTCCTGGAGAAGGTGGAGACGGATCGGGAGGTTTCGCAGCAGGCTTACGAAGAATTGATTGCCGCATCGGCGGAAGTCGAGCGGCTGATTCAGGCCAGCCGTTATCGTTACCAGTATCCGAGCAGCGGCGGTTCCGGTTCCATGATTTGGCCTCTGTACGGGGAGATTACGTCGGAGTATGGCTGGCGTACGCACCCGATTTACGGCGACAGCCGCTATCACAGCGGCATGGACATCGGCGGCGATTACGGCCTTCCGATTGTCGCTGCGGCGGCGGGCATCGTGACTTACTCCGGATGGATTTCCGGCTACGGTTATGCGGTCATCATCGACCACGGCGGCGGCATCTCGACGCTGTACGGACATAACGAGTCGCTGGCGGTAGGCGAAGGACAGACCGTCTCGCAGGGACAGGTCATCGCCTATTGCGGATCGACGGGCAATTCCACCGGCCCCCATTGTCACTTCGAAGTGCGCGAGAACGGCGAGCCGGTGGATCCGATGGGGTATTTGTAAAGATAGGAGTGAGGAGTTAGGAGTGAGGAGTTGGAAAGCGCAATAACTCCACACTCCTCACTCCTAACTCCTCACTGATTCGGAGGCTTGGGTTTTGATAGGACGTATTTTTAAATGGATTTTCGGCGCGGCGTTGTCCGTCGTGACGGCGCTGGTCATCCTCGCGGTGGGGCTCGTGTATCTTTTGGGGCTCGACGAGGCGAAGGTGACGCAGCTCGCCCGTTTTTTCGCGACGATGCGGTTTATCGAGACGGAATACGTGGATGACGTGGAGCCGTCGAAACTGATAGACGGCGCCATTTCCGGCATGGTGCGCTCGCTGGGGGATCCGCATTCGGCGTATCTCGATCCGGCGACGTATAAGAAGCTGAAGGAACACTCGGAGGGAACCTTCGGCGGCATCGGCGTCGTGATGGGGTTTGACGACGCTGAAGTGAAGGTCATCTCCGTCATGGAGGGAACGCCGGGCGCGGCAGCGGGACTGAAGGCGGGCGACCGCATCTTGCGCGTGGACGGCGAAGAAACGAAAGAGATGGAGCCGGAACTGGTGGCGGCCTCCATTCGCGGCGAGGCGGGTTCCAAAGTGGTGCTGACCATCGCAAGGGCGGGCGAGGCGAACCGCGACTACTCGATCACCCGCGACCATATCCGGGTGAAAACGGTGGCAGGGCGGATGCTGGAAGAGCCGGGCGTCGGCTATATCCGCATCGTGCAGTTCAGCGAAAATACCGGCAAGGAATTCAAGGACGTTCTGACTTCATTGCAGGAAGGCGGCGCGAAAGGGCTGATTATCGATCTTCGCGCGAATCCGGGCGGCCTTTTGACTTCCTGCGTGGAAATCGCCAAGGAGATAGTGCCCGCCGGGCTTATCGTCTCGGTGGTGGAGCGCGACGGCACGCGGGAAGAATATTTTTCCGAGCGGAAGTCGGGCTTCATGCCGATGGTGGTGCTGATCGACGGGAACAGCGCCAGCGCGTCGGAGATTCTTGCGGGGGCGCTCCATGACACGGGGGCGGCGGAGCTGGTCGGCAAGACGTCTTACGGCAAAGGTTCGGTGCAGGTCATCATGCCGATTCCCGGGCAGGCGGACGCAGTGAAGCTGACCATCGCCCGGTATTACACGCCCAGCGGAGCGAGCATCCAGGGAAAAGGCATCCGGCCTGACGTCGAAGCGGAGCTGCCGGAGGGAGCTACGGAAGATACGCAGCTTTCGGCGGCCATTAGGCGGATGAGAGCGATGCTCCAAAGGAAATAACGAGAGAAATAAAAAAATATTCATGAACTCTTTTAATTTGAAAAAAATCTGCTATAATATACCTATGGGGGTATACAGGAACCCGTGAACAAGTCCTATCGACTTATCAGTGATTCCTGAATCGGCAAGAGATTTCCTGCGGCAGTGTCGTTTGGGCGGCGTATTGACAGGAACCGGCCGGGAATCCTCAAGAGGTGGTATCCGAGGGATCGCTTTCGGATGTATGAGCAATGTTATGGCAGGAGGGAATGGATATGCCAGGAGTCGCCATGGGACGCCGCGAGAGAAAAAAGCTGCAGTCGAAGCAGACGATTATGGCAGCCGCCGTGAAGAAATTCATGGTGAAAGGCGTGCGCGAGACGTCCATCGCCGATATCATGAGTGAAGCTGAGCTCGGAATCGGCACGTTCTACAATTATTTTGAGTCAAAGGAATCGCTTTTGCTGTGCCTGCTGGACCAGATTGTCGAGGAGACGAAAAAGCTGGCGGCGCAGCGCATGGAGGAAAAAGTTCCCGCGCCGCAGGCGCTGGAAGAAATCGTGATGCTCACGGCGGAAAAGTTGGACGAGAATCGTTTTGTTTTGCCGCTGTTCCTGAGCGCGTCGGATCGCTCGGCGATGCCGCGTCCGAAGCACGATTTGGGGCCGAAGCTTGCTCCCGCGTTCCGGTCGGTATTTTCCGACGTGGTGCAGTACGGGCAGACGCGCAGGGAGTTCCGCAGGGATATTCCGGCGCAGGTGGTCACGGAATTGTTTCATTCGATTTTCCAGGCGGCTTCGTTCAGTTCGTTGGACTTCCCGTTCGCGGAAAATGTGCGGATGAAGATTGAGCTTCTCCTTTCCGGGCTGAAACTGAAGAAATAAGAGAAAGCGAAAGAAGCGGGGATAAAGCGCTTGATGAAATTCATCGAAAGGGCTTTATAACCGCTTCTTTTTTACGAGAGCACTTAGCACGCGCGAGCATGAGCGCAGCGTGTGCTTAGTGCGACGGATACCTGCCCGCTTAATGAAGCCGAGCCGGAGGCGAAGGCTGATTTTAGCGGGCACGGTATTTGTGGTATAATAGAATCCATAATTTGTTGTCATTTTTTAGTAGAGAGGAACAGAGCTGAATGATCAGCGTCACGAAGCTTTTGCTTGCAAAAGAATATCAGGGGGACGAACTGCGCTACCAGAAGGGCGCGGCGGAGATGCGGCACGGCACGTCGGAAGGGCACGGCCCGGTGGTGGCGTGGAACATGACGCGTACCTGCAACTTGCACTGCCGTCACTGCTATATGGACGCGGACGCGCATGCCCACGAGGGCGAACTGACGACGGCGGAGGCGAAGAAGTTCATCGACGATCTGGCGGCGTTCCATGTGCCCGCGCTGTTGCTTTCGGGCGGCGAGCCTTTGACCCGGGAGGATTTCTTCGAGCTGGCGGAATACGCTTCGGCGCGGGGCGTCCGGCCGACGCTTTCGACGAACGGAACGCTGATTACCGAAGAATCGGCGAAAAAGATCAAAGCGGCGGGCGTCGCTTACGTCGGCGTTTCGCTGGACGGGCCGGAACACGTCAACGACGCGTTTCGCGGCAAGCAGGGCGCCTACGGCGCAGCGATGCGGGGCATCCAAAACTGCGTGGCGGCCGGACAGCGCGTCGGCCTCCGCTTTACGATCAACAAGGCGAACGTCGATCATCTCGACGAGATTTTTGATTTCATCGAGCGCGAGCATATCGACCGCGCCTGCTTTTATCATCTTGTCTACGCGGGCCGCGGCGAGGCGATGGCGGATGATGACGTGACGCCGGACGAATCCCGGCGCGCGATGGACACGATCATTCGCCGCACGAGAGACTATGAGGCGCGCGGCCTCGAAAAAGAGATCCTGACCGTGGACAACCACTGCGACGGCGTGTATCTGTATCTGACCGCGAAACGGGAAGGCGACGAAGCGCTGGCGGAGAGGATTTGGAATCTGATTTCAATGAATGGCGGCAACCGTTCCGGCATCGCTTTCGGCGAGGTGGACCCCGAGGGGAATGTTCACCCCGACCAGTTCACGCAGTATTACACATTCGGAAACGTGAAGGAGCGCTCCTTCGGGGATATTTGGCGGGACGAGTCGAATCCCGTGTTGGCGGGACTGAAAGACAGAAAACCGCGGCTCAAAGGACGCTGCTCGAAATGTAAATTTCTTTCCGTCTGCAACGGAAATTTCCGCACCCGGGCGGAGGCGCGGACCGGCGACTACTGGGCGTCGGACCCCGCCTGCTACCTGACGGACGAGGAGATCGGGCTATGATCGTTTCATGGAACACGACGAACGCCTGTAATATGTATTGCGCGCACTGTTACCGAGACGCGGGATGCAAGGCGGAGGACGAGCTTTCCACCGAAGAGGCGAAGAAAATGCTCGGCGAGATTGCCCGCGCCGGGTTCAAGATCATGATTTTTTCCGGCGGCGAGCCGTTGATGCGCCCGGATATTTTGGAGCTGGTGCGTCATGCGGCCTCCGTTGGACTGCGCCCTGTGTTCGGTACGAACGGTACGCTGATTACCGAGGAAAAGGCCCGCGAACTGAAAGCGGCGGGCGCGATGGGAATGGGGATTTCCCTCGACTCCCTCGACGCGGAAAAGCACGACGCGTTTCGCTCGTTCACCGGCGCATGGGAGGGTGCGGTGCGCGGCATGGATAATTGCCGGAAGGCGGGGCTGCCGTTTCAGATCCACACGACGGTCATGGACTGGAACGAGCCGGAGCTGGAAGCGATGACCGACTTCGCGGTGGAAAGAGGCGCAATCGCCCACCATTTCTTTTTCCTCGTGCCTACGGGTCGTGCTGTCAGCATTGAAAATAAATCCCTCGACGCGAAGGCGTATGAAGCGGTATTGACGCGGATCATGGAAAAGCAGAAAACGGTGGATATCGAATTGAAGCCGACCTGCGCGCCGCAATTTTTGCGAATCGCGAAGGAAATGGGCGTTGAGACGAGGTTTCGGCGCGGCTGTCTCGCGGGGCTCGCGTACTGTATCATCGGCCCTCGGGGAAAAGTGCAGCCCTGCGCCTATCTCGATATCGAGGCGGGGGACGTGCGGAAGACGCCGTTCGATATTATATGGAAGGAAAGCGAAGTGTTCCGCCGCCTTCGGACACTCGATTACAAGGGCGGCTGCGGTATCTGCAAATATAAGGGCATCTGCGGCGGCTGCCGTGCGAGGGCGGCGTATTACGCGCAGGGCGACTATATGGCCGAGGAGCCGTGGTGCCTTTATAAAGGAAGGGAATTAAAGCAAGTATGAGCGATAAAATCAAGCTGATTTTTTGCGATATGGACGGCACTCTGCTGGACGGGAACAGCGATCTGCCGCCGGATTTCGACGAGGTAATCGGCGAGGTGCTCCGGCGCGGCGCGATTTTTGCCCCGGCCAGCGGGCGACAGTATTCGGCGCTGGTGCTGCAAATGGAGAAATACGCCGACGACTTCATTTTCATTTCGGAAAACGGAACCTTCGCCGCGCGGCACGATCAGGAACTTTTTTCCAGCGAGATGAAAAAAACGGACGTACTGCATATATTAAAGGAAGGAAACCGAATTCCCGGCGCGTATCCGGTGCTCTGCGGCAAGCGGATCGCTTACGTTGGAGAGGAATTTCGTCCGTATCTTCGTGAGATGAAAAAATACTTCACGCAGAATAAGATCGTTCCCGATCTGGAAGCGACGGCGGAGGAGGAACCGCTGATCAAGATCGCCTATTGCGACGCGGAACAGGGAGACGCCGAGCATACGATCTATCCGGGCCTGAAAAAACTGGACGGCCCGGTGCACGTGGCGTTGTCCAGCAATTACTGGGTCGATATCATGAATCCCGGAATGAACAAGGGATTCGCGGTGCAAAAGCTGCAAGAGCTGCTGGGCGTTCCGCCGGAAAACTGCGCGGCTTTCGGCGACTACCTGAACGACCTTGAGATGCTCCGAGCCGTCAAATACAGCTATGCGATGGAAAACGCCCATCCGGCGCTTTTCGAGGCGGCGGCATATCGCGCTCCGGCCAACACGGCTTACGGAGTGATGCAGAAGCTGCGGGAACTCTTGGACGAGGGAAGGATATAGGAGGCTTTTGGCATGAAGATCGACTACCACATGCATTTTGAGCGCGGCTCGTATGATTTCGACTGGGTGCAGGGATTTTTTGACGCGGCGGAGCGGCGCGGATTGGACGAGATCGGAATCTCCGAGCACAGCCACGGCTTCACCGATTTCGAGCATTTCTATTACGACGACCTGATTCTCGACGACTCTTTTATTGGAAGCTTTCAGAAAAAATGGCTGAAGAAGAATAAGTTCAAATGCCCGCTGGACGATTATTTTACGTTCATGGACGAGCTGAAAAAACGGGGCAAGCCCGTCAAGACCGGCATCGAGGTCTGCAATTTCGTCGACCAGAAGGCCGTGGGGGAAATCCTTGACCGCTATCCCTTCGACTATCGGATCGGTTCCGTTCATTTCCTCAAGGGCTGGGCCTACGATTCCTCCGAGATCAAGGCCGAATGGGACGAACGCCCGCTGCAAACGATTTACGAGCAGTACGCGGAGGAGGTCGAGCACCTTTGCGCGGGCGGTCATTACGACGCGCTGGGGCATCCGTTCAATATCCGTCTGTTCAAGTATCTGCCGGACTTTGACGTGACGCCGTATCTGGAGCGCGTCGCGAAGGCGATGAAGAAGGCCGACATGGTGGTGGACGTCAATACGGGTACGCGGTATCGTTATCCGATTGAAGAGATTTCGCCCTATCCGGCGTTCATGGAAATGGCGGCGGATTACGGTCTGCCGATTATCACGACTTCGGACGCCCACGAACCGGAGGACTGCGGCGCGTACATCGACGAGGCGATCGAATACGCAAAACGCTTCGGATATACGAAATCCATCCGTTTCAACCGTCGCGACCGTGCGGAGGTGCCGCTCGGCTGACAGAT
>JAEEGH010011944.1_pt1 | contig 19605 bp, 16 predicted proteins | sample 9134181 | NCBI WGS metagenome assembly JAEEGH01 (sample SAMN16246544, study PRJNA631951) | gut metagenome | biome: gut microbiome; feature: rumen; material: DP-attached | host: Bos | place: Iran: Karaj | collected 2018-10 | reverse complement strand
GAATCAGCATTACAGTTATCATAAGCGATTTCAAATGTCACCTTCTTATCAGTTTCGATCTCCTTAAGTCTGCTCTCGATATTGTCGACTATCTGGTTTAAGGATGCATCATCCACATAGTTACATATGCCGATTTTATATGAGGAGTCTGCGCTCTTTTTCGCAGCACCGCATCCGCATAATGAAACAGTGATCACCAGTGTCATGAGTAGTGCCATAATCTTTTTCTTCATAATTTTGCCTCCTTTTTATCGGGGACAGATAAGATCCTGAATACAAAAAAACCTGTCCCTCACAGTCAGTAACTGCTGGGACAGGTATCATTTACCTGCGGTGCCACCCGGCTTGATGCATTGCTGCACCCACTTAGCGCATACGGGTATGAGATCGATCATACTGGCATATGCCGGACTTTTTTAACGAAGATCCTGACTCCGTCTCCCATACTCCGGAATATCATTCCGTTTCTGTTTGCCCTTAGAGGTCCATTCATTCCCACGTCCTGTATTGCAATCCCACCGCCTGCAACTCTCTAAAACAGGATGATGTGAAAACTACTCACTCCTCATCAACGGTTTATAAGAAACTAACACAGGTATCCGAAACCTGTCAAGAGTTTTTTTGTTTACATACTATCACTCCGAAAAGTGACATACCGATGCGTCTTGCCAGGTTCTTTTCTTTCATGCTACTACTCCTCGGCTTTTCAAAACTATCCTCCGCATCTTTTCCGGATCCTTGAGACGGTCCGTCTCTATTCCGCTTGACAGATCTATTGCATACGGGTGAAGTATGCGGACTGCTTCTTCGATATTGTCCGCATCTATCCCGCCTGCCAGAAAGAAAGGCCTGTCAAAACCTGTACTGTCCATCATGCTCTTGAGCACTCTAAAGTCAGCGCTCTTCCCGTCCCCTCGTCCCGGATCGAGCAGCACATGATCTGCAGGACATTCCATGGCTCTTTTGAGGACGGCCGCATACTGATCCCTGTCAGCCTCTGATGACATCACCGGTATGCGGAATGCTTTGATCACCTGTCTTCCCGTATCTGCCTTGATCCTCTTTATCATATCATGACTCTCATCTCCGTGCAGTTGAGCCATGTCTGTCACACCGTCAAGCAGCAGTTCTTTTACCAGTTCCTCGGGCGCATCTACAAACACACCAACGGAAATTATCTCTTTGCGCAACCTGCTGCTGAGTTTTCTGAGTGTTTCTTTATCTATCGATCTGTGGCTTTTCGGATAGTCCACGATAAAGCCGCAGTAATCGGGGCAGGTATCGTTTACCGCATCGATATCCTGCTCTCTGAACATCCCGCACATTTTGATCTTTACTTCAGATATGTTCAAGCTTAAGCTCCCCTCCGTTAAGCTTAGCCAAAGCTTTCGCCTTATCCGCGCTCCTCATCAGTGTCTCTCCGATGAGTACGGCATCCGTACCGTTTTCTCTGAGCTTTCTTATATCCTCCGCAGAGCTTATCCCGCTCTCGGATACGAAAGCCACTTCTTTTGGCACCAGCTTTCTGAGTCTTATGCTCGTATTTGTATCGACCTTAAATGTCCGAAGATCCCTGTTGTTCACGCCGACTATCCTTGCTCCGCTCTTAAGCGCTCTCTCTGCTTCGGCCTCATCATGTGTCTCAACCAGTGCGTCCATATTGAGACTCTCAGCGAGCTCCCTGTAGCCTTTCAGAGCCGCATCGTCGAGCAGTGCGCATATGAGGAGCACAGCCGATGCTTTGTAGTATGCCGCCTGATAGATCATGTATTCATCTATGGTAAAGTCTTTTTTAAGTACAGGTATCTTCACCTTTTCCGATATCGCCGACAGGTATTCGTTGCTTCCCATGAAGTAATCGGGTTCCGTAAGACATGATATGGCTGATGCCCCTGCTGCTTCGTACTCCGTCGCTATATCAAGATAGGGAAAATCTTTTGCTATCAGTCCTTTAGAGGGAGATGCCTTCTTTACTTCACATATGTAGGACATTCCCGGCTTTTTAAGAGCATCAAGGAACACATGATCCTTCCTGTCCGTGCGCTCCGATCCTTCGCCCTCTCTTACCATCCTCTTCAGTTCATCAAAAGGCAGGATGCTTTTTTCACGCTCTATCCTTACCCTTGTCTTTTCCGCTATCTCATGCAGTATGTCCATGACACTTCCTTCTTCTGCCGCACATCAGGAGCTTGCTGCTTCCTTCATCTTTTTTACAAAAGCTTCCACCTCGGGTACACATGCCTCTTTATGCTGGGCGATGATCTTTACTATCGCCGAACCGACTATGACTCCGTCCGATCTTGCAGCCATCTCCTTTGCCGTTTTTGTATCCGATATCCCGAAGCCGATATATACAGGTATTTCAGGGTTTGCTTTGCGTACAAGCTCTACCATCGCACCTATATCCGTTGTTATCTCGCTTCTTACTCCCGTCACTCCAAGCGATGAGACGCAGTATACGAAGCCTCTTGCTTCTTTGGCTATCGCGCTTATCCTGTCATGCGAAGTGGGAGCTATCATCGATATCAGCTCTATGCCGTTCTCTTTGCATACGCCGTCAAACTCGTCCTTCTCCTCGTATGGTACATCAGGCAGTATCACTCCGTATATACCGCATTCCTTTGCTTTTTTCATGAACCTTTCGGAGCCGTACAAATAGATCACGTTCGCATAGGTCATGAATACGAGAGGGACCTGTGACTTTTCTCTTATCTTCTTCACCATATCAAATATCCGGTCTGTGGTCACTCCACCCTTCAGTGCCCTCATGCTCGCATCCTGTATTACGGGCCCCTCCGCTGTAGGATCTGAGAAAGGTATGCCGAGCTCTATCATATCAGCACCGGCTCTTTCCATGGCATATACAAGCTGTTCCGTCACTTCCAGAGAGGGATCTCCGCACGTGATGAAAGGTATGAATTTCTTATCAGTCATTGATATCCTCCCCTCTGTATCTGGCTATGGCAGCCACGTCCTTATCACCTCTTCCCGATATGGTGATGACCACTATATCATCTTTTTTCATCTGAGGTACGATCTTCAGGGCATGTGCCACGGCATGAGCACTTTCGATAGCGGGTATGATCCCTTCCGTCCTCGACAGATACTCGAAAGCATCTACCGCTTCATCATCGGTGACCGCCACATATTCAGCTCGTTTCGTATCGTACAGATGCGCATGCTCGGGACCTATCCCGGGATAATCAAGACCTGCCGAGATCGAGTATACCGGTGCTATCTGTCCGTATTCATCCTGACAGAAGTAAGACTTCATGCCGTGGAATATCCCGGGTTTTCCGGTAGCTATGGTAGCTGCGGTCTCTTTCGTGTTTATTCCCCGTCCCGCAGCCTCACAGCCTATGAGTCTTACATCCTTATCCTCTATGAAGTGATAGAAGGTACCTATGGCATTTGATCCGCCGCCCACGCAGGCCATGACGACATCGGGGTTCCTTCCCTCCGCTTCCATCATCTGAGCCTTTATCTCCTTTGATATGACTGCCTGGAAGTCTCTGACTATAGTAGGGAAAGGATGAGGCCCCATCGCAGATCCGAGCACATAATGCGTATCCTCTATCCTGCTGGTCCACTCTCTCATGGTCTCGGATACGGCGTCCTTCAAAGTAGCCGTGCCGCTTGTCACCGGGTGTACAGTAGCCCCCAGCAGTCTCATGCGGTATACGTTCAGCGCCTGCCTCTTCGTATCCTCCTCACCCATGAAGACCTCGCATTCCATACCCATCATTGCAGCCGCCGTTGCGGTTGCCACTCCGTGCTGTCCGGCTCCGGTCTCTGCTATAAGACGGGTCTTCCCCATCTTCTTCGCCAGTAGAGCCTGTCCCAGGACGTTGTTGATCTTGTGGGCCCCGGTGTGGTTCAGGTCCTCCCTCTTGAGATAGATCTTCGCCCCTCCCAGGTCCTCGGTCATCTTCTTCGCATAATACAGGCGGCTGGGACGTCCTGCGTACTCGTTCAGCAGGGTGCTCAGCTCGCTCTTGAACTCGGGATCGTCTTTGAAATGGTTGTACGCCTCTTCGAGCTCTATCACGGTGCTCATCAGCGTCTCGGGGATGTACTGTCCCCCATGTATACCGAACCTTCCGTTTGGATTGGTCATTCCTCCGCCTCCGTATCGGCGTCGGCTACATTCTAGACGAACGCCTTCATCTTGATCGGGTCTTTCACGCCGCCTGTTTCTATTCCCGAGCTGACGTCCACGGCGTAAGGACGCAGCTTAGTGACCGCTTCTTTGACGTTGTCGGGGGTAAGCCCACCTGCCAGGACCATCCTGCGGCCCAGGGGCTTGACAAGGGACCAATCGAATGTCTGTCCCGAGCCTTTTCCGCTGTCCAGAAGAACGTAGTCCGCTGTGGACCTCTCGGCCTCCTCTATGTCCTGCTCGTCGTAGATGACGAACGATTTGATGACCGGCACCCTCAGCGCCTCGCGGATGCATGCCATGTACTGGTCGTCCTCGCGTCCATGGAACTGGACCATCCCCAGACCGAGTATCCTGGAAGTGGAGATCACCTCCTCGGCAGGGCTGTCTACGAAGACCCCCACCGTTATCACGTTCCTAGGAACCAGCCTGGCCATCTTGACGGCCAGTCCCAGAGGAACGCTCCTGCGGAATCCCGGGGTCAGAACCATGCCGATCAGGTCGGCGCCTGCCCTCACAGCTTCCGCTACATCCTTTTCCGTACGCATCCCGCAGAGTTTGACCATGGTCATGTTAAGCGCCTCAGCTCGCGCAGCTTGGCGCAGCGGTCGTCAGCACGCATCAATGTCTCACCTATCAGAACGGCATCTACGCCGTTCATTTCTAGGTCCTCGATATCCTGGCGGCTCTTTATTCCACTTTCGGCTACAAAGAGGACGTCGTCAGGGACTAGGGGGCGCAGTCTGAGACAATTGCGGTGGTCCACGGAGAAATCCCTGAGGTCGCGGTTATTAACACCCAGGACCCTGGCTCCGCATCTGAGCGCTTTCCTCACCTCGTCCTCGTCATGAGCCTCGACCAGAGCCGATAAGGACAGGCTATTGCACAGCCCTATGAGGCTCTTCAGCTGGCTTTCGTCGAGGATAGAGCATATCAGCAGGACCGCAGATGCTCCTGCGCACCTGGCCTCGTAGACCATATACTCATCGACCACGAAGTCCTTGCGGAGAACAGGGATTCCAACGGCCTCAGCGATTTCTGCCAGGTACTTTATGTCGCCGAGGAAGCGGCTGGGCTCGGTCAGAACCGATATGCAGGACGCTCCGGCACGCTCGTAGTCCTCGGCTATCTCCAGATAGGGGAAGTTCTCTGCGATCACTCCTTTCGACGGCGAAGCCTTCTTGACCTCGCATATGAAGGACATGCCGTCCTTCCTGAGAGCATCCTCGAAGGGGAATCCGCGTGGAGGCATCTCGGAACATCTTCTCTTCAGCTCTTCGATGGGAACCTCCTTCCTGGAGCGTTCCACTCTCCTCCGCGCCTCTTCGGCTAGCTCGTCCAGGACCGTCATCTGCTGGCCACCCTGTACCTTTCCAGGAGCTCCATCGCCTTGCCTTCGTCGATGAGGTTGGCAGCGATCTCCGCTCCCTCCTTGAGGTCGGATGCTTTTCCTGCGCAATAAAGGCCTGCCGCCGAATTCATCAGGACCACATCCCTCTTCGCCCCCTTCTTTCCGGAGAGGATGTCCAAGGTTATGCGGGCGTTCTCCTCGGCGGTGCCGCCTACTACATCGGCCTTCTTTCCCATCTTCAGCCCGAAATCCTTCGGAGAGAGGATGTGAACCTCGTACTTCCCGTCGTCGAACTCGCAGACGGTGGTGGAATCGGATATAGAGAGCTCGTCCATGCGGTCGTTCCCGTATACCACCATCCCTCTCTTGACCCCGAGCGTGGTCATGACATGGGCCAGAGGCTCGATCAGCAGAGGGTCATAGACACCGAGGACCTGGTACTTCGGCTTGGCAGGGTTGGTGAGAGGACCGAGGATGTTGAACACTGTCCGGATGCCCAGCTCCTTCCTGAGCGCTCCGACGTACTTCATCGAAGGGTGGTACTTCTGGGCGAAGAGGAAGCAGATCCCGGGATCGTCGAGGAGCTTCGTGGCCTTCTGAGTGTCCTGGTCCAGGGAGATCCCTAGAGCCTCCAGGACGTCGGCGGAGCCGCTCTTGGACGACGCCGCGCGGTTGCCGTGCTTGGCGACCTTGATGCCGGAAGAGGCGATCACCAGCGCCGAGGTGGACGAGATGTTGAAGCTGTGAGAGCCGTCCCCTCCGGTCCCGACGATGTCCAGAGTCTCGTAGGGGTTGTCGAACTGTATCGCTCCGTCCCTCATCGCTGCTGCGCTCCCAGCGATCTCCGCGATCGTCTCGGCCTTGGTGCTCTTGGTGGAGAGCGCGGCCAGATAGGCGGCGTTCTGGGTGGGGGTGGTCTGTCCGGTCATGATCTCGTTCATGACCTGGTAGGCCTCGTCGTAGGTCAGGTCCTGCTTGTCGACTATCTTGATGATGGCGTCCTTTATCATTCGACACCCTCCATCCTGACCCCTGCGGTCTTGAGGAACCCGATCATCATGGCCCTTCCGTCTGGAGTTAGTATAGACTCGGGATGGAACTGGACCCCGTGGATCGGATATATGCGGTGCTTGACGGCCATGATCTCCCCGTCCTCGGAGAGAGCGGTGACCTCGAGGCATTCCGGAAGGGTGTCGGGATCCGCGGCGAGCGAGTGGTAGCGCGCCACGTCGATTTCCTCGGGAAGCCCCTCGAACATGGGGTCCTTTCCGACGATCCTTATCCTCGACTGCTTCCCGTGCATCAGCTTGCGGGCGTGGACGACGTCTCCGCCGAGAGCCTGGCAGATGGCCTGGTGTCCGAGGCAGACTCCGAGCAGGGGGCATCTGGAGCCCACCTTCCTTACGATCTTGATGCATTCCCCTGCATCCTCGGGGCGTCCGGGACCGGGGGATATGATGATCGCCTCGGGCCTCATGAAGCTGACCTGGTCCGCGGTGACCTCGTCGTTCCTGACTACCTTTACGTCTGGACAGATGGAGCCCACCAGCTGGTAGAGATTGTATGTGAAGCTGTCGTAGTTGTCTATTATTAGTATCATTGGGAATCGCCTCCTGCCTTCTGCAGGGCGGTTATGACAGCGGCGGCCTTGTCCAGACACTCCTTGTACTCCTTCTCAGGAACCGAGTCTGCGACTATCCCTGCTCCGCTGCGGACGAACACCTTGCCGTTCTTCTTGTACGCTATGCGTATGGCGATGGCGGTGTCCAGGTTTCCGGTGAAATCGATGTATCCGATGGCTCCGCCGTAGATTCCCCTCTTGTTGTTCTCGAGCTTGTTGATCAGGCGGCTGGCCATGATCTTGGGAGCTCCGGAGAGGGTTCCAGCGGGAAGGATGGAGCCGATGGCGTCCAGGGCGTCCTTGTCCTCCCTTATCTCTCCGCGTACGGTGGAACCGATGTGCATGACATGGGAGAACCTCTGGATGGAATGGTATTTCTCGACCTCTACGGTCCCGAACTTGGCGATCCTGCCGATGTCGTTGCGTCCGAGGTCCACGAGCATGTTGTGCTCGGCCAGCTCCTTCTCGTCGGCGAGGAGGTCCTCCTCGAGCTGCAGGTCCTCCTCGGGGGTCTTCCCGCGGCGGCGGGTGCCGGCCAGGGGGAAGGTGTGGAGAACTCCGTCCTCCAGCTTCACCAGGGTCTCGGGAGACGCTCCGGCGACCTCCATGTCGGTTCCGGAGAAGTAGAACATGTATGGGGACGGGTTGATGTTCCTGAGGGCCATGTATGTGTCGAACAGGCTTCCCTCGAAGTCTGCCTCAAGACGGTTGGAGAGGACGACCTGGAATATGTCCCCCTCGAAGATGTGGCGCTTGGCCTCCTCCACCATGGAGCAGAACTTGTCATGGTCGAAGAGAGCCCTCACATCTGAGGTCAGACGGCCGTGTATGCCGGTCTTCATCTCTCCCTCCTTGACCAGCCTCTCCATCTGGTCCAGGTCCATCTGGGCCATGTTGTAGGCGGTCTCGGGGTCTTTCAGATCGATGTTGGATATCAGGACGATGCTGCCGTCGGAGTTGTCGAAGGCGATGACCTTGTCGAACACCATGAGGTCCAGGTCCTGGAAGCCTTCGTCGTCCTTCGCGTTCAGCTTCAGGGAAGGCTCGGCGTATTTCATGTAATCGTATGCGAAATATCCGACAAGCCCTCCGGTAAAGGAAGGGAGCCCAGGTATCCTGGGGCTCCTGCGGGCCTCCACCACCTGGCGCACGTAGGAAGCGGGGTCGTCCGTGAAGATCTCCAGGTCCCCGATGCGCATGGTCTTGTTCTTGCAGGAGATAGCCATGGAAGGATCGTATCCGAGGAAGGAGTAGCGTCCCCAGTTCTTGTCCTCATCGACGCTTTCCAACAGGAAGCAATGGTTGGATACGTTCATGAGCACCTTGGCCAGCTCGGCGGGAGTCCTGTCGGAGGTTATCCTGCGACAGACGGGACACTTCTTGTACCTCCCGTCGGCGGCGATCTTCAATACTTCTTCCAGAGTCGGTTCCATGGTATCACTTTGAATGTTTTTGTTCAATAATGATTATTTCTAAGCATCTTAGACAATAGACCGATTGAATATAAACCTATGTATCAAAAAATGGATTGATGTATAAAATAGTGCATCAATAGGGACAGAACCAGCATAGATAAGGCTCATCCGTAAACCCTGCGGACCCTCATCTCCTCTACGAGGCTGTGGAGGGAGTCCACACGGTAGATGTGCTCGGACTCAGGAGAGAAGTCGATGCCGTAGCGTCCGCTCATCTCCGCGAGGGCCTTGTCCAGATTCTCGTCCCCGTCCTTGCGGAATATGCTGATGGCGTCATCCAGAGTCAGCTGCTTCGTCCTGCTGTTGGAAAGATTGTAGATGCCCACCCCGATCAGCCTCACCCCGTGCTTCTTCAGGGAGTACAGCATATCCACGGCCTCCTTCTGGATGGACAGCGCATCGTCGCAATGGTTGGTGACCCTCGACCTGGTGATGCTCTTCATGTTGGTGTACGTGAGCTTCAGAACAACGCCGCTCCCGCGCAGATGGTGGCGTCTGGCGCGTTCGATGACGCTCATGGACATCAGAAGAAGGACGTCCTCCAGGAGCTTGTAGTCGTGGACGTCCTCCTGGAACGTGATCTCGCGGCTCACGGACTTGGCGTCCTCCGGCCTGTAAGGGACCACCTTCCTGTCGTCGATGCCGCGGGCAAGCTGGATAAGCATCTTGCCCTGCCTTCCCAGGAGCCCAACCACCTCGTCCTCCCTGCTCAGGAGGTCGCTCACCGTGTTTATACCCGCCCCGTAGAGCTTGTCAGCGGTCCTGGCACCTACGGTGAAGAGGACCCTCACATCGCGGTCTATCACCAGGTCTACGAAGTCCTGAGGAGTGAGGATCTCGAAATAGCCGTCGGGCTTCTTCTCCTCGCTCGCGGTCTTCGCCGCAGATTTGGAGTATGCAAGGCCTACGGAGCAGCTCAGTCCGAGCTCGTCACGGGTCCTTTTCTTGATTTCGAGGGCCATCTCTCTAGCCCTGTCGAACGATCCGGCCATCTCGGTGACGTCCAGGAAGGCCTCGTCCAAGGCTATGGTCTCGGATGCGGTGGCATAGGAGTTCCAGATCTCGTGAAGCTGCTCGGACACCTCCTTGTACTTCACGAAGTTCGGATGCATGTATATGCCGTCGGGGCAGAGCCTGTACGCTTCCTTGATGTTCATGGCGGAATGGACGCCGAACTTCCTCGCCTCGTAGCTGCAGGTGGCCACCACCCCTCTCTCGTAGGGCATGGAGCCGATTATCAGAGGCTTCCCCCTCAGACCAGGGTTGTCGCGGGCCTCTACGGAAGCATAGAAAGCATCCATGTCGACGTGGATGATGATCTGGTCCATGTGCAACGCCTCCGATTCGAACGGTCTACGATGAAACCGAACATAATGGTTTGGAGGGGATGGCCGAAAACCCTCCTGCTCTCGGAAGGACGGCTGGAGCCGGTTCACATGGACCGGAACCAGCTTGGCTCCTTTCGAGCCTGGCTCATCCGTTTATCTCGTCCAGATACGTCTTCAGAAGGTCGATGAAACGGGACATCTCCTCGGGCTGGATGTCGCCGATGTTCGCGATCCTGAAGGTCGGGCGGTCGCTCAGCTTGCCGGGGTATATCGTGAACCCGTTGTCGCGCATGAAGTCGTGCATCGTCTCGAAGTCGTACCTCTCCGACTCGGGGTTGCAGACCGTCACGATGAGGCGGGACTGCGCCTCGACCGGCACCAGGTACCTCAGCCCCATCCTCTCGAGGCCCTCGATCAGGATCCTCCAGCAGGCGGTGTACCGCGAGTACCTGCCCTCTATGGTCTCGACCTTGGCCTCGATGATCGCCTGCCTCAGGGCGTAGTACGTCTGGACAGGAGGGGTGAAGCGGGTCTGGTGGGTCCTCTCGAAGTAGGCGTGCTGGTCGTACAGGTTGAGGTAGTAGTTGCGCATCGGGTACGGCTTTATGGACTCCAGGGCCTCCGTCCTGCAGAACACGAACGCCAGCCCCGCCATCCCCTGGATGTTCTTGTTGGAGGTGGAGGACATGAAGTCGATGCCGTCCTCGTCCATGTCGATGGGCACGGCGCAGAAGGCGCTCACGGCGTCCACTATGGTCGTCACGCCGTTGGCCTTGCAGTGCCTGCAGATCTCCGGCACGGGGTTCAGCAGCCCGGTGGTCGTCTCGTGGTACACGATGACGAGGTGGGTGTACCCTCCGGAGGAGATCCTCCTCTTCACGGCTTCCGCGTCGAGGGGGAGAGTTCCGTCGCTCACGAACTCGTCGTATTCCAGGCCGTATATGTCGGCGATCTTGGCCAGCCTCTTCCCGTAGGCGCCGTTGTTCACGATCAGCGTCTTGGAGCCGTCGGGGATGCAGGAGGAGATCATCACCTCGTCCCCGGCGGTGCCAGACCCTCCGAACAGGACCGCCTTGACGCGTCCGGGAGCGCCGACCATCAGGGCCAGCTCGTCGGCGACCCACTCCATGACGTCCCCGAACTCGTGCTCGCGGGGGCAGATGTCGGTCTGGACCTGCGCCTCCTTCACGCTGTCGGTGGTGGTGGCAGGACCGGGGTTGAGGAGGACCTCCCTCCTCACGCGCCTTATCTCCTCGTTCTCCCTGACGTGGGGGTAGACGGTCTTCCGCGCCCTCTCGAGATGGGACTCGTCGTCGATCTCGCACCAAGTGTAGAACTCCACCTTGCGGACGAATACGGGGGAGCACCTGGACGAGACGTAGGAGAGCGCGGCCTCGTAGTCCATCTTCGGGGCGGAGCCCATGTTCCTCCCCATGTGCTCGATCATCTTCCGAACCGTGTCCTTGGTGAGCTTCGATATGCCGACGAGCTCGCCGTAGACGGAGCCCAGCTCCTCCCTCCTCTTGGAGTTGCCCCTGAGGAAGTGCCCCTCGTCGCACTCGAGATAGACCTCGTCGCCCGAGTTAGTAGCGCCGGACGCGAGAATGGCGTCCCTGTGGGGGTCGTTGATCAGCACCCTCAGGCCGATGCTGTCGTAGATCAGGTCGGATTCCAGCAGGAGGAAGTCCCCGCGTATCCTCTCGGCGCAGCGGGACAGCGTGTACATGCTGCCGGTGCTCGCGTACTCCTCGTTCTTCACGAGGGTTATGCAGCCGTACCTCCTGGACAGCGCGTCGAAGGCCTCCGAGCAGTGGCCGGTGCCGATGACTATCTCCTCGACGCCCGCCGCTATCAGCTTCCGCACCGACATCTCGATGATGGGCACGCCGTCGAACTCGAGGAAGCCCTTGGGCATCGCGGCGGTTCTCTCTTTCAACCTGGATCCGAGACCAGCAGCCATTATCACAGCCTGTCTTATCATTGCGCTCACTCACATCGAACCGATTGTCTTCATAAACGAGTTTTTGTTCTCTATCGCGGAGGTCTTGGGCCTGCCGAGGTCCTTCCTGGACCCGATGGCGCACTTGATCTCGACGAACGTCAGCACGTCGCTGCCGCTGGCCTCCTCGAGGACCTGGTCCAGCTCGCCCCTGTCTGAGACGCTGACGGCTTTCGGATACCCGCAGGCCGATGCGACCTTGACTAGGTCCATCGTCCTGGATACGGTGGGCATGCCGCCGACGGTCTCGTGCGACCCGTTGTTGATCACCACGTGCACCATGTTCCTGGGCGCCACGGAGGCCGCCACCCCCATCGATCCCATGTGCATCAGAGCCGAGCCGTCGCCGTCGATGCACCAGACCTTCCTGTCCGGGCGGTTGATCGCGACGCCGAGGGCTATCGACGAGCAGTGGCCCATGGACCCGACGGTGAGGAAGTCGCTCCCGTGCGACTGGCCGTTCCTGTCCCTGTATTCGTAGAGCTCGCGGGAGATCTTCCCGGTCGTGGATACGATGAGGCCCCCGTCGGCCGCTTTCGCGATGGCTCCGACGGCGTCCTCGCGGACTATGGTGCAGTCGTTGGAGTACTTCACCTTGTTCCCGTACTCGAAGGCGCCCTTGCGTACCACGAACGCCACCTGCTTCCCCGACGACAGGGGCTCCTTCCAGAGGTCCAGGGCGTGCCTCACGTCGTCGGCGTCGGTGCTCGAGTCGACGACCATGTGGTCGATGTCCAGGAGGTCGAGCAGCTCGCGGGTGATCCTGCCCTGGAACGCGTGCTGGGGCTCGTCGTGCACCCCAGGCTCCCCTCTCCATCCCACCACGAATATGCAGGGGATGGAGTAGACGGCTTCGTTCAGAAGGGACGCGACCGGGTTCACGATGTTCCCCTCACCGCTGTTCTGCATGTAGACCACCGGCACCTTACCGGTCGCCAGGTGGTAGCCTGCGGCTATACCCACGCAGTTGCCCTCGTTGGCCGCGATGATGTGATGCCTCTCGTCTATGCCGTACTCGTCGTAAAGGTAGTCGCAGAGCTGCCTGAGCTGAGAGTCCGGCACCCCTACGAAGAATTCGGATCCCAGCGCTTCCACGAAAGATTCGACCTGCATCGTATCACAGCTCGTCTATCAGCGTTATGATGTCCTTGATTGGCATCATCTCGGACTCGATCTCTTTCGACCTGTGGTGGATGAGTATGCTCTTGGCGGCGTTCTCCATCGCGGGGAACGCGCTGCGGGTCAGCTGGTTGGCGTATATGACGACGCTGACCCCATGCTCCGCGAGCTCCTCCTCGGTGATCGTGTTGTACGAGGAGGGCACGACGACTATGGGGACGTCGGCGTGGGCCGCATGGAACGTGTCACAGAATTCGAGCACCTCGCCGGGATCCTTCTTCCTGCTGTGGATCATTATCCCGTCGGCTCCCGCTTCCACGTAGGCTTCGGCGCGCTCCAATGCGTCGTCCATCCCCTTCTCCAGGATCAGGCTCTCTATCCTGGCTATGATCATGAAGTCGTCCGTGAGCTGGACGCTCTTCCCCGCCCTTATCTTCTCGCAGAAATGCTCCTTGTCGTCCTGGGTCTGCTGGACCTCCGTCCCGAACAGGGAGTTCTTCTTCAGGCCGATCTTGTCCTCGATTATGACCGCGGACACGCCCATCCTCTCCAGGGTGTGGACCATGTACACGAAATGCTCGGTCAGCCCGCCGGTGTCCCCGTCGAAGATTATCGGCTTGGTGGTCACGTCCATTATGTCGTCTATGGTCTTGAAACGGGAGGTCATGTCCACCAGCTCTATGTCCGGCTTCCCTTTGGCCGTCGAATCGCACAGGGAGCTCAGCCACATCGCGTCGAACTGGTCCAGCTCCCCCTGCCTCTCCACGAAGGTCTTCTCCACTATCAGCCCGGTCAGGCCGCTGTGGACCTCCATGGCCTTGACGATCCGGCGGATGCCTATGAGCTGCCTGAGGCGCTTGCGCCTGTACTCCGGCATCGACAGCTTCTCCTTGATCTTGTTGTCGATGCGCCTGACCGCCTCGCTGTAGGTGTACGGCACATCGATTACCTTCCCGCCGTAGGCCGACAGCAGCTTCTCCGCGTTGTCGCGCAGAGCCTTCAGGGTGCCCTGGGTCCAGTTGTCGCCATGGATGATGTAGTCCGGATGCAGGCTTTCCACTATCCTGTCGTACATGACGTCGTTCTGTATGACCACTTTCTTGACGCCCTCTATGCCTCTGACGAGCTCCAGCCTCTTCTCGAACGAGACCGTGGGGAACTTGTTGTATTTCACCGTTGCAGAATCGGACAGGACACCGACGTAGACGTCGCCATACTTCTGTGCTTCCCTTATGATGTTCAGATGGCCCTCGTGAATCACGTCCGTGCTGAAACAGGTGTATACGATCGGCATGTTATTTCGAACATGTCAGCGGAATCAATGTTATAATCGTTATCTACGTTCAGAGCCGCAGGGATGTACCGTATCCGCGGTCGGCTTCCATGATCCCGGAATCGCGGATGAGGACGGTTCATCCGTTCCTCTCGACCTTCCTGTCATGCTTCCTGTGCCAGTCGAGGATCCATTCGTACCTGGCCTTGCATACCTTCTCCTAGCCCTGGTCCGACGGACGGTAGTACCTCGTCCCCACGAGAGAGTCCGGCATGCACTGCATGTCCGTTATCTTGTCGGGAGCGCTGTGCGGATACTGGTAGTCCTTCCCGTACCCGAGGTCCTTCTGGAGCTTGGTGTACGCCGCCCTGACGGCGAAAGGGATCGGATCGGTGTCGTGAGTCTCGGCGTCCTTCCTGGCTGCGCCATAGGCGAGGATCACCGAGTTCGATTTGGGAGCCAGGCACAGATACATCGCGGCCTCGGCCAGATGTACGGCGCATTCCGGCATCCCGATGAGCCTGACGGCCTCGAAGCAGTCCACGGCGACATGTAGGGCGTTAGTATCGGCAAGGCCGATGTCCTCCGCGGCGGCATGGGTCATGCGCCTGGCTATCCATACGGGGTCCTCGCCCGCGTCCAGCATCCTGGCCAGCCAGAAGAGGGCCGCGTCGACGTCGGAATTCCTGATGCTCTCGTGGAACGCCGAAATCACCTGGTTGTGCTCCTCGCCGCCCTTGTCGTACATCATGGACTTCCGGGAGATGCATTCCTTGATACCGTCCATGGTCACGGTTATCCTCCCTTCGAAGAGGTCCCCGTTCATCAGGATGGTCTCCAGGGTGTTCAAGGCGGTGCGCCCGTCGCCCTTGGAGAAGTCCGCTATCATGGACACCATCCCCTCCGGCATGGCCACCTCAAAGTCTCCGAATCCCCGGGGATCGTGTATGGCGCGCTCTAGCAGGCCCTCCAGGTCCTCCTGTTCCAATGGATGCAGCACGAACACCCTGCACCTGGACAGCAATGCGGAATTGACCTCGAACGAGGGGTTCTCCGTAGTGGCGCCAATGAGGATCACGCTTCCTTTCTCCACGAACGGAAGGAACACGTCCTGCTGGGCCTTGTTGAAGCGATGGATCTCGTCCAGGAACAGTATGGTCTTCTTCCCGTTCCTTCTCGAGGATTCCGCCCTCTCCATGACCTCGCGAACCTCCTTTATGCCCGAGGTCATGGCTGACAGCTTGATGAACCTGGAATCGGTCTTCTCGGCTATGATGCTGGCCAGAGTGGTCTTCCCCACTCCCGGAGGCCCCCAGAGTATCATCGAAGGTATGTTGTCGGACTCGATGAGATTGCGAAGAAGCTTGCCCTTGGCCAGAAGATGCCTCTGTCCAGCATACTCTTCGAGGTCCCTTGGCCTCATGCGCGAGGCCAAAGGCTCGAACACCTTGACATCCTCATTCGGTTCCTCGACCAGTAACATCTGCTTCATGTGGTATGCCTTTCCATGCTTCGCGATATGCTGGTATCCGTATCGTCATAGAAATAAGTGACAACCGAAGTGTTCGTTCTGAAAAATGCACGATGTGACGTGGAACGAAGACGATCGAATAATCATGGAATTCAGCGTGGACCAGAGCGAGGACTTACATCGCATCTAAGGATGAGCATGGGGCGACCGGAACGATGTGGTTTCGAACACCCACCTGGATTCAAATACCGGAATAGTAGGACTTGCCAGAAGGAATCAGGACGAGAAACCGGTGATTTTTTCTAAGAAGACGGAGGGAAGCCTTCGGGAGCCGATCGCCTCCGCTCCGTCCCATGCTAGGGATTCTGATCCCAAAGCAACCGTTTTATCCTCTCACTCCCGTGCTCATACCCGATCACCATGCTGTTCGACCTGTTCAGAAAGAATAAGAAGGACCCCGAGAGAATCGATGAGGCCCCCTCTCAGACGGAGACCTCCTTGCCCCCGGAGGCCGCGATAACCGCATGGTGCAGGAAGAACAGGTCATGGTCCGGGACCGCGAAGCTGTTCTACGATCTCGCCGACCGCGGAATGCCCCTGTTCCAGACCGATGCGGAGGCCGTCTCTTGGCTCTCGGAACGCGCAGGGTCCGATCCGTCCGCAGCGACTGTGCTGGGCCTCATGCACGACTACGGGCTCGGCATCCAGCAGTCAGACGAAGAGGCCATAAGGCTCTACAGATTCGCCGCCGACCAGGGATTAGCCGCAGCGCAATACAGCCTCGGCGTCATATACTACAACGGCCAGGGGATACCCCAGTCCGACCAGGAGGCTTTGAAATGGTTCAAGCTCGCAGCCGACCAGGGTGACGCCTCGGCGCAGCGCAACCTCGGCCTCATGTACGCCGACGGCCGGGGAGTGCCGCGGTCCTTCGAGGAGGCAGTAAGGCTCTACAGGCTCGCCGCCGACCAGGGGAATAGCAAGGCACAATACAGCTTAGGCTTCATGTACGCCCACGGCCGGGGGGTGCCCCAGTCCGACCAGGAGGCCGTGCGTCTATGGAGGCTAGCGGCCGACCAGGAGGATGCCAGGGCGCAGTGCGACCTTGGCTTCATGTACTCTAACGGCAGGGGAGTGCCGCAGTCCGACTGGGAGGCCATAAGATTGTACATGCTCGCAGCCGACCAAGGGGACGCCAGGGCGCAGCACAACCTCGGCTTCATGTACGAGAACGGCCGGGGAGTGCCGCGGTCCTATGAAGAGGCCGTACGCCTGTACAGGCTCGCTGCCGACCAGGGTGACTCCATGGCGCAGTGCAACCTCGGCCTCATGTACTACAACGGCCGGGGAGTGCCGCGGTCCTACGAGGAGGCCGTCCGTCTGTTCAGTCTCGCAGCCGATCATGGGGACGCCATGGCGCAGTACAACCTCGGCGTCTGCTACCAGAACGGCCAGGGGGTGCCCCTGTCCATCTCGGAAGCCGCCGAATGGTACAGGCTCGCGGCCGACCAGGGGCATGCCAAAGCGCAGTGCAACCTCGGCTTCATGTACGAGAACGGCCAAGGGGTGAAGAAGTCGATCGCCGAGGCCAGAGGATGGTACCAGAAGGCCTCCGCACAGGACGAAGACCCCGAAGCCCGCGACTGGGCGAGAGACTCCCTGAAGAGGGTCTGAGATCCGCCACCGCATACCTCATGGCCCACATGGGCCTGGGCATAGTCGAGAGGGACCCGTCCGACGTGGACTACGATTTCAGATTCCTGTGCCACATGCTTCCGGGGCTGGGGGACTATTCGAAAGGGTCCGAGATAGATGGGGGTGTTTCCGCTTCACCGACCAGAACGTCTCCGACGAGATCGAGGGCAGAGACAGGATGGCAGGGGACATTTCGGACATGGACTGGCTGGATTTCACCATGAAGACCCTCAGCTATCCTCTGCGCATGAACTACTTCGAGATGGCCTCCCAGAGGAGCATCAGGACGGTGGACGTGGAGAGGGAGTACAGCACCGCGTTTGCAGGGAGTGCGGACGCCATCTGAACGTCTATACGGTCTGTGCAACCATGAGGGGGAGCCAGCCAGATCCCTGTTCTAGAACACGATAATGGCCTTCGGCCCGGACATAGGAAAGGTCAGGCTGGCAATCCGCTTCATCGATTCCGAGGCTCCCGGCAAGACGAAGCTTTCGTAGATCTCTCCCAGCGCCCAGCCCATAGTATCCAAGGAGGAGACGCTCGTCTTCATGCAAAATAGAGGTCCGGCGGCGATCCGTTGGCCGATCCATCTCTGGATACGATCGATGGCAGAAATAAACGATGGAGGCTTTCTATGAATGAACAGTAAAACGTTTGATCTCATAAAAGCGCAATTTAAGTTGTATCCGACTATCGGTTAAATATCACTCATGTGATGATCTAAACGGAGCCAGAAGGCATCCATGATTCCAGCACCATTGTGTGCTGCGGAGTTTGATCATATGAGCAAATATGGAATAATCGCCATGATTCTCGCGATCACGGCCATCTCCATCTCACTAGTCCCCGTTTACGAGTCGGATGCGGACGACAACATGGTGAGTTTGGAGATTCCGGAAGTGAAGGTAGGAGCAGGCGCTGTGGACGTAGAAGTCCCTATGAAGATTATAGATGTGCAAGGAACGGGGTTCAGCTCCCTTTCCTTCGATCTCGACTACGAAGAAGGCCTTACGCTGAAGGAGATCAGAAAAGGCACACTTATGTCAGTCTTCCCTGAAAAGGATCTCAGCAGCCCATGCACCATCGTCTGCGAGGCCAATGACAACGTCACAAGCATAGGCACGATCCTCACCTTCGTTTTCGATGTGGCTGACGATACCGCCGGGATGAACCTCCCGCTCCATATGGATAACCGTGAAGCCGTCAACGCCAGCGGAGACGAAGTAGGCATTTACCTGGAAGGCACTGCGACCATCGTTGTCGATCCCGACATCACGCCAGTCACAAACGTGACCCTCGACAGGACGTCTCTCGTTCTCGCCGTGAAGGAGACCTACACGTTCAAGGCCACCGCCCACCCCGAGGACGCCACCTACATTGACTTCATCTGGGCCAGCGACAACCCGGAGGTTGCGAATGTCGATATCTTTGGAACCGTGACCGCGGTCGCAGCCGGCACCGCAAAGATCACCGTCACGACCGATTACGGCGGCAAGGAGGGCACATGCGACGTGACCGTTCTGGACAAGGTCATCCCCATAGAGAGCATAACCCTCGACGTGACCTCGCTGAACCTCACGGTCGGGGACCACGACACCCTGATAGTCACCATCACCCCCGACAACGCCACCGCCGACAAGACGATCGAGTGGTCATCCAACGACACGAGCGTCGTCACCGTCGACAAGGACGGACGCGTGGAAGCGGTCGGTCCCGGGATCGCCACCGTCACCGCAACCAACCCCGGCAGCTACAAGAGCGCGTTCTGCGTCGTGGTTGTCGAGGCCGTCTACGTCACCGACGTCAAGCTCGACAAGACCTCCCTCGAGATCAATGAGGGAGGGTCCGAGAAGCTGAACGCCACTGTCCTCCCCGAGGACGCCACCGACAAGCTGGTCAGCTGGTCCTCCGACAACGAGAAGGTCGCTACCGTCGACCAGGAAGGATTCGTGACCGCGGTCGCCGCCGGCACCGCCAAGATCACCGTCACCACCCACGACGGCAAGAAGACCGCCGTGTGCGACGTCGCCGTGAGGCAGGCCGTCCACGTCATCGGCGTCGAGCTCGACAAGTCCGAGATCGAAGTCCTTATCGGAAACACCGAGAAGCTGAAT
>JAEEGH010011943.1_pt1 | contig 19605 bp, 18 predicted proteins | sample 9134181 | NCBI WGS metagenome assembly JAEEGH01 (sample SAMN16246544, study PRJNA631951) | gut metagenome | biome: gut microbiome; feature: rumen; material: DP-attached | host: Bos | place: Iran: Karaj | collected 2018-10 | reverse complement strand
AATGCAACTCCTTAAGTGTCTGAATGAAATAGGTTCTTTCACAATGCATTTTGCTAATTTCGTAAAGCTTGCGGGAATTGGAGCTTTGCGAATCCCCTATAACAATCATAACGTCAGCTTTTTCGGCAAGTTGCGCTGCCTCATTTTGACGTTCGCTCGTAGCGTTGCATATAGTATTCACAACGCTAACATTATCATCATAACAAATTCCTTTTAAAATATCAACTAAATCTTTAAATTTATTGATGTTAAAAGTAGTCTGCGAAACTACGTAAATCTCGCCTTTTAACAAGCCTTTGAGCGCATACGCGTCTTCCTCATTTCCGACAACGTAAGCAGGTGTTTCGCACCACCCTTTTATACCCTCAACTTCAGGGTGTCCGTCGTTGCCGATTATGACTATTGTTTTGTTGTTCCGAGACTCTGTATTTACAAGATTCTGAATTCTTTTTACGAACGGACATGTAGTGTCAATTATCGTAAAACCGCGCTTTTCAATACCTTCGTAGATTTTTTTTGCAACACCGTGAGACCTGATTATGACACAGCCCTTGGGAAGTTCGTCAAGCTCTTCTAGCGAGTTGATTTCCTTTACTCCTTTTTCAAGAAAATCATTAACTACTTCCTTGTTGTGAATAATCGGTCCGAAAGTATAAATAGTTCCGCCTTTTTCAATTTCTTCATACACCGTATCGACAGCTCTTTTTACACCGAAACAAAAGCCGGCCGACTTGGCAAGTACAACTTCCATTTTCCACTCTCCAAAAGTGGCCATTTGGGGACGGTTCTATTTTGGCCTTTTTTACCATTTTAGAACCGTCCCCGTTTGGCTCATTTTTTATTTTCTATAATTTCAAGGATTTTATCTTTAACTTCCTCTATTGTCATGTCGGAGGTGTCAAGATAAACAGCATCCTCAGCCTGCTTAAGAGGAGCTATTTCGCGGTTCATGTCTCTCTCATCACGCTCGATGATTTCCCGCTCGATTGTGTCAAGATCACAGTCGGTACCTTTTTCTTTTAATTCAAGATATCTTCTCTCTGCTCTTACTCTGCTGGATGCGGTAAGATAAATCTTGCACTCGGCATTGGGAAGAATATTGGTTCCGATATCACGGCCGTCCATAACGACATCATTTTCTCTTGCAAGCTTTCTCTGAAGTTCAAGAAGCTGTGCTCTTACCTTACCGTTTGTAGAACTTGCAGAAGCCATGTTACCCACTTCCTGGGTTCTGATAAGGCCGTTAACGTTCTCACCGTTTAATAGTACAATCTGAGTGCCGTTTTCATACTCTATGGATACATTTGCTTCCCCACAGTATTTTTCATAGCCTTCGTTATCGTCAATTGCCACACCTTTTCTAATTAAATACAAAGCGATTGCACGATACATTGCTCCGGTATCAACATAAATAAAACCTTTTTCCTTAGCCACAAGTTTGGCTATTGTTGATTTGCCCGCACCTGCAGGTCCGTCGATTGCAACATTAAATCCCATGTTGAATTCCTCCTAAAATAATTAATTATCCGTCTGTCTCATTCCGGCCAAATAGCCTGTACTGAATGCAATCTGAAGATTAAATCCTCCCGTAAAAGCATCCACATCAATTACTTCTCCCGCAAAGAAAAGATTCTGTACGAGTTTACTTTCCATAGTTTTGGGATTGATATCCTTTACACTCACACCACCGTGAGTAATGATGGCTTCATCAAAATCTCTTGTGCCTTTTATGGTAAGCGGAAGCCTCTTGGTGTAATCGAGAATCTTCTTTCTCTCTTCCTTCGTTATCTCGTTACACTTTTTATAAATATCCACACCCGAAAGCTCGCAGATCTTTAAACCGAGTTTAATCGGATAAATGTTTCCGAGTATGTTTTTTAAATCCTTTTTATTGCCTTCTTTTAATTCTCTTATAAGTCTTGCATCAAACTCATCGTCAGAAAGTGCAGGCTTTAAATCTATAAATACCTTTATATCTTTTTCATCGCTTCCTGCGATAATCGAGCTTGAAGTAAGTACCAGCGGACCGCTTATTCCAAAGTGGGTAAAAAGCATTTCGCCCATTTCTTTGTATTTAAGCTTGTCTTTTATGAAAAGAGATAAAGTTACATTTTTAAGTGATAGTCCGGTCAGTTCAAAAGCCCATTTCTCGTAAGTTTCAAGAGGTACAAGCGCAGGTTTTAAGGTCGATATTCTGTGGCCTTCTTCTCCGGCCCATCTTAAACCGTCCCCTGTTGAACCTGTGGACTTATAACTTATACCGCCTGTTGCGATAACAACCTTGTCAGCCTTAATAATTTCGCCGTTATCGGTCTTTACGCCGACCACGCATTTACTGCAGCCTTTTTTCTTTAAATCCTCTTCTGCGTCGATTTCGAGGCTTTCAGTGATAATGCTCTTTACCGAAGTATTTAATCTTAAATCAACTCCTGCGCTTTTTAGAGCATTATTCAGTGCTTTTATGATATCGGAAGAATGGTCGCTTACAGGAAATACACGGTTGCCCCTCTCTGTTTTAAGAGGTGTTCCGTTATCCTCTATAAGTTTCATCAGATCCGTATTGTTAAACTGCGAAAATGCACTGTATAAAAACTTCGGATTGCTGACTATATTCTCAAAAAACTCATCTCGTAAGCAGGCATTGGTGACATTGCATCTTCCTTTGCCCGTGATAAAAAGTTTTTTGCCGATTTTTTCATTTTTTTCAAGCAGAACCACACTATCGCCTGAGTTTGCTGCACTTATTGCAGCCATCATTCCGGCGGGCCCCGCACCAATTACAATCGTCTTCATTTTTACGCCTTTACATACATAAAAATTGTACAAAAAACGACCATAAAAGTAAAGAAAAACCGACCTCATAAAAAGGCCGGTTTTTATATGTAAGATTAAATTATATTAAACAGGGTATGCGCCGTTCTTGGAATCAGCTGCCGTAAGGTCAACCTTTTCCTGCTGAGCTTTTCTGTACTTGAAGAAGTCAACTGCAACCTGAGGGAATAATGCGTATGATAATACGTCCTCATCCTGCTGTTTCCATTCTTTCATCTCTGCCTCGAGCTTATCCATTTCGTTGGTTAAGCCTGCAGCATCAGCTGAACGCTCTGTGTATCTCTTTTCGCCGGGAATAACCTTGTCGATTACTTCCTGGTTCATAGGCTTAATTGTCTGACCGTATTTACCGCGAAGAAGGTCTTTTGTCTGGTCAGTAGCAACTTTGTATCTTTCGCCCATAAGAACGTTGAATACAGCCTGTGTTCCGACGATCTGTGAAGAAGGTGTAACAAGAGGGGGCTCACCGAGGTCTTTACGAACTCTGGGGATTTCCTTAAGCACTTCTTCGTACTTGTCTTCTGCGTTCTGCTCTTTTAACTGAGAAATCATGTTGGAAAGCATACCGCCGGGAACCTGGTAAAGAAGAGTCTTGATATTTACGCCGAGAGACTTTGTGCTCATGAGGCCGTTTGCAAGGCATTCTTCTCTGTAAGGACGGAAGTAATCAGCGATTTCAGCAAGAAGATCCTGATCAAATCCTGTGTCATATTCGGTACCCTTGAAGGTTTCAACCATAACTTCTGTAGCGGGCTGTGATGTACCGAGTGCAAAAGGAGAAATTGCACAGTCGATAACGTCTACGCCTGCTTCTACTGCCTTAAGGTATGTCATTGAAGCAACACCTGAGGTGTAGTGTGTATGAAGCTGAATGGGAAGCTTTGTTTCTTCCTTCATTGCTTTGATAAGTTCTGTAGCTTTGTAAGGAAGAAGAAGTCCTGCCATATCCTTGATACAGATTGAGTCAGCACCCATCTCTTCGATTTCTTTGGCAACCTTTGCCCAGTACTCAAGTGTATAAGCATCACCGAGTGTATAGGAAAGAGCTATCTGAGCGTGTCCTCTGCCTTCCTGTGTCTTAATCTTGTTGGTTGCGTCAACTGCAGCCTGAAGGTTTCTTAAATCGTTAAGGCAGTCGAAAATTCTGATGATATCGATACCGTTAGCGATTGATTTTTCTACGAAATTGTAAACAACGTCATCTGCGTAAGGACGATAACCTAAAATGTTCTGTCCTCTGAAAAGCATCTGAAGTTTTGTGTTCTTGAAGCCTTCTCTTAACTTACGAAGTCTTTCCCAGGGATCTTCCTTAAGGAAACGAAGAGAAGCATCAAATGTAGCGCCGCCCCAGCACTCTACCGAATGATATCCTACTTTATCCATCTTATCTACGATGGGGAGCATTACTTCGGTCGGCATTCTTGTTGCAATCAAAGACTGATGTGCATCACGAAGGACGGTTTCAGTTATTTTAATAGGCTTTTTTTCTGCCATTGTATTTTCCTCCATTAAAAACTTACTGTAAAACTTTGTTTAATCTTTAATCAAAATACACCAAAGATTGCCATGAATGTTCCGGCAGCAACTGCTGTACCGATAACGCCGGCAACGTTGGGTCCCATTGCATGCATCAAAAGGAAGTTTGAAGGATCTGCTTCTGCACCGACCTTCTGAGAAACTCTCGCAGCCATAGGCACGGCTGAAACGCCTGCAGAACCGATAAGAGGATTAACCTTACCTTTTGTGAGTATACACATGATTTTACCGAAGATAACTCCGGCAGCTGTACCGAACGAGAATGCTACAAGTCCGAGTACAACGATTGCAACTGTTTCAAAGTTAAGGAAAGCTTCTGCACTTGTTGTAGCACCTACGGATGTACCGAGGATGATAACAACGATGTACATAAGTGCGTTTGAAGCTGTTTCCTGAAGCTGTCTTACAACACCTGATTCTCTGAAGAGGTTACCTAACATAAGCATACCTACGAGGGGAGCTGTTGTAGGAAGAATAAGTGAAACAACTATTGTAACAACGATGGGGAAAAGAATCTTTTCAAGTTTGGAAACGGGACGAAGCTGTTCCATCTTGATTTTTCTTTCTTTTTCTGTTGTTAAAAGCTTCATAATAGGGGGCTGAATAATAGGTACAAGTGACATGTACGAATATGCAGCAACCGCGATAGGTCCGAGTAATCTTGTCTGTCCGAGCTTACCTGCAAGGAAGATTGATGTAGGGCCGTCAGCACCACCGATGATGGAGATAGCTGCAGCAGCCTTATCGTTAAAGTCTACAAGGCCTGTCTGGTTAATAAGTAATGCTCCGAAGTATGCTGCGAAAATACCGAACTGAGCAGCTGCTCCGAGTAAAAAGCTCTTGGGGTTTGCAATCAGCGGACCGAAGTCTGTCATTGCACCTACGCCAAGGAAAATAAGTGAAGGCAGGATTGCCCACTCATCCAAAATGTAGAAGTAGTATAAAAGTCCACCACCATGTCCGCCTTCGCCAAACGGTCTCATAATATCGGGATAGATATTAACCAAAAGCATACCGAATGCGATGGGAACCAAAAGCAAGGGTTCAAATTCATGACGAATAGCAAGATAAAGGAAGAAACAAGCTACCGCTATCATTGCATAGTTACCTATCGTCAGATTGAAGAATGATGTCTGATGGATCAGGTTATCTACTGTATTAATGATATATTCCATCGTAAAATCTCCTATCCAAAGAATTGATAATTAGTTAAGTGTTGCAAGAAGTGCGCCTGCTTCAATAGCATCGCCTACGTTAACTTCGATACTTGCAACTGTACCATCCTGAGGAGCTACAACGGGGATTTCCATCTTCATAGCTTCGATAGTAACAACTGCGTCACCCTTCTTAACTGTATCGCCAACCTTGGTATCAAGTTTAAATACCTTACCTGCTGCACCGGCTTCAACTCTGATTGAGCCTGCTGCGCCGCTTGCCTTGGGTGCTGCTGCGGGAGCTGCAGCTGCGGGAGCTGCCTTAGGTGCTGCTTTCTTTACGGGAGCTGCAACAGCGCCTGTTGAAGCACCTTCTTCAACTGTTACGTCATAAACATTGCCGTTAACGGTAATTGTATAATTTTTCATAATTACATCCTCCTAGTACTGGGCGTTCTGCCACTTTTTCGATTGTGATTTTCTGATACTTCTGACTACAAATCCGTCAGTGGATCCACTGCCTTCATAAGCAGCGATTGCGGCAGAAATAACGGCAACGAGCTCGTAATCGTCCACAAGTTCTTCCGTCTCTGTTTCCACAACATTTGCATTTGTTAAAGCAGCTTTGTTTTCAGCCTTTGCTGCTGTTTTCTTAGCTTTCTTGTCAGCGCTTGCTTTCTGAATCTTGGGAATGATTCCGAAAAGATAAATAATTATCATGATAAGAATAAGTACGCTGAATACCGATCCCATACCAAGCAAGGTATTAAGAGCGGCCTTTGTCATAGCCTCGCCCATTGAGTAAATGGGAGAAAATGTGATGTCCGTGATATTAAGATCTCCGTCATACGCAATGTTCATATTAACATTACGTCCGGTATATCCTAAAAGCTCGGTTACTTTGTATCCGTCTTCAGGGTTTCCGGAGATGGTGATGTTTCTGTCATATCCGGTAATGCTGCCTGCTTCGTCTTCGGCTGCCAGACATGAGTTAACAGCTCCGACATAAGTATCTTTTGATGCGAACTTTAAGTTCTCGCCCTCAAATTCGTCAGCTTTAATCTTATAATCTTCCTCGGTAATGTTTGCCAAAGCAGTTTTTTCAGAGTTCATTGCTATTTCTTTTATGAGCGTTTCTCTGTTGCTTTCGATGGTACTTACTACCGCAGGATCTACCGGTGCTTTACCGCATCCGGCAAAAATGAACATCACTGAAAGTCCGAGGCCTAAGAATAATGTTTTCAATTTCTTCATAGCCATATTTCCTTTCATTAATTAGATGATGCCGTGCTTCTTAGCCGGACGATCCTCTCTCTTTGTGTATAACATTTCGAATGCACCGATGATGTACTTTCTTGCATCAGCAGGATTGATGATGTAATCAACATATCCTCTCTTTGCAGCGGAAGTGCATGAATTCTGAAGTGCTTCGTATTCTTTGGTCTTCTCGGCGATTACGTCGCTTGATTCACCTGCATACATAATCTGTGCCGCGCTCTTAGCGTCGATTGCACCGATTGCAGCACCTTCGAATGCGAATGTTACGTCAGCGCCGATTGCCTTTGAGTTCATAACTACGTATGCTGAACCAAGTGCCTTGGAAGCGATAACGTTAACCTTAGCAACTGTGCTGTTTGCAAATGCATATGTAAGCTTAGCTGAAGCTCTTGCAATTCTCTTCTCAGAGCACTTGCAAGCCTTGAAGCCTGTAATGTTTGTAAGTGAAAGAACGGGGATTGAGAATGCATCACAGAAGTTGATGAACTCTGCAGCCTTTACACAGCCTTCTGCTGAAAGCTTGTCTGAAAGTTCTTCTGCAACTTTTCCTTCTTCATCGTATACTGCGCTTCTGTTACCAACGCAGCCGATTGTGCTTCCGTTTAATTTGATAAATCCGCATACCATATCTTTAGCGTAAGCAGATTTTACTTCGATAAAATTGTAATCATCCGCGATATCCGCAAAAGCAAGTGCAGCATCCTTGAAAGATGTTCCGATAGCATTTGAAGCTCTGTTAAGATCGTCTGTGCACTCAACATATTCAGCTTCTTCTTCGTTGTTTGCGGGAAGGAAAGAAACAAGTTCTCTCATCTTTGAAAGGATTTCGTCCTGAGTACCTGTAAAATCAACGATACCACTCTCTTCTGACTGGAATTTTGCTGATGCTGTATCACACTTCTCAGTTGAGTTTCCGTCAAGGGTGTTAGGTGAGTTTACAAAGAGTTTTGCTTTCTCACTTTCCATAAATGTGAAATCAGTAAGCGTGGGGATAATAGCAAGTCCGCCGCCACAGTTTCCAAATACAGCTGTGATCTGAGGAATAACTCCCGATGCAAGTGTCTGCTTTAAGTAAAGTTCGCCCATTGCGTTAAGGGCATCTGTAGCCTCCTGAAGTCTTAAACCGCAGGAATCGATTAAGCCGATGACGGGTGCGCCCATCTTCATCGCCATATCATAAAGGTTGCAAATTTTCTTGGCATGCATTTCGCCGACACTACCGTTTAAAACTGAAGCGTCCTGAGCGTACACATACACAAGAGAGTCATTGATAACGCCGTAGCCGGTAATACAACCGTCTGAAGGGGTATCAATTTGCTTGAGATTAAAATCAGTCGCTCTCGCGGATACCAAAGCGCCGATTTCAACAAAGCTGTTTTCATCAAGAAGAGCATTAATTCTCTCTCTTGCAGCAGAACTGGTACTCATAAGTACTACCTCCTATATATAATTTAATCTTTACTTTTTTAAGGTGAAAGGGCTCAAAAACCCAAAATCACACAAATATTATCATATCACAACATTGTCAAGTTTATCAATAAATTATACTTACTCCGATTATTCAAAAATCAATAATCTTTTCGCGTCTTTGAGGGCTTTTATATCAATTTTCAACAAAAAAGGGACTTCCGCACCGGAAATCCCCCTAATTTTTCGCTAATTGTCTTTGTAAACATCATAAAAGAAACGCTTTAAATCTCTACACTCTCAACCTTGTTTACATTGTAGTTTAATTCGTTTTCTGCCTGAACTCTGAAGTCTTCCATCATATCCATACTGATCTGAGGCAAATCTTCAATCGAGTCAACATTAAATGCTCTCAAAAACTGCTCGCTCGTTCCAAAAAGAAGCGGTCTTCCCGGAGCATCGAGGCGGCCTAATTCTTTTATGAGACCAAACTCAAGAAGCTTGTTGATGGAAAAGTCAGAGTTTACTCCTCTTATCTTTTCGATATCCATACGTGTAACAGGCTGCTTGTAAGCAACTATAGAAAGTGTCTCAAGTACGGAATCGGATAAAACATTTTTCTTGGGCGCGGCAGCAATCTTGATTAAATCGTCATAGTATTCGTCCTTGGTACGAAGCTGAACGTTTCCTTCAAGGCATACAATCTGAATACCGCGCTCTTTTGAAGCGTAGTAAACTTTCATTTCGTCTATGATTTCTTTTATGGTGCTTTCTTCAACCTCGAGTGCTTCGGCGATTTCTTTTATGGAAACGCTGTCACCCATGGCAAAGAGAATGCCTTCGATTTTACCCTGTATTTCCTGACGGTCCATTTTATACTCCTAAAATATGGTTTACATAATTAGTTAACAATAATTAAATTGAGAAATTCTCTATCGGCTTCTTTAATTCGATATCGATATCGCCGAAGGATTTGCTCTGATTGACTTCGACATTTCCTGTCTTGATAAGCTCGAGGATTACCAGAAATGTCACGATAACTTCCATTTTGGTTTTCTGCTCGGATAAAAGACTTCTAAACGAACATTTTTTGTGGGAAGTAATATATTTTGCGATATAATCCTGTTTCTGATTGATATCGACCTCTTCTTTTTCAATCTTGCCAAAATGCGATCTGATGGGGTCGACCTTATCTTCCACTCTTTTAATGCAGGCGTTGAAGATTTCGTTTAGGCTGCTTAAAGTGGTCTCGCCGATTAATTCCTCATAATCTATCGGCGCTTTGTAATTTCTGACCTCATCGGGAATCGAAGGGTCTTTGTATAAATACTTTTCGCCGTCCATCTGCATGTCTTTAAGTTCATAGGACATGTATTTGTACATCTTGTATTCCAAAAGTTTCTGAACAAGCTCTGCTCTCGGATCTTCCTCTTCTCCTTCTTCATCCTCTGTTTTGGGAAGAAGCATTCTGCATTTAATATCAAGGAGAGTTGCGGCCATTACCATGAATTCACTCACGGTGTTCAAATCGTCCTTGGGAAGTTCTTTTACGTATTCAAGGTACTGCCTGGTGATTTCGACAATCGGAATATCGTAAATATCGACTTTATTCTTTTCTATTAAGTGTAAAAGCAAATCGAGGGGTCCCTCGAATACTTCAAGTTTTACGGGAATAGCCATAAAAACTCCATTTATTTCTTGGTATCTATAGTGATAAATATAAGTTCGCCGGGATTAAAAAGCCTTAAGGGAAGCGTGTGGAAACCTATGCCGCAGCTTACTATAAGTCTTATAATTGCATTCTTGCTCGATACGTACGAGTCGGCATAGCGCACGAACTTTCCGTTTTCATCATACACTCCGCCCGAGTACTTTGGGAAAAACCTGATCCCGGGATGCGCAACACCGTGTAAAAGAGGCAAACGAATCAGTCCGCCGTGAACATGGCCCGATAAAATAAGGTCACTTCCGTAAGCATTGTAATACTTAAAGTAATCCGGATTGTGCGCCAGAAGTATATTGTATTTATCATCCTCAAGTTTACCGATTAAAGACTCAATATAATCATCATCCATATGGTAAACCTTAAATCTCTTGTAAAAGCTTCGGTCTATATCCGCGGAACTTACTTTTATGTTGTTTTCCTCAAAGTAATGAGAACTGTTTGAAAGAATCGGTATATTGTACTCTTCCATCTTTGTGGCAAATTCATCATACATAGTGCCGTAGACTTCGGGATAAATCTTGGCCCTGTATTCATGATTGCCAAGCGCGGTATATGTGGGTGCAATCTCTGATAATTCTTTTAGGAAGTAATAAGCTCGATTCTGCTTTCTTCCTTTGGTGGCTGTAATCGTATCGCCGCCGCAGAGAATTACATCGGGAGCAAATTCTTTTATGTCCTCATAAAATTTCGGAGTACACGAATAATTGTGCAAATCAGAAACAAAGCAGACTTTGAGTTTCTTCTTCACCTTACTGTCATAAATCGCCACGCTTCTTACGACATAGCGGTTTAAATCTACGATATTAATTATGAAAAGAATTACAAGGCAGGCAATTATTGCCCCAAGAATATATTTCAATATTGATACCCCGAAGAATTACTTTGCTCAACGTGGGATATTATAACACAAATCACGCTTTAGGGCAAAAAAACTGCCGTGATTTTCTCACGGCAGTCTGTATTAATTAATTGTATTTACGTTTTCTTGCAGCTTCAGATTTTTTCTTACGCTTTACGCTGGGCTTTTCGTAATGTTCTCTTTTACGAATTTCCTGCTGAATACCGGCCTTGGCACAGTTTCTTTTAAAACGTCTAAGCGCGCTGTCTAATGATTCATTTTCTTTAACTTCAACTCTTGACACTTCTCAACCCTCCTCCAAGACCAAATATACGTGCACGGTCTGTTTGAGTAATCGCACAAATTGAATTATACCAAAAAAATCCCGTACGTCAAGAAATTTTTAAGTGAGCCGTATTCTCTTTTCAATAAATATGGAATTTAAAAGCCAACAATATTATAATGTCTTTTATACCATATACAAATAATATGGTTATTTAAAAACTTTCAATACAAGATATTCGTATTGTCTTTAAATTTGGGGAATTTTAAAATGATTGCACTTTTATCTTCTATTTTTATAAAAAACAAAAACGATTATAATGATGAAAATGTCCGCAGAAGATACGGAATGTTAACCGGAGCCGTGGGAATAATCCTTAATCTTTTCCTTTTTGCGACCAAATTCAGTGTCGGAATCATCACATCTGCCATTTCAGTAACCGCAGATGCTTTTAACAACTTATCCGATGCGGGAAGCAGCATTATAACTCTTTTAGGATTTAAACTCTCAGGCCAAAAGCCCGATAACGAGCATCCTTTCGGACACGGTCGTATCGAATACATCTCGGGACTTATCGTTTCATTAATTATCTTAATCGTAGCTTTCGAACTTATTAAATCAAGTATCGGAAAAATCATTCATCCCGAGGAAGTAAAGATAAGCGTACTTACATTTGTATTCCTCGCACTTTCGATTATTATCAAGCTTTATATGTTCGCTTACAATATAATATACGGCAAAAAGATTTCGTCAGGCGCAATGAAAGCAACCGCAATCGATTCAATCAGCGATACAGTAGCCACAACCGTTGTTTTAATCTGCTACATTCTTTTCGCAGTATTTAAGATTAAAATCGATGCCTACGCGGGTATTGCAGTCGGCCTTTTCATCGCATATGCAGGTTATAAGACCCTAAAAGAAACGATTTCTCCCCTGCTTGGCCAGACTCCCGATCCCGATTTCGTAAAAGAAATTGAAACCATAGTTCGTTCAAACGAATCTGTTATCGGAATCCACGATATGATAGTTCACGACTACGGCCCTACCAGAATCTTCGTATCACTCCATGCGGAAGTTCCCTGCGACAAGGATATCCTCTATCTTCACGAATGCATCGACGATATCGAAAACGAAATCAAAACAAAGCTTAACTGCGAAGTTTCCATTCACATGGATCCTGTGGATACCAATGACGAAACACTCTTCGAGGCAAAGGTTCTTGCAACTGAAATCATAAAAGAAATAGACGAAAGACTCACACTTCATGATTTCAGAATGGTTCATGGCGAGTCACATTCAAATCTGATATTTGATGTGGTTATACCACATAAGTTTAAGATGAGCGAAAGTGAACTGGTTGAAGAAATACAAAAGAAAGTTCATGACAAACATAAGGGTTACTACTGTGTAATCAATGTAGATAACGACTATGCGGGCATAACGAAGTAGCCGAAAGACACCGGGGGACTTCGCCCTACTGTTCAATCACGCTTTGGGTTATCTCCCCATTCTCCCACTCAAGCACCTTCAGCGTTTTACCGCCTCTTAGTTTCAAACCTTCCACTCTTCCTTTCTTCCATTTATCCGGAAGTGCGGGAAGAGTTTTTATTTCACCATTAATGCTTTGAACAAGCATTTCCGCTATGCCTGCAACTGCTCCGAAATTACCGTCTATCTGGAAAGGCGGATGATTGTCAAAAAGATTCGGAAGCGTCTGCTTTTCTATCAGAGTATGAAGATTATCAAGTGCTTCATTTCCCATCCCGAGTCTTGCATACATATTTATAATCCATGCTCTGCTCCAGCCTGAATGTCCGCCGCCGAAAGAAAGCCTTCTCTCAATAGTCTTCTTCGCTGCTTCAAACAGTTCGGGCGTTTTTTCGTTTATCTGCCATGCAGGGTAAAGAGCGAAAAGCTGCGAAATATGTCTGTGTCCGGGCTCAGCTTCTTCGTAATCTTCATTCCATTCCATGATGGTTCCGTTTTTGCTTATCTTAAGCTCAGGGATTTTTTCAAGGATTTTTACCGCTCTGTCTGTAATACTGTCTTCTGAATTCTTAAGCACTTTCTCCGCTTCAATACATGCCAAAAGAAGCTCTCTTATTATTTCATTATCCATCGTCGCGCCCTTACAGATAACGCCCTTTGCACCGTTTGGAAGTATATATGTATTTTCCGGACTAAGAGTCGGACATAAAACAAGTTTACCGTTATCTTCTACAAGAAAATCCATTATAAAAACTGCAGCATCACGCATAATCGGATAATATTTTTCAAGGAAATCCTTATCCTGATTAAACAGAAAATGCTCCCATATATGTAATGAAAGCCATGCTCCGCCAAGCACCCAGTAGCTTGAAGATATACATACATCCTGAGGCGCGGAATCTCCCCAGATATCAGTATTATGATGCGCGACAAATCCGTTTAAGCCATACATCTTCTTAGCGGTAACCTTGCCATTCTCTCTTACTCTTTCAAGAAGATCAAATAAGGGTTCCTCGCATTCGGAAAGGTTCGTAATATTTGCAGGCCAGTAATTCATTTCCGTATTTATATTAATCGTAAAACGACTGCCCCACATAGGGAAATAATCTTCGTTCCAAATTCCCTGCAGATTCGAAGGCAATGAACCCGGTCTTGAAGATGCGATTAAAAGGTATCGTCCGAAATTAAAGAATCTGACACTCTCTTTATCATCTTCAATTTCAAGCTTAACCCTGTCATATAAAGTTCTGTAATCTTCTGTGTGCTCTTTTAAGAGTTCTTCCCAGGCTTTATCCGCATTTTTCTTAACATCTTCTATAGCAGCATTCTTAACAATGTCGTTACATACCCTAAAAGAAGTTTCAGCCGACAAAATAATAAGCGCCTCATCCGCATTTTTAACCACAACTGTATTTCCGATATCTTCTGTGCTTCCGCCTTTTACGATAGTCTTAACCGCACACGATAAAAGTATCGGATCTTTGCCACCCACGGTCGCATTCATAACCTGAAGATGTTCACCCGCAAAACTAATATCATCCACGAATTTATTGTAATTCTGCTTTCTTACAACCTGCTCTTTAAAAGGAACATTCTCCCAAGGCGCATATCCTCGTCCGATATTCACCCTAAAAGAAAGCATGCCCTTCTTATCCGCAGAAAGTCTTATTACCATACATTTTGCAGGATATGAAGAAATCACTTCTCTTTTATAATTCACATCTCCGTTTTTATAACTAACGGAAACAACAGCATTTTTAATATCAAGCTCTCTTTTATAATCCGAAAACTCGTAATTATCCTGATCAAACTCGATAAAAAGATTGCCCAAAGGTTCATAATGGCTCTGCTCTTCCGGAAGTCCCGATAAAGCAAGAGCACACAAATCCTCTGCTTCTTTTATCCTGCCTTCAAATATAAGCTTTCTTATTTCTCCAAGCTTTTCAAATGCCGAAGGATTGTTTCTGTCTTTAAAGCCGCCATACCATACGGAATCTTCGTTTAACTGAATTCTTTCGGTGTGAACATTTCCGAAAACCATTCCGCCAAGTCTTCCGTTACCTACAGGAAGTGCCTCATTCCAGTTTGCGGCAGGCTTGTCAAATTCAATTTTATGAACGTTAATATTATTCATCTCTATTCCTTTTAAGAGTTTTAGCAATCAAAACAAATCACTGTTTTATGCCGATATATATTATATATGAATACTTAATTATTATACATCAAATACTGCTCTTTTTTGATTAGATAAATACGCAGAAATCATTCAAACCTCTTGACAGGGTTCTTATGTCGTGTTATTGTAGTATTGTAAACTACATCTTGTGAATTTAAGATTTAGGAGGTGGCGATTATGAGCGATTTAGAAGTTTTTAAATCACAAAGCGTAAAAGAAGAAATAAGTAATGCAATATCTCACGGAATAGCCGCTGCCCTATTTATATTCGGTACTGTAATAATGATAGTCGAAGCGTCGATTAGACACAAAGGTGCAATGGCAATAACAGGTGTTTCGATATTCGGCGCGAGTCTGATTCTTTTATATCTTACCTCATGCCTTTATCATTCACTTACAAATTACAATGCCAAAAGAGTTTTCAGAAAACTCGATCACTGCATGATATTCATCCTGATAACAGGTACCTACACTCCTATCTGCCTCTCCATCATCAGAGGCTGGGCAGGCTGGACCGTTTGGGGAATAAACGTTGCATGCTGTGTACTCGGCGTTACACTTAATGCAATATCGGTCAGAAAGTTTGACAGGATATCACAGATTTTATATATCATCATGGGCTGGTCGGCAATCATCTTCCTTTATTCCATGATTAAGACCATTCCGCTTTTCGGACTCGTGCTCGTAGTGCTGGGTGGAATCATTTATACAATAGGAACTTACTTCTACAGGAAAAAGGATTTGAAATTCGCACACTTTATCTGGCATCTGTTCGTATTCCTCGGAAGCCTGCCGCATTTCGCAATGGTATTTTACTACGTATGCATTAAATAAACATCATAAAAGACATAAAAAAGGACGGAAATTAAATTCCGTCCTTTTTTTTTAATAAACCTGTCTTAAATCGTCATCGTCACAGATTACATCAAGATAATCCGAGAAATCATTAAACTGACCTTTTGAATCTCCGATATCATTTGATTTTTTTACGAGCCAGATTGTGAAAAGCAAAGCAACCGATATCCCGAAAGCCAGGCCGGCTGTAACGCCGTAAATATAAACCAATGCCATATTATCTGTCCTGCCTTTCTTTTGCGAATTTGTTTATCTTGCTTGCCGTAGTCAGACTTAAGCTCTTCTTAAGTGCCTGAATCCTGTTCTTGGCACCGTTGGCAATTAAGAAAATAACAATCGGTAATCCTACCATATAAAGCCATGTAATCTTTTCGTCAAGTCCCACTTCAAGGAAGAAGAAATACGAAAGTGCCGTGCAGGTCAAAACACCTAAAGTACATAAAAGCAGAGCTGTAACAATAAATATCGCATAAGCCTTAGCCTTTACATACGGAACTGCACCAACCATCTTTCCCGTCTGGCCGTTAACTAAAATAGTATAAGGTTTGTCATCATATTTAAATGACAAAAACCACGCCGGAAGCAATGCATATTCGGTCTTCGAAACATTGAAATCGGGATCCTGCTTTACAAGCTTACCTGTCTTATGCTTAATCTCCTTCATCGCCTGTTCGTTAAAGAGCTCTCCCGCTCTTAATACCGCATTTCCTGTAATATCAGCCACTCCGACATCAAATCTGTCCGAATAATATCCCGAAAGATAGGCCATATCGAATTCCTCAAGCTGTCTCATATCGTAAGGCTCGAGTCTTGCTGACGAATCATCGTTTAAATTAAGTGAAGCATCCAGAGTAAGCTGTTTGAAGAATGTTTTTGCTTCAAAATACTCATATCTGGTTACAGTAGTTTTGCCCTGCTTCTTTGAATATTTATAAAACTGTCTGTCGCTGTAATGCATATCAAACAGCCAGAAAGGTACATAAATACCTCTGATCTTTTCAACTTCAAAATCCTTAATTCCCTTCGGTACGAAAAAGCCCTTGTTTAACTGAGTACGAATTATCTTTTCCGCATCATCTCTCGGGACTTTGAAAGGAATTATATAATCAGGCTTAAGATAATCATCCACTCTGTCCTGTACAACAGTAGCCTGTCCGCAGTATGCACAGAAAGTCGAAGTTTCCGTTCCGTTAACCGCAAGCTCTGCACCACAGGCGGTACAACGCATAATCTGCATCTTAACCGATGCATGCATTCTGGATTCTTCCTTAGCCTTCTCTTCGTTTTTCTTTTTGAGAATGGTATTGTAATCTCCAACCTCATCGGAAGCGAAACCGGAAGAATTTTTAAGTGTGAATATCGAAGGACCGGTTACAATCCTGTTTTCGCTGTTTGCCGGCTGGGGCTGCGCAGGTTTTTCGACATTTTTTTCTTCTTCAACTTCTTTTTGATTTAATTCATCTATGGTATATGAATTACCGCAGAATGAACAAACCATTTTGTTGAGCTCTGCCGAATACTCAAGCACGCCTCCGCAATTTGCACATCTTAAGACCATTTTTTACTCCGTAGAATATTTATTTTAAAATACCAACTTTTGAAAGTATTCCGATAATCACAAATCCAAGTGCACCAAGGAATGCAATTGCGTTAAGAATCATACCGATGATTCCTAAGATTGTCTGAACTCCGCCAAGCTTAATACCTGCTATGCCTTTTACAAATCCTACAGCGGGGAAGATAATGAAAATTCCTCCAAATAAATAAACAGGCATAAATACCATTACACAGTTAACAATGTTAAAAATAATTCCGATAATTAAAGACCATAAGCCTTCCTTATCCCCATTTCCTCTTTTACCCATGGAAAATTCTCCTTTTCATCATAAAATAATCAATGTTGCATTAAAATCTTCATTGTGAAACAATAAAGCATTTTATTTTGTTTATTTAGCAAAAAAGCATCGAACCGTCCGAAGGCGATCCGATGCTTTTAAACTCACTATTAAGCGTTAACGATCTGTCCGAAGTCAGCCTTAAGAGACGCACCGCCGATGAGGCCGCCGTCGATGTTGGGCTTGGAAAGAAGTTCTGCTGCGTTTGATGCATTCATAGATCCGCCGTACTGAATACGAACTGCTTCAGCTGTAGCTTCGTCATACATCTCTGCAATAAGCTCTCTGATGCCCTTGCAAACTTCTTCTGCCTGATCTGATGTAGCTGTCTTGCCTGTTCCGATAGCCCAGATGGGTTCATATGCGATAACCATTGTCTTTACCTGGTCTGCAGTAACACCTGCAAGATCTGACTTAATCTGAAGTCTGATCCAGTCCATGGTTACGTTCATTTCTCTCTGCTCAAGTGATTCGCCACAGCAAAGAATAGGAGTAATACCAGCTTCGAAAGCCTTTAAAACTTTCTTATTTAAGAAAGCATCGTCTTCCTTGAAATATTCTCTTCTCTCTGAATGTCCGATAATAACGAACTCAACGCCTGCATCCTTAAGCATGGGAGCGGATATTTCGCCTGTGTAAGCACCCTTGTCTTCAATGTAGAAGTTCTCAGCGCCAACTTTAACATTAGTACCCTTAACAGCTTCTGCTACGGGAACAATATCAATTGCAGGTACGCAGTAAACTACGTCAACTGCATCATTCTTTACAAGATCTTTTAATTCTGCACAGAGTGCAACAGCTTCGCTGGGAGTCTTGTTCATCTTCCAGTTGCCGGCAATAATTCTTCTTCTTGCCATTTTTATTTCTCCTTATAATTCAGAGTCATAAGACTCATATAATACATATTTAGGCTTCTTTGATTTTCTTTTTAAGGCTTCTGGCGATGATCAGTAAAATGATTCCGACAGTACAGCAGAAGCCGACAATGATTATGCCGATCTTAAGCATCATCCCACCCATTTTTTCGTAATATGCGATGAATAACTGAGGTACTCTGATAGCATTAAGATCTGAAGGATCTTCGATGCTGTAATAAACATCAAGAGTGTCTCCGGGTTTGAATTCTTCGGTATATACCTGAAGATCTGCAACATACTCATTTCCGTCAACGGTATAGGAAACCTGACTTATCTGAGTATTCACGGAAACAAGCTTTCCTTCGGTCTTGATCTTTGCATCCTTCGAATTCTCGATATCGATATCTACATTATCGATGGCTACAAGATTCTGTATACCTATCTTTACAAAAGAAAATCCGAAAAGTAAAGCTATCAGCAGTAAGCCAATGCTTACTGCCGATAGAATATCACTTATTTTTTTTAATTTAGCGCTGCTCATTATAAGTCCTTATTTGTCGTCAGCTGCGTATACACCGGGAAGTTCCTTGCCTTCAAGGAATTCAAGAGATGCACCGCCACCTGTGGAAATATGGCTCATCTTGTCAGCGAAACCGAGCTGGTTGCAAGCTGCTGCTGAATCACCGCCACCGATGATCGTTGTAGCATCTGTCTCAGCAAGAGCCTTAGCTACAGCGATAGTACCTTTAGCAAGTGTAGGGTTCTCGAATACACCCATAGGTCCGTTCCAAACAACTGTCTTAGCGCTCTTAACTGCGTTAGCGTAAAGTTCAGCTGTCTTGGGTCCGATATCAAGACCTTCCTTGTCAGCGGGAATCTTGTCAGCATCTACTACGGATACTTCAATCTCAGCATCGATAGGATCAGGGAAACCTGCAGCGATCGTTGTATCGATGGGAAGAAGAAGCTGCTTTCCTAACTTGTCAGCCTTAGCCATCATTTCTTTGCAGTAATCAAGTTTCTCATCATCTACGAGTGAGTTGCCGATCTCATATCCTTTAGCCTTTAAGAATGTAAATGCCATACCACCACCGATGATAAGAGTATCACATTTCTCAAGAAGGTTGTTAATAACGTTAAGCTTGTCAGCTACCTTAGCACCGCCGAGGATAGCTACGAAAGGTCTTACAGGGTTTTCAACTGCATTTCCGAGGAAATCGATTTCCTTCTGCATTAAGTAACCAACTGCGTTTGTACCGCCCTTTGCTGTGATGTACTTT
>JAEEGH010011942.1_pt1 | contig 19608 bp, 15 predicted proteins | sample 9134181 | NCBI WGS metagenome assembly JAEEGH01 (sample SAMN16246544, study PRJNA631951) | gut metagenome | biome: gut microbiome; feature: rumen; material: DP-attached | host: Bos | place: Iran: Karaj | collected 2018-10 | reverse complement strand
AATTATCGAAGATAAAGGCAAGGTGGCGGACCTTAACGCCCTGCTGCATGATTATGAGCAGTACATCATCGGGAGAATGGGGATTCCCCACAGAAGTAAGGGAATCAATGTGATAAGCATTGTCATGGATGCACCTCAGGATGAGATAAGTGCCCTGTCAGGCAAGATAGGGATGCTCAAAGGTGTGAGCAGCAAGGTAATCTATGACAGAATAAGAGAATAGATTGCTTTCGAAAGAGCAAAAGAGATAAGAGAAGCGAAAACAAAATTTCGCTTCTTTTTTCTTTGGAAAAATTTAGAAATATTTTATAGTCGGGACTGCCGAAGTTTGTTGTATTTACACATTTCTTGTGATATAATTTCATGGCGACTGTGATTATTAGAAGAAGAGAACAACAGTAAGCGCAGAATATTTCGGAGGATTTTTTAAATGAGCGTTAAAGTAGAAAAATTAGAGCACAATATGGCCAAACTTACAATAGAGGCATCGGCTGAAGATCTGGAAAAAGCCATTGAGAAGGCTTTCCAGAAGCAGAAGAATCAGATCACAATTCCCGGATTCCGTAAGGGAAAAGCTCCCAGAGCAATGATCGAGAAGATGTACGGCAAGGAAGTATTCTATGAAGAAGCTGCCAACAGCCTTATTCCCGATGCTTATGAGAAGGCATATGATGAGTGCGGAGAAGATATAGTATCAACACCTAAGATCGAGGTTACACAGCTTGAAGCAGGCAAGCCTTTTATCTTTACAGCAGAGGTTGCTCTTAAGCCTGAAGTAGAACTCGGTAAGTACAAGGGTGTTAAGGTTGACAAGGTAGATACAGAAGTTACAGATGCCGAAGTTGACGAAGCTATCGAGAAGGAACGTGAGCGTAACGCAAGAAGCATCAGCGTTGACAACAGACCTGTTCAGGACAAGGACGATATCATTCTTGACTTTGAGGGATTTGTTGACGGTGTGGCATTCCAGGGCGGTAAGGGTGAGAATTATCCTCTTACAATCGGTTCAGGTCAGTTCATTCCCGGATTTGAAGATCAGCTTATCGGCAAGAACATCGGTGAAGAGTGCGATGTTAACGTTACATTCCCTGAGGATTATCAGGCAGATGAACTTAAGGGTAAGGCTGCAGTATTCAAGTGTACTGTAAAGGAAATCAAGGAGAAGCAGCTTCCCGATCTTGATGACGAATTCGCTTCAGAAGTATCTGAATTCGATACTCTTGATGAATACAAGGCAGATGTTAAGAAGAACCTTACAGAGAAGAAGGAAGCAGATGCCAAGAATGCTAAGGAAGATGCAGCTATCCAGGCAATCATTGAAGATTCCAAGATGGACATTCCCGAGGCAATGCTCAAGACTCAGCAGAGACAGATGATGGATGATTTTGCACAGAGAATTCAGATGCAGGGTCTTTCATTCGAGCAGTATATGCAGTTCACAGGCACAGATGCCAACGGACTTCTTGAGCAGGTTAAGCCTCAGGCAGAGCAGCGTATCAAGTCAAGACTTGTTCTTGAAGCAATCGCTGCAAAAGAAAATCTTGTTGCATCCGAAGAGGACTTCGAAGAAGAATGCAAGAAGATGGCTGAAGCATACGGAATGGATATTGAGAAGGTTAAGGAGTCTCTCGGAGAGAGCGGTAAGAAGTCAGTTCTTGACGATATCGCAATCTCAAAGGCCGTTGACCTTGTACTTGAGAACGTAAAAGAGAAGTAGAATATCTGTTGATCACAGAGTTCGGAAAAGAGGCCAATCATGAGTTTAATACCTTACGTCATTGAGCAGACCAGTCGTGGCGAACGCTCATATGATATATATTCAAGATTATTACAGGACAGAATCGTATTCTTGGGAGAGGATGTAAGAGAGGATAATGCCGCAACAATAGTTGCTCAGCTGCTTTTCCTCGAAGCAGAGGATCCCGAAAAGGATATCTGTCTCTATATCAACAGCCCCGGCGGTTCTGTTACCGCAGGTATGGCTATATATGACACTATGCAGTACATCAAGTGTGATGTATCAACCATATGTATAGGTATGGCTGCAAGTATGGGTGCTTTTCTTCTTGCAGGCGGTGCAAAGGGTAAGAGATATGCTCTTCCCAATGCCGAGATCATGATTCATCAGCCAAGCGGCGGAGCTCAGGGACAGGCTACAGAGATTCAGATTACTGCAGAGCATATCCTGAAGACAAAGAAAAAGCTCAATGAGATTCTTGCTGCCAATACCGGACAGGACTATGAGAAAGTCGCTGCGGATACAGAGAGAGATAACTGGAAATCAGCAGAAGAGGCCAAGGAATATGGTCTTATTGATGCTGTTATCTCAAGCAGAACGGAAGTCTCTAAAGACGAAAAAGACAAATAAATCGGATAGTTGTGGAAAAGATGAGTGAGAATAATAAGACATGCTGTTCTTTCTGCGGTAAGCCACAGAAAGAGGCACGTAAGTTAATAGCGGGACCCAAGGGTGTATATATCTGCGACGAGTGCGTGGAGATATGCAGCAGCATTCTTGAAGAAGAGTTCGAGAATGAGGGGGATGAAGCGGAAAACATTGAAGGCGACATCAATCTCTTAAAACCTGTGGAGATAAAGCAGTTCCTTGACGAATATGTAATCGGACAGGAAGAAGCCAAGAAGGTTCTCTCCGTAGCGGTATACAACCATTACAAAAGAGTAACTTCCATGCAGGATGAAGAGGATGACGGTGTTGAACTTCAGAAGAGTAACATCATTATGCTTGGTCCCACAGGTTCGGGTAAGACTTATCTGGCCCAGACTCTTGCCAAGATAATCAATGTTCCTTTTGCCATAGCGGATGCCACAACCCTTACGGAAGCGGGATATGTGGGAGAAGATGTTGAGAATATACTTCTTAAACTTATTCAGGCAGCCGACTATGATGTGAAGAGAGCGGAACTCGGTATAGTATATATTGATGAGATAGACAAGATAACAAAGAAGAGTGAGAATGTGTCCATAACCAGAGATGTATCGGGGGAAGGAGTACAGCAGGCTCTTTTGAAGATTATCGAAGGTACCAATGCCAGCGTTCCTCCTCAGGGTGGAAGAAAGCATCCTCATCAGGAACTTATCCAGATCAACACTTCCAACATATTATTCATATGCGGAGGTGCTTTCGACGGACTTGATAAGATTATCGAGCAGAGACTTAACCGCAAATCCATCGGATTCAATGCCGAATTATCGGACAAGTCGGGTGGAGAGATCGGAGAAGTACTCAATCAGGTATCGACACAGGATCTTATAAAGTTCGGTCTTATACCTGAATTTATAGGTCGTGTACCTATTCATGTTGCATTGGAAGGCCTTGATCAGGCGGCACTTGTCAAGATCCTTGCAGAGCCTAAGAATGCACTTGTAAAACAATACAAAAAGCTGTTCAGATATGATGGCGTCGAGCTTGAATTTGAGCCGGATGCTCTTGAGGCCATAGCTACAAAGGCTTTTGAGCAGAAGACGGGGGCAAGAGGTCTTCGTACCATTGTTGAGAAGATGATGATGGATGTTATGTATGATATTCCGTCGGATGACAGCATTGAAAAGTGTATTATTACAAAAGCAGCGGTAGAAGGAACCGAAAAACCTACAGTAATAAGATAGTAAAGATTTAGCGCCGCCAATTTTGGCGGCGCTTTTTGGATAAAAAGAAAGGCTTTTTATGAGAATACCTGCAGTAGCATTGAGAGGACTTAATATTTTTCCCGGAATGGTCATACATTTTGATCTTACAAGGAAAAAGTCGGTTGCGGCAGTAAAGGTTGCGATGAAATCCGACGGAAAACTCTTCGTTATAACACAGAAGACCATGAATGAAGAAATGCCGTCTATCGATGAACTTTACAAAATCGGAACCCTTGTGTCAGTGCGCCAGATAACCAAACTTCCCAACGGAGTGGTGAGAGTTCTGGTGGAAGGCAATGCGAGAGCCGAACTTAAGTCTTTTTATGAGGAATCGAATACATATCTTGATGCCGAAGTTGAAGAAGTTAAGGAAGATGACGGAAGAATAAGCGATGACGACGAATACGAGCAGGCTGTGTTCAGACTTCTTGTGGATCATCTGTCCGGCTATATGCAGTATCATCCCAAGGTAAGCCAGAGTCTCAGCACTAAGATTCAGCCCAGTATGGGTATGAGAGAGATAGTATGCAGAATATGCATGAATATCCCCGTTGCTTTTGATAAGAAGCAGAAGGTTTTGGAAGCGGCATCTACGGAAGAGATGTATGAGGAACTTTCAAAAATACTTCTTGAAGAGACCAATATAGCCAAGATTCATGAAAAACTTGCCGAAGATATAAGGAGCAAGGTCGATAAGAATCAGCGAGAATATATTCTCAGAGAACAGCTTCAGTACATTCGTAAAGAACTTGCGGGTGAGAAGGAACTGACGGATACGGAACTCTATCTTAAGCAGCTGGATGAGTTGGAAGCAGATGAGGATATCAAAGAAAAGATACGCAAGGTTATCAACAAATTCGACAGCATGTCGGATTCCGGTTCCGAGGCGTCTGTTCAGAGAGCCTATATAGAGACTCTGCTTGAACTTCCATGGGACCATGTTACAAGCGACAACACGGACATCGTTAATGCCGAAAAGGTACTTAATGAGCATCATTACGGCATGGAGAAGGTAAAGGAAAGGATACTTGAATTCCTCGCCGTAAGAGCCATGACCGATAAGGGTCACAGTCCCATCATATGTCTTGTGGGACCTCCCGGAACAGGCAAGACTTCCATTGCCAAGAGTGTTGCGGAAGCCCTTGGTAAAAACTATGTGAGAATTTGTCTCGGAGGTGTAAGAGACGAGGCTGAGATAAGAGGCCACAGACGTACTTATGTGGGCGCAATGCCCGGAAGAATAGCCGGCGGACTTAAGTCTGCGGGAGTGAAGAACCCCCTTATGCTCCTTGACGAGATTGATAAAGTAAGCAATGACTACAAGGGCGATACTTTTTCCGCCCTTCTGGAAGTACTGGATCCCGATCAGAACAAACAGTTTAGGGATCATTATGTGGAACTGCCCTTAGACCTTTCTGAGGTACTTTTTATAGCGACCGCCAATGATACAGTGACAATTCCCAGACCCCTACTTGACAGAATGGAGATAATCGAGGTATCGGGCTATACGGAGAATGAAAAATTCCATATAGCCAAGGAACATCTTATTAAAAAGCAATTTGACGATAACGGCATTAAGAAAAAGATGCTCAAGATATCTGACGGTGCCATCAGGGACATCATCAGGTACTATACCAGAGAGTCCGGTGTGCGTGAACTGGAGAGAAAGATCGGAGAGATCTGCAGGAAGAGCGCCAAGAAGATTCTGTCCGAGAAGGATATTCAGTCAGTATCCGTAACGGGATCCAATCTGACGGAATTCCTGGGTAAAAGAAAATATACTGACCTTATGGCCAATAAGAGGGATGCTGTGGGAATCTGCAGAGGCCTTGCATGGACAAGTGTCGGTGGCGTGACCCTTCAGATAGAAGTCAACAAGATGCCCGGTAAGGGTGATATCGAACTTACGGGTCAGATGGGTGATGTTATGAAGGAGTCCGCATGCATAGCTTTGAGTTATGTTAGAAGTGTGGGCAAGAAATATAAAATAAGTCAGGAAGATTTTGAGAAGAATGATATTCATCTTCATATTCCCGAGGGAGCAGTTCCAAAGGATGGTCCCAGCGCCGGTATAACCATGGCAACGGCTATTCTGTCCGCCATGACGGGAAGAAAGGTAAGAGCCAAGGTGGCGATGACGGGAGAGATAACTCTGAGAGGCAATGTACTTGCCATAGGAGGTATCAAGGAAAAGTTGATTGCAGCCAAGACTGCCGGAATCAAGAAAGTACTGGTTCCTGCCGAAAATGAGCCTGATGTGGCGGAGCTTTCAGATGAAATAACAGGTGGTATTGAAATAGTATACGTAAGTAATATGGATGAAGTGGTAAAGGAAGCCGTTATCTGAGCCTAAGGAAGGGATACCATGATAATAAAAAATGTTAATCTTGAGACTGTCATAGGCATAAGCAGTGCCTTGCCGGAAAACAATCTGCCGGAAGTGGCTTTTGCGGGAAAGAGTAATGTGGGAAAGTCATCTCTTATCAATGCTCTTATGAACAGAAAGTCTTATGCCAGGACCAGTCAGAAGCCGGGTAAGACCCAGACCATTAATTTTTATAACATCAATGACGAGCTTTATTTTGTGGATCTTCCGGGATACGGTTATGCCAATGTAAGCGTTGCGGTGAAAGCAAAATGGGGCAGGATGATAGAGAATTATCTCAACAATTCCAGGGCTCTGCAGGCAGTTTTTCTGCTGGTGGATATAAGACATGATGCCAATCAGAATGACAGGCAGATGTATGATTGGGTTGTGGAGAGCGGCTACGAACCGATAATTGTTGCCACAAAAGCCGATAAGATAAAAAGGAGTCAGCTTCAGAAACAACTTAAGGCCCTGAGAGAATCCCTGGGATGCGGGCCGGAAATACTTATGATTCCTTTTTCAACTGTCACAAAGCAGGGGAAAGATGAAATATATGCCATATTGGACGATCTTATGGCATTCAATAAAGAACAGGAAGAATTCTAAAAAAATTGGAGTACATCATTTGGTGTACTCCAACATTGTTGTATAGAATGATTCGGAATTCAGTAATTCAAGCATAATCGCCGCAATCTTGGGATCGAACTGTGTTCCCGAATTATCAACTAATTCACTTCTTATTTTTTCCATTGAAAGACGAGATCTGTAACATCTCTCCGAACTCATCGCATCGTAGGAATCCGCTACACATATAATCCTTGCAACCAAAGGAATACTTTCACCGGAGAGGCCTGTGGGATATCCCTTGCCGTCATAACGTTCATGGTGATAAAGGATGCCGTCCAATACTCCGGGGATGGCTGTGAAGTCTTTTAAGAATTCTTTACCGTTTGTTGTATGTGTTTCAATTACAGCTTTTTCGTCAGGTGTAAGGGGACCCTTTTTGCCAAGTATGGAATCGGGTATTCCTACCTTACCCACATCGTGAAGAAGAGCTGTATAGTAGATTTTGTCAATCTCTTTGTCTGATAAACCAAGCTTTATTGCCAATGCTCTTGAATAATATGCAACTCTGGAAGAATGACCCTTTGTGTAATTATCCTTGGCATCTATGAAGTTAACAAATGTCTTCAGACACTGGCTGATCAATTCTCTGTCTTCGGCAAGCTGCTTCTCGTAGGCTTTAGTATGCTGCTCGATTGCAATAAATACAATGGCGAATACAATCAGTCCACAGGCAAAAGCGCAAAGAACCCAGAATGCCGGGTAATCGGTAATCTTGTAGATTGGAGTTGCCTCAATGGTTATGTTGCCGATATTGCCAAGATCGTGACCGATCAGAATAAAGCCGAAGGTTGTAGGCTGAGATACAAGCATAGTCTCGTTGTAGTCTACACATCTCACGGTCATATGATTGTCTATAACGTCGGCTGACATACTCCATGAATCGGACAGATATGAATCCTCGGGAAGGGTTATATTAACCTCCCAATCCTTCATAGCATAACGAGTCTTGTTATATATGGTGGCGTCGTACTGCATACCTCTTCGACTGCCGCCTTCAGACCATTCTTTTGAAGCGGTAAGGGTAAGTACCAATGGCGCTTCATAGTCCTCGGTAAGACTCTTGGACTGGATAAGTTCGATGGGTTCTACCCCGGTGGTTTTGTACTGCAGGGCAGCGAAGCAGATTAAAAGAAGTAATACACACGCATAGAATATGATGATTACTTTCCTATAATGTTTCTTTTTTTGCATAAGACCTTCATTTCTCTCCCCCGCATAAAATAAATTACTAAATTATGTGAAAAAAGTCAACAAATTGGGGCAAAAAAGGAAACTGATTATGCATAGAAGGTAAAAATAGTATGCTGGAAGAGAAGGCGGAATTATTGTAAAATTGTAATTGGGGTAAAACACAAAATGTAAGGAGATACAGATGGATCAGTATATTTTAGCAATCGATCAGGGAACCACCAGCAGCAGAGCTATTATTTTTGATAAGAACGGAACAATAGTACAGGTGGCACAGAAAGAGTTCACCCAGTATTTTCCGCAACCGGGCTGGGTGGAACATGATGCCAATGAGATATGGTTAAGTGTTGTGTCCGTATATATGGAAGCAATAGTCAAGGCGGGAATAAAGCCTTCTCAGATAGCCTCCATAGGTATAACGAATCAGCGTGAGACTGCAGTAATATGGGACAGAGAGACGGGAGTGCCCATATATAATGCCATATGCTGGCAATCAAGACAGACAGCGGATATCTGTGACGAGCTCAAAGAAAAAGGATATGAGAAGATGGTAAGGGACAAGACAGGTCTTCTTATAGATCCTTATTTTTCGGGAACCAAGATAAAATGGATACTGGACAATGTGTCCGGCGCAAGGGAAAAAGCGGAAGCAGGCAAGCTTATGTTCGGAACCATAGACTCTTGGATAGTCTACAAATTGTCGGGCGGAAAAGTTCATGTGACCGACTATTCCAACGCAAGCAGAACACTCCTTTATAATATATATGACCTGTGCTGGGACGATGAACTTCTTGCAATGCTTAATGTTCCAAAGAGCATGCTTCCCGAGGTTAAGCCCAGTTCATATGTATATGCTCATACCGCAACCTACCATTTTTACAATCTTGAGGTTCCCATTGCGGGAATAGCGGGAGATCAGCAGGCGGCACTTTTCGGTCAGCAGTGTTTTCAGGCGGGAATGGCAAAAAATACCTATGGTACAGGTTGTTTCCTGCTGATGAATACAGGTGAAAAAGCCATAAAATCTGAACACGGTCTTATTACGACAATTGCCTGGGGCATAGACGGAAAGGTTGAGTATGCTCTTGAGGGAAGTGTCTTTGTGGCAGGTTCGGCAATACAGTGGCTCAGAGACGGACTTCAGATGATTGAGACGGCTCCTGCCAGTGAAGAGATTGCGGCAAAAGTTGAGGACAGTGAAGGTGTATACGTTGTGCCTGCATTTGTAGGCTTAGGTGCACCTTATTGGGATGATAAGGCCAGAGGAGCAGTATTCGGACTCACAAGAGGTACCAGCAAAGCACATTTTATAAGAGCTACATTGGAGTCACTGGCATATCAGAGCAGGGATCTTATTGAAGCCATGCAGATGGACAGCGGGATTTCTCTTAAAAAGCTGAAAGTAGACGGCGGCGCTGTTAAGAACAATCTGCTTATGCAGTTCCAGTCGGATATACTTAATGTTCCGGTGGAGAGACCTATGGTCAATGAGACAACGGCACTGGGAGCGGCATATCTTGCAGGTCTTGCAGTGGGATTTTTCGAAGGAAGAGACAGGCTCGGAGACAACTATATGGTAGACCGAACCTTCACACCGGTGTTTGATGATGAAAAGCGTGAAAAGGCATATGAAGGCTGGAAAAGGGCTGTAAAGGCAACTCAGGCATTCTAAGCTTTCAGCTCGCAATAATATTTTCAGAAAAATACTGAAAATTATATTTTTTTTGAAACAATTGTGCTATAATGTTGATATTACATGTGGGACCTATAAGGGGGATACAGGTAGCCAGTACAAAATAGTGAGGTACATTATATGGATAGCAAAATTCTTTTGGAGAATGGTACAAATGAGTTGGAGGTTTTGGAATTCACAGTTTGCGGCAATTCCTACGGAATTAATGTAGCCAAGATTAAGGAGATTATTCCTTATCAGCCGGTTACACCGGTTCCAAATGCTCATCCAAGTATTGAAGGTTTATTTATGCCCCGTGACATCATGATCACAGCTATCGACCTTCGTAACTGCCTTCAGAAAGGTAGTTCAGAACCCGGTGGTTTATTTATAATCACTAATTTCAACAGTCTTGATATTGCATTCCATGTTGACACGGTTATGGGAATACACAGAGTATCATGGAGCGACATCATTAAGCCCAATGTAACCGTAAATACTACCGAAGAGAGTATATCAACGGGTATTATCAAGATGGATGAGAAGCTTATTATCATTCTTGATTTTGAGAAGATCCTTTCCGATATCAATCCTGAGACAGGTCTCAGAATTGAGGATATTGACGGAATAGAGAAAAACAGCAAGAGAGGCGAGATACCGATACTTATTGCTGAAGATTCCGTTCTTCTCAATAAGCTCATTGTTGACAGTCTCAAGAAGGCAGGATACATACAGCTTATACATACAGCCAACGGACAGGAAGCTTACGATGTTCTTATGGAATGTAAGAAGAGGGGCAACCTCAGAGAGAATGTACGTTGCGTAATTACTGATATAGAGATGCCTATCATGGACGGACATCGACTTACAAAACTCATTAAGACAGATGATGACCTTAAGGACATACCGGTTGTTATCTTCTCAAGTCTTGTTAATGATGAGATGCGTAAGAAGGGTGAAGCTCTTGGAGCAAATGCCCAGTTGTCTAAGCCCGAGATCGGTAATCTTGTTCATCTTATTGATGGTCTTTTACTTGACTAAAAAAGCTGATTTAAGCCGGGAATTTTATTCCCGGCTTTTTTGTTTTAAGAGGCTGTTTTTGGGCCTTCTTCAGATTAACATAATTATTGAAGAGCATCCTGCTTTGTGCTATGATTAAGAGTAGGTGTGTCCAAAGACAACCATTATTAACAAGAGGCTAAAATGGCATTTGACGAAAAATATTTAGACGAATTACTTAATTCAATAGAGCCAATCATCAATCCGGAGGGAATCAGAGACGAGAGTGATGATTCCATTCCCGACGTTCCGGAAGAAGAGCTTGACAGTGAAGTTGCCGAGATTGGGGATATGGAGGAGGAAGTTACAGAAGAAATATCTGCTCCGGAAGCCGCCCCTGCGGAAGCTGAAACTCCTGCGGCTTCGGCTGTAGAAAATGTGGCGGAGGCACCTGCGGAAGACATGGATCCCAACAAGCAACTTTCGGCAGATGAGATAGCGGCAATGTTTGCGGCATCAGGTAACAATGATCCTGTAGCGGAAGAGCCTGCAGCTGAAGAAGTTGTAGAGGAGCCCGCGGTTGAAGTCGCACCGGCAGAGGATATGGATCCCAACAAGCAACTTTCGGCAGATGAGATAGCGGCAATGTTCGCAGCATCGGGCAATAATGATCCTGTTGAGGAAGAGCCTGTGGAAGAAGCAACTGTGGAAGTGCCTGCGGAGATGGATATCTCCCTTGATGCTACACTGGCAGGCCTTGCGGAAGAAGCCTCTCTTGAGGAGCCTATGGCAGATGCATCGGAGGATGCGCCTGCTCCTGAACCTTTGGAACTTGATATCAGTGACGGTGAGGTTGACCTCAGTGCTTTCCTTAATGAGGAACCTTCGCATGAAGAGAAACTCGGAGCAAGCGCTGAAGAAGAACTTCCTTCCGGTGATATCAGTCTCGACAGTCTATTGGGGGATGAAGAACCTATATCTTTGGATTCGCTCATGCAGGATGAGCCTGAACCCGAAGTGCAGGAACTTGATATGAGCATGTCTGAGGATGAGATTAACGAACTGCTTGCCAATGCAAAGAGTGCAGGCGAGGCAGACACGATATCATCATCTGAGGATGATATACTTGCAACCCTTGCAAGCGCCGGGGATGAAGACCTTGGCGATATTCAGGCAATCCTTAACAGCGATGAGAACCATGAAGCTGTTGATGAACAGGCATTTATGGAAGCTACAACTGTGGAAGATGTGGCATCAACTGCACTTGAGACGCCTGAAGAGAGAAAGAAGAGAGAAAAGGCCGAAAAGAAGGCCGCAAGAAAGAATAAAAAGAAGAAAAAAGGTGAAGAAGGTGAAGGCGGCGAAGAAGCTACCGCAACAGGCGAAGAAGCTGTCGAGAAGCAGAGCATATTTAAGAAGATATTCACCATGTTAACTGAGTCTGATGATGACCTGGAAGAAGCCGTTAAGGAAGCCGAAGCAGCAGAGGCTGCGGCTGCCGGAGCAATGGGCGGTGACGGAGATATGTCCGTTCCCGAAGCAGCTGAGACAGGTATTACAGACGAGAATAAAGAGATTCTTGCCGAGATAGACAGTGAAAAAGAAGAAGGCAAGAAGGGCAAAAAGAAAAAGAAGAAGAAAAAAGGCAAGAAAGGAAAAGAAGGCGAAGAAGGCTCTGAAGAAGGAGCTGATAAGGGCGAAGAAGGAGAAGAGGGAGAAGAAGGCAAGGAAAAGAAAAAGAAGAAGAAAGAAAAGAAGCCTAAAGCCCCTAAAGTAAAAGAAGAAGAGACTCCTCAGAAGCCTCTCAAGAAACTTCCCAAGAAGAGAGTAAGGGTAACCATTCTCTTTATGCTTACCATGCTTGCCGTTATCATCGTTGCATGCTTCGGACTTAATAAGATCCTTAATCTGCAGGATGCAAGATGGGCCTTTGACAATCGTGATTACACTACAACATATGTGGATCTCTACGGTCTGGATTTGAAGGGTTCCGACAAAGAGATATATGATAAGTCGGCAACGATCCTTATAATCGATCGTAAGTTGTCTTCGTATAAGAATTACAAGCAGCTGGGTATGGAAGTTGAAGCTCTCAATGCCCTTATTGAAGGCGTCAAGATGTATCCCGAGCTCCATGAAAGAGCAGTCGTACTCGGCGTTGAAAATGATGTAAATGATACATATCTTCAGATCATTGCGGCTCTGGGAGAATATGGTCTTACAGAGGCAGATGCCCAGGAGATAGCGGCGTACGAAAGCAAGGTGAAGTACACCAGAAGACTTCAGTCTGTTGCAAACGGAACCCCCTTTACTTATGACGCCGATATAGCAGCACCTGCTGCAGCCGAGGGAGAGGAAACTCCGGCTCCTGCTGACGACGCTGTTTCTGCTTCACAGAATATGAACGATCTTCTTGAAGAAGAGAAGGATTTCCTGCCGGACGATCCTAATAAGGTATTGGAGTAATTAAGATGATAGCTGTATTGGATTATGATGCAGGGAATATAAAAAGTGTGGAGAAGGCTCTGCAGTCACTTGGAGCGGATGTTATCGTTACAAGAGACAGGGAGGAGATTCTTAAAGCGGATCATATTATCCTTCCCGGAGTTGGTGCCTTTGGCGATGCTATGAAAAAACTGGAGAGCTACGGTCTTATTCCCGTTATTAAGGAAGTGATTGATAAAGGAACTCCTTTCCTTGGCATATGCTTAGGCCTGCAGCTTCTTTTCGAAGAATCCGAAGAGGCGCCCGGAGCAAAGGGACTGGGGATTCTTCCCGGTAAAATTGTTCGCTTTAGTGAGAACAATGGACTGAAGATTCCGCAGATAGGATGGAATCGCCTCAGTTTTCCCCGTAAGGGAAGACTGTTCGAGGGGATAGATGAAGGCGAATTCGTTTATTTCGTTCATTCATATTATCTTAAGGCTGATAATGAAGAAGATGTGGTAGCGACCTGCGAATACGGAGATCTTGTTCATGCATCGGTGGAAAGAGGCAATATATATGCCTGTCAGTTTCATCCGGAGAAGAGTTCTTCTGTGGGACTTCAGATACTTAAGAATTTTATAGCTTTATAAATCAGTAATTGTTAAGAGCCGCGGCGGTCACGCGGCTCATTTTAAGTCAGCCGGCCACAGGGCCGAGGGAAGATAATATGCACACAATAAGAGTAATTCCATGTCTTGATGTTAATAACGGCAGAGTCGTTAAGGGAGTTAATTTTGTCAATCTGAGAGATGCAGGCGATCCCGTTGAGATAGCGACGGCTTATGATGCCGCCGGTGCCGATGAGGTGGTATTCCTTGATATAACGGCTTCCAGTGACGGAAGAAAAACCGTGGTTGATATGGTAAGGAAAGTTGCCGAGAAACTTTTCATTCCATTTACCGTCGGCGGAGGCATCAGGACCGTTGATGATTTTAAAGAGATACTCAGAGAAGGCGCGGATAAAGTGGCGGTCAATTCGGCAGCCATCAAGAGACCGGAGCTTATCAAGGAAGCCAGCGACAAATTCGGCAGCCAGTGTGTGGTAGTAGCTATTGATGCCAAGAGACGTGAGTCCGGTGACGGCTGGAACATATATCTTAACGGAGGCAGAGTGGACACCGGTATAGATGCCATTAAATGGGCAAAGCAGGCAGAGGAACTGGGAGCGGGAGAAATACTTCTTACAAGTATGGACTGTGACGGAACCAAGGCGGGCTTTGACATAGAGCTTACAAGAGCTGTTGCTGATGCGGTTAAGATACCTGTTATTGCTTCCGGCGGAGCAGGTGAACTTAAGCACTTTTCCGATGCGGTTCTTGAAGGACATGCGGATGCTGTACTTGCGGCTTCACTTTTCCATTACAAGGAACTTGAGATCAATCAGGTTAAAGAATATATGAAGAATGACGGAATTGAGGTCAGACTGTAATGATGATAGACAATGACTGGCTGCCTTATCTCAAGGGAGAATTCGGCAAGCCCTACTACAAAGATCTCTATGAATTTGTAAAAAAGGAATATTCCGAGCATGTGATATATCCGCCGTCGGATCAGATATTTACGGCATTTCACCTGACACCTCTAAGCAAGGTGAAGGTGCTTATTCTGGGGCAGGACCCCTATCATGAGCCCAATCAGGCCCATGGATTGTCATTTTCGGTTCCCGTAACACAGAAAAAGATTCCGCCGTCTCTGCAGAATATATATAAGGAACTGCAGGATGAGATGGGATGTTATATTCCCAATAACGGTTATCTGGAAAAATGGGCAAGACAGGGTGTTATGATGCTCAATACCGTGCTTACGGTAAGGGCCGGAGAAGCCAACAGTCACAAAGACAAAGGCTGGGAGCAGTTCACCAATGCGGTGATACGAGTGCTTAATGAACAGGACAGACCCATAGTATATATGCTTTGGGGAAGCCCGGCTCAGAAAAAAGCATCCATGCTTAACAATCCCAAGCATCTTATACTTAAAGCCGTACATCCAAGTCCGCTGTCGGCTTACAGAGGTTTTTTCGGATGCGGACACTTTTTAAAATGCAATCAGTTCCTTGAAGAGAATGGACTTGACAAGGTTGATTGGCAGATAGATAATATTTAAAGATGCAAAGGCGCACGTCCCGAGGAGATAGTATACCCTCGGGACTATTTATATAGTGGAATAATATTAAGGAGGAGCATTATGAAAATAGCTATTCTTGGATATGGTAATTTGGGAAAGGGTGTAGAGTGTGCAATCAAGAACAACAGCGATTGCGAACTTGCTGCAGTTTTCACTCGTCGTGATCCCTCTTCCGTTAAGATCCTTACTGAGGGAGTACCCGTATATAAGGTGGAAGATATTGAAGCTCATAAGGACGAGATAGATGTACTTGTACTTTGCGGAGGAAGTGCTACAGATCTGCCCAAGCAGACACCTGAGTATGCAAAATACTGTAACGTAATCGACAGTTTTGATACACATGCCAAGATACCGGAACATTTTGCCAATGTTGATAAGGTTGCAAAAGAGAACGGACATACAGCTCTTATCTCATGCGGATGGGATCCCGGTATGTTCTCACTGAACAGACTCTATGCCAATTGTATCCTTCCTGACGGAAAAGATTATACATTCTGGGGCAAGGGCGTAAGCCAGGGTCATTCCGATGCAATCAGAAGAATCGAAGGTGTTAAGGACGGTAAGCAGTATACGATCCCTGTAGAATCTGCTCTTGAATCTGTAAGAAAGGGTGAGAATCCCGACCTTACAACAAGACAGAAGCATACAAGAGAGTGTTTTGTAGTAGCAGAGGAAGGCGCAGATCTTGCCAAGATCGAGAACGAGATCAAGACAATGCCCAATTACTTTGCAGATTACGATACAACAGTTCATTTCATCAGCGAAGAGGAATTAAAGAGAGATCACTCAGGTATTCCTCACGGCGGATTTGTGTTTAGAACAGGTAAGACAGGCTGGAACAAGGAGTACAACAATGTTATCGAGTACAGCCTTAAGCTTGATTCCAACCCTGCATTCACATCCAGCGTGCTTATAGCATATGCCCGTGCGGTATACAGACTGAACAAAGAAGGCAGCAACGGATGTAAGACAGTGTTCGATGTAGCACCTGCTTACTTAAGCCCCTTAAGCGGAGATGAGTTAAGAGCACATCTTCTGTAATTAAAGTTAAAGACAGATTTTGAGGAAGTATATACATGAATTCATTTATTGAAAAAAGTGATTTTTTCAAAGGAAACGATCCTGAGAAAATCGCTAAAGAGTACGGTACACCCTTATATGTTTACAACGAAGATATTCTTCGTGATCGTATGAGGAATGTTACAAAAGTAATCACAAAATATCCCTATACGGCCAATTTTTCCATTAAGGCAAACAGCAATCTTCATATACTTAAGATGGCCCTTGAGGAGGAAAACAACTGTGATGCCATGAGTGTGGGCGAGATGACTCTGCTCTTAAAGGCAGGATTCCCTGCAGAGAGAATATTCTTTGTGCCCAACAACGTATCGGAAGATGAAATGAGATTCGCCATTGACAGGGGAATAATGGTAAGTCTTGACAGTCTGGAACAGCTGGAGCTCTTCGGACAGATAAATCCCGGCGGAAAATGTGCAATCCGTATCAATCCCGGTGTGGGTGCGGGACATCACGAGAAGGTTGTTACAGCAGGTAAGAAGACAAAGTTTGCCATAGCTGAAGAGGATATTGATAAGGCAAAAGAGATTGCAGCAAAATACAATCTGAAGATTGTGGGAATCAATCAGCATATCGGATCGCTTTTTATGGAGCCAGATCCTTATGTAAAAGCGGTAAGCAATCTTTTAAGAATTGCCAAGGGATTCGAAGGACTGGAATTCATCGATTTCGGTGGCGGATTCGGAATTCCCTATCATAAGCTTGACGATGAGGCATCTTTTGATATTGATGCATGCAGAATTGCTCTGGAGCCCATACTTGACGATTTTGTCAAGGAATACGGTTATGCACCTTTATTCAAATCCGAGCCCGGAAGATACTGCGTTGCCGAAGGTTCACTGATACTTGGAAGAGTTCATGCGGTAAAACAGAATGCCGGAGTAACATATGTGGGAACAGACGTTGGAATGAACGTACTTGTAAGACCTTCAATGTATGATTCATGGCATGATGTGGAAGTGATTCGCGATTCAAAAGTTGTAAGCAGAACCGATCTTGTTGAGCAGACAGTTACAGGTAACATCTGCGAATCAGGTGATATTCTTGCAAAAGAGAGAATGCTTCCTGAGATGAAGAGAGGCGATCTTGTGGCAATACTTGATACAGGTGCTTACGGATACAGCATGTGCAGCAGCTACAATTCAAGACCAAAGCCTGCGGAAGTGCTGATTACAAGCGACGGAAAAGTAAAGCTTATAAGAAGAGCAGAGACCATCGATGACATTCTCGGAATGTTCTGATGAATTAAGCTTTAGGTAAGGACATGCAGGAAGCGGGGCCTGCCATAAAACCCTTGCGAAGAATTACCTATTATGATAGACTTTAGACTGTGCCCGAGAAGGGCACAGTTTTTTGCTGGTGTGTCGGAATGGCAGACGAGGAAGACTCAAAATCTTTTGTGGGCGACCACGTGCGGGTTCAAGTCCCGCCACCAGCACTGAAAACCTCCACTTTTTCGGAGGTTTTCTTTGTTTAACAGACTTATGTTGAGTATTCGGATATAATGTATAACAGGTAATAGATATGGCATTTGATGGAATTACGGTTGCGGCCGTTGTGAATCAATTGAATAAAGAACTTGCAGAGGGCAGGATATCCAAGATAGCCGAGCCCGAGAAGGATGAACTGCTGCTTACGATCAAGAACAGTAGCGGCAATCATAGACTGGTACTCAGTGCCAATCCCTCTCTGCCCCTTGTATATCTGACGGAAGAGAATAAGGTGAGTCCCGTCACGGCTCCGGCCTTTACCATGCTGCTTAGAAAGCATATACAGAACGGACGAATCATCGATATATATCAGCCCGGCATGGAGCGAATCATCGTGTTGCTTATCGAGCATCTTAACGAGATGGGTGATATATGCAGGAAGAAACTCATCATCGAATTGATGGGCAAGTACTCTAACATAATCTTTACAGATGACACGGATGTCATTTTGGACAGTATCAAAAGAGTAAATGCCATGACCAGCTCCGTAAGAGAAGTTCTGCCCGGACTTAAATACTTTATACCTGTTCAGGAAGGCAAGAAGAATCCTTTGGAAGAGACTAAGGAAGGATTCGCGGCTACAATAAAGAACAGGAACGAAGAGACCTATAAGGCACTTTATATGTCATATGTAGGCCTGTCACCCCTTATAGCTCACGAGATCTGCTACAGAGGAGAAAAGTCAGGCGGCCATTATGATAAGACTGCCACAGATCTGAGTGATACAGAGATCGGCAGCCTCTGGAAAGCATTTGAAGGCATAATGACAGATGTGAAGGCGGGCAGTTTTGCACCCAATGTGGTGTATGAGAACGGACTTCCCGTCGAATATGAGATGGTGAATCTCACATCATATACGGAGAAGGTTAATTATGATTCTCCGTCTGAACTCCTGATTGCTTATTATAAGGAAAAAGAGACCGCAACAAGATCCAAGCAGAAAAGCGCGGACTTGAGAAAGATTGTATCCACCATACTTGAGCGAGATATCAAGAAATACGATCTTCAGCTTAAGCAGCTTAAGGACACCGAGAAGATGGACAAATACAAGGTGTACGGAGAACTGCTCCACACGTACGGATATGAAGTGAATCAAGGCGACAAAAACGTCACGGTTGATAATTATTACACGGGAGAGAAACTTACAATACCGCTTGATGAGACACTCTCTGCAATGGATAATGCCGCAAGGTATTTTGACAGATATAATAAACTTAAGAGGACCAAGGAAGCACTTACGGAATTAACGGTTTCCGTTAAAGAAGAGATAGACCATCTTGAAAGCATACTCAGTGCCCTTGACTTTGCATCCAAAGAGGAAGATCTTAATGAGATTAAGCAGGAGCTTATAGAATCAGGTTATGTCAGAGGACGAGGTGTTCGTACGGCTTCAAATAACCGCGGAGGTAAAGCCAAGACTGAGAAGTTAAGATTTAAGAGTCGTCCTATGCATTATATAAGCAGTGACGGATTCCATATGTATGTCGGCAAGAATAATTACCAGAACGATGAACTCACATTCCGTCTTGCGACCGGAAACGACTGGTGGTTCCACGCCAAGGGGATCCCGGGCTCGCATGTGATCGTGAAGAGCGAAAACAAAGAGCTGCCGGACCGCACGTTTGAAGAAGCGGCAGCGCTTGCCGCCTACTATTCAACGGGCCGCGAATCCGGCAAGGTGGAAGTGGATTATGTCCGCAAAAAAGAAGTAAAGAAACCGGGCGGCGCTGCACCCGGCTTCGTGGTCTACTATACAAATTTCTCCATGGTCGCCGTGCCGAAGATCGGCCATCTGCAGCAGGCCGACTGAATCATCAGGCGTTGCGGGATTCGATCTCTGCGACCATGTCCGCGTACATCTTCTCATCGATCTTATATTTGCCACGGACGATGAAGTAACACGAAAGCATCGCCGCCCTCGGGATCAG
>JAEEGH010011936.1_pt1 | contig 19613 bp, 17 predicted proteins | sample 9134181 | NCBI WGS metagenome assembly JAEEGH01 (sample SAMN16246544, study PRJNA631951) | gut metagenome | biome: gut microbiome; feature: rumen; material: DP-attached | host: Bos | place: Iran: Karaj | collected 2018-10 | reverse complement strand
GTGCCCGGAACTGATGTCCAACGATGGCAAAAGCATCACGGCCGAATATCTCTTGTCTGTCGATGACATCATGCTGAGTATCGACTATGAGCCCTTGTTGGAAAACATCAAAGCCTGTGAGCTCAGCCAGGTTATCGTGTGCACCTACGGTTCTGTGGACAATGCAATGGACGGTACCACCGGCAGCATCGACCTCCAGTTCAAGGAAGGCAGCAAAGGCATGACAGGCAAACTCGCCCTTAACGGCAGCACTTACGGTAATGGTAAGGTGTATGCCGATATCGCCAGTGCAGGTGACAAGGTCACCATCCGCGGTTTCGCGCAGACTAACTTGCAGTATGGTAAGGCTGAATCATTGTCAGGTGCCACTGTCACTTCCCGCAACGGTGTGGAGAATGCGATGTTTTTCCTAGACTGGCAAATAACGGACGACGATCTGCTGAAGTTCAAGCTCTCACAAGGCTATGGCGAGCAGAAGGATCGTCTGACAAACAATGGGGAGACAGAGAGTTTGCCTTCCAGACAACGCTGGGGTGAGTTCGTGGCCACCTATGAGCGCAACCTCAACGAACAGGGAGCTGGCCTCTATTTCGAGGCTGGCATGAACTATTCGAACAATAACCTGGAAAGTGTTAAAGAACGTATGGCCACGCCTTGGTGGATCGCAGAGTGCAGCTTTCCGCTCCTGAAACAGGCGCTCACGATAACCGCAGGCTATGAGGGCGGCTATACAAACTGCTGGTATCGGGACATAAACCGTGAACAATACCTCTACAACGATCTGTATGTGAAGCTGGACTTTAAGAAGGGACCGTGGATTATCACCATAGGCGACCGCTTCAGGCACAACACTTTCTGGAATAAGCAATACAACAAGAGCGACGAGAGACTGTGGTCACACAACCGCAACGATCATGCCCTGATTGCCAGCGTGGGGTATCATAAAGGGCATCATGCCATACAAGGTGTCTTCAACCGCTCGTTCTACAACCCTGCCGTCAGTGCCTTCATTGACGATCTATTCGGGGAATACGTTCGTTACAATACTGACTACAAGACGAATTACGCCTGGCGCTCAGAGTTGCGCTATACCTATCAGACGGAGCAGATGGTGGTGACGGGCAGTGCGACGCACACGCTGCTGACAGATCTGCCCACACCCAATCAGTCACTCACGGGGCTGGGGGCATCCGTCACCTGGAACAAAGGATCTCTCAGACTGACGGGAGGTGCCAATGTGTACCACGAGCATGTCAAACTCGAAGAATCCAACAACGACACCTTCTTCACCCTGAAGTTCGCCCCCACTCTGCTGCTGGGCAATGGCTTCAGACTGTCGTCCGTCTTACTTTTCAACAGCAAGAAGGATATCCTTGAGCAGCATGCCCATCTCTACGCTTCAATAAAAGTGAACAAGGACTTAGGAAGGCGCTGCAACGTGTTTGCCGATTTCCACGACATAGCAGGGCAGCCTGAAACTACCACCCTCCTTCTGATGCAGTCGTTTAAGAACCGCGCGCTGACAATCGGTTTTACTTATTATCCGTGGCGATAAGGCAGACGGCGTAGGCGGAAATACCTTCCTCGCGACCTGTAAAGCCGAGTTTCTCAGTGGTTGTGGCCTTGATGGAGATATCATCCTCGTCACAACCGCATATCTCTGCCATACAGGCTTTCATCTCAGGGATATGGGGATTCATCTTGGGGCGCTCGGCACAGATGGTGGCATCGATATTCACCAGATGATAGCCCTTGGTGGCAATCAGTTCGATGGTCTTCTTCAAGATCACCTTACTATCCATGCCGTCCGTAAACTCGGCGGTATCTGGGAAGTGATAGCCGATGTCGCGCATATTGGCAGCACCCAGCAAGGCGTCACAGATGGCGTGCAACAGCACGTCGGCATCGCTGTGACCCAGAAGTCCTTTACTATGTTCGATCTTGATGCCGCCCATCCACAGGTCGCGGCCTTCCACTAACTGATGGACATCATAGCCCATACCAACACGTATCTTCATAATGCTTTTACCTTTTTCTAAACATATCCTTAATGCCATCCATATCGAAGGCAAGGGTGAAACGTAATGTCTGGTCGAGGGGATTGCTGCGCGCAGTAGAGATGACATAGCCCACATCGAGCGAGAAGACACTCATGCGGAAGCCGCCTCCGACAGTGAAGTATTTCAGATTACCCTTCGACTCACTCTGATGATGATAACCAGCACGAAGCGAGAACTGATCGTGGTAGACGTATTCTGCACCAATACTCCACTGGATTTCCTCCAACTCCTCCTTGAAACCGCCAGGCGCATCAGTGAAACTCTTGAAGATACCGCTGATGGCACTCACATCGCTATACTCACGACGTACACGATCCTGATAGTCGCTGTTCGACTCACCCTCCTGCTGACGGGGCACTGTGGGCACAAGCAGCTTGTTGGCATCTGCCGAGATAGAGAAGCGGTTATACTCGTCGACAGGTATCATCAGCGATGCACCCAGACGCATATTGGCAGGCAGGAACTGACTCTCGTCATCCCCATAGAAAGAGATCTTACTACCGATGTTAGATAAGTTCAGACCGATGCCGAGCTGGCACTCACGACTGCCCATCATGATGTAGTTGTTATAGTACATCGCCAAGTCGGCAGCAAAGGCTGATGCTGGCTTCGAGTCCTCGCTATAGTCATAGCGCAGGTCGCTGTAAATCCATCGGATGGCTGCTCCCAGTGAGAATTTCTCGCTGAGCATCATCGAGTAAGCCACATCAAACGACATCTCATAGGGCTTCACCGTCATACCGTCGTCGGCAAACACCTCACCTAAGGAGAAATAGCGCAGTGAACCACTGATGGCCGAATAGTCGCCGATACGGACATAACCTGAGAGATAGGCTAAGTCGATATCATTGACGAGCTGGCGCAGCCACGGGGTATAGTTCAGGGCGATACCTGCACGACTGATGCAAAACGGATACTTGGCAGGATTCCAATACTGTGAATTCACATCGGGATCGGTGGCCACACCCACGTCGCCCATACCAGCACCACGGGCATCTGGGGCGATGGTCTGCGACACCACAGCATGCTCAACGGGATTGAACATCGTCTGCTTATCATCCTCCTGAGCGTAAGAAGTGAGAAGTGAAAAGTGGAAAGTGAAAAGCATCACCACCGCCCACTTCAGCAAATGTCCTTTATCTTCTTTTATCTTCATAAATCATCTTCTTTCTACCATATAATAACGCTGCCACTGCCTAATTATTGCTTAGCACAATCAATTTAACGGTCTTTGACGAGCCATCGTCGATCTGGAAACGACAGAGATAGACACCTGTCTGCAGACGACTGCCGCCATCTGTGCGCAAATCCCAACTCAGTGTATAGGTGTTTCCAGTAGACACGCCTGTTTCTGAGTGTTTCCACAGCTGTCGCCCTGAGAGGTCGAACACCTCCATTTTCACGACGATACTGCTGCCGGCACGATCATGACTCAGTACGAACGACGTACGCTCCGAGGCTGGATTCTTCGTGCAGACCACGTTGAAACCTCCTGCCCCAAGATTGTCTACAACGTTGAATACGAGTTCTGCAACCGTCGAGTTGTTCAGCACATCCCAGGCACGGAAGAGCAGTCTGTGCTGGCCGTTGCTGAGCTGAGGAATGCTGAAGCCGATGCTTCCACTGCGATAGTCGCCGAAGTCGTAGGTGAAATAGTCATTCAGATTGTAGGTCTTCGCACGGTCATTGTCGATGACGAGTTCCAGATCGTGCCCGATGCTACTGCCCGAGGCATTGATGCCACTATCGTCATAAAGCTCTGCCATAAAATAGGGGGTGGCATTCACCTGATCACCGTTGGTGAAGGTCTTCGCGTTCAGATAGCAGTAGACTGAAGGACCTATCGAGTCGTTCTGAACCACCTGACTGCCATTGAGCACGAAACTGTCGTCCTCACCATGCAGAGTGGTGGTCTTCTCGTTGTTGATGGCATAGAGCGTCATCTGTCCGTTGCCGTCGGTATAGCTGATATCCATAGGCACAGCAAAGGTGAAATGGAACACGCCGTTGACGATACTGTCAGAACCCTGATAAAGCGTCTTCGTGCGATCCTGATAGACGAAGGGCTCTTCTGCGCCGTCAGCACTGTCGTCGTTCTGCTTACAGGTGATCGTCTCCTCCGCATCCCTCACCGTAGCTGTCACCACGCCGCTGAAACCTGATGCCAGAGTCCGTTGCTGCTCGACATGTCCACGCACGCGCACGACACTGCCGGCACTGAGCTGCAGACTGTCTGTCACCGAATGTCCGTTGATACTGTCGACAACCACTTCCAGCCCTGGGCAGGCCAGATGGAGGGCAGGATCGCCCAGAAGCGTGTACTGCAGTTTGTTGGGGGTCGTATCGCTGCCACTGCTCACAAGGTCACACTTCGCCCTGCGTGCAGCCTCTCCGATGCTGATGCCAGGTGTCAGCACGTAGTTGGTAAAGCCCATGTTCATCACTTCGTTATAGGTAGCATAGACGGTGCGGGTAGTGCCGAAGAAGGCCACACCCCCACCCTGCTTGTTGAGCACCACGGTCTCACCGATATTCTCTTCCTGCCCGTCGAAGGGCATGATGTCGCACGAGGCTGTCACCCAGAGGGGCAGTCGCATCGACGATGCTGCCTCGAAGTCGGCCAGTTTCATCACCAGCTCATGCGAGAAGGCGTAGGGTGCTCCGTGTCCGCTGTAGTTCATCATCAGCGCACCACTCTCCATCTGCTGCTTGATGAGCCGTGTCACGTCGGGATAGCTGTAGCCCGTCGATGAGGAAGTTCGCGTATAGGCATCCCAGTAGATTTTCTTCAGCTGGTAGCCTGGATAGTTGGTTTCCACCATCGTGGCCACCTTGTCGGCAGTCTGCATGTGGGTATTGCGGTTGCCGTCGTCGCCCATGAAGCAGAGCACGTTTTGCCAGGCTCCTGCATGGTCATTGGCAGCGTAGCCGATGGTCTTATCGGCCATCACGGTAGCTTCCTCCAGCGTCCTCACGGGGTAACGCCCCACTGCCACATCGGGCTTACCCAGAAAGGCCGAGCCTTCCTGTATCACTTCCTCATCATCGAGCAGACAGAAGAAATCATCGCTGACGAAGCAGTTGACGGAACTGAACGAATTGTCGCTTTCGAAACAGAGCAGGAGGTCATCGGCATCATAGCCGCTCCACTCGGCACAGCGCAAGCGGTTATCCCACGCCCCGTCGCCGTAGAGCAACAGGTATCTGGGAAGGTCAGCCTCCGTTGCAGCCCTGTCGTAGAGCATCTTCATGTAGCGGCGATAGGCTGTGGCATCAGGGGTTCCGCTACTGAACTCGTTATACAACTCATCGGCAGGCACGATCCTCACGCGCAGGCCGTCGCGCTGCTCGTGCAGTGTCTTGATGCGCTCTGCCTGTGCCAGCCACCGCTGGGTGGTGGGGATGATGATGACCATATCCACAGCCTCGTCGGCATGATGATCCTGATTCGTGATACGATACACGTATTCTGGCACAGGGAGCGACTGGAAATCGGGCTTGTCCTTTGGGGCATCATGGCGCAGGGCGATGTAGTCGAGTCGCAGGTTGGCACCTGCCGTCTGAGTGATGCGCACGGTGTTCTCTGCCTTCAAGATGCCGTTGAGCTCATACTCAAACACATTTTCCCTTGCCTTCGAATAGCTGTCGAGGGTGATTCCCTGATTGATGGTACCCACCACCGAGTCGTTTACTTCCACCTGCGCCTCATAGTTGCCGTCGGCCGTCAGAGCGACTGCCAGTCTGCCCTGAGTGCCGTTGGCTGCCAGCGTGTAGGTCTGTGGCGTGCCTATGGTGAAGAGTGTCTTGTCGAAGAGGTTTCGCCCGCCGTGATACCAGGCATAGTCGTCCACCTCGTAAAGTGTGTGATAATCGTCATTAAGTGGATAGTATTCGGCGATAAATGCCTCTTCGCCAACGTTAAGTGGCTCTTGTTGGAGGCTGTCCTCGCGATCTGTCAGGAAGTAGTAGCCATCATCAGAATAAGGATTGCGCGTGCGCACGAGGGTGTCCTCCGTTTCCCACGTCACGGGGCCTGTAGCATGGAATATCCGCTTGCCGTTCACCGTGCAGGTGGGCACCTCCTGCAGATCGTCGGTAGCTGCCAGATAGTCGCCTGTCAGCCGCTCAGGCTGCAAGCCTCCGCCATAGCCGTAGATTCTCACCTTGCTGATATCTGTAAAGCCTGCTTTCTTGATGAGTGCCTCCGTCAGCTGGTAGAAGCCGCTCGCTGGCACTCGGATCTTCGCCCAGTTCCCCTCGCGAAGCACGGAGTGGGCGGCATAGCGCGAGTCGCCTGCACCTCGGGTGCCTCTGGCGTAACTCACCGATCTGGGCCGACTGGTCACCTTCAGCATAAAGCTGACGAGCTTCTGATATCGGCCGTCGCGATAGACCAGCGGGACAAACGACACGTCGAGCACGCCTTGCTTGCGCACCACGCCTACCGACTGATGAACTGGAGGCATCGCCTTCAGGGGGGCGCCGCTGATCTGCTGATAGCGCTGGATATCAGCCTCGCGCATATCAATAAACTCAGGATACTCGATGGTGACGGTATAGACCGAGTCGGCATAACGGGGACCTAACGGCTGCTGATAGGAAAAGACAGGCAGCTGATCGCTGAGCCTGACCTGCTGGGCAGTCAGATTGTAGAACGTCTGCGCAGAGACACCTGCCACCCTTGTGAGGAGCATCAGACATACCCCCACAAAGATGCCTATCCTTTGTGTCCATCTACGATCGTTCATCAATATAATAACGTAGTCCTGCCAAAGATATTGTATAAGGGGCTATCTATAATTCCTCAATCCTTGGTTCAGGAAGTCCATGTAGGCAGCGACGTCTTCGTTGAAGCCACGACTGCCTGTTAGCGGCTTGCCAGTGGCAGGGTCGACGGCCACGTAGAAGGGCTGGGCATTGGCACCGAACTTATGGCTCTGCAGCCAGCTCCACTTGGCGCCAACGGTGCGCAGCGTCTTCTTCTGCCCTTTCTCGTCGGTCACCTCCATCGGCTCTTTCAGCGGTGTCTTATCGTCGACGTAGAGCGATATCAGCACATAGTCGTTCCTCAGCCTGTCAGCCACGCGGGCATCTGCCCATACCGAGGCCTCCATCTTACGACAGTTCACGCAGCCATAACCCGTGAAGTCGAGGAAAACGGGCTTTCCCTGCGCACGGGCAACGGCCATGCCCGACTCATAATCGTGAAACTCAGCCTCGACCACCTTTGGATAGAGGTTGAAGTCCTGCGTGCTCATCGGCGGGGCGAAGGCACTGACGGCCTTACACGGAGCGCCCCACAAGCCTGGCACCATATAGACGGCGAAGGCCAGCGACACCAGTCCACCCATGATGCAGACAACTGACTTGGGCTTGCTGAGCTCACCGCCGATTTCATCGACCTGGAACTTCAGCCAACCGCAAAGGTAGGCACCCAGCAGGGCGAAGATGACGATCCACAGCGAGAGGAATACTTCACGGTCGAGGATATGCCAGCCATAGGCCAGATCGGCCACAGAGAGGAATTTCAGCGAGAAGGCCAGCTCGATAAATCCCAGCACCACCTTCAGCGTGGTCATCCACGAACCCGACTTCGGGGCCGACTTCAGCCACGAGGGGAACATCGCGAAGAGCGTAAAGGGCAGTGCCAAGGCCAGCGCGAAGCCAAACATGCCCACTGCCGGGGCCAGCCAGTTGCCTGTTGTCGTGGTCTGAACAAGCAGCATGCCGACTATCGGACCTGTACACGAGAACGACACGAGCACCAGCGTAAACGCCATCAGGAAGATGCTCACCAGTCCGCTCGTCTCTGAGGCTTTCGAGTCGACAGCCGTCGCCCAGCCCTCGGGCAACTTGATCTCAAACCAGCCGAAGAAGCTCAGGGCAAACACCACAAGCAGCAGGAAGAGGAACACGTTGAACACCGCATTCGTCGACATGGCATTCAGCGTATCGCTACCGAAGAGAGCCGTCACGAGCAGTCCCAGTCCGAGATATATCACGATAATCGACAGTCCGTAGGTGAAGGCATCACGGATGCCCTTGCGCTGATTGTCGCGCGAACGCTTTAGGAAGAAACTCACCGTCATCGGGATGATCGGCCAGATGCAGGGCATGCAGACTGCCAGCAGGCCAGCCACAAAGCCCATGAGCAACAGCCAGAGCAGCGACTGCTTGGCCAGATCCTCGCCAGCCCCCATCGCCCGCAATTCCTCAGTGACAGGTGCCCAGAGGTCAGTGTCGGACAATGCCGTCTGCACGACCGCCGCAGAGTCAGCCCTCACCGTATCAGCAGCACTGGCCTCACTCCCCGATTTGGTTTCCTCACTCCCCGATTCACTATTCTCACTCCTCACTCCACACTCCTCACTCCTCGAATTACTCTCACTCCTCGAATTACTCTCCTCACTCCTCAAGTCAGGGCTTCTGCCCTGTTGCTTCAACTCCACCTCCGACGGAGGCAGACAACTCTTCTCGCTGCACGCGCCATACTCCAGATAGCAGTCGATCGTATATTCAGGCTTGGTAAAACGGATCTTCTGCACGAAAGTCGCCTCGTGCTCGAAATACTTCAGCTCCATGTCGAAGAGCTTGTCCATCTTCTTGATAGGCTGCCCCTTGGGCTTCAGTTTCCCCACGAGTTCGGCACCGTCAAGCTTCACCACGTGGAAAGTCGCCTCTATCGGACCGCTCTTGCCGATCTCCGTCGAATAGACATGCCAGCCGTCGTCGATCGTCGCATGAAACACTATCTCAGCCTCGGCTCCATTGCCAGTCTTCAGCTCAGAGGTGAAATGTACAGGGTCAACCAATTGAGCCTCAGCGGCCAATGCCATGACCAATGCCAATATCGTCAAAATAATCTTCTTCATCATGGCGCAAATTTACACTTTTATCACGAAATAACCAAGAAAACCTTGCCTTACGTCAAATTTTTCCATCAAAATATCACATTTTTATCTTAATTTATGCTAAAATTAAAAATATTTGTTTATCTTTGCAACGGAAATACGAATATTCTTCGATTAATATTAACTAAAAGGAAAAAAATTATGAAGAAATTAATGATGATTGCTGCCATGATGGTAGCTGCAGTAAGTGCAAACGCACAGTTTGAGCCAGGAACATGGTCTATCCAGCCAAAGATTGGTGGAACTCTCAGTAAGGTAAGCAATATGCCTAATTTCCATTTTGGCAAGATTGGTAACACTAACCTCGATATCGACAAATCTGTCTACACAGGTGCTCTGATCGGTGCTGAGTTCGAGTATCAGGTTGCTCAGCCATTTAGCGTTGCTGCTGGTCTGAACTTCTCTATGCAGGGTTGCAAATGGGGTGACTTCGAAGTCAAGAAAGATGGCGACTATGTAAAGGCTAAGGACCTGAAGATGGAGCTTAACTATCTGAACATCCCCATCGTTGCTAACTTCTATCTCTTCAAGGGCTTTGCCATCAAGACTGGTGTTCAGTTTGGTTTCCTGCTGAGTGCAAAGGAGAAGGGTACCACCGAGACTAAGATAGGAGAGCTGATCAGCAAGCAGACTGATTCAAGAGACTTTAAGGATGAATGCAAGAAGTTCGACGTTGCAATTCCCATCGGTATCTCTTATCAGGTTCCCACAATCCCCATCTACATCGATGGTCGTTACAACCTTGGTCTGACCAAGATCAACAAGGACGGCGATACAAATTACAAGAACCAGGTATTCCAGGTAACTGTAGGTTACAAGTTCGCTCTCTAAGCTAACCCAATAACCATTATATTGAAGCCCTGCCGAGCATGAGTCTTGACAGGGCTTCTTCCGTCTCATCGCCTAAACTTTCAGGAAGGCGATCTTCCTGCGATTATCCTTCGGCCTCACCGCGAAGTGCAGCCAGCAGACTGAGCCGTGCTGCTCCAGCAGCAATTCATCAAAGTCCCGCTTCGTCTCATCGGCAATATCGAGCAGTATCGCCGCATACCGTATCATCTGCTCCTTCCCCGCGCAACGGATATCCACCGCGCACCCCGTCACATGATTACTCGACGGCACTCCCCCCGCCAACCTATTCACCTCCGGCGACCTATACCCCGAATTAATCACAATCCCCTCCCCAGTATTCTCGTTCCTCGAATATGGCGCACCCCCCGCCTCTGCTCTGGCAGCGGACTCCGCAGCCCCCAGCTCCGGCGCAGCCCACGGGTCTGGCGCCAAAGTACAGTCGCCTGCGACTTTACTTTGGGGCCTGACCCCAGCATCCACTGCGCACCCGACTTTACTTTGGGGCCTGACCCCAGCATCCACTGCGCACCCGACTTTACTTCGGGGCCTGACCCCAGCAACCACTCTCAACTCCTCCAACCACCCGCAAACGCGGATCAGATTCTCAATCACGGCTCTCGAAGGAATATTCCCATCCGCCGTCACATACTTCGTCTTACACAACTCCCCAAGTTTAAAGTGAGGCGTCAATCTACTGTTTTGATTCATTTCTACCTGTTTCATAATTACACATATTATAATAATTCCCAAACACCAAATGGAGCGTTGGAGCGCTGGAGCGCAGACTACAGCATGATCGCCCCAGTCTTGCGATAAGTATTCCTATACACTCCATCGACCTTCACTTCGCTGGCCTTTTCCACCAGATTATCAGCCATGAGCCTGACGATCTTCGTTCGTGCCGACGACTCGGCCTTGAAGGAGAAGCAGCGCATCACGTCGTCAACCGTAAATTCCTCGGGCAGACGGTTGAAAGAGTCTACCGTCTTCTGATTCCTGCGCACGTTCACACTCGCATCGCGCAACTTGTTGTCGAAGTAAGCTTCGGCCATCGCCCCGAAGTAGTGTCGCTGACAGGCGTATTGGATGTTCACGATCAACTCTGCCAGGCGCCAGTCCACATCGTCCGTCTCGAACTCACCGCACCAGTAGGTGCCGTCCAGTCGCATCTTGTCCCAGTGGCGCATCACGATAAACGGCGCGGCGAAGTTCAAGCCGTGATAGGCGCAGCGCTTCAGCAGCATCTCGTCGGCCTTCGAGTCGTTCTCCTGGGCGTCCATCATGCGGCGAGCCGTCCAGTCGTAGAGCTCGTCGACGATCTTCTGCACCGTCAGCTCACCCTTCGTCCTGTCGAGTTTCCCTGCCCACTCCTTCAGGCGCTCGTCGCTCTCGAAATCGACGGTCGATTCGCGCGACATCATCTCAAAGTTCGTGGCTGGCAGCGGGATGCAGGTCAGACGTGTGGCGAGTCCTGATCCGAAATTCTGCTCGTTCACCTTCTTCTTCAGCGCGATGGGCGTGCCCGTGTAGATGAAGTTCCAGGTCACGTAGAAGTCCTGCAGGATCGAGTCGTTGTTCGAGTAAGCCTGACCGTCTTCCTCGTTGTGGAAGGCCTTCAGCTCCAGCGACTGCTTGTCGATCCACGAACCGCCCTTCTGCACCGTCACGGTGTTGTCGAGCTCCGTGTCGAACGTCAGCATGTGCAGCTGCATCGGCTGGCCGTCGACCTCCTCAACGCTATTCACCATGTCCTGAATAAACTGCGCATTCGAGGTTCGGGCTGGATGCACGCGGACGATGACCCTGGGCTTCTTGGGCTTCTCCTTGTTAGCCCCCTTCGTGCGCATCTGGTCGCGATAGGCATTGATGGCGTCCTTGCCGATCTTGTCAGCCGCCACGATTGGCGAAGCGATGAGTTTGAAGAGGCGCGTCGCAAACGACTTTCCGCTGGCTGGGTCACCGATGATCAGCGTCGAGTTGTTCAGCCGTCGCAACTCCTCAGGCCGATGGTAGAAGCGATAGGTGCAGCGCGTCATCAGCGTCATCAGCAGCCCGCCGCCCACGAACAATGCCGCTGGGTATTGGTTGCGCTTCAGTCCCTTGCAGACGTCCTTCAGGATGGGGTAATCCTCGAACATCCCCTCAATCTTCTCGCCCCACTCCCATAGCCAGCGTGCCATGTCGTCGTCCTTCAGCGCCGCCAGCTTTTCATTATTCACTTTCCCGTTTTCCTTCAAAATGCCGAGCAGCACCTTACTGATCCCCTTCGGCGGTTCCTTGCAGGCAGACTCCACGATGCTGCGCAACTCCTGTTCGTCCAACCCCAGTCGCGGCATCACCTGCAGCAACAGCGCCTTGTTATTATCGCAGATCGCACGGAGACTCACCGCCAACTGATAGAGCTTCACATTCCGCTCCCCCTCCTGCGGCACCCCTCCATTCCGCTTCCACCACTCCTCAACAATCTCCGAATAAGCCATCCCCTTAAAGCTCAGCCTCTGACTGCTCGCTGGGGTCTGGCCCAAAAGTGAAGTCGCTTGCGACTTTGCTTGGGGGCCTGACCCTAGCGTGCAGTCCCCCGCCTCAAACTCCACCTCAAACTTTACCTCAGGCCCTGCCCCCAGCGAGCAGTCCGAACCCTGTGAATGACCGTCTCGATATACAGCAGTATATCGCTCACTAAACACTTTGTTCTCATACGCAAACAGTTCTTTGTCGATAAATAATATATCCGATTCCTTGCAGATGAAGCTCATACGGCTTGCATCCTTGCAACTCTCGTCAACCTCCACGCCGAGCACCTTCGCCATCGCATGCTGGTTGTCGATGAGATTACCCCACTCCGTCCGAGCCTTGAAGACAATCTTCAGACCCTTGCCTGATGGGGTGATATACACGAGAAGAATGCCATTTCCTACATTTTTACATTCTTTCATTATGACATTGTTGAACACCCCTTTGGGGTCTTCAACATGATCAATGTCCATCACCACGAGCCCCGTCAGACGAGTCGCACTCTGCTTACGCCAGCAGCCCTTCCGCCCTTTGGCAGACTCCGTCTCGTCGAACATCGCCTGGAAGATAAACGCAGGCAACCCGCGCTTCAGCTTCTGATCGCCAGTCTCGCGGAACTTGTCAATCGCCTCGTTCCATTTCGTCGCCCTGACGAGGGCCCAGAACTGCCCCTCGTCCACTGGCAACGTCGGATTAAAGAAATTCTTCTGATAGCAAAATCCCATATACTTCTGTTCTTATGTTCTTCTGTCTAAAAAAAAGTTCTTCTGTCTAAAAAAAAGTTCTTCTGTCTAAAAAATACTCTTCTGTCGAAAATCACACGAAATCGATAATCTCTCGGTCGATCAGGGCATCCTTGGCGACCTTGACCTCACGGTCGAGCACGCTCATCACGCGGGCTGTGCCCAGGTGCTTCGGAATGCTCTCGTAGACCTTGATACGCTCTGGCGACTCCTTCACCCAGCCGTGCTCCAGCAGTCGGATCAGCCGATTCCTCAGAGGTTTCCGAGGACTAATGTTGTAAGCCTTGAACGACAGCCTACCCGTCCACTCGTCGCGGTGCAAGGCACCCTTCACGCAGTTACCACTCTCTACCAGGCGCATCAGCGTCTCTTCTGAAATCTCTATGTACTTCTTCATTATGTTTTGTCGAATTTGTGAGCATCAGAAAAGCGATGTGTTTTTCAGTTGAGCTCAATTTCCATCCGGATACTTTTCCACCTTCGCTCATTCCTCCGACTCGTTGTTTTTAATTTGTTTACAGTTTACGGTTTTACAGGCGGACGGCCTGCGTTGTTCAGACCGTCGCTCAGGTGCCATTTCGGACAGACGAAATCCTTCGGAACCTTCAACTGCATCCCCGTGCAGATCCTGTTCCCCTCTTTGTCCACCTCCTTATGTTCGCACGAGGCGCACCACTTCCTCACGCGAATGTGATACCGATTCAATACCGTCTCCATCCCCTTGATTCCTCAAATTCTCCCATAGATGACGTCGAGCACGAACTGCCGCCCAGCCTCCGTCCACACCAGGTGCGGCACCAGCCGCCTGCGACCGTGCTTGTCGTACTTGCAACTGTAGAAGTAGTCGGTGTATCCCTCATGCACATACTTCGTAGCAATCGTCCACACACCGCCACACTTGTAAATGACCTTCTGGTCTTTGAGAAAAGAGTTCAGGTCGGCTCCGCTCATCCCGAATCTTCTCCCGATCTCGGCAGGTTTGTGGCAGAACTTGCTGAATCGGTTCAGCACTGCCAGCTGATCAGCGATGATCTCCTCGGCTGCATCGAGCACCTCCTTGTTGTTCATCAGGATTCTGATCTCCTGCTCCAACTTGATATTACTGTTGATTTTTGTAATTGCTTCCATATTCTTTCTTATTTTTTTAATTGTTACAAATTTTTATACTCTGGGGCCAGGCCCCAGAATCAAGTTTTTCATTTTTCCTTCGTCCGGGCCTTCCCGCCGTGTCCTTTGTATCAGTAAGTCAAAGATCGCTTGCCAATCGTCGTTTCCGCTGGTTGACAGTGCAAAATTACACACAAAAAAGAGGTGCATGAAACAATGACATGCACCTCTGTAGGTATTTCTGTAGCTTATGTAGGTATTCCTGTAGGTATTACATTTTCAGACGTTCTTCAACGGCATTTTTGTAGGCTTCTACCAGTCGCAGCACGCGCGTCTTCACACCCATCTGCTCCCACCTGTCGACACTCATACGCATATAGGAATTGTTTCTGAACGTATTCGACAGCAGACCTTCCTGACAATGGAAGTCGCGCTCGAACTGGCTCATGTTGTTGGCATAATCATAGCAGTCGCGACAGACGCAGAAGATCACTGCCATCGAGCTGTCGCTCCAGAAATAGGGGCGTACGCCATCGACACACGCCACCAATGTCGACACGCAGGGCTGCTCATCATCCCTTGCCACTGAGGGCGCAGGGACCTGCTGGGTGACGTTCGACCCGGGCATGGCAAACGTGCAGCCGCTGATGTTACCGTTAAACACCTGGCAGTTCGAACCTGCCTCGAAGTGGTTTACAACACTTTTCTTACTATTCTCTTCCATCTTTTCTTCTCCTTCTTTTTCTTGTCATTACTCTTATTTGAAAATCTGCCGTTCACCTGATCGTTAAACACCTGCGAACTGCTGCCTTGCTCGAAGTGGTTGTGGATCTCCATCGGTTTCAACTTCTTCTCGTCCGCGAGTTTCCGCTCCTTCACATCCAGCAGCTGCGAGCGCAGAGCGTCGATCTCGCCCTGCAGTTGCTGCCGCAGGGCATACAGCTCCGCCTCCTTCTGCTCCAGCTGTTCGCTCAAGTCATCGATCTCACTCTGTCGCCTCTCCAGCTCCTCGTTCAGGTTGTCGATCTCGGCCACCAGCTCCTCTGTGGCGTCCAGCACCTGGATATAGCCGCTAAGCTGCTCTTCCTTCTCGCGCAGGTGGTCGACTTCCCGTCCGAGGCCGCGCCTGGCGCCATCGCGCCAGTCTTTCAATTTCTCAATGTCCATCTCCTTTTTTAATTATTACTGTTAAACATACTCTCTGAGTAGCCGCTCATCATATTGACCAGCACCACTGCCATTACAAATGTGAAAAATAATCCAGCCATAATTCATCAATTTAATTGGTTTATGGCTGCAAAGTAAGCCGCGAGGTGTACGGTAAGTTTGTACACCTCACAAAAATCTGTTCTGAATTAAGTAATATTAACTATTTGAGGTTTTTCGCTTTGGGAAAGGACGAACAAACTGTGCGGAGGTTAAAATTGTTAAAAAATGAAAGAAATTACAGGTAAAATTCCCGCATTTGGGAATTTCTGCGTATTTTTGCCGAAAAATATAGTTGAACGATGCAAATTATCTTTGATGATAAGGATTTAGAAGAGCTTATTACTACGGGGCGCAACAGCAAGTACAAGAAGTATACTCGCAATCGAAAGTTTATGGAGGCACTCGCCACTGCCTATAACTATTTGCGGTTTTCTGAACGTGCCAGCGACCTCCGTTCTATCTCATTCCTCCATTATGAACAACTTTCAGGCACCAATGGCATGAGTTCCATTAGAGTGGTCAACGGGATGGTGGAGCGCATACTCTTCCGCGAGTTTGACGGCGGCATAAGAATAACGGTTTTAAGTTTAGATGATACTCACTATGGCAACAAGAAATGAAAATCCAGTACCTTTCATGGCGGTTCATCCTGGGATGATGATCAAGCCAGAACTTGAAGAGCGGGGTATAAGCCAGAAAGAATTTGCCAAGATGCTCGGCACACAGCCCTCACATCTGAGCGAAGTGCTCAACGGGAAGCGTGCTCTCACAACAGAATTAGCTGTGAAGATCGAAAATGCAATCGGGCTTCCTGCAAAGATTCTGCTGTCAGCGCAGGCTCAATATGAACTAGAATCGACAAAAAACAGTCAAGCTGAGGATAAACAGCACGAAACAGTCACCATCACCATTCCTGTACGTGACCGCAGTCTTCTTCAGGAGCTTGTGCGCAGGTTCGGCTGGGCTTGTATATTTTGAGTGAGCGAGGACTCATTGAGAACGCCGTCCCCTCTGAGTCCACTATTCGGGATTCCTCTCGAGGGCGGATTTCATGATCTGGCGGATACGGGCCTTCAGGGTCGCTGGGGCCAGCACGTCGAGACCGTCGGCCTTCGACATCAGTTCGCTGATGAAGTCGATGGTCGGGCGGATGTCGAGCGAGAAGATCGTGAATCCGTCGCCACTCTCGTGCTCTTGCTGCGAGGCGTGGAGGGGCAGCGTCCGTATCAGGTTGGCCATCTTGCCGTAGGCCTTCAGCACGACGTGCTCCATGGGCGTGCCGTCGGTCATCGTGCCGAAGTATTCGGCGAAGTATCCGGCAGGCGAGAAGCTGGCTGAGCGACGGAAACGCGTATCGGTGATCTTGGCAGAGAACATACGGTCGAGCGAATAGACCGACATGCGCTCATGATTGTCGGCCAGCATGTACCACCGCTGGCGGAACAGCTTGACGGCATAGGGGTCGACGAGCTTCGTGTAAGGCTCGCAGCCGAATTTCTGATACCCCATCGTGATGGTTCGCGTCTGGCGGATGGCTTGCAGGATCACGGGCAGGAACTCGTAGCCCGCAGGCACCTCCTCGAGTATGATACTGTCCTTGATCGCCGAGCTCTCCCTGAGCGTCAGGCCAGTGGTGAGCGCCGAGAGCTGCCACTGCTTCGTCTGGTCGCCCTCAATCTCGTTCGGGTTGCTGATAAAATAGCGGTACTTCTTGTCGCACTCGATGACGAGCCCGAACATGTCGAGGATGTCATCACGATATTTGTTGAAGCTGCTGCGCGGCAGGGGATTGCCCTCGGCAACCTCTTCCGCCACCCAGAGTTCGTTCATGTCGCTGAGCGTCAACTTCCCATACTTCCTGAGAACGTTGACGATCCAGACACTATGCTTAAATTGCTGTCCTGTATTCATTGATTGATTTTTGCGCCTGCAAAGGTAGCTTGATTCACATTTGCATACGTTTAGTTATTGTTGGTGATTCCTTTTCCAGAAGCCCCGTTTTCCATTCATTAGTGTAGAGTTAACTATAACATATTATTCTGCCGCAGCCAATTCTTGCCTGAAGGTGTCAAACAAAAAAGCAAGAAGATGATGCAAGGAACTGCGATCAACAAAAACATTATATACATTCCCATATTTCTATTTCTCTATCTTTTTGTTTGTTAATACTAATCCTACTATGAGTGTCGAAAATGCAAGAATTGCTCCAAGAAGATACATCAAGAAGCTCTCCTCAACACCTCGGAATAGAGACGCTATGATAACACCTGTGACAACGTACTTTGAAATATCCAACAGATACTTGCCAAGATTCTCTTTCCACATGCCATCGCTTTTAGGTAAAGCTACCTCAAGCTGTTTGTTCAATTGGGCATTTTGGGCTTTTGCCCGTTCACGTCTCGTACTCATCGGCAAAAGTAGTTATAATATTCGACACTACCAAGCTTTTTGCCTGATTTTACACAATTTTCTGCTTTTTTCTTTTTCATAAGCATATCAATTTAAAGTGAATAAAAAGGTATGTCGGCTGCAAAGTTAGCATAATCTGGGCAAATGACCAAATAAATTCGCAATTATTTGTATTTCCATCACCCACACGTCGGCAAAAGGGCGCAGGGTTACAGACCTCTTTGCGCCCCTAAGCTATTCTTTTGTCTATTTTGATTATAGACTATTAGAATTTCTTTGTCTTATTATTACTTTTGCTTGTTCTTTCTTTGTGACTTAACTAATTGCATCCGAAAATGAAAGCAGATTACCATTGCTATCCCACATTCCACTTGTAAGTTTTCACGCTCCAACGCTCCAACGCTCCAACGCTCCATTTGGTGTTTTCCATCTTTGCGCTTCATGTTGAAGTAATATGTTTATATATAAATAATTTATATATATTATAATATATATAAATTTAATAAGATAGTATATAGACACACGATGCTGTTTCGGGATTTGCAGATGGAGCGTTGGAGCGTTGGAGCGTGGAGCGCACTGCTGATCGGCGGTCGTTGGGAAGCGGACAGGCGACCGTTGGGAAGAAGATCGGCCATCATAGCCGACTAAACGGGCGAGGCGCCGAGGGGGGATGGCAAGGGAGAGGCTCGAAATTTTAACATTTCAAATAAATCGGGAATAAATCATGGAAAGGCTTTGATGGCGACGATATTTTTCGTACCTTTGCATCAGAAATCAAGGGAAGAAAGAGCATGGCGCCAGCGATGGATTCCCCCCACCAAACATTAATCATTTAATACCAACAAAAACATTATGGCAACACAGAAAATTGCAATGGGGATTAATCTCCGACAGAACAAGATCGAGGGCTCAACGGCCTACGGCAAGTATTACCCTGAGGTCGACACACAGAAGACGCTCTCGCTGCGAGGCTTCGCCCAGCACATGACTGATCACGGTTCGCTCTACGGACGTGCCATCGTCGAAGGGGTGCTGCTGCAGATCACGGAGTGTCTGCCCGAGCTGGTGGCACAGGGCGTGCCTGTTCAGCTGGGAAGTCTGGGAACCTTCTACCCCACCGCTGAGGTGAAGAAGGATGCAGCCGTGCTGAACGTCGGTGCCATGGACGGCCTGAATCCGAACGACATCGTAAAGGCGATCCACATCCGATTCCTGCCCGACTCGACGAAGCTCGACAACCTCTGCGGTCCGAAGTTCAAGGATGCCTGCACGCTGGAGCTGCGCAACATCATCAGCACTCAGAAGGTGACGGTGAACGGCAAGGAGAAGAACGTGACTACACTGAAGCCAATCGCTACGGCTGTGGCGGAGTGGAAGGCTCAGAATGGCGGCACTGGTGGCAGCGACGCAGGTGACGGGCCTACTAATGACAGCGGCGACGGTCCTACCAATGAGCCTTAAACTGCTCGCTGGGGTCAGGCCCCAAAGTAAAGTGGATGCTGGGGTCAGGCCCCAAAGTAAAGTCAGGTGCGCAGTGGATGCTGGGGTCAGGCCCCAAAGTAAAGTCGCAAGCGACTGTACTTTGGCGCCAGACCCGAGGCCTGCGGGTTCCACTTTCGCGCCAGACCCGAGGCCTGCGGGTTCCACTTTCGCGCCAGACCCGGGGGCTGCGCCTTGATCGAGGGACGAAACATTAAATTTTAGGCACGGATTAACACGGCTCTCTTTGAGAGACACGGCTTAATAAACAGAGCAGTGATAATCCGTGAAATCCGTGCCAAAATAAAGTGCTCGCTGGGGTCAGG
>JAEEGH010011934.1_pt1 | contig 19614 bp, 10 predicted proteins | sample 9134181 | NCBI WGS metagenome assembly JAEEGH01 (sample SAMN16246544, study PRJNA631951) | gut metagenome | biome: gut microbiome; feature: rumen; material: DP-attached | host: Bos | place: Iran: Karaj | collected 2018-10 | reverse complement strand
AAATCAAGGTCCCGGAGCCCTGAGCTTGTCGAAGGGTCGAAGGGCCGGTTTAGAAAGAATACAATGCAAAACAAGAATACACTTCGTTGGGGTTATATAGCGGGCATCGTCTCGGGCATCACCTACGGCATGAACCCGCTCTTTGGTGTGCCCGTCATCAACAAGGGATTGGATGTCAACTCGTTGCTGTTTTATCGCTATGGTGTGGCCACCTTATTGATGCTGGCCTATATGCTCATCGCGAAACGACAAATCCGCATCACTTGGAAACAGTTCGGCTTAATGGCCATCTTGGGTGTTTTGTTCACGGGATGCAGCATCACCTTGTTTGAAGCCTACAAATACATTCCGTCGGGCATCGCCACAAGCATACTCTATGTCTATCCCATCATGGTCGCGCTCATCATGATGTTTTTCGGGCAGTTCCCGAGCTGGAAGACTTGGATTTCCATCTTCGCGGGCGTGGCGGGTGCCATCTTGCTCTCGCTCAAAGGCGGCGGTGGCTTCATCGATTGGCGCGGCATCGCCTTGGTGGTAGCTTCTGGACTGTGTTATACCTTATTTATTGTCATCGTCAACTTGAGCAAGCAAGTGAAGGCGATCCCTAACCTCACCTTGACTTTCTATTGCTTCTTGATAGGCTCAGTGATGCTGTTTGCCTTGTCGGGTTTTGGCGTGCATCTCAATGCCGTTCCTGATGCGGTCAGTTGGCTGAATGTGATGGGATTGGCGATTTTGCCCACAGCTATTGCCACCATTACCTTGGCGGCTTCAAGCAAAGCGGTGGGTGCCACCAAGACCTCCATCCTTGGTATTCTTGAGCCATTGACGGCCATTGTCATCGGTACATTGGTCTTTCACGAAGCCTTCACGCTCAATGTAGCCCTCGGCGTCGCGCTGATTCTCTTCGCGATATTGTTTATGATTCTAACTGAAAAAAAGGCCTGACCTTATTTGACTTGCACCTTGCTGATGCTCCAACTTTGTCCGTTGTAGGCTTTAACCAAGTAAAGGCCTGAAGCCAAGGTGGACACGTCGATGGTATGCCGTTTCCCGTTGGCCTGACCTTGCATGACGGTCTGACCGTTCATGTCGATGATTTCATAGCGGCGCAGACCTTCGAGGCTGAGGGTCATTTCTCCTTGAGTGGGGTTGGGGTAAACGGTCATCATGTCGGTGACGGGAGCTTCATGTTGAGGAACGTCTTCAAAGGAACTGTATTCAAAGATGTAGTCGCAGACATAGATGAGCTGGCTGTTGTCATTGACGGTTTCCCAGGCATAACTGATGGGACGGTTGGCGAATGGATCCCAAGTGTAATTAGGCTCTGGATGATAGGGCATGAGGACATGGTCGATGGTGCAGGCTTCATCGTAAACATAACTCATGCGGTCTACTATCAGTCCGTTGGTATGTTTCTCGCGCTGAATGCAGTTGCCGTTGGCATCGAATAACCTGTCGATGCTGGAATCTGGAACCCAACCGTTTTGCCAATAGGAGTAGGTCTCGTTGGTGCAATTGCCGGCTTCATCGTAGGTGTAGGTAGTGAGGGCAGAGTTGCTCCATCCCGTGCCACCCCAAGCATCGTTGTATTCTTCGAGGAGTTGTGTGCAGAGGCCGTTGTCGTAGGAATATGTGCCACGCATGAGCAAAGTGCCGCCAAGGGTCATCTCGTAGCCGGTGAGTAGGTCGCCATCATAAGTATAGGTGTAGATGCCTTGCAGCTCGAATCCGCTGCCCCAGTCGTTGTAGTTGGTGCGGGTGAGGCGGTGGTTGTCGTCATCGTAGGTGTAGGTGACGTAACTCGGGAAGATCCACTCGTTGTTGTAGTATTGGAAGAAGTCGATGCGGATCACGTTGCCGCGTTCGTCATAGTATAGCGAGTCGATGAGGTCATCAATTTCACCGCCCGCGTTGGACACGGAATGGTAGGATTCCAGCAGGTTGTCGGCATTGTAGTAGAACTGTATCTGGTCGACTCCGTCGTCGGAATAGAAGCGGTCGAGGAAGTAATCCTGTGCCATGGCTGCGCGGCAGGAGAACAAGGCGATGAGGATGAGGAAGAGGTGTTTGAGGTTTTGCATAATGCTCGTGTTTTTGAATTGGAGAAAAGATTGATGTTTGGCTATTGGTTGAGCACGCTTTCAACAAAGCTGTTCGGTGTCAAGACCGAAATCAATGGTTCTGATGTGTTTAAGAAATCATTGATATTGATGGTTATAAGGTAGTCGCATTGGTTGCGTAAGGCACATTGATGTTGAAAACTGTCCTCGATTCATAATGCAATGCCGTATTTATCATGTAAATACTCGTTTTTTAAATCCTTAAAATCTGGTAGTCCTTCGTGGATGCTTTTCAGGTAATTCAATCCAAACATAGGGTCCGTGTCTGGCTCAAGATTGTTTTTCTCTTTGGCAATCATTTGCTCCAAACGTAGCTGTAAAAAGCGAATAATCCATAAGGTGTCCGACTTGTCGAGGTGAGATAACTCAGGGATGATACCACTTTCTCTCAGCTGGGTGCTTGAACCATAATACAATGCAGCAGAAGGTTCTCCGGCCATGCCAACGGGATTGTCGTTTTCTTCGTATTCCATTTTCTTTGCTAATTTGATTGCAAAAATAAAAATAAAAATGGAAAATTTCATAATCACTCTTTTTATTGTTGGAATTGATTATTTTTGCCCAACAAATCAAAGCATATTATGGCAGAATTATATAACGCTTCAAATTATCCTTTAGAACAAATCCTTGGCTTTATTAAATCAGGACAAATCGCTATCCCAGAGATTCAACGACCATTTGTTTGGAAGCCCAAGCAAGTTAGGGATTTGATAGATTCTTTATATATGGGTTATCCAACAGGATATTTGATCATATCGCAAAGCCCTGATATGAGACTAAAAGACGGATCGTTATCCGTGGGAAAACAGATTCTTATTGATGGGCAACAACGAGTGACAGCGTTAATGACAGCAATAGTGGGTGTGGAAGTGCTAAACAGCAATTTTAAAAAGAAGCGTTTTAAGATTTCGTTTAATCCTCTTGCGAACCCGGAAAAAGATGAAGAATTGTTCAAAGTACAAGACAACGCTATATTGAAAGATAAACGATGGATTCCTGATATTGCAGTAGTATTCAAATCCGATTTTGATCTGTGGCAATTTGTCAATCAGTATTGTAAAGATAATCCTGAAATTAGTGGAAGTCAATTAAATTGTGTTTTGATGCGTTTGATTGACATAAAAAATCGCCAAATTGGAGTTATTACATTGAGTAAGGATTTAAATATTGATGAAGTTACCGAAATTTTTATTCGGATAAATAGCCAAGGGGCAAAACTAAATCAGGCTGATTTTGCTATGTCGAAGATTGCGGCAAATGTTGAATTTGGTGGAAATACTTTACGCAAAGCTATTGACTATTTTTCTCATCTTGCTGTTATGCCAGATTGGTATAATGATATGATTAAAGACGATGAGTTTATGCAAACATGTTATGCTTCAAAACTGAAATGGCTAAAAGATGATAGAGAGACTATTTTTGATCCAGATTACAACGATATCTTACGTATTTCTTTTATGTATAAATTTGGTAGAGCAAAATTAAAGGATTTGGTAAGTTTACTTGGAGGTAGAGACTTTATTACTCGTGAATATAGGATGGAAATTGCGCAGGAGTCATTTTCAAAACTGACAGAGGGTGTGGTTGATTTCATGAACCAATATTCATTCACTAATTTTGTATTGGCAATGAAATCTTCTGGATACATTTCAGAAAAACTAATTAATTCACAAATGACTCTTGATTTTGCCTATATGCTTTATTTACTATTAAATGCAGATTCTTCAGTTGACAAAAGCCGAATCAAACATTATGTGACAAAATGGTATGTAATGTCGGTATTGACAAACAGATACATTGGTTCTCCCGAAACAGTCATGGATTTTGATTTAAGAAGAATCAAAGAAAGAGGATTTGTTGAGTTTTTCTCAGAAATTGAAAAAGGTAATTTGCACGATCAATTTTGGGAAGTGACCTTAGTACAACGCCTTGAGACTTCGGTAGTAAATAGCCCGTTTTTTAATACATTTTTGGCGGCGCAGATTTATTTTGGAGACAACGCCTTGTTTAGTAATGGAACAAAAATAGGGTATCTTTTGAATTTAATAGGAGATGTCCATCATATTTTCCCTAAACAATATCTTCGGAAAAAGGGACTTGATGACAAGGCTACATATAATCAAATAGCTAACTTTACTTATCTTGATACGCAAGTTAATAAGGAAATATCAGATGAGGCGCCAAATGTTTATTTCAAAGCTGCATTTGAAAATTGTAAAGATGGGATTGCTCTATTTGGCAATATTTCTGACATACAAGTATTGAAACACAACTTAGAAGAGAATTGCATTCCTGAAAATATATTAGATATGGACGCCGCTCAATATGATTATTTCTTGGTTGAACGGAGAAAACTAATGGCAAAAAAGATAAAGGATTATTATTATTCATTGTAGTAATATTACCATGTTAAACAACGAACAATTATGTTTTTAGTCTTCGATACAGAGACCACTGGTCTTCCCAAAATTGAAAACGCTCCGCTGACCGACTTTGATAACTGGCCACGCATGGTGCAACTGGCTTGGCAGATTCATGACGAGAAAGGTCGCTTTGTGGAGAACCATAACTATCTTGTTCAGCCTGATGGCTTTGTCATCCCCATCGATTCCAAGATGGTGCACGGCATCTCCACCGAGCATGCCATGAAATACGGCAAACCGCTCAACGAGGTGCTTGACCTGTTTATGATTTCCGCCGCCAAAGCCAAATACCTGGTCGGCCACAATATCAACTTCGACCTCAACGTGTTGGGCTGCGAGTTCCTGCGTTGCGGTCGCGAGAATCCCTTGCGCCGTTGGCAAATCATCGACACCTGCACGGAGAAGACGGCCGAGTTCTGCCAGTTCCCGGGCGGCAAGGGCGGCAAGTTCAAGCTGCCGCGCCTAGGTGAGTTCCATCACCTGCTGTTTGGCGAGTACTTTGACTCAGCTCATAACGCCTGTGCCGACGTGGAGGCCACTGCGCGTGTCTTCCTCGAGCTGATCCGTCGCGGCGTGCTAGATGAGACCGACCTCCATGTCGATACCCAGTTCATCGAAGACTTCAAGGCCGCCAACCCTGATGTGATACAACCCGCTGGCATCAAGGTGGAGGCGAACTTTGACGAGGAGGAAAAGGTGGAGGAAGAGCCCGAAATGGGCAATTATATCCCGCAACACTTCACCCACCTGCACGTTCACTCGCATTATTCCATGCTCGATGGCATGTCGAAGGTGCCCGATTTGGTGAGCAAATGCAAGAAAAACGGCATGTATAGCCTCGCCCTTACCGACCATGGCAATATGTTCGGCATCAAGGACTTCGCCGATACGGTGAACAAGGAAAACGGCAAGGTGAAAGATGCCATCAAGGAGCAACAAGCCATTATCGGGAAGCCTGAGTCTACCGATGAGGAAAAGATTGCCGCCCAAGAGCAAATTGAAAAGTTGAATAAGCAGTTCTTCAAACCAATTTTCGGCATCGAGACCTACTGCGCCCCCATCAGTATCGACAAACGCGACGGTCGTCAGGACCGTGGCTGGCACCTTATTTTATTGGCCAAGAACAAGAAGGGCTACCACAGCCTCTGCAAGCTAAGTTCCATCGCCTACACGGATGGTTTTTACTACAATCCCCGTATCGACCACAGTCTGCTTGAGAAATACCACGAAGGTCTGATATGCAGTTCGGCCTGTCTTGCTGGCGAGGTGCCGCAGAAGATCATGAATGGCGACATGAAGGGTGCGGAGGAGTCGATACAATGGTTCAAGAGCCTGTTTGGTGATGACTATTACCTTGAAGTCCAGCGACATAAGACCGACAAACCTGGTGGCGATACCGAGGTGTACGAACGCCAAAAAGAGGTGAACAAAATCATCTTCGATTTGGCGAAGAAATATGATGTGAAGGTCATTGCCACCAACGACGTCCACTTTGTGGAAGAGGAACACGGCGAGGCGCACGACCGCCTCATCTGCCTCAGCACGGGCAAGGACCTCGATGATCCCACCCGTATGCACTACACCAAGCAGGAATGGCTGAAGACACCCGAAGAAATGGGCCGCATCTTCTCCGACCATCCCGAGGTGCTGGAGAACACGCAGGAGATTGTCGACAAGGTGGAGACCTATAGTATCGATTCCGACCCCATCATGCCCAAGTTCCCCATCCCAGAGAGCTTTGGCACGGAAGAGGAGTATCGCAAGAAGTTTACCGAGGAAGACCTCTTCAACGAGTTCACCCGCGACGAACACGGCAATGTTGTGATGTCGCAGGAGGAAGCCGAGAAGAAAGTCAAGAAACTGGGCGGCTACGACCGTTTGTATCGTATCAAACTCGAAGCGGACTATTTGGCCAAACTGACTTGGGAAGGCGCCAAAGAACGCTATGGCGAAAACCTCACCGAAGAACAAAAGGAACGCATCAAGTTCGAGTTGCACGTGATGAAGACCATGGGTTTCCCAGGCTACTTCCTCATCGTGAGCGACTACATCAGGGCTGCCCGCGAGGAGTTAGGTGTTTCTGTAGGACCAGGCCGTGGCTCTGCGGCTGGTTCTGTTGTGGCTTACTGCTTGAAAATTACCGACTTGGACCCGTTGAAATACGACTTGCTGTTTGAGCGTTTCCTCAATCCTGATCGTATCTCCCTTCCAGATATCGACGTCGACTTCGATGATGACGGCCGTGGTCGCGTATTGGACTGGATTACAAAGAAATACGGTAAAGAAAAAGTGGCACACATCATCACCTACGGCACGATGGCGGCCAAGTCGGCCATCCAAGACGTGGGTCGTGTGCAGAAGGTGCCGTTGCCAGAGGTCAACAAAATCAAGAGCTTTATCCCTGACCGTAACTTCGACGAGGCCCAAGTGAAAGCCGTGGAAGGCGAGGTGCCCAAGAAGATGCCCAAGGTCAACCTGAAGAACTGCTATAAATATGTGCCCGAACTGAAGCAGTTGGTTGAAGGCGACGACAAGAACATTTCTTCCATGCTGACCTACGCCGAGGAGTTGGAGGACACCAACCGCCAAATCGGTATCCACGCCTGTGGTGTCATCATTGGGGCTGACGACTTGACTAATGTGGCTCCGGTTTGTACCGTCAAAGATAAAGATACCAAGGAGGATGTCGTTGTAACCCAATATGATGGCCATGTCATCGAGACGGTGGGCCTCATCAAGATGGACTTCTTGGGCTTGAAGACCTTGACCTTGATTAAGGATGCCTTGAAGAACATCAAGAAGACGCATGGCATCGACATCGACATCGACCACATCCCGATTGACGACGAGGAAACCTATAAATTGTATTCTGCGGGTAACACCATCGGAACTTTCCAGTTTGAATCGCCAGGAATGCAGAAATACCTGCGTGAGTTGCAGCCTTCCGTCATCGGCGACATCATAGCTATGAACGCCCTCTACCGTCCCGGCCCGATGGATAACATCCCTGACTTCATCGCCCGTAAGCAGGGTAGGCAGGAAATCAAGTACGACTTCGACTGCATGGAGAAATACCTGAAGGACACCTATGGTATTTGCGTCTATCAAGAGCAGGTGATGTTGCTCTCGCGCGAGTTGGCCGACTTCACGAGAGGTGAGTCCGATACGCTTCGTAAGGCAATGGGTAAGAAGCAGTTGGCGAAGATGGAGGAACTCTATGGCAAGTTTATGAAACAAGGTGTGGCCAAGCTGACTAAGACGGAAAACTTGCCCGAAGAGGAAGTGAAAAAACGCTTGGAGAAGATTTGGGAAGAGTGGAAGAAGTTCGCTTCCTACGCCTTCAACAAGTCGCACGCGGCTTGTTACAGCTGGGTTTCGTACCAGACGGCCTACCTCAAGGCGCACTATCCCGCTGAGTTTATGGCGGCGGTGCTTAACAACGAGTTGGGCGACATCAAGCAGGTGAACTTCATGACGGAGGAATGCAAGCGCATGAAGATTGAGGTGCTTGGTCCCGATGTGAATGAGTCGGAATACGAGTTTTCCGTCAATGAGAAAGGCGAGATTCGCTATGGCATGGGCGGCATCAAGAATGTAGGCGAGGCGGCTGTTGCTGGCATCGTGGCCGAGCGCGAAGCCAACGGCAAGTTCAAGGACTTCGGTGACTTTGTGATGCGTGTTGCAGATAAAGGGCTTAATGTCAGGGCTTTGGAGAGTATGGGCATGGCGGGTTGCTTCGACAGTTTCAAGGGTTTCCACCGTGCCATGTTGTTCAACATCGCTCCTAACGACTCGGTGCCTTTCTCTGAACGCGCCATGCGCATGGTGGCCTCGTTCAACGAGCGGAAGAACTCGGCGCAGATGGATCTCTTTGGTTTTGGCAGCGACGAAGGGACGGAGGAGACTTTCAATATCCCGTTGCCAGAGTGCGAATCTTGGTCGAAGATGAAGGAATTGGAGATGGAGAAAGAGGCTTTGGGCTTCTATATCTCCTCGCATCCCATGCAGGTCTATCACCTGCCCATCAAGTACTTCTGTAACTGTGATGTGGAGGGCTTGAAGAATGCTTTAAATGATGTGGAGAAAAATCTGAAGCGTCCGGTGCGCCTTGGCGGACAAATCACACGTGCTGAGGAGTTTACAGCTAAAAATGGCAATCCATACGGTCGTTTCACCATTGAAGACCAAAGCGGTGCGTTGCAGTTTGCCTTGTTCAAGGAGAACTATCTGAATTGCAGGAATCTGTTGACGGTCAACTCTTTCGTGATGCTTTCTGGCATTATGGATCGACCTTTCCCAAGGGCGGGACAAGACCCGAATGTGATGTTGCAGACGCTTGAGGTAAGGTTTACGGAGGCGCGCTTGCTTGACTCTCTTTTGGAATCCACCTCAAAGACGGTTTACATCAAGTTGAATGTTGCCGAGATGAACGAGGAAAGCATGGAGGAATTTATCAAAGTTTTAAAGGAAAATCCTGGCAAACAGCATTATAAATTGCATCTTTTCGACCCGCTAGGCAAAAAGTCCTGCAACCTAACACCTGTGAAAGGCTCAATCAATGCTCAGGAGGTGTTGCCGTTGCTTGAAAAAATGCCTTTTGTCGAATTTGACTTGCGATAAAAAAGAAAATTTGTATCTTTGCAATCCGAAAATAAGTAGAAACAAATTTATAAATCAAACGAATTAAAAACTATGGCAGTAATTCAAATGACTGACGACCGTTTTGAAGAAGTCGTCCTGAAATCAGAACTTCCCGTGATGGTGGACTTTGGCGCCACATGGTGTGGCCCTTGCAAAAAGGTAGAGCCCATCGTTGATGAACTTTCAGAAGAATATGCAGGCAAGATGATTGCCGTGAAATGCGACGTTGAGGAATGCCCCGGCACTGCTGGAAAATATGGCATTATGAACATTCCTACAGTCCTTTACTTCAAGGATGGCCAACCCGTCGACAAGAACGTGGGTGCCGCTCCAAAGAAGGTGTTTGTGGAGAAACTGGAGAAGCTGTTCTGACTATGACCAGTGACTATGACTATGACCGCTTTTACTTAAAGTTGAAGCGGTCATAGTCATTGTCATAAGTCATTGTCAACAATTAAACAATTCAACAATCAACAGTTCAACCATCTTGGACTTTTCAATCGATAGGAACCGGCTGACGCAATTCGGCAGCTTGGAGTTCTTGGCACGTCAAATCGTGGAGGGATTCATTACGGGTTTACACAAGAGTCCCTTCCACGGTTTTTCTGTTGAGTTCGCCGAGCATCGCCTTTATAACACGGGCGAACCCATCCGCCATATCGACTGGAAACTCTATGGCCGCACGGAGAAACTCTTCGTGAAACGCTACGAGGAGGAGACCAACCTGCGTTGCCAACTAGTCATCGACCAAAGCTCGAGCATGTGCTTCCCCGTGAGACAGAAGGTCGACTTTGAGCATCCCAACAAACTCTTTTTCTCCATCTATGCCGCTGCCTCGCTCATGGAGTTGATGCGTCGTCAGCGCGATGCCGTAGGCCTTGACTTGTTTGATGAGACGATTGCGTTTCATGAGCCTGCCAAGTCATCCAATGTGCATAACAAGTTGATCTATACCGAGCTGGAGAAACTGATTGACACTTACGACAAAAACAACCGCAAGACGACTTCGACGCCGCAGTGCCTGCACCAAATCGCTGAGATGACGCACCGCCGCAGCCTTGTGGTCATCTTCACCGACATGCTCGACGGCCTCGACGACTACAAGCCGATGTTTGAGGCCTTGGAACACCTTAAATATAATAAGCATGAGGTCATTCTGTTCCATGTCTTCGACAGCAACTTGGAACAGAATTTGGACTTCGAGAACCGCCCGTACCGTTTTGTCGATTTGGAGTCGGGTGATGTGCTGAAACTCAATCCTATAGAGGTACAGGAAGCCTACAAAAGAATCATGACTGAGCGCAAGGAGGCTCTGCTGCGCCATTGCTACCAATACCAAATCGACTATGTTGAAGCCGATATTAATAAGGACTACAACCAAGTGCTGACGAGTTACTTGATTAAACGGACAAAACTACACTAATACAAGAAGATGATGAAAGCATAGATTCCATGCTCGCCCACTTGCCCATGCAGGAATGACATGCTTTCATCATCTTATGAAACAAAAAAGTCCGAGAGCCAGGCTCCCGGACTTTTCGTTTCCCCGAAGGGAAAATTACTTACCTAACTATTATTACTTAACTATTACTTTTACAGAAACTGCGTTCTGGTTGTTTTGCAAACGGATGATGTAGATGCCCGTGGCGAGGCTGTGGCTGATGCGCTCAGTGCTGCCCGCGTTGATCTGCTTCATCATCATAGGCTGGCCGAGGATATTGTACACGGTCATGTTATAATGGGCGTTGTCGCCGTTTTCGATGACAAACTCATGGTCGGTGCTCCAAACCTTCACGTTGGTGGCCATGCCTTCTTCAACGCCATCGTCGGTGAGGTCGATGAAGATGGGCTCATCCAAGCCGTTGGTCGGGTTGACGGTGTTGGCTTCAGGACTCCACTCGCCGTTTACTGATAAGTATTCGTTGAGCGTGTAGCTGTAAAGATCCCAAATCACAATGCGGTTGACACCATTGGGATTCACATTGGGCAGGATGCCACCGAACCAACCGTCCTTACCAGCCACCTTTTCCTTATAGAAGTCGGCGTATTGGTTGATGCTTCCAAAGTCAACACCTGTTGCCTCAACACTGGTGGAATAAAGTGGACGGAAGGGGTTTGCATCCGACAACAGCATGGCGAAGCTCATAGGATCTTCTTCGCTCTTCACATAGAAGGCTGATCCGCTATACTCGTCGTTTTCAGTGCCAAAGTTAAGCACAGTGGCATATTCATCGGTGGTGAATGTGTTAGCCACTTCTGTACCGTTGTGACCGTCATTGAGGCGGATACGGAGATAGACATGGTTGCCAGGCGTGAAGCGGGCATTGGCCGTGGGCTCGTTCATGAACCAAACAATCTGACTGCCATTGGCGCTTGTCGTGAACTCACCATAGTTGCCTTCCGTTTCAAGGCTCGGGCTTGTGGTACGGTAGAAACCATCACCGTTGACATAGATTACATTGCCAGCGCCAGCCGTTTCAGGTCCATCGTTGCCATCAACCAATTGGTTGGTGTAACGGTAGGTGGTGTTCGGTTCGAGGTTAAGCAGCGTGACTTGGATGGCCACGGGCACGCGGTTGTTGTTCGATCCGTTGTTGCCTTGGATGTAAAGCGGCATGGCAGCAGAGATGTTAGGTTCAAAATCACCGCGGACGGTACCGGACAGGCTGACCGTAGCGGTAGCTCCGCCACCATTATGGGTGATGTTTCCTGGATAAGGACCAATAGGAAGATCACCTTTCAGACGGACGGTGATAGTCACAGGCTGATTGTCGATTACTCCATTGGAATAGTGGAGCTCAAACGGACTACTGCTATAGTTTCCATCGTCATTTAAGATTTCGAATTCACCTGACACCGTTACAGTGATGTAGCCTTCACCTTCGAGGTTGGCACCAGTCAGGGTGTAGCTTTGTGAGACTGATGGTCCGTTTTCAAAGATGTAGTCGAGACCATTAATAGTATTAGGTGTGGCTGTCAAAGTCGGGATGGGCGTTGCGCCTCCGCCTGCGGTAAGCATGATGTCGTCGACTTCCCAACCGGCAGCTTCCTCATCGGTGCAAGTGTACTTGAAACCGATGTAGCAGTTCGAGCCACTGAATTCATCGAGGCTGATTTCACCCGACTCAACCCAGTTCCAGCCGCCTTGTGAGAGTTCGCATTCGAGTTCTTGCCATGTGGCACTGGTCGGGTCTTGACCGTCATAGTCGTTGGAGAAGTACACGTGGAGGCTATCGCCAGTGTAGTTCATGGCAGTTCTGAAGGTCAACACCACATTGTTGTAGCTGTCCAAGTCAAAAGCGGGCGAGATGAGCCAATCCTCTGTGGCAGGATGGTTGTAGCCATTGGCATAGGCGTAGTGGTTGCCTTGGTAGGAAGCAATGCGCCAAAGCGAGTCGCCTTCCACGCAGACCTCGGTCCAACCGTGCCAGTCCTCTTCCCAGTCTTGGTTGAAGATGATGGTAAGGCCAGCTTGGATGACATACTCTGCGCTAATCACGGGGCTATCGTTGCAGCCTTCCAACACAGCGTAAGCCCAAATGGTCATGTTCTCTTCAACGGTGATGGGGCTTGAGTAGGGTACCCAAGGACCGTTCTCTGAAATTGTGCTGTAATAAATGATGGCACCCGGGGTACTACAATTGATGCTCACATTTTGGGCTTCATAATAAGTGCCGCCTGCGGGACTGAAGGTCGGAGCCGCCACGGTGCAAGAGCCGCCTTCGCCTTGCATGAAGATGTCGAGGAAGAAGTTGTATTCGCTATTGGTCATGTTGCTGACGGCATACGCACCGACCACGCTGTTGGCGTCTGTGACACGGAGTGCCATGCCACGACCCGTCGTTGTGGCGTTAATGATGCTGAAACCGTAGTAGTCGGGAACCATGCTGGCTGGGTCAGAGGTGCCAGACTCAATTGTCCATACGGTCCTTTCGCTATCCATCACGAAGTTGGTTCCGGAGGTGCCATAGCCAATCATTTGGCCGCCTGCATTGGTAAAGGTATAGCCATCTGCTGTGATGCCTACCGTCCAATAATAGTTGTCCTCATCGGAGAGAATTCCAGATGGGATGATTTCGTCGCCACCATTCATCGCGCTGTTGAACTCGGTAGTGGGAAGTTTGCCGCTGACCAAAGTGTTGCCGATGGCGAAATAGGCGTTTGCGGTCTCATTGTAACGGGCAGCGAGGATGACGCGATTGCCTTCTGTGAGCTCACTGACACCATTAATACGAATGTAATCACCGCCAGGAACAGGCTGTGCAGTGACCGTGCCATTGCAAGTCACATTATTATTGCCAACTTCTGAATTAACAATAAGTGTTGTGGAATATGTACCCACGGCAAGACCTGCGGCCATTCTTACATATATAGTCTGGTCGATGATACCGTTTGTCGGATCAAGCGTAATGCTTGGTTCATTCGAGAAGTCGTTGCCCGAAGTGCGCGAAATCTGGAAATATAAGTCAGGATTGCTCACAGTGATTGGATCTGTGAGGTTCGTTCCTGAAATAACAAACGATTGTTCATTCGACGGACCTTCACCTTCCATATAGTTGAATCCAGATAGGGTAAGCGGTGTCACATTTACAACGGGTGAAGTGGTCGAGGTTTCGCCAACCAGCATGATGTCGTCGACTTCCCAAGCAGCGGCTTCCGTGTCAGTGCTCGTGTATTTGAAAGCGATATAGCAATTCGCTCCACTCAAGTCGGCAAGGCTGACGGGACCTGATTCCACCCATTCATAGTTGCCTTGTGACAGAGCGTAGCCAGTCAGAGGTGTCCAGGTAGTTCCAGACGCGTTCGGGTCTTCGCCGTTGTAGTTGTTGGAGAAGTAGACTCCAATGGTATCTCCCGTGAATTTCATTGCCGTCCTGAATGTCAGCACTTCGTTGCTGTAGCTGTCCAAGTCGAAAGCAGGCGAGATGCACCAGTCTTCGTTGGCATGTGCAGATCCGGCACTGTAACCGTTGGCATAAGCATAGTGGTTGCCGCTGTATTGGGCAACAGTCCAACTCATTTCACCATCCACGTTGACGAAGGTCCAGCCGTTCATTTCGCCTTCCCAATCTTGGTTGAAGATGGTGACTGTCGTAGTACTGCCACTTTGGATGTTATAAATGGCACTGGCGAGGGCGCTGCTGTTGTAACCATCCTTCGTAGCGATGGCTTTAATTGTTGTGATGCCCACGCCCACCTGAATGGGCTCAGTGGTGCTGGTGTATTCTGGACTTACCATTGGGATTGGGTCACTGTTGTCAGTAGTGTACCAAATGCGAGCACCCTCAGTTGTACAGGTGATGCTCACGCTCTGTGCTTCAGTATAGGTGCCTGCGGCAGGCGAGAAGGTAGGCGTGGCTACCGTGGGTGTGGGTGGGACGGGAGGCTCACCACCAGCCTTCACAAACAGGTCAAGGTAGAAACTGTATCCATTGCTGGTAAAGTTATTCGAATGGTAGGGGCCGAAGTTATGGTTGCTGTTCAAAGCAAAATGCCTCTGACCGTTATTCACATTAGTGACAAGGAAACCTGAATAGTTGGGTACCATAGCCCCAGCATCAGCAGTGCCCAGCTCGATAGCCCATTCGGTGTTGTTGCCTCCTGTGTAGAAGTTGGTGCCGCTTTCGTAACCAATCAGTTCGCCTGCAGCGTTGGTAAAGGTATAGCCGTTATCTGTCACACCAACAGTCCAGTAGAAGTTGTTTTCTTCATCAGTGATAGTAGCGGGAAGAATCTCATTACCTTCATTAGTGGTGGAGGAGAACAAAACGCCAGTGGGCTTGCCCGAGGAAGTGTTGCTCATGGCGTAATAGTCGGTGGCGTTACCGTCGAAACGGGCAGCAAAGACCACATAACTGCCAGCAATAAGTTGACCGAGGTCACTGATGCGCACATATTCGCCTTCTGTAGGAGTAGGCGGTTCGGGTGGGGTGGGCGTGCTACCATTGACACTGCCTGAAATGTTGACATATACTGTACCAGCCTCTTCTGAAGTGATAGCAATCTGTTCGTTGTAAGTGCCTGCTTCAAGACCGGCTTTCAGTCGCACACAAATTTGGATGTCGTAGAATGAACCCGATTCAGGGATGTAGATCATAGCTGGATTTTCGGGCTCAAACTGTTCGATGACCTGAGTGGAAACCTCGAAATGCTCAGAAGGAATCACACTGACATCGTTAGTCAATTGGTCACCGCTTACAGTGAAATACTGGATTTCCGAGGGGCCACCAGCCTCAAAATCATATTCGAAACCGGAAAGCGTTGTCGGAGTGACGGTTAAGGTTGAGGTTGAAGGCGTTTCGATTAAAGTCACATCGTCGGCCATAGCGACTCTCAGTTGAGGCACATTGAAATAGCCGATGACGCTGATGACATCCACCAAATCACCTTCTTCGATGCCTGTCAAGGCTGGCACCTTATAAATGTTGATGCTGGCTCCGTCTTGTATCAAAGGCGTGTTGCCGCTCGTGTTGATGGCACCAATGGTGGCGCCTTCTATCTTGACGCGGGTGCATTGCAGGGCATCGGCACAGCCTTCAAGGATTTCAGCGATGGTCTTCACGGCCAAAGGCAGTGTGTTGCCTGAGGAAAGGATGCTGAATTGTTCGGCATCGTTGCCGTTGATACCACTCAGTTCGGCGAGACCGTTGTACGCAGCCCTTTTGCCGTAAGCTTTGACCATATCGCCCAAGGCGAGGGCAGAAGGTGCGGTGTTGTTGTTTAGGTAGAGGTCGATGCCAGCCGTCTCATCTTGGATGTAGACATTGCGGCCATCGATGAAAGTCACCACACCTTGCACCAAAGCGTATTCGTTGAGGGCAAGGGCGCGTGCTTCGGCGATGGTGATGAGGGTCGGGGCTGGGGCTTCGGAAATGGTATATGTGGCTGAAGCGACACCACTGTTGAGATAGCCCTCTTTCATGGCGAAGGCTTTCACCGTGGTGGTTTCGGTGATGTTGATGGCACTGGTGTAAACCGTACCGTCCTCCATCGGGTTGGTACCATCAAGGGTATAATAAATGGTTGCCCCTTCAGTGGCGCAACTGATGGTGACCGAAACGGCTTCGGAATAGGTGCCTGCCTCTGGGTTGAAGGTCGGTGTGGCTACGGTTTCTTGTGGAGTGCCGCCGTCAGTGTTCCATGTGATGTCGATTTCAGACAGATACATAGCACCGCTGGCTGAACGAAGGCCAACATACTCATAGGAACCTGTAATTGCCAATTCCTCGCTTTCGCCTTTTATGATGGTGCCGAGGAGTTCTCCATAAGTTTCTGCACTATACAATTCTGTCGGTAATGTGTAGGCAGTATGACTACCGTACACTTGCAAAGTTCTGCCATCGGCTGTGTTTTCGTTCCATGTGACAATAACATTGGTGACCGTACCACCCGATGCAGTGGTGATAATGCCCGAATTGCTGTTGTTGCTTCTCAGCTGGATGGATTCGTTGCCGCCAGCACTTTGTCCTGCATAGACAGCATCGGAATTACTGGTCTTTCCTTCCCAAAAAGTATAGGAATTGCCAGTGATACCGGTAAGTTCTCGGTTAAGAACATCGGTAATCTCCGTTCGGGATTGCGCCCAAACGTTCATTCCCGTCAACAGCAACAAAGCTGTCAACAAAAAAGTAAGATTTCGTTTCATTGGATGATGATTATTTGTTTGATACTTAATGATTTAATTCGCAATAATTCCCAATATGGATAAGCACTCAAAATTAGGAAATTGTAGGTGATTCAACGGAAAGAGGCACCAATTAGTTTTCAACATTTTATCAACAGGTTTATCAACATGGGAGGTTGAAAACTTTTTTTCATCTGACGGGTGGAATGAACTTTTTTGTCGCCGTTTTGGGGCGTTTTTGGAACTAAAATTGTTGTATTTGTCGAAAATTGTTATTTTTGCACCGTTATATAACATTGAAAAGATGAAAAAAGTAGTTCGAACTGTATGGATTGGCGCACTGTCGGGCTTGGCCTTCTTGGCTGCCTGCTGCTCGCAAAATGGCTTGACTCGCAAGGAACGCAAGCAACTTGTCAAAGAACGCGACTCCATCCAAGCGATTTTGACCAGTCGAGAGGGCTCTGTGGTTTACGGAACGCCAGAGATTATGGCTAGGCGAGCTGCCGACACTTATCGCCTTCAAAGTCAGCTTGATTCCATCAATGCCAAATTGGGTGAGGAGGTCGACTTGGAGAAGAGCGCTCGCCGTGTGGCTTTGCAGGAACGTATCGTTGACCTTCAAGCAGCCTTACAACGACGCGAAGGCGCTTGCGTTTACGGCTCACCCGAAATTATCGAAGAATACGGCAAGGAAACCCAACGCTTGAGGAGTGAACTTGAAGCGGTTCGACAGGAACTGAAGGAGTTGAACCAGGAATAACCGCCATGAAAAAGGTTGTCCGTATGGTTGCCATCGGTGCCTTGTCGGTGCTTGCATTCCTGACCGCTTGTTTTGGGAGTAGAGGCTTGTCGAGGGCCGAAAGGAAAAAACTGGTGGCAGAACGTGATACTGTCGAGCAAGCTTTGGCCGAAACTCCAATGGTCGACACCAGCACGTTGGGCTTCGTCGAGTTTCAGAGCATGCGTTATAGCCTGATGAACAAACTCGATTCCATCAATTTCCGCTTAGGCGAGGATGTCAACTTGGCAAGGAACATCCGTCGGCGTGAATTGCAGTTGCGCCTCGACGCCGTCTCCAAGGAATTGTTCGATTTTGAGAATTCGGTTATCTATGGCTCGCCTGAGATGTTGGAAGGCCGCGACGAGGAATACAATTTGAGGAGGGCAGGCCGTCGCAATGAATTGGAGACGAGGCTCAAGAATGCCAAGACGGATTTGGAAACCTTCGACCAAAATCCCGATAAGGTCCTTAACGATAGAGATATGCGTCGTATTGCATGGGAACAGAGATTAGAGTCGTTGAGAAACATTATTGTCGAACGTGACGGCTCGCGCGTCTACGGCTCACCGGAGATAATCAAAGCGTTTAGGAAGGAAACAGACCAGCTGCGCCATGAGGCCGAATCGATTGAAGAAGAGTTGGATAGCCTTAAGGCTTTGGAAAGACAAGAACTCGAAGAGCAAATCAAGAAGCTGCCTGTTCGGAAAGCAGAAGGTCGTGCCGCAGATGTGTTGTATGGCTCCCCAACGCCCAGAAACATGAAATAACACTTGTATTTTATGAGCGAACGTCTCGGCTTTTATAAAAAGGTGATGCTTGAGCTTAATCATCAGGTGCTGCAAAAGCGCATCGATGAACATGAGCTGCACCAGCTGTTTTGGGAATGCACGCTACGTTGCAACCTCAATTGTCGGCATTGCGGCTCCGATTGTCGTATGCTCTCCGAAAAGGATGACATGCCTTTTGAAGATTTCGCGAAGGTGCTTGATGAGGTGCGCGCCCATCAAGATCCTGGCAAGGTGATGGTCATCACTACTGGTGGTGAGCCCACCGTGCGCCCTGATATGGCCCATTGCGGCGAGGAAATCTCGAAGCGCGGCTTCGTGTGGGGCATGGTGTGTAATGGCATGTTGCTTTCGGCTGAGAAACTCAACGAGTTTATGGATGCAGGACTGAAGTCACTGGCGGTCAGCTTTGACGGCTTCGAGGAGGACCACAACTGGATGCGCGGCAATCCCAACAGTTACAAAAGCGTACTTCGTGCAGTGGAAGCCATGAAACAGCATCCAAGCCTTACATGGGATGTCATTACCTGCGTCAACCAGCGTACCATCAAGTACTTGCCGAAGTTTCGCGATTTCCTTATCTCGCTAGGCATACGCCGTTGGCGCCTGTTCACGGTGTTTCCTTTCGGTCGCGCCGCTAACGAGCCCGACTTCAAGCTCAGTAATGAGCAGTTTGTGCAGATGATGGAATTCATCAAGCAGACGCGTCTGGAAGGCAAGATTCGCGCCGACTATGGCTGTGACGGCTTCCTTGGCAAGTATGAGGGCGAAGTGCGCAACCACTATTATTCATGCAGTGCGGGCATTAATGTGGCTTCCGTTTTGGCTGACGGTTCTATCTCGGGTTGCCTCAGCATTCGTAGCGACTACCATCAAGGCAATATCTACAAGGACAGTTTTTGGGACGTTTGGCAAAACAAATTCCAGGTTTACCGCGACCGAAAATGGATGAAGACCGACCAGTGTGAGCATTGCAAGATGTGGCGCTATTGCCAAGGCAACGGCATGCACCTCCGCGACGGCGATGGAAAATTGCAAATCTGTCAATATCACATGATTAATCCAGAATGAAAATATTGTATTTTGAACCTTGAATTATGAATCGGATTTATCTTGTCGGTTACATGGGTGCGGGTAAGACTACCACTGCGCGCCGTTTGGCTAATCGTTTAGGTTGGGAGGTGGCCGATACGGATGACTTGTTCGAGGAGAAATACAAGATTTCAGTTTGCGATTT
>JAEEGH010011933.1_pt1 | contig 19615 bp, 9 predicted proteins | sample 9134181 | NCBI WGS metagenome assembly JAEEGH01 (sample SAMN16246544, study PRJNA631951) | gut metagenome | biome: gut microbiome; feature: rumen; material: DP-attached | host: Bos | place: Iran: Karaj | collected 2018-10 | reverse complement strand
TTCTGAAGCACGAACCGATGGGATGAACCAGCATGAGACACCTGTACTGGGCGTTGTCTGAAGTCACACGTTTTGGCCGGCCTGACATTACGGATGAAGACCGGCCGTCGGGCTGGCGCGCGTGGATCGCGGGCATTGCTTTGGCTGACGGCGTCATCTGCTGGCTCGTAGCGGCCATTTTATTCCATCTCTTCAAGGTTCATCTCGTCGGCGCAATCATCGCCGCGGTCGCCATTTGCCTGTGGCAGAATTTCTTACGCAAGGGGAAGCTCTCCAACGGAATGACGCTTCTTATCCGTCTTCTGATGCGTCTGAGCGGTGTCGATGAAACGGATCAGGCATGGATGGTGGTGGCGCGACTTCTTGCCATGGTGTTGAAACCTGTACTGCTGATTGCGTTGATTGGCATGCGGAGAGCAGGATGGCTGATTCCCGTCGCGGTGCTTTCCATGTGCATCATGCTGGACATGGGCGGCGCGGTGTTGAAACGGCGGCAGACGCATTCGTGGAAAGCCGTTGCACATTGGATTGTCGCCGTCGTGGTGTGCATCCTGCTGAGCTTTTTGGGCGGTGTGCGTTTTACATTGATTTCATGCGTGGCGATCGCCGCGGCGTTCTTATTGCCGCCGACCGTCATGCGTTTTTCGCCCTTTGGCGAATACGACAAGCAGCCGCTGGCCAAATCGCTTTATCTAGCCTTCGGCGAACTCGTCATTCTGCTTGTGGGTATTCTTGGATTCGCTCTGCGATAACCGCCCTTTGGGCGGAGCTAAAAGCCGAAAGCCTAAAGCTTAAAGCAAATACAAATATACTATAGCTAGACATCTAGGTTCCTAGGCTTCTAGAATACTAGCTATAATTATGAATTGCTTTAGGCTTTTAGCTTTAAGCCTTTAGCTCTGCGAAGCAGCTAGCCACTAACCACTCTGCATTGCTTTAAGCTTTTAGCTACTAATCAATATTCTCTCCCACATCATGGTGGTCACAGGCGGACGGTATGAGATTGATTGCGCCATCGCGCATGCCCCATGGGCCGCCGAGCCATCGGAAGACGTTCGCCATGTTGAAGCCACAGAAATAAAATGTGTCCATGTGGCGTGATTCCGGCGTGCGTAAAAAAGGCTCGCTTGGCAGGACATTTCGCCAATGGACAACGTTTGCTGGTTTTGATTTTGGATGATTGAACCAGCTGGTTGGATCTCGCGTGTCCAATAGCAGAATTTCTCGATTACATTTTTGACAAAAATGCGCAGCGGCGGCGGCTCCCATGCTATGACCGCGTACCATGATGCGGCATCCCTGTGGTAGTTTTTCTGCAAATTGCAATGCTTGTGTCATATCACGGAAATTGAAAAGTGCCGCGCAATTGTAACCGAATTCATGGATGGAACGAGCATAGTTGTCCATAAAATATGCGCCGTCATCAGAGCCGGAAAACCAAATGAGAACATCGCTTGGTTCTGTCGGAACAGCATAGTTTTCATAGTTGTAAGGTCCACCAAAATAATAGGAAGCGGAGTATCCTGCTCCGAAGGCTATCAAGGCGGGAATAAGTGTCCAACACACAGCAAAGATGATTTTATGCTTTCGTTTGGCTTCTTTTCGTTTGATTTTCAAGAAAGTGATTGAACTTACCAAACAAACGACAGCGGTTGTGATTCCCCACGTCCAACAGGAAGATTCTGCGACATAGCGGTATTCTGCGCCTGTGATGGGATCGCCAATGATGACAGGGCGGAAATTGAGCACGATATCATGGATTTCCGTTGCTTCCGCTTTGTCTTGCTCCGTTGTTGTCGCCATCCATGGCGTGTCCGATGGTGGTTCTGACGGAAGTTGTGGTGTCCGAAAGAAAAATACCAAGATGACAAGCAAAATCATCAGAAAGACGATTCTACCGATGATTTTGCCGCGTCGTCTAGATTGTGTATTGTTTGATTCGTTCATGGATAGTCCTTTTTCATCCATAAACAATAATATATTTTCAATTGATGGCAACGCAATACAGGTTATATTGATAAAAAACAGTCTGTAAGAACCAAACAAACATCATCCAATATGAAAACACGTCATTTTTTCATTTTTTTGCTGATTGCCGTCCATCTGTCCATTTATGCGGAAAACATCCTTCAAAATCCACTCATGTCCAAAGCCGCGGCCAATGGTCTTCCGGTTTCTTGGAATGTACGGAAAGGTGGAATATGGAAAGCAGTTGAAAACGGTTTTACGCTAAGCGCTGGCAGTGTCGCCGTACAGCAGATCAAACTTCCGCTCGATGGTGAATTGCGCCTCCAAGCGGTCATTACTGCTACAGCGGGCCTCAAATATCGTTTGTATGCGGAATATTGGACGGACAAGAAGCCGGATGGCACGGGTGAACGGTGGATGAATAGCGGCGCGGACTGGATTGAAGGCACAGGCGAGCCGCAGTCATTTGAAAAGATTTTCAAAGTCGCTTTTCTATACGACCATGCCCATTTCGCCATTATGGCCGATAAAGGCGAAGGGACAATGGAATGTCTCAATCTCTCGTTGGAGCCCTACGAACGGCCCATGTTGGAGAATGCGGACTTCAAGTTACGTAACGACAAAGGGTTGCCAAACGTCTGGCAGATTCGCGGCGCGTCACTTAGTTATGGCGACGATGGCGCGGATGCGACCATATTCGACGCCGACGGAAAAGATGTGCTTATCTACAACTACCTGCGGCCACGCCTTGATGTTCCGACAGAAGTCACGTTCGAAATCCGTGCAGAAGGCGTTTGGCGGTCGTACGTTGAATGGTATGAAGACAAAAAATATTGCAAGACGGACGCTCAATGGCACACGGCCGTAAGTGACTGGAAACCAATACGCACGATGCTTCTTCCGGATGCCCCCTATACGCGATGCATTCTTGTTTTCGCGACGCAAAAAGGCGCTCGTCTGTCCATCCGAAATCTGAAGGCGGCGCCTTATGAAGGCAATGGCGCATTAGGCGGCTTTTGGGATGTCCCAGAACCGCATGTATTGAATGATGGAAGCGTCGATGTCCTTGGACAGAAAGGTGTTGTGACATTGCGTCGCATTCCGGTAAGCGCAGGGAAACGGTATCGCATCAGCTATACGGTGGTCGGCCTGGACGATGCGCGAAGCCTCACGGGATTCCATGAAATCAACACGTCGATCAGCCCCGCCGTCGATGGAAAATTTGGCTTCAACGACGCACGAAATTCTCCGCAACGCAAATTCCAGATGTTTACGGTTCCGGAGAATTTCAAAGGACGGCATATCAATTTTGCGCTATCAATTGCGTCTCTGGGCACGGTTCGTTTCAGCGATTTCCAGTTGGAGGAAGTGCCAATCGATCCAACGGAAAAATGGGAGCTGGTCGTCGAATCGCCGTTCTACCGCAATACGATTTTCGCGTCGGATCCGGCAGAGCAAATTCGTCTGGTCGTACATGCAGACGCAACGGCGCATCATGCCAATGCGAGTTTATCATTACCGCAAGGCGTTGTTAAGACGACGGATGTGGATTTCAAAAACGGGCAGGCCGCCATCACATTGTCGCCATGGACAAATACATACGGACAGGCCAAATTGGAGGTCGCCGTCTATGGAGCCGATGGCAAAACCATGAGGACATTTACGGAAACATTGCAGAGGATTCCACCGCAGCCGCAGGAAATCAAGGCTCATCCCAACGGCTATTTCACCTGTAACGGCCAATGGCTCTTCCCAATCGTTCCGTTTGATATGTGCTGCGAAGACATGCTACAGGAAATGTACACGTATGCGCAAAACGGCATCACGCTCATCCGTCACAATTACAATACAGTTGTGAAGGATGGTCTTGAAGCTTTGGACATGGCACAACGTTGCGGCGTCAAGCTTTGTTTCTACATCGGTTTTCCGCATACAATGTCGGAAATTTCATTCTACAAAGAACGCCTTGAGAAAGCCTATCCGCCGGATGTCCGCGAGCATCCTGCGTTTTTTGGCTATTTCATTGCGGATGAACCACTTTGGGGCGGCATCCCGCATCCCATTTTCAAAGAAGTCCAAGCAATTCACCAACAGTTCGATCCAGCCCATCCGACATGGATCAACGCCGCGCCACGCAATGAAATCAGCGAACTGAAACCGTACGCTGCCGCCTGCGACATTTACGGCGTGGACATCTATCCTGTCCCATGGCCGAACAACCATTCAGGCCTTGAAGACAAGACGCTGACAGCATGCGGCAAATATGCACAGCGGATGGTGGAAATCGTCAATGGCCGCAAGCCGATCATCAACTGGCTGCAGGGCTTCTCATGGCATGAATTCGGTGACGACCGATGGAATCCCGCGAATCCAAAACCATATCCGACGCTTATGCAATCTCGCTTCATGGCGTTTGATACGTTGCTCAACGGCGGCACGGGATATGGTGTTTACGGGCTGCGCCATGCGCTCCACAATGAATTTATCGAAGAGATCTTTCAAGTGACGCGTGAGCTCAACGGAATGTCGCGACTTTTTGTCTTGGGCAAACGCTTGCCGGATTTAAAAACAACGTCACCGAATCTGAAAGTCGCGGCGATCGAGTATGATGGAAAACGCTATTATTTCATCATGAATCTGACGGATCAGCCGCTCCAAAGCGCTGTCGCCGAAGGTGAAACAGCACCTGATGGTCTACATGACTATGCTAGCGGCGTCGCCGTCGATTTTAAGAATTTGGAATTGGGGCCGTGGGGTGTTCTGACATGTGGTTCAGAACTGCCGCCGTCCATTAATCCGATTCCGCCTGCGATTCCAGAACTAGCCGCAAAAGGCTCGCCTTTCCCTGAAAAAATCCGCATGGCGTACGAAGAGAGCCAAAGACCCAGTTATGATGGCAATGCCGCATGGATTTGGGATGCCGCCAGCGTGGCTTCAGGAGCGCAATGCGTTGTTTACAAGGCGGTTGAGGTAAATAATTTCGCCCAAGACGCGTTTGCTTTTATAGCGGCGGACGACGCTTTCGAACTCTACATCAATGGCCAATTTGTTGCAAAGAACAACGGTTGGGCGATCATGCACAAGATCGATATCAAACCATTCATTAAGAAAGGAACGAATCACATCGCGATTCGCGGCATGGACAAAGGCGGTTTGCCCTGCGGCGTTCTCGCCGAACTGCAATTCGAAGGGCAAAAGATTGTATCAGACACATCGTGGCTGACAACGCCTCTTGAAAAAGAGACCACGGAAATACCGTCAACCGAGAAGCTTGCCGCAGGCAATTCTGCCAAAATCATCGCGCCGTACGGCGGCGGCGTCTGGGGGAAACGAGTCAAGATACATTGATGGGTGTGACGGTGTAACGACGGCGTCTCCGCCGTTGTCGGCTTGTGACGGCGTTTCGCCGTCGGTCACTGTAGCGATGAAGTGCAAGTATAATGCATAGGGACATAAGCCCCAACGGCGAGACGCCGTCGTTACCTAGATTTCACCTTCTATGGCAATGCGCTTAACTCCTTTAACGCCTGATATTTCGGTGTATCAAGACGGTATAGACTTTCAACGGCTCCCCAGCAGCCCCATTTGGAATATCGGCCAGAAAGCGTGAAATAGCAGAAGATTCCCCCACCGAGTTTTCGCCAATTGTCGCCTAAATCGTGCATCACGCAATCCTTCATCTGTGGGGCACGATGGGCCGCCATGCGGATGTCGAGATTTGTTTCAACCTGTCCACGATGATGCGGGCCGCCTTCATAACAGCACAGGCCGCCCGGCAGGTTGAATTCCTTCACGAGTTTGAGCAATTTGTTCTTGCCTTCGACAGATTTATCGCTAGAAACTTTGAATTGTGCATGAATCGTTTCGACATCTTTGCAATCTTCCGGCTTCGGTTCGCTGAAATACGGCGCGATCGACAACGCATAGAGCCATGTCGAAGGAGCTTGACCAGATTGTTTTTGCACAAATTCCAACATTTCACGCGGCTGCGCATCAGGTGGATTCCATCCGAACTGCCACGCAAGAATGAATCGCAATTTTTTGTTGACGGTTTCTTTTCCGAAAACTTCCGTGAAAATCTGTGCAGTTTCATATGTTCGCCATGCATGGCAAAGATAGTATTTACCATCAAACATCGGATTCGCTTTTGCAAGGCTCAGATTGTATTGCGCCGCGGCGAATGACCAATTCCAAACTTCATTGCCAAGTTCCACGTAAAGAACGCGTTCAGAATCCAAATGTTCTTTGAAGAATTTTGCCATTTGACATTGGTAATCTTTTGACGCATGGATTGGCACCGTAATCCATGCATCTTTTTTCGTCACATTGGCGAGTTCCGCGACATATTCATAGGCTGCGCCATGCTGGCAGGCCTGCGTGGCATGCTGCGGCGTCGTCCGTTGCGACCATTCCAACGGTGTCGCGTCAAACCATGGCGGCTCAGGCTTACGATTTTGCGAATTGGTATTTTCAAAATCCATGAAACGAATGACTTGAAACGGCTGGAGCGCGGTGATTAGTTCGGGCGTGAATGTCCCTTTGTCAGCATGCGCCTCGCGGATAAGCGTCACATTCCGCACGCCGCCGTTCGTTTTAGTGAAACCGATCATCAGCATGTTTTTGCCTTTGAGGACGGTGATGATCGCATGGTTACGGCCTGCTGCGTCGGTTGTGATGTCGCTAACCGTCGCGCAACCGAGCAGCGGTTCGACGGTGGCCTGTCCATCGAAGGCCAGTAGATAACGCCCTTCGATTTCTTCCGGAGCACGATCAGCGAAAACGATAACACCCGCGTCTTCCACAGGCCAGCCAAGCTTGTCGGTCTTCACTTCGTGTTTCCACGGCTCATGTGGACGGCCCCAACGGCGCGACGATTTCATGGCGTCATTGAATGTTTCGGTGGAGGAATAATCGGCGAGACCGTCGAGATTGACGCCGAGCCATCCATCGGCACGGGCTGTGAAGACATGGAACATTGCGCAGGAAAGAATGAGTGTCAAGATAGAATTCTTCATGTGCGGACATTTCCTTTTTGTTGATATATATGGGATTATTTATACCATATTATGTCCGATCTATTTTGAAAAGCAAACGAGATGATGATTTTTAGTTAACATTTTGTTTTTCAAGAAACAACGACAGCATCAGCAATGTCCACAATTGATAGCTGTAATCGAAACGGGCGGATTGGTGGGCGTTCCAGATGTCGTGGAGCGGAGCGCGTTCAATGAAGCCTTCGGAGATGAGCTGGCCGTTGAATAATGTCTCTTCCGCCTGTTTACGCCATGTTGTGCGTAACCATGCGGCGATTGGCACGCCGAAGCCGCGTTTGCGACGGTTCAATATTTCAGATGGAAGCAAATCTGCGAAGGCCGCTTTCAAAATATGTTTGCGATTGTTGCCGTGGAGCTTGAAATTCCATGGGAGGGCAGCGGCGAATTCGACCAGTTCGTGGTCAAGAAATGGTGAACGGACTTCCAATGAACAGGCCATGCTGGTGATATCGACTTTTGTCAAGACATCGCCTGGCATATAGGTGTGGATGTCTAATTCGGAGCATCGTTCTGTGAAATCCGTCGCCGTCAATGCTTTTTCAAAATCTGCGAAGGGGAGTGTGTTGTTATTTGAAAAGTCACGCAGACGCGGGCCAAAAATTTGATGACGAATCGGCGTGGAACAGCGGTCGAGCAAGCTGAAATAAGCGTTCTCCTTTGGTTGGGAGAGCAGTCTGGAGAAACGGCGCAAACGGCTGCAGAATGTCCGTTCGCCAGAATCTGGCAGGATGACCGCAAGTGCCTTGTGTATGTAGTGTGTCGGCGATGGAAGTCGCCGTAACGAATGAAACATCCGCATGGCGATGTAGCGTTCATAGCCGCCGAAAATTTCGTCTGCGCCATCGCCGCTCAAGGCGACGGTCAGGCCAGTGCGGGTGAATTGGCTGAGAAGGAATGTCGGCAGCATGGATGCATCTGCGAAAGGCTGGCCGAAATGATGGATCAATTTCTGCAAAACATCGAAATCATCAGGCGTGACTTCCAGTTCGTGATGGCGAAGATTCACGCTTGGCAGGCGTGAAATTGCGGCAGCGGTGGCGCGGGCTTCTGCACGTTCGTCGTATGCGGCATCTGCGAAACCAATGGTGTATGCGTCGATGCCTTCCGTTGCTCGGATTTTGGCGGCGACGGCTGTCACGATGGCGGAATCGAGTCCGCCTGAAAGAAACACACCCAACGGGACATCTGCGAGCATCCGTTTGCGGACAGCATTTTCGACAAGGCCGCGCAGTTGTTTAGCGGCATCTTGGAAGTTGATTTGCTGTGTCTTATGGGAAAAATCAAGCCGCCAATAAGACTGGATGACTGGCTGCGGAGCATTGATGGAAAACGTCATCGTGCTTCCAGGCGGAAGGCGGCGGACATGACGGTAAACGGTCTTCGGCTCCGGAATGTAGAGAAGCGAGAGATAGTCGCTTATGGCCGCCATGTCCAATTCTTTAACCATGGCGGGATGGGCGAGCAAGCCGGACAGTTCGCTTGCGAAAACAAGCGTGTCGTTGGACATGAAATAGAACAACGGCTTCTGGCCTAGTCGGTCGCGTGCCAACAGTAGATGATGGTTGCGGCGGTCGTAAATCGCGAAGGCGAACATGCCTTGCAGGCGTGAAACAAATGAATTGCCAAACTCTTCATAGAGATGGACCAGCGTTTCTGTATCGGATTCTGTTGTGAACCGATGGCCTTTTTTCTCTAGTTCTCGTCTCAGTTCAAGATGATTGTAGATTTCACCGTTTAGAATGGTAACGACGGTTCCATCTTCGTTGAAGATCGGCTGGTGGCCAGTTTCGGGAGAAATAACGGCAAGACGACGATGTCCGAAAGCGACATCGTCGTCGATGAAATAGCCGTCATCATCTGGGCCGCGATGGGCCTGTGCATCAGACATTTCCCGTATCAGCCTTTCTACAGCGGGAAATGCATGATGATTGATGATGCCAGTTATGCCGCACATGTGATTTATGAGCTAAAAGCTTAAAGCTGAAAGCTTAAAGCAAATACAAAGAGAACCACGAATGACACGAATAGACACGAATTTTAGGCTCCACAGATTACACAGAATAAACAGATAATACAATTGCCTCGCAGACGTTGCCCGTGGTGCTGATGAGTTTGTCTCATAAAAGTCATGTTAGATGAAAATGAATCGTAATGGGCTCCGTCTGCTCGGCGGTTGTCATCGCTTCGCGAGGTGCAAAGGATGTCATGCGAAAGCTCTGGTATATTTGCGGAACTGAAAGCAGATCAAGTGGTTAGTGATTAGTGGTTAGTGGTTAGTGGATTTGCTTTTAGCTTTCAGCTTTTAGCTTTTAGCTTTAGGCTTGCGCGTTATGCACTCCGGCCACTGCGCGGCCGGATGGTTCGTTCATGTGTTTGAAGGCTTCGTCCCATTCCAAAGCTTTCGCTGTGGAGCAGGCCACAGACGCTTCGTGCGGGACGCAAGCCGCGGCCGATTCGGACGGGAAGAATTCCGCATAAATGCTGCGGTAGTAGTATTCTTCCTTCGTGGCGGGCGTGTTGACGGGGAAGCGTTTCGCGGCCAATGCGAACTGCGCATCCGTGATTTCGCGGGCGGTCATCTCCTTCAGCGTGTCGATCCATGAATAGCCGACGCCGTCTGAGAACTGCTCTTTCTGCCGCCAGACGATTTCTGGCGGAAGCATGTCGTGGAACGCTTCGCGGAGGATCCATTTTTCAATGGCGGCACCGCCGTGGTCACCGATGGTGGCGGGCAGTTTACGGCCACGGCACATCTTGTCAGCAGGATTGAGACGCATGGCGACATCGAGAAATTCTTGATCCAAAAATGGAACGCGGCCTTCGACGCCCCATGCGGCCAACGCCTTGTTGGCGCGGAGGCAGTCATAGAGATGGAGTTTGCCGAGCTTGCGGACGGTCTCTTCATGGAACTCCTTGGCGTCCGGAGCTTTGTGGAAATAGAGATAGCCACCGAAGATTTCGTCCGAGCCTTCGCCGGAGAGGACCATTTTGATACCCATGGCCTTGATGGCACGTGCCATGAGGAACATCGGCGTGGAAGCGCGAATCGTCGTGATGTCGTATGTTTCCAAGTGGTAAATCACGTCCGGCAAGGCATCTAAAGCCTCCTGAATGGTGAAATGGATTTCGTGATGGACAGTGCCCAAGAAATCCGCCGCCTTGCGGGCCGCGACAAGATCCGGCGAATCTTCCAGTCCGACTGCGAACGAATGGAGCCGCGGCCACCATGCTTCCTGCGTGTCGCCTGTTTCGACACGGCGGCGGGCGTATTTAGCCGTAATTGCCGCAATGACAGAAGAATCCAAACCGCCGGAAAGCAGCACGCCATACGGCACGTCACTCATCATTTGGCGTTTGACGGCGGCCTCCAGAGAGTCGCGAAGCTCTTGGATGGAGGAGGAGTTGTCTTTTACGTTGTCGAATTCGAACCAATCGCGTTGATACCAGCGGGTTGGTTTCGTGTCACCGCTGCGCAGGTAATATCCAGGCTGAAACTCCTGCAGCGTGCCGCAGACGCCTTCCAAAGCCTTGAGTTCGGAGGCGACGTAGTAATGGCCATCATCATCCCATCCTTCGTAGAGCGGGATGACGCCGATGGGATCGCGGCCGATGAGGAACTTGTCTTCCTGCGAATCGTAGAGGGCGAAGGCGAAAATGCCTTTCAGCATGTCAAGAAAATCCGCACCGTATTTAATGTACAGCGGCAGAAGCACTTCACAGTCGGACTGTGTCTGAAATTGGTATTCGCCGCACAGTTCCTTCCGCAACTCTTTGTGGTTGTAGATTTCGCCGTTGACAGCGAGAACGTAGCGTCTGTCCGGGCTGTAGAGAGGCTGCTTACCGGAAAGCGGGTCGATGATGGCCAGTCGTTCATGGGAGATCAATGCTTTCGGACATTCGAAAACGCCAGACCAATCGGGACCACGATGACGGATTTTCCGCGACATCTGCAACAGCTGTTTCCGCAAGGTGGCCGCCTTGCCATCCTGAATATCAAAAATACCGACAAAACCGCACATGGTATTTACTCCTTATATCAATTGTTTAGCGCATTTCAAACCGTCCGCGATGGCCCGCACGACAAGCGACGGGCCGGAGGCGGCATCGCCAGCGATCAAGACGTTTTTTTCATCCGTCAGCCCAAGGCTGGCGAGTACGTCTTCGCGGCTCCGCTTCAAGAAGCCCATTGCCAAAACGACCAACCCACAATTTATGGTTCGCGACGGACCCGCAACTGCAAATTTCGACGGCTTGCCGTTAGGTGCGAATTCCCACTTCACGGGAACAACTTCCACGCCTGTGACATGGCCGTTTTCGCCGATGAAACGTAACGTGTTCAACGCCCAGAAGCGCTGCAGACCTTCATCAACGGATGACGAGCCGCGCAGCTTGTAGGGCCACATCGGCCACGGCGTGTGGACATCGCGTTCAATGGGCGGTTTCGGCATCAAATCGATGGACATGACAGAATTGGCCCCTTGGCGAAGGACCGTTCCACCGCAGTCGTTACCCGTATCGCCGCCGCCGATGATCAACACGTCTTTTCCATAGCCGGAAATTGGTGCTTTGGCGGCTTCGCCTGTATTCGCACGATTCTGTCCGCCAAGCAGTTCCAATGCTTGGACGATACCGGAAAGTTCACGGCCGGGGACTTTCAAATCACGCGGCACGGGCGTGCCGTTTGCAACGACGACCGCGTCGTAATGCTTTAACAAATAAGCTCCGGAGACATCCTGCCCGATTTCCGTTTTGCCGTGGAATGTTATGCCGGCTTCCGCCATCAACGCCCAACGGCGGTCGATCAACGCTTTGTCGAGTTTGAAGCATGGGATGCCATAACGGAGCAGGCCGCCGGGCTTTTCATTGCGGTCGTAGATGACGACGTCGCAACCGCCTTCGTTCAATTTGACGGCGGCTGTCAAACCGGCCGGGCCGCCGCCGATGACGGCAACGCGGCGACCATTGCGCTTCAACGGTTTCCGCGGTAAGACCCAGCCGTTGGCGAAGGCCGTGTCAACGACTTTCTTTTCGATCTGGCGGACGTTCGTGGCGCCGAAGCCTTCGCCTTCCAGGCAGCAGGACGCTTCGCAGAGGGCGGGGCAGATACGGCTGGTGAATTCCGGAAACGGGCTGGTTTCGGCAAGCCGTTCCCATGCGTCGCGCCAATTGCCATGCATGACGGCGCGGTTCATGTCCGGAACGGCGTTTTGCAACGGGCAGCCCATGGCGTGGCAGAACGGGAGGCCGCAGTTTTGGCAGCGTTTCGCAAGCTGCTGGATTTCGTCCGTCGGCAAGGCCATTTCGACTTCCGAGCAGTCGCTGACCCGTTCGTCAATCGGACGATAGACGTGTTCAAGGCGGGGGATGTCAATAAATGTCTTGCTCATTATCGTGCACTCCGAAGGATTTTCTTGTATTCAACGGGCATGACGCAGACGAAGCGTCCACGGAAATCGTTCCAGTTCTGAAGGATATGTTGTGTCTTTTGGCTGCCTGTGGCGGCTTCATGCCGTTTCAGCATATCCAGAAGTTCATGTTCCTCCCGCGTATCGGCGTGGATGGATTCCAGATCGACCGTGTCGAGATTGCAACGCAGGTCGAAATCGCCATCTTCATCAAGAACGTAGGCGGTTCCGCCTGTCATACCTGCCGCGAAGTTCACGCCTGTACGACCGAGCACGACGACGCAGCCGCCTGTCATGTATTCGCAGCCATGGTCGCCGACGCCTTCGACGACCGCCTTGAAACCACTGTTGCGGATGGCAAAACGTTCTCCGGCCTGGCCGTTGATGTAGATTTCACCGCTCGTGCCGCCGTAGCCGATGACGTTGCCAGCGACGACGTTTTCTTCCGCCTTGCAGACGGCTTTCGCGTCTGGCACGATGATGATTTTTCCGCCGGAGATTCCCTTACCGATGTAGTCGTTGGCTTCGCCTTCGAGGCGGAATGTGACGCCTTTCGCAAGGAATGCGCCAAAACTCTGTCCGGCGACACCGTGGAAAGTGACCTGCCATGTATCGTCCGGCAGACCGTCTTCGCCTTTGGCGAGAGCGATTTTGCTGGAAAGACGTGCTCCGACGGAGCGGTCGGAGTTGGCGATCGGCAGGCTGATGGATTTCGGCTTGAAGGTTTCCAACGCCTTACCGAGTTTCGGCATCAGCTGTTCGTCGTCCAATGTCGTCTGCGTGTATTTTTCACCCTGCCAGCGGATGACGTCGCCGTCAATGCGATGGAGCATGGGCTGGAAGTCCAGCAGGGCGGCCTTGCCGACGGTCATGGTGGGATTCGCTTCGAGCAGATCGGCGCGACCGACGGCTTCGTCCAACGAATGGAGGCCGAGCGATGCGAGAATGCCGCGGGCCTCTTCCGCGATGAATCGCAGATAGGCGATGATATGTTCGGGCTTGCCTTGGAAGCGTTTGCGGATTTCCGGATCCTGCGTCGTGATACCGGCGGGGCATGTATTGTCTTGGCATTGACGTAGCATCATGCAACCCAACGCGAGCAGCAGGGAGGTGGCGAAACCGAACTCTTCTGCACCCAGCAGAGCCGCGATGACGATGTCGCGGCCTGTGCGGAGCTGTCCATCTACCTGCAACTTGACTTTTCCGCGCAAGTTGTTCTTTACCAATGTCTGATGTGTTTCGGCCAGGCCGATTTCCCACGGCATGCCTGTATGCTTGATGGAACTGAGTGGGGCGGCACCCGTGCCGCCGTCATGGCCGGAAATGACGACCACATCCGCATGGGCTTTCGCAACGCCTGCGGCGACGGTTCCGACGCCGTTTTCGGAGACGAGTTTCACGGAGATTCGTGCGGCGGCGTTGGATGCGCGGAGATCGTGGATGAGTTGTGCAAGATCTTCAATGGAATAAATGTCGTGGTGCGGCGGCGGCGAAATCAAAGTGATTTTCGGCGTGGCATGGCGGGTATGGGCGATGTCTTCGTTGACCTTGTCGCCCGGCAGTTGACCGCCTTCGCCAGGCTTCGCGCCCTGCGCCATTTTGATCTGCAAATCTTTAGCACGGGCCAAATAGTTGATGGTCACGCCGAAACGACCGGAAGCGACTTGGCGGATGGCACTTGCGCGGCATTCACCATTTGCGTTCGGCGTGTCACGTTCGGGATCTTCACCGCCTTCACCGGAGTTGCTCATGCAACCGATGCGGTTCATGGCGACGGCGATGGCTTCATGGGCCTCCGGGCTCAACGCACCGAAACTCATGGCGCCGCCGACAAAATGTTTCAGAATGCTTTCGACGGATTCAACTTCTTCAATAGGAACGGCTTTTTCTGTTTGTTTGAACTGAAGGCAGTCACGCAGGCGGATAGGAATGGTCGGTTCGTTGATGCCTTTCGCAAACGTTTGGTATTGCGTGACATCGTTCTCACGGACGGCACGATGAAGAGCGCAGATGGACAACGGCGTGACCAGGTGCGGCTCGCCGACGGAACGCCAGCGGTAGTTGCCGCCGACAGGCAACGGCTTGTCGGAAGCCGCCGAACGTGCATCTTCTACGCGCGACCGAACTTCCGCCGCGATTTCAGCCAAACCGATGCCACCGACGGCGGAAGGCGTGCCTGGGAAGTAACGGCGGATGACTTCCGGACCGATGCCGAGCGCTTCGAACATCTGTGCGGAACGGTAGCTGCGTAACGTGGCGATGCCCATCTTGGACATGCATTTCAGCAGGCCTTTGTCAATGGCGGAAATATAGTTTTCCGTGGCCTTTGCGGCATCGCCGTCCTTCGCGAGGGCCGAAACGGTCTCCAATGCCAGATAGGGGTGGATGGCGGTGGCACCATAGCCGAGAAGCAGCGCATAATGCATGACTTCCCGTATTTCGCCGGATTCGACGATGATGCCGACGGGCGGCCGCAGGCCTGCGGCTGTCAATGCGCGGTTGACGGCAGAAACGGCCAGAAGCGACGGCATGGGCAGTTCGTCGTCAGGCAGTGTTTTATCGCTGAGCACGAGCACGCTCTTGCCGCTGCGGGCGGCTTGAACGGCTTGCTGTTCCAATTCATGAAGGGCGGCTTCCAAATCGTCCTTCCAGCCGATTGGCAGCGTTTGAACTTGAATATGAGGCACTTCCATGACGAGCAGGCGGGCCAGATCGCCGCCTGTGAGAATCGGCCGTGCAAGACGGATGATGCTCGCACGATGGTCTTCTTCCGACAGGATGTTGCCTTGGTTGCCGATATACGTCGTCAGACTCATGACCAATTGTTCGCGGATTGGATCGATTGGCGGGTTCGTTACCTGCGCGAAACGCTGTTTGAAGTAGTTGAACAGCAATTGCGGACGCGGCGAAAGAACAGCCAGTGCCGCGTCGTTGCCCATGGATCCGACGGGCTCTTTGCCTGTTTCGACCATGGGGCGGACGAGCAGTTCGATGTCTTCCTGCGTCCAGCCGAAGAGGCGTTGCTTTTCCTTTAAAGTATCTGTGACGTGGGCCGCCGCGATGGAATCAAACAGCCCCGCGACAGGAATCTTGTTTTCCTGCGCCCAGCGGCGATAGGGGGCTTGCCGCGCGATCGTGTTCTTCAGTTCGGCGTCTAAAACGAGCCGATGGGCCTGTAGATCACACCAGAGGATTTCGCCGGGCTTCAGGCGGCCGCGGCGGACGATGTCTTCAGGCTTCAGATCGAGCACGCCAGTTTCGGAGGCGAGCACGAATAGACCATCTTTCGTCAATGAATAACGGGCAGGGCGGAGGCCGTTGCGGTCCAACATGGCACCCGCACCGATGCCATCGGTGAATGTAACGGCGGCGGGACCGTCCCATGGCTCTTCAAGAGCGGAATGGTAATCGAAGAAACCGCAGATGTCCTTTGTCATGTGGTAGTTAACGCCCCATGCCTGTGGAATCAGCATCATCATGACGTGCGGCAGCCAGCGGCCGGACTGCGTGAGAAGTTCCGCCATGTTGTCGAGGCAGGCGGAATCGTTCTGTGTTTCGTCGATCAACGGAAGTAGTTTTTTCATGTCGTCTCCGAAGAGGTCGCTCTTCAGGAAGGCTTCACGCGTACGGGCATGGTTGAGGTTGCCGCGCAATGTGTTGATTTCGCCGTTGTGGGCAAGATAGCGGAACGGATGGGCCAGTCGCCACGTCGGGAAGGTGTTCGTGCTATAGCGTTGATGGACGAGCGCCAGCGGCGATGCGAACGTTTCATCTGCAAGATCTTTGTAGAAGGCTTCGATCTGCGTGGCGAGCATCAGGCCTTTATAAACGATTGTCTTCGTGCTGAAGCTTGGAAAATACGCATCCAATAATTCGCGCTCCAGACGGCGGCGGATGACGAACATTTTCCGCTCCAAAGCGTCGCCGGACAGGCCTTTTTGCGACACGACGAAAATCTGGCGGATAGCGGGGCAGCTCTCGCGGGCCTTCTCGCCGAGTTGTGCGGCATCTGTCGGAACGTCGCGCCATGCGAGAATCTTGCAACCTTCTTCCTGTACGACGGCTTCCAACGCGGCTTCTTCACCGACGCCGTTAAACATCATACCGATCGCATACTGACCAGCCGGCGGTAGAATGCCGCCCAGTTCCCGCTGGAAGAAATCATGCGGAATTACACATAAAAGCCCGGCGCCGTCGCCGGAAAGGGCATCGCTTCCAGCCGCCCCGCGGTGCAGGAGGCGGCGGAGAATAGTCAAGCCTTGCGTCACAATGGCGTGGGTCGATTGACCGCTTAGGTTGGCGACGAGACCGACGCCGCAAGCGTCGTGTTCGTTGCTGAAATGGTACAGCCCTTCGTCCTGCGGCAACGCCAGGCTACGCTGTCGGTATTTCAAATCCTGTTCCATGATTGGTGATTCCTTTGGGAAATGGTTGTGTGAGACTAAAACAGAAGTGTTTAAGCAGAAATCATGCCAATGCCAAGAAGATGAATGGCTTGGAGAATGGCCGCTTCCTATCGCGCATTATAATAATGGAATAAAGGCTGTATGGATGAAGGGGCAGGGTGACAAAAAATGTCACCCTGCCTGACATTTTTTGTCAGGTGGAGGATGGAATGGAGTTTTACATAAAATGTAAATTGGTTTTACATGGCGTTCAAAAAATGTAAGACATTGACAAAAATTGCCCATGCTTTTACAGGCTGTTGATTTGGAAAACATGGCTGATTTTACAAAATTTGGGCTGTTGTGAGGCTGAATGACAATTTTTGTCATAGGAAAAATCTGTTTTCTCAAAACTTGGCATGGTATCTGCTAATTGATTTCAAACATTTTTAAATTGAGTGAAAGGAAAGAGCCAAATCATAAAAGGAACAAAGCCATGCAAAAGAGATTTGATGCCGTATGCAAGATTTCGGACCGTACCACGATTCCTGCCGAAGCGCAGGGCGCGAAGGTCCTGGACTACTTTGCGGAGGATGTGTTCGACATCGCGAAAATGGCGGAACATCTGCCGAAGAACACCTACAAGAAGCTCATGGCGACCATCAACGGCATGCAGCCGCTGGATCCGGACATCGCGGATGAAGTCGCGACGGCCATGAAGGAATGGGCCGTGGCACGCGGCGCGACGCATTACACGCATTGGTTCCAGCCGTTGACGGGTGGCACGGCGGAGAAGCACGACTCCTTCCTGAACTTCTCCAACGGCAAGGCGATTTTCGAATTTTCGGGTAAGACACTGGCGGTCGGCGAGCCTGATGCATCCAGTTTCCCGTCGGGCGGCCTTCGTAGCACGTTTGAAGCGCGCGGCTACACGGCGTGGGATCCGACGAGCCCTGCGTTCATCAAACGCCATGACAACGGCGGAACGCTCTGCATCCCGACGATTTTCTGCTCCTACACGGGTGAAGTTCTGGACAAGAAGACGCCGTTGTTGCGCTCCACGCAGATTTTGAAAAAGGCGGTTGTCCGTTTGATGAAATGCTTTGGTCAGCCGGAAGAGCCTGTGAAAATCACACTGGGCGTCGAACAGGAATACTTCCTCATTGATAAGAAATTCTACTTACAGCGGCCGGATCTGCTGCAGACGGGCCGTACGCTGTATGGTGCGCCGCCGGCGAAGCATCAGCAGTTGGAAGACCATTACTTCGGTAGCATCCCGTCGCGCATTCTGGCCTTCATGACGGATGTTGAGAAAGCTCTCTGGAGCCTCGGCATTCCTGCGAAGACCCGCCATAACGAAGTAGCCCCCGCGCAGTTCGAATTGGCGCCGATCTTTGAAGATCTGAACTTGGCCGTTGACCACAACATGCTCGTCATGGAAGTCTTGCGGCAGACGGCGGACCGTTATGGTCTGGTCTGCTTGCTCCATGAAAAACCGTTCGCTGGCATCAACGGTTCCGGCAAGCACAACAACTGGGGCATCGCCTACGGAAAACGCAACCTGCTGGATCCGGGCAGCAACCCTGCGGAAAACGCTGTCTTCCTGACGGTTCTGACCGCTGTCATCCACGCATTGGATACCCACAGCGACATCCTGCGTACTGCCACCTCCGGTCTGGGCAACGACCATCGTCTGGGCGCGAACGAAGCGCCGCCCGCCATCATTTCCATGTTCGTCGGCGAACAGCTGGAAGGCGTTATCGACCAGATCGTCAGCGGCACGGCCGCCAGCAAGAGCAAAGCGTCGTCGCTGCGGATTGGTATCGACGCGTTGCCGCCGCTGAACCGCGATGCGACCGACCGTAACAGAACATCGCCTTTCGCATTCACTGGCAACAAGTTCGAATTCCGTGCTCCAGGCTCCTCGCAGTCTTGCGCGGAGGCGAACATGATCCTCAACACAATCGTCGCGGAGGCCATGGACGCCATCAGCGACCAGATGGAAAAATTCTCCGCGAAGACCTTCAATGCAGACTTGCAGGCGTTGCTCAAGAAAGAGATTTCCGCTCATCAGCGCGTCATCTTCAACGGCGACGGCTACAAGGCGGAATGGGTCAAAGAAGCGACGAAGCGCGGCCTGCCGAACCTGCCTTCGACGCCCGAAGCCATCAAGCCGTTGCTGGCCAAAGAGAACCAGAAGCTCTTCGAAAAGTATGGCGTGTTGACGAAGGCCGAACTGGAATCGCGTTACGAAGTCTTCCGCGAAGATTACGAGCGGCGCCTTGAAATCGAAGCGCGCATCGCGTTGGAAATCGCCAAGAGCATGATCCGCCCAGTCGTCATCAAAGAATATCTGAAATTGCAGGATGCAAAAGGCTGTGGTGCCATTGATTCCGTCAAGAAAGAAATGGGTGCCGCGTTGGATGAAATGTCCGCCTGCATCGACGCCTTGCAGAAGGCCATCGCAAGCGGGAAGGGCATTATTCCGGCCATGACGGCCCTGCGGCAGAAGACCGACGCGCTGGAAGCGATCACCGACGACAGCGTCTGGCCGCTGCCGAAATATCGCGAAATGCTGTTCATCTGCTGATTCAGGAGGAAGTCGCCTTGTCGGATCCACTCAAGCATGAATGCGGCGTCGCGTTGCTCCGCCTGCGCAAGCCATTGGCCTACTACGCGGAGAAATACGGCACCACGGCGTACGGTTTTTCGAAACTGTCGCTGCTGATGGAAAAGCAGCATAACCGCGGACAGGACGGCGCGGGCATCGCCTGCGTCGGCCTGGACGTGCCGCCCGGAAAAC
>JAEEGH010011932.1_pt1 | contig 19618 bp, 13 predicted proteins | sample 9134181 | NCBI WGS metagenome assembly JAEEGH01 (sample SAMN16246544, study PRJNA631951) | gut metagenome | biome: gut microbiome; feature: rumen; material: DP-attached | host: Bos | place: Iran: Karaj | collected 2018-10 | reverse complement strand
TAAGTGCATAGGTCTTTCCCCCACCAGGGATCGCCGGCACTCCACAATACCCTTTTCTATACGTTTCAACTAACTCTTTTTGCCCTTTTCTTAACATTAATTTCTCCCTAAATTTAATTTTTTCATAATTTCTTCTTCTTTTTCACGCATTACTTTTTTATCCTCATCTTGCATATGATCATAACCCATAAGATGGAGCATTCCGTGAGCAATTAAGTAACAAAACTCTCTTTCAAATCCAGTATTGTATTCTTTAGCTTGTTCTATTATTTTCTCTTTAGAAACTACAATATCTCCTATATATATTAATTCATCTTCTTTATTTTTTAGCTCAATCCATTCTTCTTTTTCATAGCCTGGGAAAGACAACACATCAGTAGGATTATCTATATTTCGTTGTGCTTTATTTATCTCTTGAATATTTTTATTGTCTGTTACGACTAAACTTAGGTTTATATTGCACTTTACGTCTTCTACCTCTAAGCTAGCCTTTACTGTTTCTAGTATTTTCTTTTCGATCTCATTATCTTCATCTATTTCCCAAGATATATCTAATTGTATTTTTTGCATAAAAAATCACTCTTTTCTGACAATTATATTATCAAAAAAGAGCGATTTTTTCAATATTTTGTTTTAAAACCCTATTGTATATGGTTCAAGTTCTGTACCAGCGCCACCAGTTATTCTAATGTCTTGTCTTAAAGTTATTATTGGACGTACGCCCTTGGAAAATGTATACGATTCAGACGTTCCATCTGCTTTTGGGAGAAATAGCTCCTGAGTAGACGCTCTATTAACTATAGTGCCATTTGGCCCAACACATCTTACATTAAAGCTATAATTAGTTTCATCACTAGGATCTAAATAACGTGATGCGAGCCATACGTCCCCTACAGTCTGTTGTAAAGCTGCATTATTCATTATAAGGTTCCTATCTGCTGCGCCATAATCATCATGATATGGTAATATCCGTTTTACTATTTCCCTATAAAAAGCTACTGGATAAATATTCCTATCTATTTGCTCTATACTCTTACTCGTTGCACCTACACTTCTTCCGCTCACTGCGTAAATAGGATTTATATACTGTTTTGATTTATCATTTAGTAATTTTACTGCATTTGCATATCCGTCTGCACCACTTAAAGTTAAATCTGCTACGTTTTCCTTACTTATTATCTCTACATTTTTTCCGGTTTCATTTCTTAATACTACCCATTTGCCATTATAATCTCCGCCTTGATAGTCTATATAGCTTCCAACAGCTACATCAGCGAATTGCACAAATGTCGCTGTAAGTGTAGTATTGTTAGATAACGTTTCAAAGTCATACAATGTTGTTGGCGTTTGCGATACTCCTCCTGCTGTTAATGTTGATACTCCATAACCTAACTTTGGAGTTATATTAAACTTATAACCACTGTTATATGATATCTTTCCATTTTCTGCTTGAGTTATAGTTACTATTTTTGTATTATCATGTTTATTTAGTGTTGTTATATTCTGCCTTGAATCTAATGCCAACACTCTAAGTGTTTCTTGAGTACAAGCTAGATCCTGCAATCCTAAGCAAGCACTTACATCTAAACCAGATATTGTATTTGCATCACACCAGAGTGTTTTTAATTTAGTATTTTTACTTACATCTAAATAGTCTAACATATTACTTCCGCAATCCAAGAATTCTAATTCCGTATTATTAGCTAAATTAATACTATATATCCAATTACTAAACATTTCCAAATATATCAAATTTACGTTATTCTCTACATTTAACGTACTCAAGCTGTTAAAACTACAATCTAACATAACTAATTTTATATTGTTACGCAAATCCAAATTACTTAATAAATTTTTATGACATACTAAATACTCAAGATTTATATTCTGCTCAACATTTAAATTACTTATATTATTTTCCTGACACTCTAACCAAGTTAAGTTAGTTGCGTGGCTTACATCCAAGCCATTAATCTGCTGAGAACTACAACCTAAGTATGTAACAACATTTTCTAATATTTTTACATTATATGTACCAGCATATTGGTAAGTATGAGATAATTCTGTATCTTCTTCACCCGAAATTGCTACAGCAGATGTCGTTCCATCTCCCCAGTCCACTACTGTAGGTTCTGTTACATTAAGTGTAATTTCTTTTCCTAAATCATCTGTAGTATCCCAAGTAAAGTTAATTGCGGCTTTTTCCCATTGTGCATATAAAATAACATCTTCATCTTCTGAATACGTTCCACTTATCGTATAACTTTCACCTAATCCATCCACATCTGTATTCCAACCCATAAAGACATAATTGTCTCTAATAAGTCTTTGATTACTTAGCACTAGATCTACTCCTGGTGTTTTTTCTTGATTTGCAGGTGCATTCTTCCCGCCATTTGCATCATATCTTACAACGTACTTAATATCTGCATTAAATGCTCCGCTTACTTTTCTATATAGGACATTATTATCACTACCTGTACCCTTTACATGTATATAGCTCACTGGTGTTTTAGCCATTACCGATAAATTATAATCGTTTGGTATAGTTGTCCACTTTGGCGATACAACTAAATCCTTTATAGCCGCATAATCATTAACTGAATGATTTTCTCCATGGCTATAACTTAGACCAATTTCTACCTTGCCATCTTTTACTTCTACTTCTCTTTCAAATTCGTTCCATTCTCCAAAAGTTATATCATCACTAGGGCTTATAACCTTAGCACCATTTATTGTTACACCAAATTGTGATTTATCTCCGTTAGACACAAAATAATTGAACTTTATAACTTCCTTTTCATTCCTAGATACTATTTTTATTAAAGCATTTGCGTCTTTTCCCTCTTCTAGACTTGCACTTCTAAAAATACCTGTATCTGCTTCCCAATCTCCAATTGCCAACTCACCTATTTTATCCAATGTATAAGGTGTATCTGGATTTGTTGGAGATGAAGATATTACATATTGTAATGTCCCGTCTGTTATCATATTTCCTACTATTTGGGCCTCTACCATATTAGGAGCAGGAGTTTCATTCTCAATTATTTGTATTCTTCCTACAAATACCGCATGTGTTTCTGTGTCTTGTTTTATAGAGCTTAAATCCTTATCCCATCCTACAAATATATGGTCTTCTTTCATTGGAACTTCTTCTATATATGCACTTTCACCGTTTTCTACTTCTATAACTTTAAATACTTCTCCCTCGTTATAGAATGTTACTATCCAGGATTTTGCAAATACTGCAGTATATTCTTCATCTTGCAATACATACGGAGTCGTAAACTCTGGTAACGTAGAAACTACCTCTCCATTTTGATCTATCCAATTTACAAAAACATATCCTTCATTTGGAACAGCTTCAACTGGAGCAGTTGCCTTTCCTTCTACTATAGTTTGTGTTAACGTCCCGTTTATTGTTCCAAATGTTTCTTGCCCTTGTTTTACCTTAAAGGTAACTGTATATACTCTTTCAAATTCACCTGTTACTACAATATCTTTTTCTGGCATAACAAATGAAACTGCTGGATTGGATATACTTGCTTCTGGAATTAAATTTTCTTCCCCTTCTACAATCCACCTAGAAAATATATAATTTGGTTTAGGAGTAGCTGTTAAATTTACAGTATTTCCAAAAGACACATTTTCTGAAATATATCCATTTTCATTTTCTGTAGTTAAGTTCTTAATATCAATGTTCTTAGTATTTTTAACTACTCCGCTTACTTCTCCATACCCTATATGATTTACATTAAGAGTTAATTTATATTTTAAATTAACAACTTCTATATCATAGGTTAGGCTTTTTGTTGCATACTGTATAGCTACTGTATAATCTCCTAATTGTAAATTAGAAAAATCACATTTTTGGCCTGTTGTTTTATTAGTTACACTAACTTCTACACCAGGTGTTGCCATACTTATTTGTCTATTTACTGTATTACCCTTACTATTTTTATATGTCGCATTTAATACTGCATCATTCCCTAATTCAAAGTCCTCTCCTACTATAAACTCCTTTTTAGGGGTCTGAATTGTTAAAGATTCAGGTGCAATATATACTGCTGTTAATGTAACCTCATCCTTATCTAGGCTTCCTGTTTTACTAGGGACAACAAATGTCGTATTATACTCACGAATATCACTTGCTTTTACTTTACTAGAATCACTTTGCCAAGTCGAGAATATATAGCCATCTAAAAATTCAGATGTAAGTAATACTTTCGTTTCATCACTATCGCCCCTTGTGTATCTTCCTGGGCCACTTAATAATTGATGGTTGGTATTACTTATCCCACTTACTTTTCCTATAACATTTAACTGTGCAACATTACTTACATTAATTATATATTTATCTTCTTGTTCTACTTTTACATCATTATAATATAAATCTTGTACCCAATAGTTTGTTCTTGCTACACTGGTCACCCCATCTTCTGCTCTTAATAAAGATGTAGACATAGGATCAGATGTAGCGAATCTTCCCAAATATACTACTATTTCTCCACCACTCAAATCTAATTCTTCATTCAAAGAATATTCACTTTTATCTGGCGCTTTTGTCATAACTACTTTTGAAATAGACGTAGTTCCAGCTTCATTTACAATATTTAAAGTTACCTTATTAGTAACTATACTTCCAACTTTAAATGGTTTACTTGAAGAATCTAACAAGTTTAATTCATTTACAACAATCTTCGCCTGCATATCGTCTGTTGCAACAAATACTCCTACTTCTTCATCATCTTTTAATACTTTGCCACCAACTCTTACAACTAGTGTATATTTACCACTTGGATAACTAGTAGTCGCATTAATACTACTAGCAGGCACCTCACTTAAGTCTGGCTTTATTAATTTTATGGCTTTTGCATTTAAATCGCTGGTACTACATGAAATATCTCCCTCATAAACACATTTTATATCCACAGATTTTTTGTTATCGATATTAGACAAATTATCAAACAAATCATCACTATCTCCAGGGAAATGCCATGTTATTCCATCTTTTACATAAAAATCTACACCTAAAATAAGGTAATCTCCCTCCATAACGGTTGCTTCCGTATCAAAAAATGAAACCGCATCTGTAAGTTCATCTGTTAAGATAGATATAGTTGTTCTATAACCTTTATTGCTATCTGACTTGCTATTAGTTCCAGTATACCCCAATAATCCTAGACTTCCACCTCTTACCAGATAATTATTCTTTGATATAGACCCACTATTATCCAATTCGTCTAATGCCATTCCATGATAACTACTTAATGACGAATTTAACTTATCTCTATATTTTCTATTAACCGATTTTAATATTCCAGCACTAGAACTAGGGTTTCCTTTTATTCCCATAACATATTCTTGCTTTGCATCTAGCTTCACACCCGTATAATTTGATGTTGTATACCTAGTTGTACTATTATAACTTCCTTTTGCTGAAGCAAGATACACCATTGCTCCCCATTCACTAGCTTTAGCAATATGTGTATAAGTTCCAGACTGAGGCAAGTTGTATTTATCTGGTTCTTTTAATTTTAATGATTCATCGAAAGAAGTAGATATATCACTTACACTAGTCGCTGATACTTCTTTTTTCATCCAAAATCCAGTTATATCGCTCCTAGTTCCATTACTTTGGTTATAATCGTCTCCTCCAAAATACTCATCAAAGTAGAATGCCGGATGTACGATATAACCATCACTTGTATCATCTATCTTTCCATTACTCCATTTTATGCTAACACTTTTTTTGTCTATAGCTACCTTGTAGGTAAACCTCGGTATCCAGACATATAAATCTCCATTTGTTGTCCTTGCATTAGCCCAAATTCCACGTTCATAATCATACCAACTTGTATCTGTCTGATTTGTCGCGGTATACGTACTACCCGTATACTTTACTGGGGTTAAGCCGGAAACAATTACTGGATTATTAGCAGTAGTTGCATTTGAAAATGATGAATTTATCAATATAGCTAAGATAAATATCATTCCGTAAAAAATGTTTCTTACAATCCTTCTCATTGTACGCCTCCCATAAAGATTAAGTTAAATCTTTCAAATCTTGAACTTCTACTATTACTCTATTTTGACCATTTAATGTCTTTCCACCAAACTTTATGTTCTCTAAATCTATTATATAAGTAGCCTTTTCACTAAATACATTTCCGCCAATCGCTATTTGTAGATAATATTCACCAGCAGCATATGTCGGTCCTGAAGAAGTTATATCTCTTCTTTGCATATCCATTACTTTTACTAATCGTATATTAGAACTGTTTAATGTTTTCGGGGTTAAACTTCCTGTTTTATATACACGTGCATTAATTATACTAGTAATATTATTTTTATTTATTGTCCAAGACTCATTAGGATTTATTAAGATTTCAGCAAATGCATATCCATTTATAAATACATCATTAGATATCGCTACTGTTGCTCGTCCCTTTATTATATTATCTATTACTATTTTTATTATCTCTGTATTTCCAGCTGTATCTCTTGCTATGAAAGTATACGTTCCATTCTCGCTTATAACCTTAGAAAAAGTTGCAGGATTAGTACCATTAGCTTGCAATACCGAATCTGACATAGTACTTCCTTCTAATATATATATTTTTTTATCAAAGTCTTTTTCTGATTCAGCAGACCTTAATGTAATCGTTACTGTCTCATCAGTAGATGTTACTGGATTTATTAATCTCTCTATTACTACTCCATTACTTATATGATTTATACTAAATGTTGCCAAACCACCTCTACAAGTAGTAAACTTATATGTTCCGTTTTTCGTTAATGTAAATTCATTACTTACTGCACTAATTCTATTTGAATTTTCATCTAATATATTTTGAACATATTGTACTGTACCAGTCTTTACTTCTATTATCTTTATCTTTTCTTTATTTTTAGATGGTAATTTGCCAGTGTTTATTCCTAAAACATAATCTGTTATATCTACTCCACTGTCTGTTACCATTTTCCATAATCTTTGACCGCATTTTGAACATTTTCCTGTTCCGTCATCGGTATGTGCCTCATCTACATTCCCGTGTGGTTTTAAAGCAGCTGGAACAGTTGTGTCACACGTTTTACATACTAACCAATGCTTATATAATTCGGTATAATTTGTTGCATCTGGTGTTTTCTTATCATATCCAGCATTTCCTGTCTTAAATGAATGAGACTGTGTTGTAGTTAATCCACAACCAGTATGTTGACATGTCTTTATATGTGTATTTGCATCATTCCAAGTCCATGTACCTCCTTCAAATTCATGAGATTCATCTACTACTTGACAATTTCCAAAAGTACATTTTCTTGTGTGTTCCTGTTCACTTATTTTATAATATTCTCCCCATGTTGGTGTATGCGTTGCGGTACATTTATTATCATTTCCTACACACTTATGAGAAGTGGCATTAACCTTTTGCCAGCTTGGCGTATGAGTATATGTATAATAATTACATGTCGTACAAGTTGCTGTATGACTAGTATTTGCCATGCCCCAATTAGGATTATGTGATGTTTCTACATAATTACAACCAGATACTGTACATTTCTTTTCATGTTTTTCTGTTGCACTTGTTTTTGCTTTTGCTCCCTGCCAAGTACAAACATGATCTCCTCCACATGTTGTTTGATGTTTGTTACATTTAGGGCATATCTTTGCCGTACAATGTGCTTTTGAACATGTTGTAAAGGAACTACTAAAATTACTACACGTTTTATGTACATGTGTAAATGTCCCTATTCTTTCACAATTTGTACACCAAGTTACACCCGCGCAGTGTACATCTGTTGTACATTTTCCACTTGAATTATGAGTACAATTATGAGTACTCATACACAATGTACAATATGTTGTAGAGCAATGATTACAGTACCCACTTGTATTGTGTCCTCCACCACAAGTTCCATCTTTGTGCAACCCGCACCAACAACATATAGGCTCTTTACAATGTACTTTTGAACAAGTACTTGTATAACTATGAGCTGCAAGTGAGCCATATGATTTATTACATCTTGTGCATACTGCTTTCGCTTTACATGTAGCAGATCCTCCTGTATGTCCTAATGCAGAAGTATATTCTCTTTGACATGTAGTACATACTTTACCTTTTGTACATGTGGCAGTTCCTCCAGAATGAGCTGCTTTGCTATTTTGTAGAGTACAACCCGAAACAGTACATCCTTTCCAGTGATATGTTCCATCACTTGACCATGTACTAGCGATTATATGATCTCCTCCACAACTTGTTTGATGCACGCCACACCAACAACATATAGGTCTTTTACAGTGCACTTTTGAACAAGTATCCGTATATTTATGATTAGCAAGTGAACCATATGTTTTTCCACACTTCGTGCATATTGCTAAAGCTTTACAAGTTGCTGTACCGCCACTATGTGCACATGTTGGTATTGGGGTCGGTGTTCTGGTTGGTGTCACTGTTGGATACCATGATGGAGTTACTACTGGTGTTGGATACCATGATGGAGTTATTACTGGCGTTACTGTTGGTGTTCTCGTAAAAGCTGGGATAACTCGAGGGCCAGTTGGTGTTATTGGCGGTGTACTTGGATTTGCCGTTATTGCTGGTGGCAAATTTGTTGGTGCTACTGATATTACTGGTGTCACTACTGGCGTCGCCTGTTGCGAAGCTTTTAAAATTCTTATCCAAGTATTAACATCATAATCCTCTTTGTTATACTCTTGGTCATTAACTGTTACTTGTGTTGGGAAAACCGGTGTCATTTGTGCTCCTCCAGATCCTGCACCTGCGGCAGCCGCTGCGGCAGCCGCTGCGGCAGCCGCTCCTCCAGATCCTGCACCTATTGCCGAAACTAACGGTGTTGGACGCGCTATTTGTATAAGCGTATTAGTATCTCCTAGTGTCACAGGAGATTGTATTCTAGCATTTGCAGAAAAATTCATTGCTCCTATCGTAAATATTAAAAAAATCATAAAAACAACCAATATCCTCTTTTTCATAATCTTCCTCCTAAAAAACACTTCTACTTTTTTATTTTCGGCACTTTTTTTTATTTAATTAATAAAAAACATAAACTACTTTATTTTTTTTTATTTTTGACTACGTTATATCTTATTTTCATAAATATCAAAACTAAAGTTTGTTTATTGTAACACCTCTTCCCTCAAAATCATACTATATATTATCTGTGCTACATACCAAAACTCATGTGGTTCAGATATTGAAAAACATAGGAGGTGACAGTTAATGGGAAACTGTTGTGGAAATGGTAATAATTGTACTTGGATTATACTTATCCTTATAGTTCTAATTTGTTGCTGTGGCAACAATAACGGATTCGGAGGCTGTGGATGTAACAACGGATGTGGATGTGATTAATTAAATCTCCAAAAATTTAAAATAAAAAATGAGGACTTTAGTCCCCATTTTTTATTTTTATCATTTTTTCTAACTTAATTCTCGGTATAAGAAGTATATGCCCACAGCCAGTACACTTAATTCTATAATCAACTCCAACTCTTAAGACTTCCCATTCAGTAGACCCGCAAGGATGTGGCTTTTTTAATTTTATAATTTCACCTATCTCGTGTTTCATCTATATTCCCTCCGGATAATATCCATCCCAATTTGGATTACTGTGTGCGGTACAGTATACCTTTGGTTCCTTTCCTATTTCAAACCACTCATTTCTAGCACTTTCGCCACAATAATCAGTTGCAAGTTCCCCTGAAACAGAACATATTCCATACTGTTTAACTTGCCCTGGTACTGAGAAATTTCTACTTGGTAAATCTCTATGAATTATATCCATAACTTTTTTAAATATTTGTTTTGGTAGCTCTCCACCAACCGAAATTCTAGCTGGGTCATCGTAACCTACCCAAACACCAGCAACATAGTATGGTGTGTAACCTACAAACCACTTATCTTTTGTGTCGGAAGTAGACCCTGTCTTTCCTGCAGCTACACTATTAGCAAGTCTTGCAGAACGGGCTGTTCCATTATTTACAACACCTACCATAATATTTGTAAGTATATATGCTGTACTGGTGCTAAATACTCGTCTTTCTTCTTTTTTGTTCTGAAGAATTATTGTACCATTAGAATCTTCAACCTTTGTATATGTTATAGGTTTTATATATGTTCCACCATTTGCAATCATACCATATGCAGCAGTCCACTCTTTTACTGTAACTCCATTTGTTAGACCACCTAATGATAAAGGCGCATAGTTTAAATCCGTACTCTTATTAAGGGTTGTAATTCCCTCTTCAATTAACGCATTATATGCTGTTTGTAATCCTATCATCTGAAGAACACGAACTGCAGGTACATTCATAGACTGTTCTATTGCATATCTTACCGTTACATCTCCATAATAAGAATTATACCAGTTTGAAGGCGACCAATCCTTACTTCCAGGTATTTTAACTGTAAGAGGTGAATCTGAAATAATAGTAGATGCTGTAACTTTTCCAGCTTCTATTGCGGGTCCATAAACTGCTAAAGGTTTTATAGTAGAACCCGGCTGCCTTTTGGCTTGAGTTGCTCTATTAAACTCACGTTTACCTGTCTTTTGACCTCTCCCTCCAGCCATTCCTACAATATGACCTGTTTTATAATCTAAAATTAACATCGCAGATTCTGGCTGTTTTTCCAAATTTTTAAATACAGAGAAAGTTTCATCTTCTTTTGTTATGTAAATTTCATTAATCGCATTTTGAATTTTCGAGTCCATAGTAGTGTAAATCTTAAGTCCACCACCATATATTGCGTTAGATGCCGCAGCATCAGTCATTTTTTTCTTTTCTTTTAAGTCCGCAATTACATCCTCTATAACCGCATCTACAAAATATGAATGTCCGGAATTTTGGATCTTTCCACCCTTATTTATAACTATTTCCTCTTCTAATGCCGCCTTATATTCAGAATCAGATATTTTTCCTAATTCAAGCATTTTCTTTAAAATTACCTTTTGTCTAGTTTTTGCATTCTCTAAATTAGTAAAAGGATCGTAATAAGAAGGTCTGTTTGTAATTCCGGCAAGCAAAGCACATTCTGCCAAAGTAAGTTCTTTAGGCAACTTTGAAAAATATAAATTTGCTGCCTCTTTAATGCCATAGGTTGCATTGCCAAAACATATCGTATTAAGATATAGTTCCATTATTTGATCCTTTGTAAGTTCTCTCTCTAAAAGAACAGCTCTACTCCACTCACGCAACTTCCTATATACACCTTCCATACCTTTAGAAGCTTTATCTTCTGTCATATTTTTTACTAATTGTTGAGTTATTGTACTACCACCATACGTACCATTTCCACCAGTTTTTACCCAGTTAAAAATCGCACCTGCGGTTCTTTTAAAATCTATTCCATTGTGTTCCAAAAATCTTTCATCTTCTATTGATATAAATGCATTAACCAAATACGGCGGGATATCTGTAAGTGAAGATAATGTCCTATTCTCACCACCATGTGCTGTATCTATCTCATTTCCATTGGTATCATAAAATATAGTAGATATATTTTTTATCGTATAATCATCTAAATCAATAGTTGGCATATCTGTAGTAATTTTTATCATAAGTGCTATAGCAACACCAAGGCCTGCAAACATACCAAAAAGCAAGAAAGTAGATATTACGGAACAACCTGTTTTGCGTTTTTCCTTAGCTTTCTTATTCTTCTTCATTTGCCTATTTAATTTCCTTTCATTTTTCTCTAAATCCCACTTTGCCATATAGACAATCACCATACCTTAATTATAAACTTAAATTTGCGGTCGCATTTATTCCTAACTCAGCCACTTTCCCATCTAAATAATCATAATATGCTACTGCTCCAATCATAGCCGCATTGTCTGTACAAATTATAGGATCAGGACAGTAAAATTTTATATTTTCTTCACTTGCTAATTTTTGCATTTTCTCTCTTAACATACTATTAGCCGCAACTCCACCAGCTAAAGCAATTTTATCCACATTATATTTTTCCACTGCACGTCTAACATTCGTTATTATAACATCAGTTGCAGCCTCTTCAAAACTTCTACAAACGTCTTCTACCTTAAACTCTTTATTTTTATTTGTATAATTTATAACTGCAGTTTTTATTCCACTAAAACTAAAATTAAAATTATCAAAAACAGGACGAGGAAAATTACAATTGTCTACTCCGTCTTTAGCAGCTTTATCTACAAGAGGGCCGCCTGGATAACCTAAGCCTACGGTTCTAGCAACTTTGTCAAAAGCCTCACCTATAGCATCATCCATTGTTTTTCCCAATATTTCAAATTCACTATAACTTTTTACATTAACTAAATGAGTATGTCCGCCTGAAACAACCATACAAATAAAAGGTGGCTCTAAATTTTTATCTTGAATAAAATTAGCAAAGATATGACCTTTTATATGGTTTACTGGTACAAGTGGCTTTTTTAATGCATACGCCAATCCCTTAGCTGCTGAAAGTCCTACAAGTAATGCTCCAATTAAACCAGGTCCATATGTTGCACCTATTATATCTATATCATCAAACGTAATATTAGCCTCTTTTAATGCTTCTTCTATAACAATATTTATACATTCTGTATGTTGGCGAGATGCAATCTCTGGGACCACTCCGCCGTATTTTTTATGTATATCAATTTGAGAGAAAATTATATTAGATAAAACTTCGCGTCCGTTTTTTACGACGGCGGCAGCAGTTTCATCGCAACTACTCTCAATTGCTAAGCAAATTATGTCTTTCATAAAACCACCGGTTATATTCTAACACATTTTAAAAAAAATTGCCACTACATTTAAAATGTAGTGGCAATTTTTTAAACCTTACCTTTACTGCCACCAAGTTTTATACCTGCTAAAACATTAGTATCAAAGGAATAAGTAACTGTATCTTCTTCTCTCTTTCTCTTTAACGCAAGATTTACGACCTCATCTAATAAATCTGCGAAACTAACCCCAGTCGCCTCCCAAAGATAAAATGAAAGTGAACCTGGAGTAGTATTAATCTCATTAAACCAAATTTCTTTAGTTTCATCATTTAACAAAAAGTCAATTCTTACGACGCCATTGCAGCCCAATGCCTTAAACGCATCAACTGCATATTCTTGAATTTTCTCTTTTGTATCTTGAGGAATGTCTGCCGGTAGTTTTCTCTTTGTACTACTCATACCCTTTGAACCTGTTTTTCCATCCTTGCCCGACTTTCCACCAGATAAATACTTGTCTTGATAACTAAGTATTTCATCTGCATTTATTGGCTCTTCACATTCTGAAGGTTTTGCATACTCATAATCTCCCAAAACCGAGCAATTTATTTCACGAAGAGGTTCTACTGCATGTTCTACCAAAACTCTAAGTGAAAATTCAAAGCCATAGTCTATTGCATCTTCTAATTCTTCTCTATTCTTAACTTTCCTAATTCCAACGCTCGAGCCTAAATTAATTGGTTTAACAATCATAGGATATTCAATGTCTTTTTCAATGTCTTCTAAAATAGTCTTTTGATTTTTATTATATTTCTTCATATCAAAGCATTTAGCTGGTAAAACAGGTATGCCATATTCTTTTAATATAGCTTTTTGCGCAAATTTATCCATGCCAACTGCTGAAGATAATACATCGCATTCGCAATATGGAATATCTAACATATGTAAAAATCCTGCAAGACAACCATCTTCAACATTAGTTCCATGTACTACAGGGAAGGCCACATCAATATAATCTACTTCTTTTTTAAATAATTTCATAGGATGCAAATATAATTTTACTTTACCCTCGTCATTTTGCAATATTACTCTTTGGCTCTTCTTTATAATATTAGGGATATCCCTATACTCCTCTATATTTTTTAGGATTTCCCCAGTATAAAACTTATCGTCCTTGGAAATATAGATAGGCACAACATCATATTTTTCTTTATCAAACGCCGCCATAGCTTGAACTGCACTAATTATTGAGATTTCATGTTCTACGCTTCTACCTCCAAACAATACGCCAACTTTGATTTTCATAATAATCCCTCCTAAAAAATATATTCTAATAATTGTCTGGTAAATCATTCTCTATTAAGATAAACTTTTCCTTTTCGCAATTTATCCTATTTATCCAATCCATACCTTCTCTAAAAGAATTAGCTATAAACAATCTATCTTTATTAAATTTTTCATCATTTATTCCTTCATAAATCGGTTTTGCTTGCTCTTTTCCAACAAGTACAATATAATCGCAAACTTTTGCTATATTTTTCCCAAATTCTTTATTTAACTCATCTTGCTTTGCACCTAGCTCAACCATACCAGGAGTTATTATAATTTTAGCTCCATCAAAACAATTTAATGTATCTAACGCAATTTTCGCTCCTACTGGGTTTGAGTTATATGCATCATCAATTATAGTACTATTACTTCCTCTTACAAGCTCTAAACGATGAGGTACTGCTTCTAATCGTTTAACCGCATAGACTAGCTCCTCCATCGGCACGCCAAGCTCTACCGCAACCGCAATAGCTCCTGTGATATTTTCAACATTATGTCGTCCAATGAGTTTAGTCTTAAATTCCTGTTTTTCCCCTTTACTACTTACCACCGTAAAACTAGATCCTTTTGAGTTAACTTCAACATTCTCAGCCTTATACGAAACGCCATTAACCTCTACCCCATAACTTACCACATTTTTATTGCATTCTTTATTCTTTATATACTCATTTCCATAGTTTAAAAATACTTTTCCATCTTCAGGAATAGAATCTGCTAACTCAAACTTAGTATTAATAACATTTTCAATATTGAAAAACGTTTCTAAATGCTGCGGTCCTATCGAAGATATTATACCATATTTAGGATGAACTAAATCACAAATTTCTTTTATATCTCCAACATGCCTTGCACCCATTTCGCACAAAAATATTTCATGGGTAGCATTAAGGTTTTCTCGAATAGTACGAACCACGCCCAAAGTAGTATTAAAATTGCCTGGCGTCATCACTACGTTATACTTTAACGAAAGAAGTCTATTTAAGAAGTACTTTGTACTGGTTTTTCCATAGCTACCTGTAATTCCAATTATAGTAAGATTGGGCATTTGCTTTAATATATTTTTTGCCTCTTTTATAAACTTATTATTTACATGCTTTTCAATAGGTGAATTTATTATATTTGCAAGCATCACTAAAAACGGTAATAAAAACGTCCAAATTGCAAGAACAATACATATCTGCCATAAGGTTAAATACATCATAGCAAGGAATGTTACGATTAAGTTTATAACTCCCATAGTGCCTAAAAGTCTAGTGAGTCTATTAGTATATACTAGTGGCTTTTTATATTTTCTTTTTCTATTAACAATAAACATAATTATATAGCTTATTCCCGTTCCTACGGCTAAAACTACAAAGTTATTAATAAAACTTAAGATTATAGGGAAAACAAGCCATATATTTCTTAAAAGAATATCTTTCTTCCATTTACTCTTTATCCAATTAAAATGAGATAACGCCTGATAAGAGTTTAATTGATACATATGTAAATAGAAAAACATCGTAAGATTTAGATTTATAAAAAACATGGAAAAAAGTAAGCTTTTCGTAATAATCATTTACTTGCCTCCTAGGAATGAGTCTATAACTGCGCAAAACGTATAATAATCTTCTAAAAAGGAGTAATGCCCAGCATTTTTTAATACAACTAGCCCTGCATCAGGTATCTTTTCCTCCATAATTTTGGCATCTCTCAATGGAGTTGCTGTATCTCTTTCTCCCCAAATCAGTAAAGTAGGTACATCAATATTCGGTAGCATATCTGTTAAATCTTCATTTACTGTTTTAACTAAAACCTGTTTCATGAGAGGGCTTGCCATCCTATAGTCTAAAGAGCCCGATTTATTTTTTAATTTTTCTAGTGCATTTGGAAATATTTTTTGAGAAAGCTTGTTACTAACTACTTTCTTGCAAAACTTAAACCATTTTTGCTTTATCTTATTTTTTCTACTTATTTTAGCTTTAATTCCAGCACTATCTATTAAAACAATCTTTTTTACTTTAAAATTTCGTTCTTTATTACTCATAAGCCTTATAATTACCCTGCCACCAAAAGAATGGCCCATTAAAGTAATATTATCTAGCTTTAGTTTTTCTATAAATTTAACCGTAAACTCCATATAGTCGTTAACGTCCCATGCAGCAGGTGGTTCAGGAGTTTTTCCAAAACCCGGAAAGTCTAGAGCTATAACCCTTTTTGTTTTTTTAAGCTGATCAAATACACTTTTATATATATCAAGATTAGTACCCCAACCTTGTAAAAAGAGTACTATATCCCCAGCTCCTTCATCTATGTAATTAACTTTTATACCCATAACCTCGGTATTCAAGCCTATATCACCTCTACAATAATATCATATTCTTTTGCACCAATAACTTTACACATATAATATTCGCCTATTAAAAGTTCCTTTTCCGTTTCAATAAATGCAAACCCATCAACTTCAGGAGAATCCTCATATGTTCTTCCAAAAAACGTTCCATTAGGTAGTTTCCCTTCAACTAATACTTCTACTAAACTTCCTATCTTCTCTCTATTTTTTTCTAAAGATATTTTTTGCTGTTCCGCCATTATTATATTCTTACGTTCTTTTTTAATTTTTTGTAAGACTTGATTATCTAGTTTATATGCTGGAGTTCCCTCTTCTTTAGAATATGTAAAAACTCCAAGTCTATCAAATTTAACCTTTTTTACAAACTCTAAAAGTTCGTTAAATTGCTCTTCAGTTTCACCAGGGAATCCAACAATTAAAGATGTTCTTAAAGTTGCATTCGGTATTTCTTCTTTTATTTTTGCAATCAAGTCTAGAATTTCTTTTTTATTTGTATGTCGCCCCATACGCTTTAATACTATGTCGTTACAATGCTGTATTGGTATATCAAAGTAAGGTAAAACTTTTCTATTGTTTTTAACCACATTTAGTAACTCATCCGTTATCCCTTCTGGATAGGAATATTGAAATCTTATCCAATGAACATTTGGAATTTTAGATATTTTCTCTATAAGCTCCGCAAGCTTCCTCTCTTTATAAATATCTAATCCATAATAAGAAGTATCTTGAGCAGTTAAAATTATTTCTGTAACACCTTCATCAGTAATAGTCTTTACTTCTTCTAAAACATCTTCTATTGTTCTACTTTTATACTTTCCTCTTAAATAAGGGATTACACAATATGTACAGCAATTATCGCAGCCATCTGCAATTTTAACATAAGCTGTATAAGGTGGAGTAGAGCGAACTCTTTCTCCAAATTCGATTTTCCTTATATTTTTAGATTTCTCTTTAGTTTTTTTATCTATATAATCTATAATGCTCTCATAGTCGTTTATTCCAGCAACAATATCTACTTCAGGCAAACTTTCTTTTATTTCTTTTTCATATCTTTTAGCTAAACATCCCGTAACAATAAGACCTTTTAGCCCTTTTTCTTTTCATTTTCCAATTTCTATTATTTTATTTACAGACTCTTGTTTTGCATCATGAATAAATGCACATGTATTAACAATAACAAAATCAGCTTCTTCTTCGTTAGATACAATTTCATATCCACGTTTTACAAGTAAGCCTAAAATCATTTCAGAATCAACTAAATTTTTATTACACCCAAGTGATACAACTGCTATTTTTACCATAGTTAATATTTTATTCCCTTCTAAATTTTATGCTTACATTCTAACACAATTCCATGAAATTGTAAATTATTCCTCGCCTTCAGGAGAAAGCATTATCATATCTTCAATTCTAACACCAAATTTATCTGGTAAATATAATCCTGGCTCTACTGTTACAACCATACCTGGCTTAAATACATCACTACTCTTTCCAGCAACGAATGGTCTTTCATGAACGTCTAACCCTACTCCATGTCCCAAAGAATGTACAAAATATTTATCCATCGCATTTTTCCTAAATTCATTTACTGCGACTTCATTAACTTCCTTACAACTAACTCCCTCTTCTATAGCATCAATTGCAAATTTTTGTGCCTTTGCTACCAAATCATAAATTCGTTCTTGTTCCTTGCTCATTCCACCAACAAATACCGTACGAGTAATATCTGAACAATATCCATCATACACTGCTCCCATATCTACTACAACCGCATCCCCATTTTCTATAACCTTGTTACTTGCAACTCCATGAGGAAGTGCAGATCTCTTTCCAGAAGCAACTATTGTATCAAAAGAAGGTCCACTTGCTCCCATTTTTTTCATCGTATATTCAATTTCATTTGCTATGTCTATTTCCCTTACTCCAGCAACAATTTGAGGTTTTACATACTCAAAAGTATCTAATGCTATTTGAAGAGATTTTTTTATAATCTTTATTTCTCCAATATCCTTTATCATTCTAACACGTTCAAATACGTCTTTTTGAGCGACCCATGATACAAAATTAATTGTATTCATCATATGTTCTGCTTCAGAATAAGTCATTGTATTTCCTTCAAAAGCACATTTCTTTGAACTATCATTTTTTAAAATCTCGCCTATTGTCTTTACAAAATTTCCGCCGTAATCAACAACATTTATTTTGCTCTGACTTTTAGCCTGTTCTGTAAATCTACCATCAACAATCAAGTATGCTGATTTATCTGTAATAACAGCCATACCCTCGTCCCCAGTAAAATTAGAAATATAACGAACATTCTTTATATTAGAAACCACCATCGCGTCTATATCTTGCTCATTTAATAATTCTCGTATTTTATCTATTCTCATTCATAAATACCTCCTTCATAATAAGAGCGTCCTCCGCCATGGTACCATCGGATTCACATACTATCGTTGGCTCCAATTCATATTTCTTCAAAACCTTCGCAAGAGGCGGGAACTCAGGGCCATATACTGTATCACTAAAAGTAAGATGCCTTTTTTCCCCACCTTTAGTATATTCTACTTTACTAAAATGTATATGAAGATTTTTTACTTTCTCAATTCCCAGCTCCTCAATCATTTTATATATAATTCTGTCATAATCTTCCTCTGTTTTTAAACTCCCCATCTCTCTAGCATTAATATGTCCAAAATCCACGGTAGGAATAAGCATCTTATCTAACTTACACATACGTATTATCTCATCCACCGTACCAATCTGATTTATTTTCCCCATTGTTTCAGGGCAAATTATCATATCCTCATATCCATTATCGTATGCAGCTTGTACCGCTTCTCTCATCGTTTTTTCAGCAAGTAAATATGCTTCTTCCCTATCTCTATCACTACATCCTCCCGGATGAACAACTACCTTTCTTCCGCCCATGTTTTTGCAAGCTTCAAGTGTTTGCAAAATATAGTTTATAGAATTTTTACGCTTTTGTTCCTCTAAACTTGCAAGTGAAATGAAATATGGAGCGTGAACAGTAACTTCTATATCATATTTCTTTGCTTCCTCTCCAAACTTTTTAGCGGTATCTTTAGATATTCTAACTCCTTGCCCGCACTCATACTCGTACAAAGAAAGCCCTTTTTCATAGAGCCACTTCGGAGCTTCTATTGTACTTTTGTGTCCTTCATTATAAAAAGAAAGGGAGTTCCCTCCCGGTCCGAATCTTATCATCTATTTCACTTATTCCTT
>JAEEGH010011928.1_pt1 | contig 19620 bp, 14 predicted proteins | sample 9134181 | NCBI WGS metagenome assembly JAEEGH01 (sample SAMN16246544, study PRJNA631951) | gut metagenome | biome: gut microbiome; feature: rumen; material: DP-attached | host: Bos | place: Iran: Karaj | collected 2018-10 | reverse complement strand
AGCGGTCATCGTCATCATCATAATGGTGGCAGCAATCCAGTTCGCAGGTACCCGGCTGACCAATAAAATGCTTAGCAAGAGATAATTTTGCATATATAAATGGAGGTTTATACATGAAAAAATTTTTAGCATTTGCTGCAATAGCACTGATCGCAACATCAGTATATGCACAGCAGACAATCAAAGTGGGAGCTACACCGGAGCCACATGCCGAGATCCTCAATCTTATCAAGGATGATCTGGCAGCAAAGGGTGTGAAGCTTGAGGTTGTGGAATTCACAGACTATGTGACACCTAACGACGCGGTTGAGGCTGGCGATATCGACGCAAACTATTTCCAGCACATCCCATATCTTGATTCCTTCAACAAGGAGAAGGGATATCATCTGGTGAACGCAGGGGGAATTCATGTAGAGCCATTCGCACTCTATTCCAAGAAGGTTACAAAGCTGGACCAGTTCAAGAACAAGGCTGTAATCGCAATTCCTAACGATCCGACCAACGAGGGAAGAGCACTGCTCCTTCTTGCTGATGCAGGACTTATCACACTGAAAGCTGATGCCGGAATCACAGCAACTCCTCTGGACATTGCAAAGAACCCAAAGAAGATCAAGTTCAGAGAGATTGAGGCTGCTTCTCTGCCAAGAGTTCTTGGAGATGTTGACGGTGCAGTAATCAATGGAAACTATGCTATTCCTGCTGGCCTTTCCGCAAATAAAGACGGACTCTTTGTAGAGGGTTCATCTTCTCCATACGTAAACGTCATCGCAGTCAAGGCTGGCAACGAGAACAAGCCTGCAATCAAGGCTCTTGTAGAAGTTCTCAAGACTCAGAAAGTTAAGGACTATATCGCAAAGAGATATCCTAACGGCGAGGTTGTCCCAGTTTTCTAAGCCGAAATACTGACAAAAAAAAACACCCCTGCTCGGTAAACAGCAAAAGCTGTAACACCGACAGGGGTATTTTTTTGTTTATATATCTTTTTTATTTTATATTCTTTGTCCAGCTTGGATCCTTGAAGAAAGCTGAACCGGTTGCAAGCACGTCGGCACCGGCATCAACCAGGGTCTGGGCATTGCCGCCCCCTACTCCGCCATCCACCGAGATAAGGAAGTTGTATCCCTTCTCTTTCCTGATGGCAGCCAGCTGTGAAATTTTATCAATGCAGCTTGGAATCAGCTTCTGTCCGCCGAAGCCTGGGTTCACAGTCATAACCAGCACCAGATCCACATCTCCCAGCACCTCTTGAATGGCACTTACCGGCGTGGATGGCACTATGCTTATTCCAGCCTTCTTGCCCAGCTCCTTTATTCTGTAGATAAGCCGGTGGATATGGTAGCAGGACTCCACATGAAATGTGATGTAGTCTGCACCAGTCTTGCCGAACTCCTCCACAAAGAACTCAGGGTTCTCCACCATCAGATGGACATCAAAGACAAGGTCGGAATGGGGCCGCATATCCTGCACAAACTTGGTGCCGAATGTCATGTTTGGTACAAAGTGGCCATCCATGACATCAAGGTGCACCCACTGTGCTCCATTCTTCTTCACAAAATCCAGGGACTCCCGGACCTGGCTGAAATCTGACGCCAGCATTGATGGCGCAATGATAATATCCTTCATACTTCCCTACTTCTCAAGCACTGCCTTGATTCTCCGGACACCGGATGATGAGCTCTCCTCCTTGAGGATATGGAAATGGCCCATGTCGCCAGTGTGCTTAACATGAGGACCGGCACACACTTCCTTGGAGAAGTCGCCGATTGTATATACTGTAACCTGCTCGCCGTACTTGCTGGAGAAGAATGCAACTGCACCCTTTTCCACAGCTTCCTGCGGTGTCATGGTCTCAACGCTTACCTGCAGGTCCCGCTTGATTGCATCGTTCACCAGGTCCTCCACCTGCTGGATCTGCTCCTTGGTCATCTTCTCGCCATGGCTGAAGTCGAAGCGGAGCCGCTCCGGAGTGATGTTGGAACCCTTCTGTCCCACATGGTCACCCAGCACCTTGCGGAGTGCCGCATGCAGAAGGTGTGTTGCTGTATGGAGTGCGGTGGTCTCCTCGCTGTGGTCGCCCAGACCAGACTTGAACTGTCCTGCCTCGGCTGTGCGTGAAAGCTCCTGATGCTTTGCAAAGGCCTCGTTGAAGCCTTTCACATCAACGGTAAAGCCTTTCTCTGCGGCCAGTTCCTGGGTCAGCTCGATTGGGAAGCCGAAGGTGTCGTACAGTTTGAAGGCGCTGCCACCTGCAATCTCCTTTATTCCCTGCTTCTCCATGAAGAAGGTCATCTTCTCGAACTGCTTCTCTCCCTTCTCCAGGGTCTCGCTGAACTTGATTTCCTCTTTGGTCAGCTCGTCGAACACTTTATCCTTGTTCTGAACCAGCTCTGGATATGGTGCACCGTAAAGGTCGATTACAATCTCTGCCACCTTTGCCAGGAAGGTGCCCTGGATGCCCAGGTGCCGGCCGTTGCGCACAGCCCGCCGGATAAGGCGCCGCAGGATATAGCCCTGACCTACGTTGGACGGTGTGCATCCTCTCTGGTCACCCAAGATAAAGGTACTGGTCCTTATATGGTCTGCGATTATCCGCATGGAGATATCAGTCTTGTCATCCTTGCCATACTCAACGCCGGCCAGCTCTCCGATCCGCTTAAGAATAGGCTGCATAACCTCGGTCTCGTATACGCTCTTCTTCCCCTGGAGGATGGCGATGGTACGCTCGATTCCCATTCCGGTGTCGATGCACTTTCTTTCCATCTCAACGAACTGGCCCTCTTTGTTCTTGTTGTAGCCCATGAGGACGTCGTTCCAGATCTCGAAGTATTTACCGCAGCCGCAGCCAGGCTTGCAGTCCGGACCGCAGGCAGGACGGCCTGTGTCTATGAACATCTCGGTGTCTGGTCCGCATGGTCCGGTCTCCCCGGCAGGGCCCCACCAGTTGTCTTCTCTAGGCATGAAGTAGATTCTCTCGTAAGGGATACCCAGGCTGTGCCAGATTTCGGCACTCTCGGTGTCCCGTGGAATGCCCTCTTCTCCCTCGAATACAGTCACAGAAAGCTTCTCTGGGTCGATTCCCAGCTCTTTTGTAAGGAACTCATAGCTCCAAGGAATCATCTCTTTCTTGAAATAGTCCCCTAATGACCAGTTTCCCAGCATCTCGAAGCAGGTCAGATGGTGCGGGTCGCCTACACTGTCGATATCGCCTGTGCGGATGCACTTCTGGTAGTCGGTAAGCCGGGTCCCTGCCGGGTGGGGTTGGCCTAAAAGATATGGTACCAATGGGTGCATTCCCGCTGTGGTAAAGAGCACAGTGGGGTCATTCTCCGGGATTACAGATGCCCCGGAAATCTGGGTATGTCCCCTGGATACAAAAAAATCGATGAATTTTTTTCTAAGTTCGTCAGCTTTCAAAGGTTTCATAGTGTCTCCTACAAAAATTATAATAAAAAAGAATTAAATATACAATATTAACTCCAGCAATAATACACCCCGGCTCGGTGGTCCCGCTCCCTGCGGGCCGGGGATACCGCCCGGGGTGCATTTTACCGGAGATAGGAATATTTATTTTGACCATTTTTTTATTATAACTCTTGCTATCGAATTTTTCTTGACTTCTATTTATGGAGGGGAGTAGAATTTAATCAAATATTTCTTCTAAAAGAAGGAGATTCATAATGAAAAAATTATTGTTCTTGCTTTTGGCAATATGTTTAATTGGTTTTCTGGCTGGCTGCGACGATGGCGGCAGTGGATCAGATGATAATGGCGGCAATGGAAATGGTGGCGGCAACGGAGACAATGGTGGCGGCGACATCGCCCCTAATATAAGTACTTATGTTCTTACCGATCATACTAATGCTGGTTATATAGGTGGCGTAACACAGATTGCCGGAGGAATAAATGGTACTCTTGCTATGGGTGGAGACGAAGTCAACCTGCTCGAGACTATAACTCTGAATTATGATGATAATACTTTTACATGGTATCGAAAAACAGAAAATATCACAAATTCTACAACAGACGATAATAGTACATACTCTGGTCCAATGGTTTTGAACGGCAGTACATTGACTCTGACTGTAAATAAACAAAAAAATAACGAAACATCAGTTGAAACAGCATTCGGACCATTTGACAATGATTTCACAGTTACCGCTAACACGATTGAAGATGATATGGGAGGAATATATACAAAACAATAACAAGTTTATAATTTTTTTATTATATGGGGTGCAAAACAGCACCCCTTTTTTCTGTTGGTTGACTTTCGGTATGGGAGGGGGTAGACTATAATAAAGGAGTTTAAAATGAAAAAATTAATGTTCTTGCTTTTAGCTGTATGTTTGATTGGTTTCCTGACAGGCTGTGACAGCGGTGGCGGTGGAAGCAGCTCCGGCGGAGGCGGTGGCGGCGGAGGCGGTGGCGGCGGAGGCGGCTCAGCAATATATGTTGTCACTGATTTGGCAGATATGACTGGCGTAACCAACTTCAGCATAATCGAAGGTGGAATACAGTTTGATAAGGGTGGCAATACTTACCAGAATTATGTCAGCCTTACTGATGATGGTGCTGATGGAACATTTGCACTTCACGAAAGAGAACTTGAGGATGGTGTAGTACAGGCTGATTGTACATTCCATGGCACCTATGAAATTGCAGGAAGCACATTAAATGTACATTGCACAAAAACAACTTATGCAAATGGCGATCCTGACAACTTAGCTCCATGGGATGATACCTTTACAATCGTAAATGATACTGTCATGCATATCTGGGGTTGGGTAATGACCCGACAATGAGCCAAATTATTAATTGAAAGCGGGGTGCTGAAAGGCACCCCGTTTTTTTAGCACCACACCAGTTCTGACTTGCCGGTAGAGTACATAACCAGGAGGCAGCAGTCGAAGGTGCAGCCTGGGAAGATGCTCTTAAGACCATGGGCATAGAGGGCCACCTGCTTCTTATATCGCTCCAGGGTATTGTCATCCAGGCTGCTGCCGGAGTGGGTCTTGTAGTCCAGCACTGTGACTGAGTTTCCTTTCTTCACAATCAGGTCTATGACGCCGTTCAGGAGTTTGCCCTCCGGGGTGTGGAATATCATGGCTTTCTCCGGTATAAGCTTCTCGGCATCAGACACCAGGGCATGGTACTCCGGCACCGCAAGTCCAGCCTTTGCAAAGGTAAGGAACCTGGATCGGATAGATTCTGGGACAGGAAAATCCTCAGGCTTGGCACTGGAAAGGTTGCCCACATTCTTCTCGAAGAAGCTGTGGACTGCGGTGCCCACCTCGCTGGCCTTGGCTCCTGCAGTCTCAGATGCATCATCATCGGCATCTGTGATTTTATCATCCAGATCATATTCCTCTTCCATGGCATCCAGGTGCCGGGAAACAGAAACAGTGGCCAGCTCCGGTGCCGGGAACTCCTTCTGCTCCACGGGATACATCAGCGCAGGCTTATCCTTGTTGAGCACAGGTTCTATGAGGCTGATATCAAATTCTGCATTCTGAACAATTTCTGGATAATTAGGCAGGTTGCCCACTATATTCTTGAACCAGTTCACATCAGGCTGTACATCTGCAAGGCCATCCTCTGTAAGCTTTCCGCTCTGCATTGTCACCACCAGATGCTTCTTGGCCCGGGTGAATGCCACATAGAGCAGGTTGCCCTTCTCCTCGCTCTCGAATTCTGTATTCTTATCCTTTATCCATGCGTCATAGAGCAGGGGGCGCTCATCCTTCACCAGTTTTCTGAACCCTGTTATGTCATAGTCTATGATCTGATTGTTGTATTCATCCACATAGTTTATGAAGTCTATGCTGCTCCTGGGGCCTCCGAAACCACCTTTTCCGGTGTAGTCGGTTATCTTTGACACAAAGAGGTAGTCAAACTCAAGCCCCTTGGAGCTGTGGACTGTCATAATCCTGACACCGTTCTCCAGAGCCGATACATTGATTTCCTTGCTGTTCTCGTCGGCAAACTTAAGCAGCTGGACAATTATATCCTCCGGACATTCCCCCAGCTGACGGACAAAATCGCGGCACTGCAGCAGAAGCTGATGCAGCATAGGACGGACAGGGGCATACATAGGCAGTTTCATAATGGAGCTTACTGCATAGCAGAATCCCTTTTCCTTCTGGTCATAACCAGATACAAATTCAGACAGGACCGGGTTGGCGGCCAGAATCTCCTGGGGCAGGAAGCCATAGAGCACCTGCAGCACCAGAAGCACCTGCACAATCTCGCTCTGCCGGAAGAAATCCTTCTTTATGCAGAAAGAATATGGAATATTCAGACGCTGGAGGGCATCCAGAATAAAGTTCATATTTGTATATTCCCGGACCAGGATTCCCCACTTCCCGTAATTCTCCTTGCCTGTTGCGGCAATGGTACGGGCAATGAAGAAGGCCTCCTGCTCCCTCACCAGAGCATTCTTCTCTCTTGTGGCCAGTTCTTTGAAGTCATCATTCAAGTATCCGAATCCAACCACATTGACAACTGGCCATGCGGCTTCCGGACGACGTGGAATGCTGAATTCAGGCTTCTCGGGATGCTTGCTGGTGTTGGGGATAATCCTGTATTCCTGCACCAGGTTCTCGGAAAAATATCTGTTGTTGAAATCTACAATCTGCTTAACAGACCTGAAGTTGTCTTGGAAAGTGATATAGAGCATGGAATCCTGGTCCCGGTACTGCTTGAAGATCTGATTGTCGCATTGCTGGAACCGGTAGATAGACTGCTTAAGATCCCCCACCACAAACAGATGATTATTCTCATCATGGAGAGAGTCCAGAATCTTTTTCTGAAGCCAGTTGGTATCCTGGAACTCATCCACCATAATGTACTTAAGCTCATCCTTTATCTTTTTAAGAATCTTTTTGTTCTCCAGAAGGGAGATAAGGTTCAGATGGTAATCTGAAAGTTCTATGATGCTGTTCTCTATCTTATACTGCTCAATCATGCGGTCTGCCACCAGCAGGATCTCGAACAGGATGGAATGAAGATTCTGTTCCTCCGCCAGTGTGCAGCACTCCTCGGCACTGGGGCATGGAATGCTCTGGTAAGCCTTCAGGAGAGACTTGAGCATAGGGTTGGTCTTATATGGATATCGGCCGGCATCGCCGCAGCTTCCTCTGGTGACCTCCTCTATCTCTGCATCCAGTTTCTTTATATTACCTGGCTTGGTTTCTTCTGACCTGAGCTGCTCAAGAGCCTCCAGCAGATTATCCCGCAGAATCTCGAACTTATCCCAGAGTTCATTTATCGCAGCCTGCTTTCTTTCTTTGAACTGATGGGCAAGATAATCCTTGCTCTCCCCGGTCAGAGGCATACCGCTGAGCTTCATGCTGTTCAGCAGATTCAGGATATCCAGAGCCACACCACCCTCTCCATTATCGGTCCTGAAGTACAGCGGAAGATATAAAGCCCACCGGGCAAATGCCTCGTCAGACTCAGCGAAGGTGTTTATGAGACTGCTGATAATAGCAATCTTCTTGTCGCGGATGACAAAGTCCTCAACTACAGCACTGGTAAGATCCCGCTGGGAAGCCGGATTCTCCTTCTCATACCTGGTAAGCATGTTCAGGCAGAAGGAATGGAATGTGGAGATGCGGTTCTTGCGGAAGAAGTTCTTCCTGGCCTTCTGCAGCTTCTGGATCTGGGCCGGGGTAAGCTTATAGGCCTCCTGCCCCTGTCCATCGGCAGGTAAAGAGTAGAAGGCCCCCAGGGAAAGGGTGTCCCGCAGCTTCGCAAAGATTCTCTTTTTCATCTCTCCAGCCGCTTTCTCGGTAAAGGTTATGCACAGGATATTCTCCAGTTCTGCATCTGTGCTCAGCAGGAGATTGAGATAACGGGTGGTAAGGACCTCGGTTTTACCAGCCCCTGCCCCGGCAGATATTATGATATCACTGCTGGTGTCGGCAACTGCAGAATATTTTGCCCGCTCTGCAAACTGTATTATCCTGACCGGATCGTCAGCAGGACTGGATGGGTCTGAAGCTGCAGAGGTCAGCTCCTTAGGCACAGGATACTGATTGAAGAACGGCCCCTTCAGATTAAGCCTCTGATAAAGGGCATCCATGCTCATGCCGTTCTCCCGGTCGGGACAGAAGGAATTGATCGGGCAGAATATACAGTCCTTGTTGTAGGAAGGCTTGAACTCATTTCTGGCAGCCTGGCCCAGCAGGTCTTTCAGCTTGTTCTCAAACCTGCCGTATGGATCTTCCAGACTTGAGATTCCGCTGACTGCCCTATAATTATCATTACCCTTATAGGAAAGATAGAAAGCGCTGACAGGTGCATCTGCCTCAATTGAATCAAAGTAGCCTGGATTCAGGATAGACGACTCATCCTTCCCTTTCTCTTTCATCCTGCCGCGCTGCTCATCGGTGGGCTGGAACACAGAGAAATCACGGTTTTTAAGAGCCTCCTCCACAATATGGGAATAAATTAGGAGCTGAACATTGGAAATGGAATTCACATCCTCAGGGAATTCCTTGATATCAGTTGATTTGAAATCAACAAGAACCACCTCGCCATTGGTGGTATAGAACATCATGTCGATATAGCCCTCTCCCACAGCAACAGGGGGATCAGACAGAAGCGGGGCGCCGCCGATAAAAACCTCAAGCCGTATGGATGAGCTGTCGCAGTCACCCATGAGATCTTTCATGCATCGGCAGATAAATGAAAGGTAGGTGTGAAGATCGGTATCTTTAAGCTTGAGATCACTGTACTTGTCGCAGACTGTCTTGAACATGCCCCGGACATCCAGGCTGTCCATATAGGCAGCCAGTTCCGGATCACAGGGAAGATTACTCAGATACAGTGCAACCTCCTGCACCAGGTCCGGATTGTTCATGGCGAAAACTTTAATATTCTGCTTAGAAAAAAACATTTCGCAGAACATATGGAAGGCATTGCCCCTGGTAAAATGGATCTCGTCCTTCAGTTGAGTGCCGGGAGCCTGACAGTCGTAGATAAATCTGGCAGGACAGCGCATGAAAGGCTCTATCCTTGTGGCGCTGCTCAGCTTGCCAAGCACATACTCAAGCGGGTCGCCCTCTTTCACCTGAGGCTTGAAAAAATCCTCGGACGCTGCAGGGGCCAGTTCCGGTGCCGCATTTTCCCATACAGTATTCCTGAATGTGCGGAAGAAGGGATGTCTGAATTCCGGAACATTGCCCCACACAACCTTTACGGGGCGGTTCTCCACAGGGAACAGCCGGAGAGCGTTCTCCACATATTCAGAAACCACAGTTCCCTCGTCGTAGCTCGGAATGACAAAGAGAATACGCTGAGAACGGACAACACTCTGAGCAAAGCATTTTTTAAGGTGCTCCTCCTTGGTGCAGCCGTAGACTTCGGTGTTGAAATTATCATGCTCTTCAGAAGAGAGGAGCAGGTTCGGCATCTTGTCCTTAAGGAAGGTCTTCTCCTCCAGGTCTGCAAAATAGAGATGACGGCACTTGGGAATGTATTCCCCCATCTTCACCAGTACTATTCCATCGTCCCAGGTGGAGATAAGATTCCGCTTACGGCCGGCCAGAATATTCTTGAAATATTCCACCAGATCCTTGAGGGATATGTCTATATCCTCCCCTTTTCCGCTCTTGAATATCTGTCTTAGAGAAGGTTCATATTCATAGAGGCTTTCTCCCTCGGCATCAAGCTTCTTAAGGTGTATCTGAAGCTGTCTTAAATGCTTTGAGGCAGACTGTTTCCTGTTGTCAAGACCAGAGAATTTCTGGATCCATTCTTTGAATGCAGGAGGCACATCCCGGAATCTGTCAAATCTGCTGCCGTCGCTTTTGGCCAGTTTCTTGCTGAAGTTCCAAAAATCCCCGAAATCGTAGGTGGGGTCATATGTCACTTTTGAATCAGGATTATGACGGTTGAAGTACAGAATAAGTTTCTCTATATCGCCTGAAAGGGCATAGAAAATAAGATTCAGGCCATCAAGCAGAGGGGTCTCGGCCTGCACCGATGCAGATGAGACTGGATGAAACCCTATGGATTCGTAATAGGATGTGCACAGGGAAAGAGAATCATCGCCGCCAAGCACCAGGCAGAAGTCATCAAGCCTTAAGGACGGATCATTTTTCATGGTGGCAAGAATGTGGTCTTTTACTGCAATATACTGCTCCATGATGGAGTCTGCCTTAAGGAACCCCACCATTTTCTCCGGCTCAGGAATCTGGAAATCACCAGTGGTGTCGTCGGAGAACATGGCGGTGCAGAGGGCCTGGTTGCCATCATCTGCATCGGCCGGGCTGGCACCAAGCTTTTCCAGAAGCTGCTGCTCCAAATGAGTATAGTACTCTCCTGGATAAAGGATATATTCCTCCTCTTCCCGGAGACCCTTCTTATCCAACTCCTCAATAGCTTTGCGGTATACCTCGGCACGGAACAGGAAACCCCGCTCCCGCACTGTCTTATAGATAAGAGTACAGTGCTCCCTGGTAAGGCCTGCGGCATGCACTGTGCCATGGAATGGGTATGAGTCCAGCTCTTCGCTGGCAAAGGACATCTCGTTAAGGAGAGCGAAGATTGCGCTTTTGTAGTTTCGGTTGCTGTTCTTGAATTTATCAGGAAGCTCATCAATCTGGTCCAGGAGGCAGAAGAAGTCCTCCTTCATGATCACCTTTCCAAGTCCTTTTCCAAGGCCTATGCCAGATTTTTCCAGAGCCACGTCATAAAGGGTGCCAAGTTCCGGGATAAGGACAGCTTCCTTACCCTCTTTTGCCATCTGTTTCTTTATTTCCAGCCGTATTTTGGCCGCATCATACTTTTTGGGGATAATAAACATTTCCCTTGAATTATACTATGGGCAGGTGTAGAATGCAAGGCAGAGGTACATAATGGAAAGCACATTTTTCGGTCTTACCCTGGTTCAGTTTGTCTGTCTTGGGCTGTATGGTTTTTTCATGGGCTTCGAGCGCTCCGGCGTCAGGCTTATCAACATGCCTGTCATCCCCATCCTCATGCTTTTCATTGACCCGAAGACAGCTATGGGCTATATGCTTCCCATGGTGCTTATCTCCGACATCTTCTCCATCACCTATTATAAGCGGAGCGCTGACTGGCATATCCTGAAGCGCTCTTTCCCGGGGGCCATTTTTGGAATCCTGCTGGGAGCCTTCATAGGGAAATACCTTTCAAAGCCAGCCTTCATGTGCCTGGTGGGAACCATCGTCATCATAAGCCTGTGCTTCATCCTTTATAATGACCTGCAGAAAAAGCATGAGCTGAATCCCAAGGCCACCCTGTTCCTGGGTCTTTTCTTCGCATTCTGCACCGGCCTTTCATCCATGCTGGGAGCTTCCGGCGGCCCTGTGATCCTCTCCTTCCTGCTGCTCCTGCACCTGAGCAAGGAAAAGCTTATCGGAACCTCTGCCTACTTCTTCTTCATGGTCAATATCTGCAAGCTGCCCACCTACTTCTTTGCATGGCACAATATCTCCTTCACCACAATACTGGCCGACATAACTTTGATTCCTGTCATGGCACTGGGGCTTATCCTGGGGCTTCTTGTGGTGAAGCATTTCACTTCCAAGTCATTCCGGATATTCATCATAACCATGTCATTCCTCTCTGCTGTCTGGCTGATCATCTCCGGAATCCGGCTGTTCCTGTAAGGGGGCTGAATGCTTGAGCTGACCCTGACACAGACTATAATACTAGCACTCTACAGTTTCTCCATGGGGCTTGAGCGCTCCGGTATCCGCTCGGTGAACATGATCACTGTCCCTACTGTGTTCGCCTCCCTGGGTCCTATGGCTGCCCTGGGTTACACCCAGCCTATTGTGGTCATTTCCAACTGCTTCTCTGTGGCCCGGTATTGGCGGGACACTGACTGGCACATCATACGCAGCACCTTTATTGCCATGGTGGCAGGCATCGGAGCAGGGTTTGCCATCGGTTCCAATATATCGACCCATGCCTTCAAGATAACAGTGGGCTGCATTCTGATAACCTGCCTGTGCTTTGCCATCTACAGCGACCTGCAGAAGCGGCATCTGAAGAATAAGAAAGTGATTATGGTTCTGGGATGGCTTTTCGCCGCTCTTACCGGTCTCTCCTCTACTCTGGGAGCTTCCGGCGGTCCTGTGATACTGGCCTATCTGCTTATGCTGAATATGCCCAAAGATAAGCTGATCGGAACATCAGCCTTCTTCTGTTTCCTGGTGGATATAGTCAAGCTGCCCCTCTACATTTTCCTGTGGCATAATATTACACGCGTCACTTTCATCACATCACTCTTGATGGGCCCGCTCATCGTGCTGGGCTTTGTGCTGGGCCTCTTCTTTGTGAAGAAGTTCACCAACCAGTCCTACAGAGTCTTCATACTGGCTATATCGTTTGTGTCAGCAATACGGCTCTTCTTCTGACCACTCTTAGAATGTTCCGCTACATCGTTATATGTGATAGAATTCATTGACCCGTAACTTATTCTGTCTTAAAATGAAGGCATGAAAAAGATAAACATTGCTGCGGATTTAAACGAAGTCCCTAAGACAATAGAACTTATATCAGCAGATCTGGCACGGCATCAGGTTCCGAAGAAAGAGATCCTGCGGACAACAATGATGACCGAGGATGTGCTGACAAACCTTATAGAAAAAGCTTCCGGAAATATCACTCTCTCATTCGTCAGGCTCTTCGGAAATGCAGAAATCCATATATCTGCCAAGGGAGAGAAGTTTGATGCCTCTGCCATCGAAGAGTCCATGCTGCTGAAGGAAGAATCCGCTGATGAAGATACCAATGAGGTGATTCACAATCTGGTATCCAAGTGGTTCGGTGAATACTTCTCTTTCCGCTATGTGCGGGGGATAAATAAAATCACCATCAAGGTCAAAGCCTCCCGGCTCCGGAACCTTATACTTACCCTGCTTGCCCTGATAGGGGGTGTGGCGGCCGGTCTACTGATACATGAAGTCCTTCCTGAACAGGTGGGAAAAGGAATCATCAACTATGTATTCTCCCCTGTCTACACAATGTTCATGAATGCCCTCAAGATGATAGTGGCGCCCCTGGTCTTCTGCTCGGTGGCCTCCAGCATCGCAGACTTCGGTGACCTTAAGGCCTTGGGCAAGATAGCAGGAAAAATCATATTGTTCTATATGTTCACCTCTGTGGTGGCTATCGGGGTGGGTTATGTCACATACCAGATATTCCCTATAGGCACCCCTGCCCTTGCCTCTGCAGTCACCGATGCGGCATCGGCCACCATTGCGGCCGGCAGCAACATGGATATCTCCATAAAAGATACTATCATAAACATCATCCCGAACAACATAATAACTCCGTTCCAGACCTCCAACATGCTGCAGCTGATCTTCATGGCTGTGGTCCTGGGGCTGGCCGCATCTGCCCTGACCAAGACCTTCCCCTTCATACGGACAGTGCTGGTTGTGGCCAACAGTATATGTGCCAAGATCACAACTGCCCTTGTAGGCTTTATTCCACTTGTAGTGTTCTGCTCCATGGCCAAGATGATGATCTCCATCGACCTGTCACAGCTGGTCAATGTCGTAGTATGGGTTCCTGTCCTCTACTTCGGCGATATCCTGATGCTGGGAGTATATGTCATCCTGCTTATGGTAATGGGGAAACTCAACCCCCTCAGCTTCATCAGGAAATATTACCCTGTCATGATCACAGCCTTCTCCTTTGCATCAAGCAATGCCACACTGCCTACTTCTCTTAAGCAGGCTGAGGAGATGGGTATCTCAAGGCGGGTTTACTCCTTCTCGCTGCCTCTGGGTGCCACTATAAACATGGACGGCACATGCGTCGCCCTTATGGTGTCAACTCTCTTCATGGCCAAAATCTTCGGAGTCGCAATAACAGGAAGCATACTCCTCTCTCTTTTCTTCTCCATATTTGTCCTCTCCATAGGAGCTCCCGGCGTTCCTGGCGCCGCCCTCATCTGCCTGTCGCTGCTGGTCCAGCAGATAGGTGTTCCGGCAGAATCCATAAGCCTGGTCATGGGGCTCTATCCTCTGGCTGGAATGATGCTCTGCACTGTAAATGTGACAGGGGATGCGGTGGGCACTGCAATTGTGGCAAGGCATGAGAACCTGATAGATATGGACAAGTTCAACAGTTAACTTTTTTATTGACTGTTATATATAATTACATTAGTTTTTATGTTGGAGGTATCATATGGCAGAATTTGATACAAGCAGTCTGACAAAAGAGCAGATTGCAATGGCAATGAAGTGCAAGACTGCAGATGAGCTTATTGCTCTGGCAAAGAAGATGGGAGTTGTCATCACCAAGGAACAGGCCGAGGCATATATGACAGAGCTTCAGGATTACGAACTGGACGATGCTACTCTGGAAAGAGTTGCCGGCGGTGTCAAGACCTGCTACATGGTTGACGGCTGCGCATTCAAGTGTGGAACACTTAAGGAATGCTGATTATGCCTATAGACAAGACAAAAATTACAAAAGAGATGCTTGTGAAAGCATCAAAGTGCAAGAGTGTTGAAGAATTGATTTCCCTGGCTGAAGCCGAGGGCTTTGAGATAACCAAAGATGAGGCTGAAGCATATATGGCAGAGATGGAAAACTGTGAGATGGATGAAAAAGATCTGGACAAGGTTGCCGGCGGGGTATGCTGGTCCAATTGTCCAACTGAAAGTTCCTGTGCTCATCATGTCTGCGGTACTGTAGGCTGGGAAAACTTCAAAGGCTGCTGAACAGGTCATAAATGAGATTAAGTACATACGAAATTATCCTGCCTCTGATAGACAGGAAAGAAAAAGAAATCAAAGACAGGACTCTTTTGATCAACGGCCTTTACGGAGCTATGGATATTCTTCCAAAGGAAGAAGCAGATAAGCTCAAGGCCGGAAATTTTACCGAGCTGCCCCTGGCACTCCGTGAACGGCTCCTGCTGCGTGGTCACCTTACCTGCAAGGACGAGGAAGGAGAACTGGCTGACCTGAAGCTCTTGGGCCGCGTATACCGGACTATCTTCTCCAGAAGCGGCGTCGGACTGGTCATCATGCCTACATACGACTGCAATTTCCGCTGTCCATACTGCTTTGAGCGGCACCGCCTGTGCAAAGGACAGGAGTGGCTGAGCCAGAGTATGGCTCCCGAGATGATCGATACTATCTTCCAGGCTTTCAAGGACTACAGAGAGAGGGGCTACAAAATAGGCAACTGCACCCTGTACGGCGGGGAACCCCTTCTGGCAAGCAATATTGAGACAGTGCGGACCATCTGCCAGCACTGCAAAGAGCTAGGCATGGAAATCGGCGCCATCACCAACGGATACGATCTGGAATCTTTCCTGGACCTGATGGATGAGTTCAAGTTCAATAACCTTCAGATCACAGTGGACGGTGTGGGACCGATAAATGACAAGCGCCGCCTCCATAAGGATGGCGTCGGCAGCTACGAGAAAATACTGAAAAACACAGAATTGGCACTGCAGCACGGTATCGGTGTAAATATGAGGGTCAATGTCAGCAGGGAGAACCTCCATGACATGAAAGACCTGGTTGACGATCTTAAGGCCCGGGGATTCATTGAAAGAGAAGAAGAACGCAAGAAGGAAGAGGAAGCCGGGAACAAGCCAAAACGTGGGCATTACTCATACTACTTTAAAGCGGTGTCTGACGATGATCATCCTGCAAATACAGTCAGCGAAAAGGAGATCATTGACGAAATGCTGAGCATTGGCTTTACCGTCGAGGAGGCCATTGAGCACCAGAGCCAGTACAGCGGGCCAGCCCACGGCATGCAGAAAATGCTGAAGAAAGATAGTTTCCCGGAGTTCAATCCATGCTATTGCGGCTCTGAGACCGGTATGTTGGTGATAGATCCCTTTGGACGGGTATATTCCTGCTGGGACCTGGTGGCCAGGGAAGATACTGTGACAGGCTATGCAGACAAGGAATCAGGACGCATTATCTGGAACTTTGACAAGGCCAAATGGCGCACCCGCACTTCCGACCTTATGGAGAAGTGTCAAAGCTGCCCATATGCATTCATCTGCCGCGGAGGCTGTGCATCCCGGGCCAAGGCCGAGAATGGCAGTTACTTCAGGGAAGCCTGCAGCGAGCACAAGGAGATTGCAAATTATCTGGCATCCAGAGTGGCTGGCAGAGAGTGGGAGAAGAACCACCAGGAAGAGCTGACACTGTCCCTGGCAGGACCTATGTCCCGGCTTACAGAAGCGGACCGGAAGACTCTTATGGAAACCCGGAGCCAGAAAGAGATGTTGGATATTATAGAAAAAGCAGGAATCTTCAACGAAAACGATAAAGAAATTGACAAAACTAGTAATACATAACTATATTACTAAATAATGGAGTTTTTAAATGTCAAAACTTAATATAAATGATTTAACAAAAGAACAACTGGCAATGGCAATGAATTGCGAGACACCAGAGGAACTCATAGAACTTGCAAAGAGTGCAGGACTCGAAATCACAATGGAAGAGGCTAAGGCTTATCTGGAAGAGCTTCAGGATTGTGAACTGGATATGGAAACACTCCAGTCAGTTGCCGGCGGTGGCTCCTTCTATTGTCCAAAAGATGCTAAATCCTGCCATCTCCATAAAAAGATTGAATAATTTTGAGACTCAGTAATTATGAGATCATCCTGCCACTTATCGGTGAGGATGAGAATATAATCCCGTCACATGCCCTGCTGGTCAATGGACTGTATGGGGCAATGGATGTTGTGACCAAAGAAATTGCCGACATACTTGATTCTGAAAAGTTTAATGACCTGCCGGCAGCTTTGATGGAACGTCTGGAAAAGCGCGGGCATATCACCCAGCGCCCCCTGGAAGATGAAACCGCTGATTTAAAATTACTTTCCCACATTCACAAGAAACTCCTGGGACGGAGCAAAATCACCCTTATTATCATGCCCACCTATGACTGTAATTTCCGCTGTCCCTACTGCTATGAGCAGCATAGGCTGAAAAATGGCAGAGAATGGCTTGAGACTGTAATGAGCAGCCAGATGATAGAGGCAGTCTTCGGTGTTATTCAGAATTACCAGTCAAAAGGTTATCAGATAAGCGAATGTACCCTTTATGGTGGGGAACCCTTCCTGGCAAAAAATATCAGCACAGTCAAGGAAATCATTCAATATTGCAGGGATCTGAAAATCCCTGTCTCTGCAATCTCAAACGGTTACGAACTTGACAGTTATATAGAGCTGCTCAGCCAGTCTGGTATCAAGAATATTCAGATCTCCATAGATGGGGCTGGAAAAGTCAACGATTGCCGCCGAATTCATAAAGATGGCCTACCTACTTACGAGCATATAATGGAGAATGCAGAAAAGGCCCTGGAGCACGGTATAGATATTACGCTGCGGGTAAATGTGGGACCTGAGAATCTCCATTCAATCGGAGAACTTGTAGAAAATATAAAAGCAAAGGGGTTTATTGATAAAGAGAAAAAACGCATCCCCGATGATAAGAGGGGCAAATTCGATTATTATTTCAAGGCAACCGATGTCAACCGCCAGGCCGGGAACAGAATCAGAGAGAAAGACATCCTTGATGAGCTGCAGAAAGCTGGCTTTGATCTCAAAGAAGCCATGGGGCTCCACAGCCAGTTCAGCCTGATGGCAAACCGGCTTAGGGGTATGCTGAAAGATAAAAAATATGCAGAACATTCTCCTGCATTCTGCGGAGCCGAGGAAGGGATGCTGGTAGTCGATCCTTTTGGGAAAGTGCATGCATGCTGGACTGCTGTCGGCAAGAAAGATGATGGTCTGGTAGGGTTTGTGGACCCCCAGTCAAAGAAATTTCTCTTCAACTTCAACAAAGCCAAATGGCGACTGAGGACTGTTGACCATATGGAAAGCTGCTCTGTCTGCCCCTATGCATTCATATGCCGGGGTGGCTGCGCTGCCCATGCCCTGAATCTTCATGGCAGTTATTTCAGAGAATACTGCGGCGAGTTCAAGGAGATGTTTGATTTTATTGCATCCCATGTTATAGGCTCTCATTGGAACAAGACCCGTGAAGAAGAACTGTCATTGACACTAAAAGAACCTTTGTCCCGGCTGACAGCGCAGCAGAGGGAAACCATAATGAATACAGGCAGCAGCAAGGAAATAATGGACATTTTGAAGATAGCAGGATTATTTGATGAGAATACAAGACCTTAAGGTGAAGGACTATATTTCACATATAAGACGCCACCCGCTGCCTGAAATAATATCAGACCAGTGCATGGCAGCTTTATCGAATGTCGAGGCACAGTACGGAGAGACATTCACCCACTGCGCAGGCCTGGAGGTCAGGCTTGGAGATCCTGAGCCATACATTGATTATATTATGGAGATCGACGAGTCAAATATACCGGGAGCAGAAAGGCTTTGGTATGAACTGGACTACGGGGAATTTGCCAAAGGGGGACACCTTGAACCCTGTTTATTTTACACAGCTTATCTGAACTCGAAAACTGATAAGAACTATCTGAAAAAACTTTTGACTGGCTTTTTAGGCGAGAAGCGGGCAAAGTCTCTTTACAACCCCTTAGTCCGTCTGATGGCTGTCAATCCCAATATGTATGTCAGATCCATCGGCACTATGACAAGCCGGAAAGAACTTGATATAATGCGGCTGGTCCTATATTTTCCCACATGGGATGAGATGTTCCATGGGCTTTCCGATATCGGCTGGAAAGGGGACATCAATGCGCTTAAAGCCGCTTTGGAGCCTTGGAAGGAAGTATGGTCCACCGAAGTTGCCGTTGACCTTGGCCCGGATGGTGTACTGTCGTCAAAGATCGGCTTTGAGATGTTCTGTCCTTCCTGGAAGCATCCTGTTATAGCCGACAGGTTTATAACAAAGTTGGAAAATGCAGGTCTGTGCCTGCCCTCAAAGGGAGATGCCCTCCGCCGCTGGAACAGGATACTGCCTGACGGCGACCCCTTCATTCAGACATTCGTTGCCTACTACAAGCTGAACTATCAGGAGGGGAAAATCACCGAGGCCAAGGCATACCTTGAACAGACTCCATCTCCTGCTCATTATTATTTCAGTGCTTATGAAAAGCCGATTTTTGTGGAGATGGAACTTAAGAACCAGAGCAATGTCATTGACCCGGACAAGGCTGTCCATTGGCTTAAGGAGCTGGAGGCAAACCGGGTGCGGAAAGTCCGGTTCGTAGGCAATGTCCTTGAATATGAGCATATAAATGAACTTTTAATTTATTGCAAGGAGAATGGAATAAGCTCCCAGATTGAAATCACCGGCAAGGTGCAGGAAAAACGGGTGGCTGAGATGACAGCAGCTGGTGTTTCCAGTTTTATCATTGATTTTGACCTGCTGATATCCTTGCAGGGACTAGATTTTTCCAAAATAAGCGCCAGATGGCACATGAATTCTGACAACACTCATGAATTGCCCCAAGTTATTGCTGAAGCTGAAAAACTGAGGGTCAAGGAACTGATCATATCCTCCAGCAGGTGCCCTGAAAAGCAGCAGTTAATCCAGGCCGCAGAGTTTATCAACAATTTAAAAGATACCCATATCACACTGACTGTTGACTCCTGCTTCTCCCCTCTCCGGGCAATCATGGGCGGTGCAAATCCTGTAAAGAATCCTAACAGGGGAATAGAACGGG
>JAEEGH010011925.1_pt1 | contig 19622 bp, 19 predicted proteins | sample 9134181 | NCBI WGS metagenome assembly JAEEGH01 (sample SAMN16246544, study PRJNA631951) | gut metagenome | biome: gut microbiome; feature: rumen; material: DP-attached | host: Bos | place: Iran: Karaj | collected 2018-10 | reverse complement strand
CTTTTACGCAGTCGAATAATAATAATGTTGCTAATCAGGTTCAACGACTTCATTTTTCTGTCTTTTTTCGTTAATCGGCTGCAAAAGTACACATTTCTCCCGAAACCACCAAACAATTTGTCACCTTTTTTGCCATTTATTGAAAAATATGTCACGAATAGTCCTCTTCACATCTTGGAAAAATGATAGATCACGGGACTCTGATCCGTGTTATTAAGAATAAGAGGGCTCTCCTTGTACGGGGGAACCCTCTTTCTGCTTTATGCAATGCAATATTGCAATAAGCGAATGCAAAGCGATGCTCGTATCAGCTCTGCTGAGCGCCTGCAATTTCGACGAAGTCAATATTGCAATAAATGAGCGTTGAGCGGAACTTACATTAGTTTACGATACTTGCCCTTGTCCTTGCCACTGGTAATCTTCTGGGCCAGACCATCGTCCACCAAGCGTTTCAACTTACTGCAGATGCTGCCTGTCTTACCCTCGTAACCAAAGCAGATGTCAACATCCTCCGAGGTGAAAGGATTCGGCAAGCGACGATAACCTATCCAAGTCTTCTGCTGATGTGTACGGCCTGATGCCTGTTCTGCCTCCTGATTGTCATAGTACTGTTCGCCAACAGCCAGGAAGAAGTGCTGCTGAAAAGCATAGTGGGCATTGACAATGAGTAGGGCCAGTTGTTGGTCGTAGCGATCGATTTTAAAGTCGGCAGGACACTTGTATCGACCTCCTTCCTCAATCATCTGATCCCAATGACGACTGATAATGAAGGGGAGTGAGTAGTTCATGCCATGCCAATATGGGCGTTTTACCATATCTTCCAGCGCACGGTTACGACCATTCTCTTCAGCATCGGCCATGCGACGTTCTGTCCATTCACAGAGAGTGAGGTCAATATCGTCGCAGGGAATCTCTCCCTTGCAGGCATCGAACTTATAAGCCCATTCCAATAATGCAGCCTCGTTTTCGCGGTCTTTATCATCGTACTTATGGCGCTTACGTACCTTAAATTCGGAATCGGCCAGCGGTACTGCTGTGATGCGGAACAAGCGGCCTTTCACAAAGTTCTCCTTTGTAGTCTGCTTACGAAGGGCATCGGGTGTGCCGCTATAGACTGCGTTGAAGTGAACGTCATACTCACCAATCATCGAGCTAGATGTTTTCAGGTAAGCTCCATCTGGCTCATTATGGAATCCCTTTAAGAAAAGTTTTTCGATATTCATATAGCCCTTCTTCATCTGGTCAATGAGGTCATCGAGTTCTGAATTGAAATGGCTTACATGCAGCGGCCATTCCTCACCGTCAATCATCTCCTTGGCATTAAACTCAGCCTCACGGATGGCGGCAGCAGAGGTCTCCGAAGGCATACAACGGAAAATGCCTTTCGGGCGTGGTGTCTTGTTCTTTTCGCCGCCGGACTTCTGGTCACGCTCTTCGTTCCAACGGTTCAACGCAGCCGTCTGTGCCTCGTCAGACAGTTTGACGGGAGTCATCAACAACTTATACAGGCGAACGGCTATAAACTTGCCGCCACCACTACGTCCTATCAGTTCCAAGACACTGTTAAGACGGCACTTTCGACCGGGCTCCATCCCCGACTGATACCAGCAGCGGGTCATCAAGGTCATGCAAAAAGCACCGCCCACAAACAGAGCTACTACGTAGTACTTACGCTCCAGACGATGGCAAAGCAACTTCAATAACGGATAGCGAGGAAACAACTTCTCAATTTCACAACCGATGCGCTCCAGCATGGCTGTGGTATTGTTCTGTTCATCATCCCCCATACCGCCCATGGCTTGCTTCTGAACTTCCTTTACCAGTGCCGTGTACTTACGGCCTGTCACCGACTCGATGGCACGGCGCATCTCCTTAGAAGGCAGCAGCTCGTAGTAGTTTTCCGACTCACGCTTATGCTTCAGTTTCTGTGCAGCATCCATGATGTCGTCAATCTCCTTCTGGCCACGCTCAGCCACCACGTCCTTCACCCACTGTAGTTGCATCAATAGTGTACGTACTTTCTCGGCATCGCCGTCGCATACCACCAGCAGGTCGTAAGCCAACTTGATAGCCGACTTGTGGCGACTGCCTTTGGGGGCACCATTGGGCAGTAGTGCATTGGTGAAATCGACAATCGGATAGCCGAAAGCCGTCAAATCAAGCTCTGCTGCAGGTTTGGTCACGCTTGCTGCCAGTTCTTTTGCAGCGGCAGGTGCATCCTTAGCGGGGTTCGTTACTTGACCATCAGCCGCAGTTTTTTCGCTGTCAAACTGATGGTTCTTGTTGGTGGGGTCGCTCTGCTCCTGCTGATACGACCCGAGGAATTTCTCATTGAATTCCTTGCTTTTGTTTTCTTGTTCCATATTCAAAAAATATTAAGGATTAAATAAATTGTCTTCGTCAATAAAGTAGATATCGCACATACGTGGAGCATAACTGATACGTGAAGCATCAATGCACGAGTCATCGCAGATGGGCTTGCCAGTAGATCCAAGCTGACCAAGCAGACCCAGTTCGCGACCAAGTTCAATCTGATTGTCGGCAATGTTGCCTACATCGGGATTGGCCTCACACACCAGACGCAGACCATGCCCCGACGATGTGTTGTGTGCCAGGCGCACCTTCCAAGGAAAGTTCGAGCGTAGTGTACGTTCGTAAATCTCGCGTGGGTCACACGTCAGATGGTCGCCATCGAACATAAACAAAGCACTCAACTCCCTGATGCTACTCTGCAAACGACGGCGAAAAAGAATCTCCTTGCCCTCAGCATCAAGCACAAGATTGCCTTGCTTGTCTGTTTTGGGAATGGCTGCAAACTCCCTGACTGCAAAGATAAAACAAGGTAGCCACATCTTCTGTGAGTTAGTCCACTGTTGCAGCTTCTGTTCAACAGCCAGTGCAGCAAAAGCCTCACCAGCCCGAGGGCGTGTAGCCTGCTTTTGGCAGAAGTTACGGAAGTTGGCACAGTTAATCCAGTTGTCCAACGGTTGTCCCTCGACGATGGCCTTGTCAATAGCCTGGCGAGTCGTAATGGTGTTATTCACTGATGCACTGTTGACGGTAGTATAAAACTTGGCCTTTGTGCAAGGCAGGCATTCGCCTGTAAACTGATTTTCCTGAGTAGTAAATCTGTATGGTTCCATAATACATTATTTATTATTGTTAACTAAATCCTTACGGTTTCTGCCCACCACGACGTTCATCTGGGCCTCAGCCTGCAACAGCTGTCGCTCGATGTCTGCCGTACATTCCAACTGAGCCATAATGGTCAGCTTGCCACGTTCGCGATCATGCCAAATCTGGAGCCCCATGCCGTTGTCAAGCAACATACGACCCTGCGAACCCTCTGGTAATTCGGGTTTATGCTTTGCCTGCTCAGAAGTCAACACATTAAAAATCTCACGAGCCTCGTTCACAGGGTCAGCCGACGAGCCGTCCACGTTGATATGGATACTATAGCTCGACTCTTTCTGTCCTTCGCTCTTATAAAAAGAACTGGGGCCAACAGACTTGAACATGGTGCGATTGCTGGGCTTTGAACCAGCAGGCACGAATTCAAGATAGTCCGAACCTTCCCAACGGTTCAACTTGCCTTTCGTCGAAGAATCTGGCTTACGACGAGGTCTTGACTGATAGGAAGCCGAGTCCCCGCTTGGCAGGGACTGGGCTGTTGTGGTTTGTTTATTTGTACTCATACCTATTTATTATTATTCAAGAAATTCTTAAACGAAACATGTTGCTTGTGATAGAATTCTATAACAGCATTGTGGAATGATTGTGCTTCGTCAAAACTGTAGTTCAAGTCACAAAGATATTCAAATCCATGAGTGTACCAGCAGTACTCTTTGAACAAAGGGTTCAGACAGTAGTTTACGTCTTGACTATCTGTTTTAGCGTACTCCCAATCCTCGCAGTTACCCCAAATCATGACATTGAGGAGACTCTTAGCCATTTGGCGTTGCATACTTCTTGGTTCCATTCGAAAATGTCTGCGCAGGTCTTCCACGAAGTCCGCAGGAATACGAGAATCACTTTTCAAATAGTTCATCAAGAACTTGGCAGTCCCGTCGAGCGGGAACTGCCTTGTGTACAAATCTTTCTTACTCATTGTAGTCTAAGTTTTTTGTGTCGTGATCCATTTTCTCCAAGACGCTCACGAGCAGATTGTCTACGTGAGTAACACCAGTGAATGACAGACGTGTCTCACCGTCGATACGTCCACTATAAACATCTACGAAGAATTTTACCATAGCTTTCTGCATCGGGACGGAAAATCCGCGAAAAGCCTCAGTCAGAAAATAAAGAGAGGACTTGTCAATACCTTTTTTAATAGCATTGATGAATTGCTGGGCTTCCTTGCTGATGGGGAAGTCGTTCACGTTACCGACCTTGATGGTCTCCTGTGCCATCTCACAAATAGGATAACGCGCGTTAATATCTTCGCGTGTGATAAACTCTGAGCCAAGACGTACTGAACCTTCAGCCTTGGTGCCGCGTGCGGCGGACTTTCTGTTTTTGTTGTTTACTGCCATAATCTTTACGATTTTGTTTACGATTATGGTAGCACAAAGCACGTGCCATTGGCTGGGCAAACTCCCTTTTTCCCACTGCGTCGAACGAAGTCACATCAGCGTCGAGCGAAGTCATATCTGTGTCGAACGAAGTTACATCAGCGTCGAACGAAATAATGGCCGTCTGCAAAACAGACAGCCCTTATTTACCTTTATGGTTTATGTTTAATCAAAAGTTCTTTCTGCTTGGCTGACGAAATAGTTGTATTCTTTATCAAGTGCCAAATATACATCTTCCATTTCTGTATAAAATGCGAATTGTCTTGGATCAGTTATTTCGTCCTTCGACCATGGGTAGCGTGTGTTATAGCGGACATAACTTTTATTGCTATTAATGCTGTTAATAGCATTTTTCGAGAAAGGGAGTCGGGTCGGAGGATCAACATCAAGCTGCAGTTCGTGTGCGAAATCTTCGAAAATTTTGTACTGTGGAGTTGAAGTATCTTTCGGTTCGTTCGGATCATCCACATCGTACATAATAGCTATATCAATAGCAAAACGATACACGGCCATCCATTGTGATTTTTTTTCGAAGACATAACCTCCATCTGCCCTTTGTTTTTCCATTACAGTCAACACAGCAGACTTGAAACACTTTTTTTCATCCTCCCAGGTGATATCCTTGAGAGATATGGTGCGTCTTACTTTGGCCAACAGATTCTTAGCCTCAGCCCCATCATAGACACAACAGTCGCCGCGTTGGTCGAAGGGGAGTCTATCCACATAATATAATAAACCAAGTCGATAGTATTGATGTATTAAGATGATGTTTTTTTCCTTCTCCAATTCTTGCATGTCAATGCCATGCCGCAAAAGCTGGGCAGCCCAAAAGTGCCCTATTTCCGTCAGAAGGTTATAATAACGGCTGAAACTTTCTTGTAAGGGGGTCAATCCTTTTCTGTTAGGCGTTTCGTGAGAAGTGTCACTATACATCATGCCAACACGAAGCCAGGCCATTTCTTTAGCGGTAATTTCTATATTGTCTCTCTTAATACTTCTTTCATCACGGTTCAGATGCTTCGCAAGTTCATTCGTACTCCAAACTACGCGACCTTGCTTCTTACTGTCCATATAACAATATACGCGATCGTAGTCCCCATTCACCCGTTTTACGAAACGCTCCAACCTCTTCATCGTGTCTATGGCCAGTTCCCGACATATCCTACGACTTTCTTCTGGGGATTTACCTTGGGTGTTTTTGTCAATCATCTCCTTGATAGCCTGACGCAACTTATTACTACCCGAATAGTAGAGGCGAGCATACTGACTGATTTCAAATTCCTCCCATAAGTCGTATGCGGTCTTCTTTGCATTTGCTGTGCCACGATATTCTTTTAACACAAGCCATAAACATCTTCCTGCCAAGCCGAAAACAATATCATAAGCCGAAGTGACTTGATGATATAATTCCATAGGAGGGATGCCGTCAAGGTGGCGGCTTCTGTGCATCTCAAGAAAAGCGTATTCCAAATAATCATTAATGAAATTGAGGACTTGTTCTGCTACTTCTGGAAAATCAGAAAGGGCAGCCTTTAAAGCTTCAAAACAAACCAACTCCTTCTTTATATGCCCTTCAGCAAGTGCCTCTTCTTTCAAAAACCCTTCAGACATAGACCACTTGTTTGCTTCACGAAAATCGTAAACACATAGGTCTCTGTAACCTTTGCGCAAGGCTTCTAACCCATCGGTATCAGGGTGTTCAGCCCAGAACTTCATGATGCCACCATCCTGTTTCAAAAGAACCAGTCGAAACTTCTCGTTCTCTATTATATAATTTACCAGCGTCTTATTCATGCCCACAAAATTACGACTTTTTCTTGGATTATCCATCATTCTGTATTGCAAAATTGATTTTATCGATATTGCAGGCGCTCGGCAAAGTTGATACAAGCATCATTTTGCACTCACTTATTGCATTATTGCATTGCATTGCAATTTAGCGGAAAATGAAGGAGGTGGGAAATGGGTAAAATAAAGGTAAATATTAATATAACTATCTAATATATAATAACTTATACTGTAATCTTATTCTCTCCATCTTTTTCTCCACTTCCTCGAAAAGTAAAAGCAATGCAATTTTGCAATACGCGAGCGCAGAGCCATGCTTGCATGAGCTTTGCCGAGCATGCAGCAAAATCGACGAAGTCAATAATGCAATATGACCCTATCATTTTCAACGTGTTTGAGGACGAAGTAAGGCACACCAAAGACCCCAAAATGAACGAGCCGTAATCTCGTTCTTGAGGAGACTACGGCTCGCGCAATGCGACATTACGGCTCGTTACAATGCCGCAACTTTCTTTAGTTCATTCTTAATAGCGCGATTGATGAAATCGTTGATGGTAATGCCTGTTGAAGCTACAAATGCAGCTACTCGCGAATGTAATTCTGACGGCATACGTAGATTCAGTTTGCCACTATAGGGCTTTGCTGGTTCTAAGCCTTCTTCTTTACAATACCCCAAATAGCTTTCAACGCCATCTTCAAAGTCTTTGCGCAACTCGTCGAGGGTCTGACCTTCATACGTGATCAGTTCCTTACTTAAACCCTGCACTTTTCCAAATAGGCAGTTGTCTTCTTTGCTATATTCAACACTACCTTTATAGCCTTTGTATTCTAAATAATCCATAATCCGTTACCTCCCTTATTTTATTAAACCATTGTTTTTAAGATGCTGATAAATCGTTTTTACCATCCACTCCTTCATTATACTACCTGGATGTGGGCGGTGAATATCAATATAGGAACCTGTTGCATCATTTTTGAAACGCACACGAGAACCTGATGTAGCTCCTTTCTGATACTCGGAGTAGCCAAAATGTGCTAAAAGGCTCACTGTCTCCTCGTAGGTGAAATCCTTAGGCTTCTTTTTAAATCGCTCAACAAGTTTTTCTTTTGATCCCATATTAATAATCCTTATTCGAGCGCAAAGGTACTAAATTTAGTACCAACTTCCAAATTATTTCCAATTTTTTTATATTTAGACGGTAAAATTACAAATAATATTTGTACCTTTGCACTTGGTTCGGGGAGAAATCCGGACTAACAGAAAGCATTCGCTATTATTTCGCGTTCAGCCAAAAGCCTCGGAAACTTATTGGAAATAAAACGCAACGAGATAATACGTGACGAGGTGTCGTAATGGGCATCTTGCTCAGTCTAATATAACGAATGCACTTACACTTAGGTGTGGTGCATACTTGTAAGACTGACGGGGTTTCCATTCCGAGGCTGCCTCGAAGCTGAACGCAAAAGGTGTATCACACTTTTTGTGTCTTGGCGTGATTGATAGTCGGATGCAGGACTAAAACTATCAATCGAAAAATGGCAAATACGAACTTAGCAAATGCAAAGACTGCGAAGAACGACGAGTTCTACACACAATATGCGGATATTCAGAAGGAAATCAATGCCTATCTGGATTATGACCCGAATGTGTTTCGTGGTAAGACGGTGCTGCTGCCTTGCGACGATCCTGAATGGAGTAACTTTACCAAGTTCTTTGCTCAGAACTTTGAACTGCTGGGGGTGAAGAAACTGATTTCCACCAGTTATGCTCCAGAAAGCAAGAAGTACAAGATGCCGTACCAGCCAACGCTCTTTGAGACATCACAGCCATATTTTGACAATGACAAGAGCAAGACACACGGTAAGATTTTTGTGCTTGAACGTGATGTGACAGGTGATAACCGAATTAATATTGACGACTTGGAATGGCAGTATCTGGAGGGTGACGGAGATTTCCGCAGCAAGGAGATTCGGAAACTGCGAGACGAAGCAGATATTATTGTAACCAATCCTCCATTCTCGCTGTTTAGGGAGTTCGTTGCTTGGCTGATGGAAGCAGGAAAAAAGTTTATCATTATTGGAAACCTCAATGCCATATCTTATAAAGAAGTGTTCCCTTTGATAAAAGATAATAGGATGTGGCTTGGGGTTACAAGTTTTAATACAGGAATGTATTTCTTAGTTCCAGATGGTTTTATTTATGCTTCTACATATAAATTTGAACGGGAACGAGATGGCATTCAAGTAAACAGAGTCCCTGGAGTCTGTTGGTTTACCAATATTGATCATGGCCGCCGTCATCAGCCACTTCAACTAATGTCAATGGCAGAGAACTTCAAACACAGTAAACATAAGGAAATACGTGGACGCAAAGATTATATTCATTACGAGAATTATGATGCAATAGAAGTTCCATTTACAGATGCGATTCCATCTGATTATGACGGAGCGATGGGTGTCCCCCTAACGTTTTTGGATAAATACTGTCCAGAGCAATTCGAGATAATCGGTCATCCCCACGGAGATTATGGACTCGAATTAGGGCTAAAGCCTTTTCCTCGCGAATTGAAAGGTCAGAATAAAGGACTTCGTGACGGGGATTTGTACTATATGAAGGATGGAAAACCAGAATTGCCATACCGCAGAATATTAATCCGCAAAAAGCAACAAAAATGAAAACAGAACTAAAAATCTATACCGTTGAGCAGATATGCGACGGGTTTGAATATAACGAGCTGGAGGGCAAGGGTCTTCATGGATTATCAGGTCAGTTGACTATCCAGCCAGCCTACCAGCGTAACTACATCTATGCTGATGGCAAACGCGACGTGGCAGTGATAGATTCGGTATTGAAAGGCTATCCATTGGGACTTATCTATTTTAACCGAAACAAGGATCACGACCCTACGGAAACAGAACTTGAAGTGCTCGATGGTCAACAGCGTATTACGTCACTTGGTCGTTATGTGAAAAACAAGTTTGCCGTAAAGATAAACGGTTTGGAGCAGATATTCGACGGACTGGATGAAGGACTCCAGCAGAAGATTCTCAAGACGAAACTATTAGTTTATATCTGCGAAGGCGAAGGTGAACATGCAGAGGAAGAAATCAAGGAATGGTTTAAGACTATCAACATTGCTGGCATTCCACTCAATCGCCAGGAGGAGTTGAATGCTATCTATAGCGGTCCATTTGTCACGAAATGCAAGGAAGAGTTTTCAAATTCTCAGAATGCCAACATTCAGAAATGGGAATCGTATGTGAAGGGACCAGCTAATCGTCAGCAGTTCTTGGCAACGGCATTGGAATGGGTGAGCAAAGGTAACGTAGATGGTTACATGTCCGCCCATCGTCGCGATGAGAACATCAACGAGATTAAGACCTACTTCAACACGGTGATAGAATGGGCTGACTCGAAATTTGATGATGTCTATGACGAAATGCAAGGCTTGAATTGGGGCGAACTCTATGAGCGTTTCCATCACTTGCCGTTGAACCACTCTGAATTGTCGGCAAAGGTTCTGGAACTGATGCATGATGACTATGTGACTAACCGACGCGGCATCTTTGAGTATGTGCTTGGCGGTTGTCAGGATACAAAACTGCTGAACGTCCGCCTGTTTGACAAACCTACCATGCGCAAAGTGTATCAGCAACAGACCGATAAAGCTAAAGCAGAGGGCATCAGTAACTGTCCTTATTGTGCAGAAGGCCATGAAGCCAACCGCCATCGAATTTGGAAACCTGAAGAAATGGACGCCGACCATGTATCAGCCTGGAGTAAGGGCGGTACTACCACTATCGAGAATTGTCAGATGTTGTGTAAGACTCATAATAGAATGAAAGGTAATCGATAACTTTAATATTATAACAATGAAAAAGGTATTATTATTTGTTGCATTGATGATAGCTATGAATGCCTATGCGCAAGAGAGTGTTCTTACAAATGGTGTGTATGAACAGAAAAAAGTAGTTGAAGTAAACGACAAGACTGCCGGACAGATATATGTGCGTGCTCTTGAAGTATTAAGCGATTGGGCAGGCAGTCAGTCGCGCTCTAAAGCAAATGTAGATGTACAGGATAAAGATGAAGGGCTAATAGTATATAAAGGCAAAATTTACTTGGGTTACGGCAAAGCGAACATGTTGTATGGATGGGATACATATGCCGATTTTACTTTGAAAGTACGTTGTAAGGATGGTAAAGTACAATTGACAATGACAGTTCCAAGCATGTCATTCCAATGGGATGGTGATGGCCACGGTATGTATAGTATGCCATTAACTGATTTCTTGCCTGTCTATAATTACAAGGGTGACTATAAAATAAAGAAAGCAGCACAAAAATATGCTCCAATGGTTCCAACTACTATAGATAATACCGTTACAGCTCTTGCATTGAAAATAAAGGAAAAAAGCGACGATGACTTCTAAGTAAATACCCGAGTTTCGATAGTGTTAGATGAACATAAAAGAATAGCTTACCTCTGCCCATTAACATTTTTTGAATATTTTTCTTATCCCGTTTCCATCGACGAAACGGGATTTTTTGTACCTTTGCAGTCTTAAACATAAGTTTAATTAAGAATTCAGGATTATGGTATTAGAGAAACACTTAGACAAGACCGAGGAATCACTGCAGATTTTAGACAACTCTCTTCCGCAGGCTAATGTTGACCGTTTTCTATATGGTCTGAAATTAAAGCAATGGGATGAAGAAGCTATTATGGCTTTTACCGTCAAGATACGCAACAGTCATAGTTATGCCTTATTGGAGAACACTCGTCTTAATAAATGGAAAGCTACGTTCAATGAAGAATATGCAACCAATCACAACAAGTATTTTACTACTGCTGAATCAGCCATGAACAGGATGCGCAGCACTTTGAAAGGTATCACCGATGCCGTAATCAAGTTTTGCTATAGGTCTAATAAGGCGCTGCCTGCCGATGTTGATGCTCCTATGGTCCTTGAGCGCACGCCATTGCTGAAAGGACCTTATTCCAAAGACATGTTCGGTACTGACCTTTATGGTAAAACTGTCATGCTGCTATTTGAAGAACTAATCTCTTACCTGAATACAGCTGAGGATAATGTAACTATCTGTCTTGATGTGATAGCACGTGAGAACTATCTTCGTGAGCACATAGAGGAGGTTAATGAAGTTTATGACAAATGTTTTGAGGAGACTTTCCGTAACAATCGTTCTGTGATAAGGAGACTAAAAGAGTCGAATGCCAATCTTGATAACGACATTTTGAAGACTATCGAGGATGCCGAGGATGCTCAGCAAATGATAGCCGACTTGTTCCACATGTTAAATGTTGACGAATGGAACGACTATGTAATTTGTAAAGCTGTTTATGATGCTGACATGGCTGGTCTTGATAAGAGAGAGTTGTTTCTTTGGGGTAAGGAACGAAAGGAGCACGTAATGCGCGTTAGGACACTGCTTGAGCATCTTTCAGAACTGGATCTTTCCAAACAGGACATGAAGATAGAAAAGCAGGAAGGCGTAGTATGTGGAGAGTTCTTGATGCGTCTATTCATCTGGTGTGATGTTAATGAAAACAGCAGCCAATCAGTATGGCTGGAATACGTTACTGATAAGATACTTTCGGCTCCTGACTGCCGCTTTGAAAAAGTTGCCCGGATTGGTGCTATAAAGGCAGAAAGAGTAAAGCTTGCATCCGTAGGTATTGATGAAACAAATAATCTTCAAAAGATGTTTAATGTGGCTTTGGATGTCTTTGTAGATAACTTTTAACATTATTTTATGCCCATCAATACTGTCCTGAGGACTGGCTCATTTGATGCCAGTCCTTATTTTTTGACCATCTTTTGAGTGTTATAAAGTCAATAGTTATACTGTCTTTTGACCAGGCAAATAAGGTATTAGGTCAAAAGATGAGACCATCACTGGCAAAAACAGATATTTAGATGGTCAAAACCTTGGAATGTTGAGTCAAAACAGGGTTAAAACACACCATCTAAACCGCATACAAAAGTCAACAACAACTTTCTGATTTACAGGGATTTTGCCTAATTTTGCAGCATCTTCTCAGGCACGAAGCTGCGTGCTTATCATGAAGGGGTGGCAAAACAGGAACCGTCAGCAAGGTATACCTGTGACCACTTGTTTCCTAAATGAAAAAAGGAAATGAAAAGAAATAATTATGCTGTTTCTAACAGCAACCAGACGCGAGAACTGAACATTGTGATGGATGACCAGACCAGCCGGTATAGGTTGCACCCTGAGTGCTGTGCCCGACTGGTCGAGGGATTGCCGCTTTGGGTACCTCCTGAACTCTTCTTTGAGGTGACGGATGGCTTGCGAGGTTTCCGTAAAGGGCTGGTGAACGTGATGGTGGATAACATCTTGATGTTTTGCACCGGAAATGGACGTCATTTGACAGGATTGCCTCATGTCGACAATGTACTCTTGGAGTTGTATCGTCACATTGGGAACTTTGCGGTTATCAATGGCTATAAGCTTGAACCGCTCTTCTGAGATTCAGTAAACCTGGAACACGTCTTTCCTATAATAATATAAGGTGGGCGTGTTCCACTTTCAAGAACAAAAAAAAGAAGTAACGATCATGACAACGAATAGTAATTTTGAGATGAGCTTTTTCCAAGCTCCGATAACGAACAAAGTGCCGGCTGCGACGGTTGATCCGTTTTGGGTGTACCAGTACCTGCGCTCACCGGAGGCTAAGCCTGAGACGGTCGAACTGAGGGCTATTGCCGACAAGGACCAGCAGCGCACCTACAAGGGTAGTCGGCTGCAGTATGTGACACCGTCAGGGGTGTTCAGCTATTGCAACGATGCCAGCCTGATTTCGCATTCAAGGCTTCTTTGTATGGATTTGGATGACCTGTGTCCAATTTCTGAGGTAAATCCTGTGTTCTACTACTTCAAGCCGGAGTGCTACAATGCGGCCACGAAGGAGACCGATGCGGTAGAACAGTTGAAATGGCGGCTTGTTGACGACCCGCGGTTCAATACCGTCATGGCGTTCCGCTCACCGCGTGGCAACGGGCTGAAGTGGTGGATTGAGATTGACCTTGCGAAGTGTGACCACCGCACGTGGTTCCAGGCTGTGAGAAACTTCCTGATGTCGCAGTACCAGCTGACCGACCACCAGGTGGATAAGCAATGTGCCAATCCGTCGAGAGCCTGCTTCCTGTGCCACGACCCGCTGGTGCATCTGAGAACTGATTTAATTGAAAACTTTTGTATATAATTAATAGTATGGAAAACATGGATTTCAATCCGCTGGAATGGGCTCAGAGTGAGCCCTCCAGCAACCCTCAACCCCGTGTTGAGACAATAAACGACCAGCCTCAGGGCGGTCAGGTAGGTAACATGACGACGGCCGATTTTTCGACCGACCTCCAAAGAGCGCAGGCCGTTTGTGAGGAGCTGATTAGTCGGGGGGCGAACATCGCGGAGTCGTACGACGACTATCTGAAGTTGGGGTTTGCCTTGGCTGACGGTCTTGGCTCGGACGGTCGCGACATCTTCCACCAGCTGTGTGCTCAGTCGGTGAAGTACCGCGAAGCTGATTGCGAGAAGAAGTGGCTGGAGTGCCTGTCGAAGCGTGACGGTCGTACCACCATCGCCACATTCTATGATATGGCTAAGCGGAATGGTGTCGACCTTTCGGCCATCAGCCGCCAATTTCCCGCAACTCCCGCAGTCCCGCACGGCTTCTCCGAAAACGTGCATGGAGAAGGAAAGAGAATGTCTGATGCTGGTCAAGGCATTAATAATCAATCAATTAATAATTATCAAGGTGATGTGAACGGATCTTTTGATAAAGAAAAAGGATGCCGTGCGGGACTGCGGGAGTTGCGGGACTCGGAGGCTCCCGAGGGTGCTGCCCTGACATTTACCGAGACCTTCTCCGACCGCCTGGAAACGTCATCGCTGCCGTTGCTGTTGCGCCAGCCTGTCGAGATGCGGCAGGATGCGGAAGACCGCGACAAGCTGTTGCTGTCGGCAACGACCGACTATTCGGGTGTGATGCCCAACGTCTATGGCATCTATGGCGAGAAGCGCGTCTATGCACCGCTTTACCAGCTCGTCAATGCCCCGTCGGGAGCCAGAAAGGGTGAGATTGTGGCCTGCCGCCAGCTGTTGATGCCTATCGAGTATGAGATTCGGCAGCAGATGGCCATCGAACAGGCGGAGTACGAGAAGCAGGTGGCCGACATAGCAGCACTCCCCCCACAGCAGCGCAAGCAGCAACAGCAGCCCAAGGAGCCGGAGTACCGTTCGGTTTTCCTTGCTGCCAACAGCTCGGCCACGGGACTATATCACGATTTGGCCGCCAATGGTGAGTGGGGCGTCATTCACGAGTCGGAAGCCGATACTCTGACGCAGGCCATGGGACAGGAGTTCGGGCAGTTCTCAGATGGTCTCAGGAAGGCCTTTCATCACGAACCTATCACTTATACGCGCCGCACAGAGAAGGAGCACGTGTCGATAGACCATCCCCGCGTGGCCATGCTGCTCACCTGTACTCCCGGCCAGATACCTTTGTTGATGCCCGGCAAGGAGGTAGCCAACGGACTGGCAAACCGTTACCTGTACTATTGTCTGAAGGGCGGTCACGAGTGGCGCAGTCCCTTTGCGGGCTGTGAAACACCGCTCGACGACCGCATTTACGAGGTCGGCAAGCAGTATCTGGCTTTGTACCATGCACTTCAGCAGCGCCGTGACCACCCCATACAGTTCACGCTGACCCGTGAGCAGGAGGCACGGTTCGACGACCACTTCAAGCAACTGTTGCCCGAACAGATGGGACTTTATGGCGAGGACTTCGACGCCTTCGTCTATCGACTGGGACTGTCGGCTTTCCGCATGATGATGGTATTCACCGTCTTACGCTGTTTCGAACGGCAGCCATACCTCTCCGACGACACTCAGGTATTGGTTTGCAGCGATACCGACTACCAGACGGTGATGACCATCATCGGAACGCTGGTCAACCACACCGCACACGTCTTCACCAACCTGTTGCCCCACGACGACCTCTCGTCACAGCTCACGGCAGTGAAGATGACACAGCAGGAAATCACCCTCTTCCGTGAACTGCCCGATGCATTCACAACAGGCGAGTGTCTTGAACTGGCACCAAAACTGGGAATGAATCGTAGGACCGCCGAGCGCTCCCTCGGCAACTTCTTCAGCAAGTACCATCTGGTCAAGCGCCCCTCGCTGGGTCACTACCAGAAAGTGTCTGAATAATCAACTCTCTCGCGCGTCCAAAGGCACATCCTGAACTGCGCGAAGGCACTTCCTCAACCGAGAGAAGGCATATCCTGACGCGTCCGAAGGCACATCCCGACGAAAGATGTGCCTTTTCTTTAAACAACGAATTAACCTGTATAATTCATAGAGGTATTCTCATCGCTGAGTTGTAGCTGTTTATCTTATTTTTATTACCTTGTAAATAAAGCACTTAAAGGTACTAATTTTTGTCGACATGGCAAAGAAAAATGCTTCTTTTTTTTATGTCCTTATGAATTATTCAGGTAAAAAAAAGTCAGATTGTTTGGCGGCTTGGATTATTCTTCGTAATTTTGCAACCAAATTATAATTGGTTTCTTTTTATAAAGAGGATATAGAAAAAACAAACTAAGTACAAGTCAATGAAGAAGATACTGATGACAATCGCCCTGCTGTGCATGGTCGCACAGGGAGCATGGGCAGAGGATGTGAACTACATCTATTACACAGTGAACGATGATGGCAAGACCATTACGAAGCATGAGGACGGAACTGCCAGTAGCCCTACCGTGCTCACCAGCACGCTGCTGGAAGACAGCGATGAGGACAACCTCAAAAGCGGCTGGTATGTGCTGAACTCATCGTTCTCCTACGGCGAGCGCATCGTTATCAGCGGTGACGTGCACCTGATATTGAAAGATGGCTGTACGCTGACGGCAGAGCAGGGCATCCGCATCAACACCGATGCCACGCTCTCCATCTACGCCCAGAGCGAGGACGAGGCGACGATGGGCAAACTCGTTGCCATTGAGACGCATCACGACAAGGCTGCCATCGGCGGCAACAAGAACTATCAAGCCGGCAAACTCTACATCCACGGTGGTGAGATAGAGGCCACCTGCATAAAAGAATCCAGCAAGTATGCCGCTGGAATCGGTGGCGGCTACGGCGACGGCTCCGGCATGAAGGAAATCACCATCTACGGTGGCAAGGTGACTGCCCAAGGGGCAGAAGGTGGAGCTGGCATCGGCGGCGGCAAGAACAACAACCACCCCGGCACCATCACCATCTATGGCGGCGACGTCACGGCCACCGCTGGAGATTACGGAGCGGGCATCGGTGGCGGTCAGAACCGCGACGGTTGGCCCATCATCATCAACGGCGGAAAGGTTTATGCCAACAGTAATAATTGTGGTGCCGGCATTGGTGGAGGCTTTTTGGGCAGTGGCACTTCGGTGGTCATCAATGGCGGCTGGGTACAAGCCTATGGTAGCTCTGGAGGTGCCGGCATTGGCGGAGGCTGTGGTCAGTACTATTCCGTTGGCGATGATATCCTTTATGTTGTAACCATTGGCTTTTATACTGATGCCACGCAAAAGGGTGGTCATAGCGGCGCGATAGCCATACATGGCGGAATTGTATTTGCTGAAGGTAATAACTACAATTGGACTGTTAGTGCCGGTATAGGTGGTGGCATTTGGGGAGATGTCAACGGCCCTATCACGATAGACGGTGGCAATGTAACAGTAACTAGCAAAACATATGAAGGCGATATTACACCCGCCATTGGTGCTGGTTTGAATGGTAACTGTCATGGCGACATCACGATTACCGGTACTGCCAATGTATACCTGTACAGCGTAGAAGATAATGGGGAAGAAAATGTAGCGGCGCATTATCTGATAGGATTGTCAAACTATCGTGACAAAGCATTTGACGGCACACTGAATCTCAGCGGCATGAGGGTGACTCGCGCGACGACCGAGAGAGAGGAGAAGATCGTCGCCGCCAACCGCGTAAGCGTATGTAAGGACGAAAAAAGCTTATGGATGAGGATTATGCCGTGTGACCATAGCGACTTGACCTATAGCTACATCAACGAAAGCGGACATACCGCCCACTGCAAGTACTGCGAATACACGAAGAATGAGGAGCATAGCTTCCCTGCTCCAAGCACCACCTGCGAGAAGTGCGGCTATGGCGAAGGCTCCACAGTCTGTACGCTCGCCTTCCCCCAAACCTCAACGGCCGAGGTGAGTGGCTATGAGACCGCAGGCTTCCAGGCAGTGCAGGGACAGGCCATCGCCATACCGGAATGTACGAAAGTTCCCGAGGGCTGGAAGTTCGTGGGATGGCTCAAGCAGAGCACTGCACCCACCAGCATCGAGGCTGCCGACAGCGAGACCACGCTTTTGCAGCCGGGCGACGAATACACCGTGACCGACAATGAGATGTTCTTCGCCCGCTACCGCTACGACTTCGTTGAGACGTGGATGTGGAACGAGAGCCTTAGTTCTGCTTCGCTGAGCATCAAGGCGGGCAGCGACGAGGCCATCAGCGTGACACCCGTCACCGTCAGCGACAGGACGGAGATAGCGGCCACAGACGTTGCCGACGGCAGCATCACCGCCACGGCTACTGCCACCTACACGCACGGCAGCACCACCTACACGTTCAGCAGTACGCAGACAAAGGTGCTTTCCTACAGCCTGTCACTCGGCGAGGACGACAACACTGAGGCGCTGACCACTTACAAAGGACGCTCCATGAACGTCACCCTCACCGGCCGCACCCTCTACAAGGACGGCAACTGGAACACGCTCTGCCTGCCCTTCAGCGTGGGTGACGGCGACGACACTGACGGCGTCACCTTCAGTGGCTCGCCCCTCGCCGGAGCCACCGTGAAGGAGCTTACCGACGCCTCGTTTGCCAACGGTACGCTGACGCTTACCTTCAAAGATGCCACCAGCATTAAGGCGGGACAGGCATACCTCATCAAGTGGAACATCGGCAGCAACCTCGGTCCGTCTGACCTCATCTTTAACGGCGTCACCCTCACCAAGGACTTGTTCGAAGACGAGATTTCGACCGACGACAGTGGCACGGCCACCGTCACCTTCATGGGCACTTACAAGAAACTGTCCTATGATGCTGACGACCGCTCCATCCTCCTCCTAGGTGCTAACAACACGCTCTACTATCCGCAGAGCGGAGCCAGCCTCGGTGCACAGCGAGCTTACTTCAAGCTCAGCGGCATCACCGCCGGCGACAAGGCAGCTGGTGTCCGTTCCTTCGTCCTCGACTTCGGCGGAGATGACGGCGAGACCACGGGCATTATGAATGTTCAATGTTCAATGTTCAACGTTCAATCAGACAACTGGTATTCCCTCGACGGTCGCAAGCTCGCTGGCAAGCCGGCGCAGAAAGGTATATATATATATAATGGTAAAAAGGTAATAATCAAATAATAAAAGAATGTGAATATGAAAAGAGACTACATAAAGCCCGCCATGCGGTTCTATAAGTTGCAGCAGAAGTGCCACATCCTGGTTGGGAGCGACATGGTAGGGAGCAACACCGCGAACACCATCGTCGGAGAAGAGTTGGACTTTATAGGTGGTGGCATAGGCCCTGGACGGTAATGGCCTCAGCTGCCCTGTTGGCAGTCAGGAAATAATAGATCCCGAAACGGTCAAACGTTTCGGGATTATTATTATCGGGATCACACGATTCCTGCCCCGGTGTGCGATGTCTTTATGATCTTCACGCTTCTGCTGAATCACACGACTCCTGTCCCTGTGTGCGAATTCCTTTTCCAGCCTATACCTTATACTATTGCGGAATTGCCCTTACGCGTTCAGGTCTGACGGCACGGACATTCAGCAGCAGCCTATAATCCTTATAGTTGTTGGTGACGATGATGCCGCACTTTTGCTTCATGGCCAATACGTACTGCACATTGTCCTCGGTGGACTGGGAGGACAAGTCTGAGTCTGACGGCTTGCGACCCACGGACATCTTCAGCGCACTGTCGCCGCGAAGCTGGTTGCAGTCGTTTGCATCCTCGTATCCGCAGAGTATCTGACCGATGCGCTGGCTCACCATCTCCATGTAAGTGTGATGGATGAATTCCTTTTTGCGGGAATCGGGAATGAGCTGCCCGATTTGCCAGGCCAGAGAGTTATGCATGTTGCCGATCAGCACAAGACCGCCATTGGAGGAGATGTCCGGAGAGTCGAAATCAA
>JAEEGH010011922.1_pt1 | contig 19625 bp, 17 predicted proteins | sample 9134181 | NCBI WGS metagenome assembly JAEEGH01 (sample SAMN16246544, study PRJNA631951) | gut metagenome | biome: gut microbiome; feature: rumen; material: DP-attached | host: Bos | place: Iran: Karaj | collected 2018-10 | reverse complement strand
TTGTAGCTATGCCCCTTCATCGAAGGAATCGCAGGAACTGCGTCGCAACCTGGCTGACTCGGACAACTTCTTCGCCGATGATGACGACAAGGCGTAAAGGACTTGGTTGATAACCAGGAATGGAGAAATGATAACGGGAGCACCCAATTGGGCGACTCCCGTTATTTCTATCAAACTGAAAGGAAGGATTTGAAGTTTTCGACGAACGTCTCGACGAAGGTCTTCTTGGGCTTCTGAGGACGTTCTGCCGAAGCACGAGAAGACTTTTTGCTCGGCTTGAGCTTTTCGATAACACTTTCCAAAGGCGAACTTGCAGATGGACTTGCCATATCTTCTGCAAATTCCCATTCGGGCATTCTTTCTGCCATACGACCAAGCTTGAATTCGAACATTTCCGGAGCCTCTGCCGATGGTGCAATCGAGTAGCTGATGTGCTCTTCTTCCTTCCTCAATCTTGCCTCCAGCAGATCGGCATACTGCGGCAGCTGGCGTTCGGCGCCCGTCATCAGACTATCCACAATCGAATCGAGAGTCCTTTCATCGATGTTGCAGATACGATCGACGAGCAGGAGGCTGTTCGCATCAAGTTTGGCGAAATCTTCCTTCTTCATCTCTGTCATCAGTCGCTGCACTTCCTTGCAGCATCGACTGGTCAGCGAACGATAGGTCGTATATTTCATTCCCAATGCCATGGCGGTCTCCTCGTCGCTGAGTTCCTCGCTACGATTGAACGACTTGGTCACCTTCTTCTTCATGCTTCGGAAGAAGATATAGCGATTCAGTACAGGCTCAAACTGGTTGAACCACGCCAAGCTGAAGGCGATGCGCGTCAGCTCAATCCGCGGCTCGTTCAAGTGTTCGTACTTCTGTTCCTGAAGATAGGCTGGCAGGGCCTCGGCCAATTGTTTCAAGGCTCGGCGCTCGTTGTTGATGAACTGTCGGAACGTTTGCTGCATCCAGGCATCGACCTTTGTGTTGTCGGAAATGGCCTGCAGATAATGGAACTGTGTGGGCCCAATCACGTAGTCGGGGTGACCCTCATAGAGATAGATGTAGAAATCGCCGAGGTAGTCGTCGAACGTCTTGAATGCGTCGAACGTCACGTCCTTGCTAAGTTGCAGATAGCACTGCTGCAGTTTCTCGTTGAAGCGCACCGACAGCATGTACCACAATGCCACAGTGCTCTCCTCGTTGCAAAGCAGGATCAACGAGAGCAACTGCGCTGGAGTCATACCCTCGTAGCGCATCATCTGCTTTGGTAATATGGTTATATTCTTCGTTTTCATTGTATGTTTTAGGGATAATTAGGGATGATAAGGGATATTTAGGGATTTTAAGGGACGTTTGTTCCTTTGGGACCAGCATTTGTCAGGCGAAGGTATTGTCCCTTCATATCTCTTCTAATCCCTTAGAATCCCTTAGAATCTTTATTATTTCTAACTCTCCTCTCCCTTGTGTTTGTTCTTTCTCGTGTAGATTTTCTTCGAGCGATGGGCCTTGTCCTTCGCATGGAAGCCAGGGCCCAGCATCTGCTGCTCGGCTTCGCGATTGGCCTTCTTCATAGCCTTCACGAAGTCGTCGATGGTGATGCGTGACTTGCTTTTTCTAATACGTTTCATGATGTCTCCTATTCGTTTGAACTTTAATTTATGTGTAAATGTGGCCGCAAAGATACTTCTTTTTTTCCACATCTCCAAATTTCTTCCTGTTTTTTTGTGTGTTTTTCGAAAAAGAACAACCACTTCTGCCAAAAATGAATCATGTCCCCCAAGAAACCCTGGAGGACATGGCTAAATTCAATCAATTTCTTTAACGATGATGCTTGGGATGCAGCTTCTTGTCGATCTTGAGATCCTGGCGCAAATCCTTGACAACCTGCTTGGGCAGCCAGGTGTGGGTTTCGTGCTTGCCTCCGGCATAAAGGAACATCAACTGCTTACCACCCAATGTCTTCTTCTTTACGATGCAGGTGGAAGTGGTTGCATCGCCAAGACGATCGCCCCTTCCTGCTTCACGGCTCTTATACTCTACCGTGGTCTCTACATCCTTATCGTAAAGGTCAAGCATACTGCTGAGCGTGGCGTAGGCTTCGTCATAGGTACCACCGAGACAGATGCAGGTCTCCCTGATGTCATCGAATGAGGCATCGGTGATGTCATCGCGAATGAGGCCAAGGATATGTGTCACCCGTCCGAGGCTGAGATAATAGCCGAAGGACTCTTCATCGTCCATATAGGTAAAGAGGGAATACTCAGCATGATCTCGCTCCGAATCACCGATTTCCATACGCATACCTGTAACAGCCTTTCCTGCCTGTGCACTCATTGTAACCATTATGGCGGCTACTGCCATCAAGAACATCTTTTTCATATCTTTATACTATTTTTAAGTTTTTATTTTGTTTTTCTGGTGCAAAGATAGGGGGATTGTCCGGGGCACACAAGTTTTTCGGCTTCAATTATGTCATATAGTAGCGACAGGCCAACGAATAAGCGACAATAATGGAGAGCAGGCTTGTTTTTTGTCGTGTCACACGATGAATTTACCCATTCTTCAGCAAAATATTAGGGCAAAAATGCACAATCAAATCAAAAAATCCTTATCTTTGCGCCCTCATTAATACTAAATCCCAATAAATAAGCAAATCATGCAGGTTGGCGAATGCTACGTAAATCGGTTTGACCCCTCGAAGGCCTACAAGGTGATGGCCATCGATGGGACGAAGTTTCATGCCGAACAGTGCTTCTGCCGTCCCGATGGCATGGAAGTGAGCGGCTTCTCGTCATCGATGGCCTATCGATTGAAGGACCCGCAGATTCGCCCAGAGACTTACGAGCGCATCAAGCGGCAGATAAGCGAAAGTCTGCGACTTTGCGTCAAGCTGGTACGCGAAGCAGAGACCTCCCCACTTCTGCCCTCGTTCGATGGCTTTGGCCAATGGGAAGCCACCCCGCAGCCCGACGACTACATCGTGGCCTATTACGACGAGGTGACCACCCTCTTCCACGTCTCAAGTTGCAACGGCAACAAGGTATCGGGCGAATATTTCCAGATCGATCCCACCTATGTGGAGCACGACAAGGCACGCGCCTTCGACCTTCCCGACCGCGTGATGCTGGTCAGCGAAACACTCTTCGCCAAGATTCCGAAAGTGATGCAGATGACCGAAGCAACAGTCCGTGCATTCATCAAAGGCGACGTTCAACAATTTGGCAATAGACAACTTTAAATGCTGAATGTCCAGTCAATAGCCATTTTCTGGACGTTCAGCATCATTTTTTGTGTCAAAATTTGGCAACATGAAAAATATTTTGTATCTTTGCCGCGATTTTTAAAGTAAAAATAAAATGATCAACAGACTACTTATACGTATCAAGACCGTACAACTCGTCTATGCATGCCTGCAGAGCGAGGAGCCGCGCATCTTTGCCGATGGAAAGCTCCGCGAGTCGCTCGAGGCATCACAGAAACTCTACAATTACCTGCTTGCCCTCATCGTCAAGGTTACCGACTATCGCCGCCAGCAGATCCTTGCTGCCAAGAGCAAATACATGCCCACACGCGAGGAACTGAACCCCAACACCCGCTTCGTTGACAACAAACTGGCGCTGATGATTGCCGAAAAGAGCGAGGCCGTGGAATACTGCGAGCGCGAAGGGCTCACCAGCGACTTCGACACCGAACTCTACCGCACCATCCTCGAAGCCATCGAGCAGAGCGAGATTTTCGCTCAGTATATGTCCCAGCGCGAGGCTCCGACCTTCGAACAGGACAAGGAGCTGTGGCTGGAAATCCTCACCACCATCTTCCCACAGTGCGAGAAGCTCGACGAGGTGCTCGAGGAGCGCGACATCTACTGGAACGACGACCTGACCACCGTGCTCAAGGCATTGACGCAGATGATCAAGAACCTCAAGCCCGCAAAAGAGATGATTCCTGCCGGCAAGCTCTTCCAGAAACAAGAAGACGAGCAGTTTGCCCTCGACCTCTTCCACTATTCCCTTGACGAATACTACGACAACGTGAAGCTCATCGATGCCATCACTCCCAACTGGGAGGCCGAGCGCATCGCCATGATGGACAAGGTGATCATCTCGTGTGCCCTTTCGGAGATTCGTCATTTCCCCGACATTGCCATCGCCGTCTCGATGAACGAATACATCGAACTGGCCAAGCACTACTGTTCGGCCAAGTCGGCAAGTTTCGCCAATGGCGTCATCGACAAGATTGCCACCCAGTGGCGCGCCGACCATGTGATCTTCAAGAAATGAAATAACCAATAAAAAACAAACAATATGCTTAACACCATTTTACTTCAGGCCGCAGCAGGCGGCAGCCCCTACAGCTCGTTGATTTTCATCGTACTGATCATCGCCGTGTTCTATTTCTTCATGATTCGTCCCCAGCAGCAACAGCAGAAGAAGTTGCGTGAGGAGCGCAACAACATGCAGAAGGGCGACTCTGTAATCACCAGCGGCGGCCTCTATGGCAAGATCGTGGGTATTAAGATGGGTCCACAGAACAAGAAAGGCATAGCCGAGGTCGAGAGCTTCATCATCAGCCTCAAGCCCGACAATGCCGTCACAGTCCAGGTCAGCAAGGAGTGCGTCTTCAAGGACCTCAACGACGTAACTGCAGCTCAGCCAAAATAATATGGCTCCTTCAAGGCACGATAGCGACAACGAAACACGTCAGTCGAAGTTCATCAGGAAAGCCAACATCTTCATCCGTCGAATGCGACGTGGTGAGGTGGGGACCTTCCTGGTCTTTGTTGCTATAGCCTTCTTCTTCTGGTCCGTCCAGACTGCGCGTGAAGTATCGGCCTCCGACTTTACCGTGAAGTTTATTGTCGAGGACCAGCCTCAGGACATGGTGTTCACCACCCATGTGCCACAGGAACTCAAGGTGACCATCTCCGACACCAATTCCCGACTCTCGAACTACGGCTTGAACAACCGCCTGGATTCGCTCAGCGTCAACTTCGAGCGATATGCCGACGTGTTGGGCAACTTCCGCATTTCGGCAGCCGAATTGCAGTCATTGCTGATGGCAGGCCTCGAAAGCAGCACCCGCATCGTAGCCGTCACACCTTCGCTCATCGATGCACGTTTTGCACAGACCGAGGGGCGCAAGTTTCCAGTCAAGCTAAGCGGTTCATATACCGTGACCGACAACCATCGAATGCGTCCCCCACAGGTCAAGCCCGATTCGATTGTCATCAATGCCCCAGCTGCCGTGCTCGACACGATGCAGTGGGTCTATGCCGTGATCGAAGGCAGGCAGAACCTGACCGACACCCTCGAAGAGACGCTTTCCCTCGAACTGCCCCTTGGCGTGAAGGCAACCCCTTCGAAGGTGAAGGTGACAATTCCTGTAGCCCAATATGTCGAGAAGATGTTCAGGCAAGTGGAGGTCCAGGTAATCAACGAACCGAGCAACCGGCATCTCGTCATCTTCCCCTACTCCGTTGGCCTGACATGCCTCGTTGACTTCGAGCATTATCGCGACATCACACCCGAGAACTTCCTCGTCTCAGTCAATTACGACAGCCTGCAGAGTCAGGAGCGTCAGGGCAAACTGCCCATTGCCGTGCGTTACGTAGGTCCGCCCGAAGTTGTGACCAATGTGCAGATCTCCCCTCAGATCGCCGAATACGTCATTGAGAAAAAATGAGCGCTAGACTGATAGCCATAACGGGCGGGATAGGCTCGGGCAAGTCGGTGGTTTCACAGCTGCTGCGCATCATGGGCTACACGGTCTATGACTGTGACGAGCGTGCCAAGTGGGTAATGACGCACGACGAGCAGCTGCGCAGCGAGCTTTGCCAGCTCTTCGGCCCCGACACCTATCTTCACTCCACCGATGGAACGTGGCGACTCAACAGGCCTTATCTGTCGGACATCATCTTTGCGAGCCCCGAAGCCCTGAACAGGATGAATTCCTGTGTCCATCCTGCGGTATGGCGTGACATACAGACCCAGCTTATGGCCGAAACGAAAGAACTTTTCTTCTTCGAGTCGGCCATCCTTTATGAATCCGGATTCGACCGACTGTCCTCCCCCGACGAAGTGTGGGCCGTCAGCGCACCTCTTGAACTACGCATTCATCGAGCCATGCAGCGCGACAATGCCTCCCGCGAGAAGATCCTGAGCCGCATCGCCTCTCAGATGCCTCAGGACGAAAAGGACCGACGTGCCGACCATACAATAATCAACGATGACTCTCTTTCGCTAATCAAACAAGTGCGTGAACTCTTAGGATAAATGCGTGAACTCTTAGATAAACAATTATATTAAGTAACTATTCAGAATTAACTATACAAATTTTTCTTTAAACACGAATTATCGCGAATTAACGTTAATTTTTCAGTATGTATGTCTGTAAAGGACACATCTTACAAAAATAATTCATGTAAAATTCATGGTAATTCGTGTTAAGAAAAAACAAATATAATTATCTTTAATTTTGGTTACATACTTAGAATAAATGATGAAAAGATTCTTTTCGCTCACATTTCTGCTGCTGACCATCAGCACAATACTTTCGGCACAGATTGTCGATCCTGTGAAATGGACCCACAAGAGCCAAGTCAAAGGGCAGGAACTTACCGTGTCTTTTACGGCCAACATCGACCCGACGTTCCATCTTTATGCGATGGACATCCCCGAAGGTGGCCCACAGAAGACAGAGTTCACGTTCGAGACACTCGATGGTCTGAAAGTCAAAGGTCCCACCAAGGTTTCCAACGGCAAACTAATCAAGACACACGACCAGGCTTTCGATATGGATCTGTCGTTCTACGAGAACACAGTCACCTTCGAACAGCGATTCAAGATCACCGGCTCACCTTATAAGGTCGAAGGCTTCGTCTTCTTTATGTCGTGCAACGATGGTATGTGTACGCCACCTACCCGCTACGAGTTCACCATCACAGGTGAGGCCGACATTGCTGCCAAGGAAGATACTCCTGCCGATGCTGCAACGACTCCCGCTGCTCCTGATGCGACAGCCGATAGCGAAACTCCTGCTGACCCTGCTGCCACCGTTGACTCCCTGGCAGCTGCTGCTCCTGCACCAGTCAGCGCCGAAGGACTTTGGACACCCGTCATCGACAAGCTCGAAGCCTTCTCCAACGGAGCCACCAAGGGTGACGATTCCGGACGTGCCCACTCGTGGTGGTACATCCTCATCGCAGGTTTCATTGCCGGCCTTGTTGCCCTCATCACTCCCTGCGTATGGCCAATGATTCCGATGACCGTAAGCTTCTTCCTCAAGCGCACCAAGGATCGCAACAAGTCGATCAAGGATGCTGTGACCTACGGCATCTCCATCATCGTCATCTATGTGGGCCTCGGACTGCTCATCACCGTCATCTTCGGAGCATCTGCCCTCAATAGCTTGGCTACCAATGCGGTGTTCAACATCATCTTCTTCCTCCTCCTGGTAGTCTTCGCGCTCTCCTTCTTTGGCGCTTTCGAGCTCACCCTCCCCGAGTCGTGGACCACCAAGCTCGATGCGAAAGCCGATGCCACCACTGGCCTGCTCTCCATCTTCTTTATGGCATTCACCCTCTGTCTCGTGTCGTTCAGCTGCACCGGTCCCATCATCGGCACGCTACTCGTCGAGGCTGCCACCTCCGGCTCGATGCTCTATCCTGCCATCGGTATGTTCGGCTTTGCACTCGCCTTGAGTCTGCCGTTCACGCTGTTTGCCATGTTCCCCTCCATGCTCCAGTCGATGCCTTCGTCGGGCGGTTGGCTCAACATGGTGAAGGTTGTCCTCGGTTTCTGCGAATTGGCTTTGGCCCTCAAGTTCCTCTCGGTGGCCGACCTTGCCTATGGTTGGCGCATCCTCGACCGCGAGACCTTCCTCTGCCTTTGGATTGTCATCTTTGCCCTTTGCGGCATGTATCTGCTTGGCTGGATTCGTCTGCCTCACGACGACGATCCCGACCCATCGGAGCGCGTCTCTGTCACCCAGTTGATGCTTGCACTCGTCTGCTTCTCTTTCTCGATGTATATGGTTCCCGGTCTCTGGGGTGCTCCCTGCAAAGCCATTTCGGCTTTCGCACCTCCTATGTCCACCCAGGATTTCAAGCTTGGCGAGGATGCCATCGTCACCTACCACAGTTATGAGGAAGGTATGGAGGCTGCACAACGTGCCGGCAAGCCTGTGCTCGTCGACTTCAGTGGCTTCGGCTGCGTCAACTGCCGCAAGATGGAGGCTGCCGTCTGGACCGATCCTCAGGTGAAGAGCATCATCGACAACGACTACATCCTCATCGAACTGATGGTGGACGACAAGACGGCATTGCCCGAAATTGAGGTTGTCCAGGAAAACGGCAAGGACGTGAAACTGCGCACCATTGGCGACAAGTGGAGCTACCTGCAGCGCTATAAGTTCGGTGCCAATGCCCAGCCCTTCTACGTGCTGCTCGACGGCAAGGGCAACCCGCTCAACGGCAGTTACAGCTACGACGAGGATATCGATGCCTACGTCAACTTCCTCAAGACTGGACTCAACAATTATAAATAAGAAGATATGCTTGACAAACAAGAACGCGAGCAAATCATTGCCTTAATCAATCGCGAAGTGGTGCCAGCCATCGGCTGTACCGAACCGATGGCCGTGTCGCTATGTGTTGCCAAAGCCGCCGAGGCTCTCGGCGTGCGCCCTGCTCGTATCGATGTCCTGCTGAGCAGCAACATCCTGAAGAATGCCATGGGTGTCGGCATACCCGGCACGGGAATGGTGGGCCTACCCATCGCAATAGCCCTTGGTGCCCTGATCGGACGAAGCGAATATGAACTCGAGGTGCTGCGCGATGTCACTCCCGATGCCGTGGAGCAGGGACGCCAGTACATGAGCGAAAAACGCATCAGCATCGGATTGAAGAAGGACAACTGCCCCGACAAACTCTATATCGAGGCGCTTTGCTTCGCCGAGAATGGTGATTCGTCAAGAGCCATCATCGAGCACGACCACAATCACTTCGTCTATATCTCAAGGACCACCGATGGCCGGGAGACAATCCTGCTCAACACGCCACAATCGCACGTCCTTGACGAAGAAACCGATGACCACGAGTTGTCCCTTCGCAAGGTCTATGAGTTCGCCACCACCTCCCCGCTTGAAGAGCTTGAGTTCATCAACGAGGCACGTCGCCTCAACGAGAATGCAGCCAGGATTTCGCTCCGAGGCAATTATGGTCACGAACTCGGCAAGACGTTGAGCCGACCATTGGGCCGCGGCATCATGGGCGAGTCCATCTTCAGCCACATCCTGTCGGAAACCTCCTCGGCCTGCGATGCACGTATGGCTGGTGCCATGATTCCCGTGATGAGCAATTCGGGCAGCGGCAACCAGGGCATCGCTGCCACCTTGCCCGTGGTCGTCTTTGGCAAGGAGAACCACAACACCGAAGAGGAAATCACCCGCGCCCTCATCCTGAGCCACCTCACCGCCATCTACATCAAGCAGAGCCTTGGCAAACTCTCTGCCCTCTGCGGCTGCGTCGTGGCTGCAACAGGCTCCAGCTGCGGCATCACCTATCTGATGGGCGGCAATTACGATCAGGTTGCCTATTCGGTCAAGAACATGATAGCCAACCTGGCTGGTATGGTTTGCGATGGTGCCAAACCTTCGTGTGCGCTGAAGGTTTCGTCGGGCGTTTCCACTGCCGTACTCAGCGCTATGCTTGCCATTCAGAACCGTTACGTCACCAACGTCGAAGGCATCATCGAGGACGATGTCGATCGTTGCATCCACAACCTCACCCGCATCGGCGCATATGGTATGAACGAGACTGACGAAATGGTTCTTGACATAATGACACATAAACCCTCTTAACTTTTCGAACCTTTCGAACTTTTCAAACCCTTCAACCCCCATGATCAAATGCCTAATCATCGGTAGCGGCCCCGCAGGATATACGGCCGCAATCTACGCCTCACGTTCTGGCCTGGAGCCAGTGGTTTACGAAGGCCCTATCAGCGGTGGACAATTGACACAGACCACCGAAGTCGATAACTTCCCCGGCTATCCCGATGGGACTACAGGCCCCGAGATGATGGAAGACTTGCGTCGCCAGGCCGAGCGCCTGGGTGCCGACATCCGATACGGCATTGTCGATCGTGTCGATTTCTGCACCGATGGCAGCCGTCCCCACCTCGTTCATATCGACGATGGCACCGAACTCGAAGCTGAGACCATCATCATCGCAACAGGTGCTTCGGCCAAGTATCTTGGACTGGCCGACGAGGAAAAGTATGCAGGTATGGGTGTTTCGGCTTGTGCCACGTGCGACGGCTTCTTCTATCGCAAGAAGGTCGTTGCCGTTGTAGGTGGAGGTGACACGGCTTGCGAAGAGGCACAGTACCTGTCGAATCTCGCTCGGAAAGTCTATCTCATCGTGCGTCGCAACGTGCTGCGTGCCAGCGAGGCTATGCAGCAGAAGGTAAAGGAGCGCGACAACATCGAGATTCTATGGGAGACACAGACCGTGGGTCTCTATGGTGAAGATGGCGTGGAAGGCGCTCACCTTGTCAAGGGCAAGGGTACCGACCATGAGGAGTTCTACGACCTGCCTATCGATGGCTTCTTCCTTGCTATCGGACATCACCCCAACACCGACGCTTTCCTACCCCGCACCGATGCCGATGGCACCCAGCATCCCGGTGTGGAAGTTGATGCACAGGGTTACATTAAGGTCAATCATCCCTACACTTCGACCAACATCCCTGGCGTCTTCGCAGCAGGTGACGTTGCCGACCCCATCTATCGTCAGGCCATCTCGGCTGCAGGCAGCGGTTGCCATGCCGCCATCGATGCCGAGCGCTATTTGAGCAAGTGATTTTCAGCACTATACGGATCCATATTTCTACAAGGTCTTTACAACTAATCAATCAGATAATATAATCAAGGCTTGCGCTGTTTTGGCGTAAGCCTTGATTATTAAGAGCATACAATTCCTCATCGAACTCTGGAAGGACGAAATATAGGTATGATACCTCCCAAACGATAAAAATGATTTTAATAAAAGTAATTTTTATAATTTTTTCCCCAATTCCGTGATTTTGTCTTTGTGAAATAACTAGACCAATTCCCACATCGAAACATAGAACCTCTGTCCTTTCTCTTCCACAGATTTGGAAATCGATTTCGCGAAGACAATTTGCACTTTTGACGCGAAAAATTTGGAGAAGTCGGAAAAAGTGCTTATATTTGCACCAGAAAATAGCGAAAAGTGTATAACCTATACACAAATCGACACTATTTTGTGTATTTTTATGAGAATAGAAAGAGACATTATCAAAACATTCAAGCAGTGGAAGGACGACCCTGACAGAAAGCCCATACTGCTGAAAGGTGCGCGTCAGATTGGCAAGACGTGGGCCATGGAAACCTTTGGAAAGGAGTGCTTTGACTACTGTGTGAAATTTGATTTCGACCGTCAGGCAGAGTTGAAATCTGTGTTTGAGACCACGAAGTCGCCCGATCGCTTGGTGAAGGAATTGGCGCTATATTGCGAACAGCCCATCGTGGCGGGCAAGACGCTGATGATATTCGATGAGATCCAAGAATGCGAGGCGGCACTGAATAGTCTAAAGTACTTTTGTGAAGACGCTCCCCAATACCATATCATCGCTGCTGGTTCGTTGTTAGGGGTGGCTGTGAGACGCCACAGGATGACGGTGCCCGTGGGAAAGGTGAAGGTGATAAAGATGTTTCCGGTCACATTCAAGGAGTTTCTTCGTGCGAGCGACCCAAGCACTTACGGGTGGATTGAAAATTTGGAGGACATCTGTCATCTGCCTACCATCATCCTGAACAAGCTTAACAGCGAATATCGTCGCTATCAGGTATCGGGTGGCATGCCTGATGCCATAGTCGCCCTACTCGACAACAAAGGTGTTGGGGCTGTAGAGTCTGCTCTTCAGGACATCCTCGACCTCTATGAATTGGATTTCGCGAAGTATGCCAATCCTCTGGAGATACCGCGCATTCATGCACTCTGGCATTCGCTACCTGCGCAACTTTCGAAGGAAAACAGGAAGTTCGTCTATAAGGTCATCAAGAGCGGTGCACGCTCGAAGGATTATGAAGATGCGCTGATGTGGCTCGAAGAGGCAGGAATGATCTACAGAATATATGACATCAGCAAGCCCGGCATGCCTCTATCTGCATATCAGGAAACAGATGCATTCAAGGTATATGCTTGCGACTGCGGACTGCTTCGGCGTTTGGCTCATCTACCTGCCTCTGTCGTTACCGATCCCATTGCCAACTATTCGGAGTTCAAGGGAGCTATGGCTGAGAATGCGGTACTACAGTCAATCATGCCGCTGTTGGATGGTATGATACCATGCTATTGGACATCTGATCGGAAGGCAGAGGTAGAGTTTGTGATTCAGTGGGACGACAAGATAATACCCATCGAAGTAAAGGCTGCACATAGCATCAACGGGAATAGCCTTGCAGAGTACAATAAGAAATATGCTCCAAGTATTCGTATCCGATTCTCAATGCTCAATCTCCAGTACAACGGAGGTCTGTTAAGCTGTCCATCGCCTTTGGCAGGATGGTTGGACAAGTTGCTTGAATTGTGTATTACACATCCTATAACTTGATTCAAAACCGAAAGCGCGGCATCGTATGGTGTCGCGCCTTAGACATTGTCTGCTGATAGAGGTTCAATTTATGCCCGTTTTAATTCTTCCATTTTGGAAAAATTAATGATTTTCAGCACTATACGGATCCATATTACTACAAGGTATATTACATCTAATCAATCAGAAAATATATTCAAGGCTTGTCGCGTTTTACGACAAGCCTTGAATATAAAGGACATACATATTACATCAATCACGGGAAGAACGATATAGACAAGTTGATAAAATTGTCTTTCTACCAGCAGTAGACACGTTAAGCGACAATGACAAGGGAGAATGTTATCTGACGATTTTCTTTCGACCCTGATGCAGATAAATCTGCCCCTTCGCAGGTTGGACGAGTTTCCTGCCATTGAGATCCCACTTCTGAAGAGGATCATGGGCCGCATCAACAGACACTTCTTGGATGTCGTCACTGCCATCAATATTGTAGATTCCGCCGAATTCGCTCCATGGGAAGGTCGCCTTGTAATCGGCTTTTAAGGCTCCTGGGACGAAGAGAGTATAATATTTAAGGTACTCGACATTGAAAGCGTCAGATGCTGTTGTGGGGACAGCAGGGGCATTACAATAGAAACGATACGGGGCTGTATAAAATAAAGAAAAAAAAGCACAAATACCGATATACTCCAAGCTTGCCGGCAACCTAATTTCTTCGAGCGCCCGACATGATGCGAATGCACGTCCATCAATGTAATTGACAGCATCTGGAATTTCGATTTCAGTCAAAGATGTGCAATTCTCGAAGGTGGATGATTCAATACGGGTGATGTTTCGGGGAAGAGTTATTTTCTTTAGATTATAGCAAGATTCGAAAGCCCTTTCTCCAATATGCGTGATGCTTTGGGGAAGTTCAATCGTTTCTAAGGTGCATTCTGTGAAAGCTTCGGCTCCTATTTCTGTAATGCTCTGAGGTAGATCAATAGTTTCGAAGGTACACCCCACGAAAGCACCACATCCTATTTCGGTCACACTTTCGGGGATGTTGATTTCCTGCAGGCTTTTACATCCAGCAAACAAGTAATTGCTAATCTTGGTCATACCCTCGGGTATTTCGATTTTCGTTAGTTTCTTGCATCCAGAGAAGGCTCCATCCCCAATTTTCCTTGTGTCCTCTCGGAAAGTGTATTCTGTTATATCGTATGACGCAGCCTTATATGCTATATCATATATATAAACGATGTTGCCATAGATATTATTCTCGTCTTTCATATAGTTTTGCCACCATAAAGAGCCAGCAAAGGCGTATCTCCCAATTTCCTCTATGGTTGTTTCGGGCAATTCAACATCTATCCAAGTGTTATACTGAAAAGCAGATTCACCTATGCTTCTCACACTCGACGGAATTACGACCTTCCTTAAGTCACAATCCTCGAAGGCACTATATCCAATACTCGTAACTCCGTAAGGAATTTCAACTTTTGTGAGATTTTGGCATCCCACGAAGGCTAAATCAGCAATTATCCTAGTGCCCTCCTTAAAGGAGCATTCTGTTATGTCATTTGACACTGCCTTATAAGCGATATCTTGTATGTAAATGATGTTGCCATAGATGTTTTTCTCATCTGCACAATAGTTGGTCCACCACTTGGTGTCATGGAATGCACGATTCCCTATTTCCTCTATAGGGGTTTCTGGAAATTCAACGTCAGTCAAATCGACATTAGCAGCAAAAGCTAAAGGTCCTATTCTTTTTACACTCGCAGGAATAGTAATTTTACTTATATTACACATATAAAATGCGGATAATTCGATACTCGTAACTCCGTATGGAATTTGGATCTCTTGTAGATTTGTACAGAAACTAAAAGCTTTAGGTGCAATCGTAATAACACCATTAGGAAGGGTTATGCCTTTGAGTGTATTAATTCTCGTGAAACCACCGACAGTGGTTATGTCGGAATCGAACTCCAGCGTCCAACACCCCTCAGGGTAAATATCTGAGGCTTCGGTGTAGGTGTTACTTATTATATGTACTCCCATTTCACCGGCAATCGGCGTTATCGGCTGATTGTCCGTAGTGACATAATAAATCTTGTTGCCTGAGAAGGCAACTGCTGAGCTCAGGATGAATAGGCTTATGATGGATGTGAAGTGTTTCATATTTCGAAGGTTTTGAAGTTGTTTCCTAATCGTTGATTTTCAAACTTATGATCCCATTGGCATCTGTCCACAAGTCATTACCTTTCGACCAGATGACGTTACAAATATAAGAGATAAATCGGGCATATCCGTCATTTTGACGGGATTATTCTTAATTATATATGTTTTTGGCTTAAAATGGAATCATATTGAAAACCCGGCATTACATCAATATTGAAAACATATGACATCTCAAAGCTTGAATGAAGATTATGCAATAGGCTTTCATCGTTTTGAGGAAAGCCCTGATTTTCGATGAATTACGAATTAGACTTTGGCAGTCTTTAGAATTGACACATCATGTCTTACCCTGAAAAACGTTGACCAAAAATCAACGTTATTATGGGAATATTAAATGAAAAAGAACTGCAAGAAATTGCCCGTTTGGCACAGGAACGGAAGGCCAGCGGATCCAGGCTTTCCAACGAGGAAAAGGCGTTAATAGTGAAAGCCTATGTTACAAAACGAGCCACTATGGCTGTTCTATCCAAAGAATTTGGGGTTAGTATAACGAGTATTAGCAATTGGTATCGTACCTTTGCAGAGAAATGCATGCCTGCGTTGCGCCAGGATGCGTTGCGCCAGGATGCGTCAGCAGCGGGAATCGCTGCTGACGCGCACCCAACGTCAAACCCTCAAGAAAAAACGCCTATGCCCCGAAAAAGAGCCCCACAGCAGTGTGAAGAACAAGAGGAGATCGCCTTCCTCAAGGCAGAGCTCCAGCGGGTCAGAGAGGAACTGAAGATGGAGCAGTTGAAGAATCACGTGAACGAGGTGATTATCGACGAGGCTGAGAAGACCTTCCATATCCAGATACGAAAAAAATCCGCCACCAAGTAGTCAAGAGGCTTGCCGCAGAGCAGATGCCAGGACTGTCCATGGCATCCCTCTGCGGGCTGCTTGGGATGAGAAAACAAGCCTTCTACCAGCACAAGAAAAGGGATTCACTGCACAGGCGGCTGATGTTGGAGGAATTCGTGGTGCAGTTTGTTCTCGAGACTCGTCAAACCGACCCGGGCATCGGGGGCGACAAACTGCATGAGATCTACAAGCGCAGGTACGGGAGCATTCCCGGCCTAAGCGTCGGCAGGGACAGGATGGAGAGGATAATATCCGAGAACGGATTGACTGTCAGGAAGAAGAGGCGAAAGCCGAGGACCACAGACTCCAGGCACGGGCTTCCGCTCTATCCGAATCTTATCAAGGATGTAATACCCATCAGACCCAACCAGATATGGGTGGCAGACATAACCTATATCCCCATCTGGCCAGGCCGAAACAGCGACGAATACAGATTCTGCTATCTGTCAATGCTTACCGACAGCTATACCAGGGAAATTGTGGGATGGTGTGTCGGGGAGACGCTTGAGACACGATACTGCATCGAGGCCCTAAAGATGGCTGTAGAGCGCCTTGCAGGCCTTGAGACCATCGATCTGACACATCATTCCGACAGGGGTGTGCAATATGCCAGCGAGGCATATGTGGAGCTGCTGAACGAGCTTGGCGTAAAGATCAGCATGACAGAAAGCGGAGACCCCAGGGACAACCCTGTTGCAGAAAGGCTGAACGGGACCGTGAAGAACGAGTTCATGAAGGACATCGTCTTCCATTCCGCTGCACAAGTCCGCAGCGTTATGCCCAGGATTGTAGAATTCTACAATACGCAGAGGCCGCACATGAGCCTTGACGGCATGATGCCATCCGAAGCCGCTAAGATGACAGGAAGGATACGGAAGAGATGGGTCAGCTACAGGGAAAGATACCTCGACAATCTAGAAATAAAGGAAGGAGCCTCTGCCCTTGCTCCACAAACCCTAAATTTGATTGACCAGGACTTCAGCTCCCCAGTCAACAAATTCCAGGGATAGAGATCGCTAGTAAACCCAAGTCAGGGTTAGGTCATAAAATGGTCAACTTTTACTAGGGTTATATCAAAAACCAGTCAACTTTTTTTAGGGGAGTACATCATCTAAAAAATTTTTTTCTTTTTTTCTTTTTTCTTTTTTTATCAAAAATTCTGCACGCGTATATATATTTATATATATGTATTATATATGTATATATATTTATATATAATATAAGATAACAACAACCCCCTAAACTTATTTGTCCCCCAAACAAAAAATAGAAAAAAAAAAAAAATAAAAAAATATTTCGAGGATTGTCCTTGTATTCATCTGAATTGAGTGTCTTTTCCTACCAGCAGTAGACACGTTAAGCTGGTTTTTTCCTAAAAATGTAGACGTTTTCCTGAATAAAAAGACATGCCCTGAATTAATAGGCATTTTTCCCGATCTGGTAGACATTGTCTGCTGATAGGGTTCTAATCATACACGTTTTAATTCTAGTGTTTCGCTCAAATTATTGATTGTCAATATTTTCCGAACTAATATCCCTACAAGGTCTATTACGACTAATCAATCAGAATATCTAAAGGGGTTGTTGAAAAGACAACCCCTTCTTATGTAGTAAAGAAAGGGCAAGTTGCTGAAATTCAGGAATTGTTCTAAAATGGAACAATTGACATAGTCAATCCACTGACATACAAGACTTAGAACAAAACACGCAACGCCGCAATCTTAATAATATAATAGGCTTCTAACGTTTCGTTCGAAGCCTTGAAATACAATACTTTACGAATCCATATTGCTACGAGGTCTTTTTTCAACTAAAACAATCAGATCATTCGAATAGGCTTTTAACGTTTTGGGAAAAGCCTTGTATTTCAACAATTTACGAATCAGAAAGAAATGTAAAAAATCAATTTTATCAACAAAATCAATTATCAATTTTATCAATTTTGGTTGAGTTTGGGGGACAATTAATCTTTAGGGGGGTCGCGTTTTATTGCAAAATATTTTTATATATAAATATATAATTATTTTATATAAATATATACGCGCGTGTATCAATCGGCGAATTGATAAAATTGATAATTGATAAAGTTGATAAAGTTGATAAAATTGATTTTTCTTTATGTCTACTTATTCAGGAAAAAAAACATTGCAGGGCACCAGATCTTTGGCAAAAATGGAGGAGTAAAAGATAAAAAATTATCTTAATTTCCGTTAATTCGTATGCTCGTAAGGCCCATTTTGGCGAATATCCCACGAAATATTCGTAACTTTGCATTGTCGAAAAGATAATGCGCATATCTTCCAGACACAAGAACTCCTTTCGTTTTGATTAAATCCAAAGAAACTATGAATACAATGAACTCTTTTCCGATCTCTTGGCTCAACTACACAGAGAAAACACTCCAACGGCCGACAGAATACTTCCGCGAAAAGAAAAAGAACTCTCACGGCCGACAGAGTACCCGATGCAGCGGGATGGTGTACTCTAATGGCCGACAGAGTACCTGCTACAACTGCGGAAATACTCCAACGGCCGACAGAATGCTTGCTTCCATTGAATGGAGTACTCTCACGGCCGATAGAATGCTTCCGCAATCGGATGGAGTACTCTCACGGCCGACAGAATGCTTCCGCAATCGGATGGAGTACTCTCACGGCCGACAGGATGCCTGCCTCGATCGGATGGAGTACTCCGACGGCCGACAGAATGCTTCCGCGATTGGAGATAACACTCTGACGGCCGACGTTTCTCCTTTCCTGCAGCATTCACGCAAAGTTACTTCCAGCGTCGTTCGGCAGGCAGTTTCCTCGTTGCAGTTTCAGGTATGGGGCAGCAGACTACGCTCAAATGGGAGCAGGAGACGCAGATCAAGATGACCAACATCGGCATCGGTGGCGGCTATGGCTACAACTATGTGCCGTCGCAAGATTGGCTTCTGCACATCTCTGCCACACCAACCTTCATCGTCTACAGCAACACCTCGATGACTTTCGGCGATGCGCGTGTGCCTCTGCACTACCACTTTCCCGAGGCCATAATCACAGGACGAGGAGCCGTGGTGCGTCAGTTGGGCAACAAGTTCTTCGGTATGTCGATGGTGTTCAACTTTACCAATATCGGCAACGAAGAGGATCTTGCCCTGCACAACATAAAATGGCGCATCCGTATGTTCTACGGTCTGCGCCTTTGACTACCTACTGCTTCAATGCCTCGAAGAGCCTGTCCAGGGCCTTCGGGGCATTTCCGTTCTCCTCGTCGAGCAACTGGACAAACTTCGAACCGATGATGGCACCATTGGCGTTTGCCTGTGCCGATTCCAAGGTCTGGCGATTGCTGATGCCGAATCCTATCATGGTGGGGTTCTTGAGATGCATCGCATGAACCTTGTTGAAGTAGGCCTGCTTGGCCTCGTTGAACTCCTTCTGTGCGCCAGTGATGGCTGCCGACGAAACCATATAGATGAATCCCGAAGTGTTGTCGTCGATGAAACGGATACGCTCTTCGGACGTTTCGGGCGTGATGAGCATGATGATGCGCAGGTCGTAATGGTCGGCGATGGGCTTGAAGTCCTCCATATAGTCCTTGAAGGGAAGGTCGGGAATGATGACACCATCGACACCCACACGAACACATTCCTGGCAGAACTGCTCGAACCCAAACTGCATGATGGGATTGAGATAGCCCATGAGGATGAGAGGAAGATTGTCTCCTACCCCACCTTCAGAAGGACTTCGGCGAATACCTTCGAGTTGTGAGAAGAGCTTGCGAAGGGTCATGCCGTTGCGCAACGCCTTGGTGGCTGCATTCTGGATAACAGGCCCATCGGCCATAGGGTCGCTGAAAGGAATGCCGACCTCGACCATGGCGATGCCGTGCTGCTGCATAGCGTGCAGGACCTCAGCAGTACCTTCAAGTTCAGGGGCACCCGCACAGAAGTAGAGACTCAGCAGT
>JAEEGH010011917.1_pt1 | contig 19635 bp, 20 predicted proteins | sample 9134181 | NCBI WGS metagenome assembly JAEEGH01 (sample SAMN16246544, study PRJNA631951) | gut metagenome | biome: gut microbiome; feature: rumen; material: DP-attached | host: Bos | place: Iran: Karaj | collected 2018-10 | reverse complement strand
TGCTCCGCAGCAAAGGAGGTAGCATGGCATATTGTTATATTTTGTATACTCTTTTAGCTTCCTTAAATAACCTTTTGGCGCAAGAGCATGTATTCTTCCCTTTTTATATAATCTCTCGCTGCATCTGAATGACGGCTTTCCGGCATCAAGTCTCTGCTTTAAATATAAAAAGTGAACTCCTCCAAACATGACCACATCACTGTCAACAACAATTTTGTCATCATCCGGACTCACATATTTTCTCATGTATGGCAACCCCGAGTAATCTGTGTCCCACCCCATGTTTTTTCGCTCATCTTCAAAGTTTTCCGTCTCCAGAAACAGAAAATCATCTCCAAGGAGCTCATACATTGCCTGGGCAAAAGGATACTGATGCTGCGTCATATAATTAAAAACAAATGTAACTTTCATAAGCTGTTCCTTATTTCATGGCAATCTGCCTGTAAATATTCAAAGTGTCAGAATAGTTCTGTTCCCTGTTATGTGTATTATTTGCCCGCTTTTTTGCCTTGTCGGATAGCGATATACAGAGAGACTCATTTTCAAACAAATCGGCGATCTTCTCACTGAGCATGCCTGCATCACCGGGGGTAAACATTAATACTTCCTCTTTATCGTTCGCAAGCGATGGTATCCCACATGTATTCGTACATACTGAAGGGACTCCCAGTATCATAGCCTCTCCCAAGGAATTAGGAGAATTTTCCACAAATGAAGGGAGGGCAAAAACGTTACAAAGCAGCATCTGCTCTTTCATCTCAGATGCATTTTTCTGTCCGAGAAAATGGACCTTATCCTCTATACCGTTTTTCTTAATCAGTGCCTTAAGATATCTTCCGTACTCAGGCTCCCTGATCTTATTCTTTAATGAATTATCACGAACTATATCGTCTCCAGTAACATACAGGGATATATCCGGATATTTATCTTTAAGAATTCCTACCGCTTTAATTACTGTATGCAATCCCTTAAGCGGATAATTGCCCTGGGATACAAATATCCTATGGCTGATACATTTTTCATGTGACCATGAATCTCCTTCATAGAAAGTATCTCGCAGAGTCTCATTTAATCTGTAATATTCAGCCGAAGGATTTTTCTTTTTTGAATAATCCCTGTCAAAATCAGTTCTGCCACATATATTTTTGGAAAAAGATATTGTGACTGCCTCATGTTTGGCCCTTATACCGAATTTTTCTTTCTGCTGTTTTATACCGTCTTTTTTTATTCTGTCCCTGAAGGTATTATGATTAATTACTTCTGTCGGCAAATCCACATAGTATTTTTCGTAACATATCTCCATAATGCCCTGGAGATGAATAAGCGCTCTATGGCCATACTTCTCATTTTCAAGAAGAGCCCTCGTGTGAGCATATTCCGTCCCAAAACAGTGAATTACATCGGGCTTAAATGATTCGCATATGTCATTTAATCCCATTTTCAATTCGACATCAAAATCTTCAGGTCTGTTTCCATCCTCTTTAAATGCATAATAGAAATAATTATCTGTGTTTCCGGAATAAACTTCCTTATCTGGATAAGCAATAGCAAGAATAATATCATCATGTTTTTTTACTTCACCATACATTCCGGCAATCCAGCCTTCTTTATTTGTACCGGGCTTTCCGATGTCGTTTCCGACAAAAGACGGCATTAAATTGCATAGCCACAGTACTCGTATTTTATTATTGTTTACTGAAGATTCCATTGGTAAAAACTATTACTTAATTACTTTATAAATCAATGTTTTAATTTTCTGATATATTCCGGAGAAAGCTTTGCTTCCTGCAATCTTCTCCCTCAGGGGCTGAAGTGTGATAATCATTATTCCTCTGTACATCACGGTTTTAATTCCCATATACCTTGAGGTGATTTCCCTATGTTCCATCATCGATTTTGCTTTATTGTCTTTTCTTTCAGAAAAACCTTCCCCTTCATATGTACATACAGGTATGTCAACATGATTGAGAATCGCCTTATATTCATATACAGATCTTAAAAAGTGCTCGTAATCAGCCCGGATTGGATATTTCAGATCATACGCTTTCTTTTCAAAAAGTCTCCTGTTGTAAAAACATACCTGATGACACGGAACATTTCTGTACAGTCCAAATTCCGTCATTTTTTCAGGATATGAGATAAGTGTATTACTGCCTCTTCGGTACATATTACCGTAATAAATATCTGCATCATGTTTTATCATGTGCTTTGCCACATGAGCCAGGACTTTGTCATCGGCAAATGAATCTCCTGCATTCATGAATATCAGATAATCGCCCTTTGTGTCCTTAATTGCCCTGTTCATTCCATCATATATGGATTTGTCAGGCTCTGAGATGATTTGAACATTGCCTGTTGCTATTTCTTTAACTCTTTCCAGAGAACCATCCGTAGACATTCCGTCCTTTATAATGATTTCCCTGTCTGCAAATGTCTGATTCATACAGCTTTTCACTGTATTAATCAGTTCCTCTCCGGCATTTAGTGTTACAACAATAATTGAAAAACGCATTCTAGACATCCTTAAAAAAAGTTACATTCTCAAAAAGCCATGATTTGTATGGCAGTACAGCCACTCCGGGGTTATCCGCCTTAATGAGATAAATTCCCAGATAAAGCACTGCAGCTGCAATAACTGCTATTTTTACAAACTTCTTTTTCTTATCATCTTTTATATCTTCAATAATTGAAGGCAGGTAAAGTATCTGAGAAATGCTCATGTAATAACCTATTCTCGAACCATAAGGTACAAATGAAAAGAACGTAAAATACAAGAGCGAAGCATAGTTAAGATAAAAATAAAAACCGTTTTCCTGTCCGAATTTATTATTTTCTTTAACTGTCTCTCTCCAAAAATACAGGCCGAGAATAACTACAGCCAGTGACCTGAGCACATTTATAATGCTAAAACCTCCGGTGCCCTCAAATTCACCACTCACTACATATGAAGGGTAAAGCTTAAGCATGATTTTCAGATAAAAATCATTAAATATAACACCCGTTGAAGCAAACAATGTCAGTATTATTATGTGTATTCTTTTCCATTTTATCCCTGCAAGAAAATAAATCGGAATTACAAAAAGCGCCGATTTATGGAAGAAAGATGCTGCAATAACAAATAATATTCCTTTTATATAATGTTTTTTCTTCCAGAAAGACAGGGAAAAAAAAACTATCGACATTGCAAGGTAATACCTGATGGTTGAAAAGCTCTGAAAATAAAGTCCAAGAGCCATGTACAAAAAGAAGGAAAACGCGAAATCCCTAGACTGTCTGTATATTCCCGCCAGGAAAAAACCTATCATTGCGGCTGCTATTATCGCAAACAGGAGAATATAATTTTCACAGTTACAAATACTGTAAACCAGAAGAACTAGAAGATTAAATCCCCATTCTGTTACTCCGTAACTTTCATGAGCGATATCATGAGCCCTGTCTATATACGTGGAATAATCATGTCCCGTCATATGACGCATGGACGATAGCAAAAAAAGAAGCAGGAACAGGCCACAAAAACAAATGGTGCTTACCAGTCCCTGATTATTTCCATAATCTTTTCCGTATGATGTTGACTGTTTTACTCCTTTGATACTGTATGCTACAACAACAGTAAGAAATACAAAGAAGCTGTAAAAAATCATTCCGGACATTTTTATCTTCCGTCTTTTATTCCCTTTTTTATCAGGTTATACGCATCACGGGGTTTAATTTCCCTACACATAACCCTCTTTTTTGCGAGTATGTATCTGGCCGCCATTATACCTGCCGCCTTGCCATATAAGTGAGCAAACAAAACCCCTCTGTCGTAGAAAAACTTTTCTGTATATCCGTTAAACCATGTAGACGGCCTGAGTTCTTCCCTGCCAATAGTTATCGGAAGAGCATATATATTCATTCCGGCTTTTACACAGTCCATAATAAACAGGCTGTCTTCTCCGGCACTGTATGGAGCTCCACCACCAAACAGAAGAGAAAACATTATTCCTTTCTTCAAAAGCACTTCTCGTTTCACAGCCATGCTGTACGTAGGATACCTGCCACAGTTTAAAAGTCCAACCTTAGTTTTTTTATCAATATGATATGTCCTTCTGGACTCGTCCACTTCTATATTAAAAATGAGCATATCGGCATTTTTATTTTCTTCAAAAGCCTTTATTACTCTTTTTTCATAATCCTTCTCATATACGATATCTTCATCAGAAAAAAGAAGTATGTCTCCTGATGATTTGAGTACGGCGCTGTTTCTACTTCTGCCAACGCCCCGCTCGTTCATATCATAAAATTCAATTTTCCTGTTTTTATCCTCAAATATGCGGGTATCGTACTTATCGCACTGGTTAATTATTACAGCATCTGTCGTTATTCCCATTGTATTTATGAGGTTCTCGGCATCCTTGTTCATCGCCGATACCAGCAATTGCAATTTCATATTAACATTCCTAATTATCAGTTCTTATTCAGAATATCTTTTCCATAGTAATGCTCATACATTTTTTTATCAGCATCACAAATTAAGGCGTATACTTTTTCAAATCCAAGAGTTTTCAGTTCGTCTTCGGAAACAGACAGGCTGTGACCTGTATCTCCCATCTTAATCGGAACAAGCATAACTGATGTTTTGTCATCAACACCTGTGACTGAACCTGTGTCAATCACGTTTATCTCCCCGTTATTAACGGCCTTTGCAATGGAGTTCCTAAAATACTCACCTTTAAATTCCCCCGCTCTGTCGTAGATACATATTTTATTCTCTACATTAAGAAAAGGCTTTATATAAACAGAGCTGTCGGAAAAAATAACTGCGGCTGCATCTGTGTCAATATATTTTCTGACATCGCGCATAACATATATACGGTCATCAGTGGCACTAAAAAACATCACAAGAAGAATTCCCACAAGGAGTCCGACGCAACCACCAAATACAGCCACCCTGCCTGTAACATAATCCTCAGTTACTGAAACCACTGACGGAGCAGTCCATAATACAATCGAGTCAAACCCCGGCGTCTCATCGGCAAACGCTGTAAGTGCATCAGAAAATGCATTCTGTATGGTCACTGCTTCATCTTTATTATTTGTATCTACATAAATCCAGAAAAATCTGACATCACTGAGTCCCGGAACATCTGCTACATCTGCGATATACTGTTTTTCCAGCCCAAGCTTTTCAGCTACCCTTCCTGCTATCTTGTCACAGTCAAGTACATCATTCCATGTGTATGAATTGTAATAATGAGTGACAGTCTCGTCTTCCTCCTCATCAAAAGTTATATAATAATATGCTTTGCATCGGTAAACTGTATCGCCTGCATTCACAATCTTTACAAGATAATATATACCACCGAAAACGAGAGCGAAGATTATTACTGATAAAGGAATCAGATACCATCTCTTTTTATTCAATATGCAAAATCTTTTAAGATCAGCCATCTCACTCATTTTTTTTATCATTATCCTCTGCGTCAGATTTATTATGATTCTTTAAGGCTGTAGTCTGGGACTGGTCGACTCCCTCTGTACTCTCAGGCTTTAAAACGACCTTCAATGTGAGCATAAGGAGCTTTAAATCCAGCCAAATTGAGTAATTCTCAATATATGCAAGGTCAAGCTTCAACTTATCATAAGGAGTAGTATTATACTTGCCATAAACCTGTGCGTATCCGGCAAGACCTGCCTTAACCTTCATTCTGAACATGAACTCAGGCATCTCCTCCATATACTGCTCTATTATCTCAGGGCGTTCAGGTCTCGGCCCTATAAATGACATATCACCCTTTAAAATATTTAAGAGCTGTGGCAGTTCGTCTATACGTGTTGCTCTTATAAACTTTCCGATTGGTGTTATTCTGCTGTCATTTTTAGATGCAAGCCTTGCCTTGCCATCTTTCTCAGCATCAACCTTCATTGATCTGAATTTTAGTATTTTAAACTGCTTCGCACCCTCGGTACATCTCACCTGTTTGTAAAATACTGGTCCACCGTCATACAGTTTGATTGCTATTGCTGTAAGTAGCATAAATGGTGACGCAATAATCATCAGTAGTACACTGCATATCAGATCCATGCAACGCTTACCAATTCTCTGTTCTATAGTAAGTGAATACTCTCTTGTTAAGTACATGGGAGTATCAAATATATGCATCTCCGTCATTCCCTTTATCAGCACATCCGGGATTTTAGGCATCAGATATACTCTCACACCGTTACCATAACAGTACTTTAACAGCTTATTTCTCTCTGCCATGGGAATATCCCATATAACCATGGCATCATATCTCTCTTTAAACTCCTCAATGACTGCATCAACGCCTTCACTGATATTAATGCATTTGCATATATTATATTTGTCAGGTCTTGATGCAAACTTGGCCAGAATATCCTCATTTGACCTGTTTCCCGATACAAGCAGCATATCCCTTGGAGGGAAAAGCATACTGTACAGACCGTTTGTTGAAGCTGTCCATATGCCTGCCCAGACAATATCAACACCCATGAGCATCAGCATATACTGGGCCGGAACAAGTTTTGCCGACATAAGGGATATAATCGCATATGTGATTACATTTACGCAAAAAACAGCGAATATCTCAGAAAAGAAGACTTCCCAGGCCTTAAGGTAACCAATCCTGGTGCCTCCGTACATACGGGAAAAGAAAAGAAGCAAAACAGCATAAATACTGATCATAAGGATATCACCCTTAATCCAGAACTCTTTTGCAACCATTACCTTATAGAAATGAAACCATAAAAAACCATAAGCTGCTACCTGCAAAGCAAGACTTATGGCTGATGAAATTATTATTATAATTCTTCTGGATGTCTCAAGTTTTTTCATAGTTATGTTAATTATAACAAATCCTATAATCTCCTGGCAACTGCCATGAAAGCCCACGCAATCAGGTGTCCAAGGCTGTTAAAGAAGCCCATATTTTCTCTTCGTCTGTATAGTCTCCATATCCTGACAATGGCCTTAAGTTTGTTTGCCGAAAGAGTATTTTTGCTTCTTCTGTATATTACAAGACTCTCATCCAGTCCGTATGCAACTCTTCCACTTCTTAGAATATTCCACCATGTTGCGGTATCCTCACTTGCAACATACGGCATTTTTATCTCTTCCTTTGATATTTTCGACATATCAAACATAACTGTAGATGTAAAAATCACAGTTCGTGAAAGGGCTTTCTCATAAGGCATTATCTCCGGGACATGGACTGTCTTTCCAAGGGAATTTGCATTTTTGTCGCCGTAATCGTAGGCGGTAAAAGCAAAAGCAGCACCTTTTTTCGTCATGAAATCCAGAGTTTTCTTAAGTTTTTCCGGTCTCCAGATATCATCTGCGTCAAGAAAAGCAATATATTCACCTTTTGCTATTGATACACCGTAATTCCTGGCTCCGGCTGCGCCTTTCTTTCCACTCTCGTTATTTACCATTCGAATTCTCTTATCTCCGAATGCTTCAACCACGTTTCTGCTTTCATCCGTCGAACCGTCATCCACACAAATAAGCTCCCAGTCTCTATAAGTCTGGGTTATTACACTTTTTATCGTTTTCGATATGAACTTTTCAGCATTATATACAGGTACAATAATACTGATCATCAGTTAATCTCCAATATAATTAATCAGTTACTTCAAATATTACAAATCCGCTTGTCTGAAATACAGGCTCATATACAGGGTCCGTTTCTTTGTAAAAAACCTCGTCGCTTCCGTAGATAAATCCTCTCGAGAAACGTCCGTATTTTCTTCTGGCAAGAAGCTCCGAAATAATCTGCTGTCTCTCAAATTCTTTTCTTTCAAGAGCTTTTGCGTATCTGTCTGTTGACAGTATGAAGAAATCACATCCCAGAATTTTTGCCTCGTCATAAAGCTGGGAAACAGAAGGTGCATCTTCATTTATCAAATAATACGCTGTATACTTTTCATCATCATATACATTTCCTGTCAAGGCAAAGCAGTCATCTATCCACATGTCCTTTCCGTATACGAGAAGAAACCGGCCGTCATACTCCCTGGCAGACTCCATTATCACATCTTCTCCCCATATTACACACGACTGCTTATTACTGCTGTCCATGTATTCTCCAAGATAATCAAATACTTCCTGTTTTTTATTATCAAGGGCCGATTCCTGCTTGATATTAAATGCACTCATCGAATAAGACGTTGCACCCGCAAGAACAAGCAGACCGATAAGACCAATGGCAAACATTGCCTTTTTTCTAATATTCTCAAGAAATCCTACCGCTCTGACGCCACAGCATACAACAACAGGTACTGTAGGCATTATCCACAGGAATATATTGTCAAACGCAAGGGACGGCGAAAACCGTCTTATAAACGAAAGATAAAAGGGATTAATCACTATGGCAAGCATTATTATAGCGTACCAGAACAGATATCCCGATTCTTCACGGTCATCATATTTACCGTACCAGAGCGACAGCAGTCCCGCAAGGAAAAGGGCCGTAAAACCAACACTTCCACCAGCCATCTCAAGAGCCGACTGCATTCCACTTAATGCTGCAGACATTTAACGTACCTCCTGAGTCTGTATCCCAATGCAACGACTGTTGCAGCTGTGATAATGATGGCACATGGCACAAGCCCCTTTGCCGGCGTAGTCACAAGCATTGCCGACAAAACCGCCACTACTATATAAACGACTGACTGCCACTTTTTATTTCGATATAATTCAAACAATTCATACAGACAAAACGGTACAATGATACCATCACATATCGGTTCTCCCCTGAATCCTTCAAATGTCTGATAGTAAAACAGACTTTTCGCAGAGAAAGCTCCACAGATACTGACTGCACATACTCCAGCTACAAATATGGCCCTCTTCAGTTCATCATTGTTGTCTCTTCCATAAAGAGCTCCTGCCCACAGACCATATACCATTAAGCAAAGCGTCATTGCCCATATGGGAGCACAATCATAAACAATGATAATTCCCTTTGCATGGAAAATCTTTGCCATGCCGGCATACAAAAATGGAAGTCCATCCAGCTGAAGTTTTACAGAAGGTTCTCCTGAAAGTGGATATCCCGTCAAATAATCATATCCAAATATCGTATCTGTTGTAAGTAAAGTATTTACCGCATCAGCCGTAAAATCTCCCGCCACATCAGGCATGAGAATTAGGAGTGCCAGAAATTCAATTGCACCCATCAGCACAATCACTACAACTGCGTTCCTGTTTACCTTTTTCCTGATCTTGATATGATATAAAACTTCTTTCTGGCATATAAAGAGCGAAAGAATCAGTACCAGCACCATTATCATGCACATAAGTCTGACATATGTGCTGAAAATAAAGCCTGAATAATAGCATATAAGTACAACTACCTGCGAAGTAATCATAAGAAAAAAAGTGCCGACAAGACATGTCTCGATAATCGATGTCTTATCGTCACAAAATAATTTCATAACCGTAAGTCCGGTAAAATATGCGATTGAAAGCATGAATATCGGAACTATAAATGCCATACAATTCTGAATCCTGTTTTAAATTATTCCACAGACAATGAATGCTATAACCATACCGAATATACATCCCGCAAGTACCTGCATGGGTGTATGGCCTACAAATATCTTGAGTTTCTCCTCAGCACTCATTGGTTTTCCCATATCGTTAAACATCTCTATCATCTCATTGATGACTACTGCCTGCTTGCCTGTCTCACGTCTGACTCCGAGGGCGTCATACATTACAACAATAGCAAGTATCAGGGCTATTGCAAAATAACCCGAATCACTACCATAATTAATAGCTATAGCCGCCGCAAGACTGCTGACAGTAGCTGAGTGGGAGCTAGGCATTCCGCCTGTTCCTATCAGTCTCTCTGCGTCAAATTTTCTTGTAACGATAAGGTGTAATACTGTCTTTATAATCTGTGCCAGAAGCCAGCTTATGGCCGCACAAATAAGAGGCACATTTGTTAATAATCCTTCTAAAAAACTCATTTCTCCGACTCCAAATATTCTTTGATTGCATCTTTCCAATCAGCAAACACAAAATCTGTAGTCTGTCTAAACATATAATTATCCAGAACAGAATATGCCGGTCTCTTTGTAGGAGAAGGATACTGATCTGATGTAATATGTGTTACTTTAGTCTTCACCCCGGCTAATCTGTAGATTTCCTCTGTAAAATCAGCCCAGCTGCACACGCCCTCACATGTACCATGGAATGTTCCATAGTTTTCAGTAGGTACAAGAACACCTATTGCCTTTGCAAGTTCTTTTGCAGAGGTCGGCGAACCTATCTGATCAGAGACAACAGTTACTTCATCTCTTGTCTTTGCAGCGTTAAGCATTGTTCTGACAAAATTCTTTCCATCACCGTAAAGCCATGCTGTTCTGATAATGAAATAATGTTTTGAAAAAGCTTTAACAAAATTTTCTCCGGCAAGCTTTGTCCTTCCGTATGCTCCGATGGGGCCTGTAGGATCTGTCTCTTTTCTTGGAGACGGCTCATTACCTTCAAACACATAATCCGTAGATATATGAACAAGCTTTGCGCTATACTTTTCCGATACAATCGCAAGATTTCTCGGTCCGATTGCATTAACTTTAAATGCAATGTCTTCCTTTGACTCACACGCATCCACGTTTGTAAATGCCGCACAGTTTATTACAGCATAAGGTTTTACTTTTTCAAAAAAAGCATCAAGTGCCTGAAGATCTGTGATATCAAGATTATCAAAACCTTCTGCTGTGTCTGTATTAACCAGCTCATATTCTGTGCTGTTTTTATAATAATCGTTTACCGCTCTTCCGAGCTGTCCGTTACATCCGGTAACTATTATTTTCTTCATGTATATCCTCTCACATAAAGGTGGGGAGACGCCGAAAAACATCTCCCCCGCAATTTAAATACTGATTATTTCTCTGCAAGTCCCAGTCTGTTAAGAGCAGAGAACATTGCTCTGACTGAAGCTCTGGTAATGTTTGAGCTAACGCCTACGCCATATGTGGTCTTTCCTGTCTGAACATCGAGCATATGAATATATGCAGCTGCCTGTGAATTAGATCCACTCTGAAGTGCATGCTCCTCGTAGTCAAGAATTTTAATCTTAATTCCAAGATTCTCGATAAGACCAAGCTTAACAGCATCGATAGGTCCGTTTCCGGCTGCTACAAATGTATTTTCCTTGTCATTGCATGAATACGTAAGTGTAACCTTTGTATCATACTCTGATTCAGTCTCTCCGGAAAGATCATCAACCTTAAGTTTCTTAAAGTGATACGGGGCTTTTCTCTGAAGATATTCTTTTCTGAACTCTTCCATAATTGTATCAGGCGATACTTCTCCCTGCTTCTCAGAAATTGCCTGTATGACATCGGCAAATTCTCTCTGCATTCCCTTAGGAAGCTTGAAGCCAAAGTATGTATCCATAACAAAGGCAACTCCGCCTTTTCCTGACTGGGAGTTAATACGAACGATAGGTTCGTACTCTCGGCCTATGTCTGCCGGGTCAATTGGAAGGTAAGGCACCTGCCATATCTCGCTGTTTCTCTCCTTCATTGCTTTCACGCCCTTGTTTATAGCGTCCTGATGAGATCCTGAGAATGCTGTAAACACAAGCTTTCCTGCATAAGGATGTCTTGGATGAATAGGCAGTTTGCAGAGTCTCTCATAAAGCTCAATTGCCTCATTAACATTTGATAAATCGAGACCGCAGTCTATTCCCTGAGAGAACATGTTGTAGCAAATATTGCATATATCAACGTTACCTGTACGCTCACCGTTTCCGAAAAGTGTACCCTCTATTCTGTCTGCACCGGCAAGAAGTGCAAGCTCTGCTGTTGCTACACCTGTACCTCTGTCATTGTGAGGATGAACACTCAGTATTACAGACTCTCTGTTTTTAAAATTCTTAAGTGTCCATTCTATACGGTCAGCAAATACATTGGGAGTTGTCATCTCAACTGTTGAAGGCAGGTTGATGATGACGGGATTATCTTTTGATGCTCCCCATGTTTCGAGTACCGCTTCACATACTTCAAGAGCATACTCAGGCTCTGTACCTGTATAACTCTCAGGTGAGTATTCAAGAATAATCTTTCCGGGGAAATTCTTTGCTCTCTCCTTAACCATCTTGGTTCCTTCGATTGCAATCTGCTTGATTTCTTCTTTATCTTTGCCAAATACCACATCTCTCTGAAGTGTAGATGTTGAATTATAAATATGAACTATTGCCTGTGAGCAGCCCTCAATGGCGTCAAATGTTCTGTCAATCAGCTCTTCCCTGCACTGTGTGAGGACCTGAACTACCACATCATCAGGGATTAGTTTTCTGTCAATCAGTTCTCTTAAAAAGTCATACTCTATCTGACTGGCAGCGGGGAAACCAATCTCTATCTCCTTAAAGCCTATCTTTATCAGGTACTCAAACATCTCGATTTTTTCAGAGACAACCATGGGATCGATAAGTGCCTGGTTACCGTCTCTCAAATCAACACTGCACCATACGGGAGCTTTCTCTATCTCCTTGTTCGGCCACGTTCTCTCCGGAAAATCCATTACGGGATTTCTCTGATAACGCTTGTAGTTCAACATGTCTTATAGCCTCCATATAAATATTAATAAAGCCCACTTTATTTTAAATAAAGCGGGCTCTCATCATTTACTCTCCAAGTCCGTCCTCAATCGCCTGGACCAGTCCTGCAAGTGCTTCTTCTTCGTCCTCGCCCTCGCAGACAAGTTCAATCTCGTCTCCGCATTTCACGCATGCACCAAGTACACTGAGTACACTCTTTGCATTCGCGATATTATCCTTGAATACAAATGTAACCAGCGATTTGAACTTCATAGCCTCTTTGCATAGATTCCCTGCAGGACGCAAATGCAGACCTGTGGGATTTTTTACTGTAACCCTTTGTTTAACCATACGCATAACCCCCTAAGCGTCATCGTTAATTATACCATACCCCTATTCCACAAGCAAACCTATTACAAAACGCTGTTTGTAATCAGATCTGCCAGCTTCTTGGCTTCTTCTTCTATCATTTTCTGGTTTTTACCCTCAATCATGACACGGACAAGAGGCTCTGTACCGGAAGGTCGTATAAGCACTCTGCCTTCACCGTCAAATTTCTTTGTCAGCGTGTCGATTGCCTCTGCAATCTCAGGGTAATCCATATAACTGTCTTTCTTATGATTGGGCACCTTTGCATTTACAAGGGCCTGAGGGAGAACTTCCATAATCTTTGCAAGTTCAGACAGTTTCTTTCCTGTCTTTACCACAACTTCAAGGAGGTGAAGCGCAGACAACAATCCGTCTCCTGTAGTATTCTCGTCAAGGAAAATAATATGACCTGACTGCTCACCGCCAAGATTTGCGTCTATCTCCTTCATTCGCTCAAGAACATATCTGTCGCCTACCTTGGTCTGTTCTATGTCTATACCTTTTTCTTTTGCCATCAGTGAGAAGCCCAGGTTACTCATAACAGTCACAACAATCTTGTTGTTCTTAAGTGTTCCCTGCTCCTTCATAAAGTTGCCGACAATGGCCATTATCTGGTCGCCGTCAACTTTCTTTCCATTTTCATCTACCGCCAAGAGTCTGTCTGCATCACCGTCAAATGCAAGTCCTAAATCGGCTTTTTCTGCCACTACCCTGGCCATTAACTCTTCCATGTGAGTAGATCCGCAGTTTGCATTTATATTAGTACCGTCAGGGTTGTTATGAATGGCTATTACATTTGCACCAAGCTCCTTAAGAGTCTCCACAGATGTGTAATATGATGCACCCTCTGCACAGTCAACCACAACCTTGAGTCCATCGAGTTCCACAGGAACTGCTTTTAAAGAATGGTTAATATACTCTTCTCTTGCATCACTGCGGTACTTGATCTTTCCTACACGGGAACCAGTCACAAACTTGATTCCCTTCATGTCGTTCTTAATATATGCCTCTATCTCATCTTCCATCTCGTCCGGAAGCTTGTATCCGTCACCGTCAAAGAATTTTATGCCGTTAAATTCCACGGGGTTATGGGATGCCGAAATTACTACTCCCGCATCTACTCTGTATCTCCTTGTAAGGTATGCAACTGCCGGTGTAGGTACCACTCCGACATATACTGCATTGGCTCCAACAGAACATACTCCCGCCATAAGAGCATTTGCAAGCATATCTCCTGAAATACGTGTATCACAGCCAACCATGATAGTAGGCTTGTGCGCTTTCTGTTTTGTTAATACTGTCGCTCCGGCCTGTCCGAGCTGCATGGCAAGCAATGGAGTCAGCTCCTCATTGGCAACTCCCCTCACTCCGTCTGTACCGAATAACCTGGCCATTTTAGTACCTCCAAATAATTAATCTTCTTCTTTGCTTATCTTTACATTCAGCTGAACATCACTTTCTAGTGTAAGCCCTGCAGGAAGAGAGAATGATACTTCCATGGGATATGTACCATCCTTGATATCATTAATATCAACACTGTCAATATAGTCATCGATATTAATATATCCCTTTATATCCGCTGCCGTAATTCCTGTAAACGAATCGCTGAGGCCAATTAACGCAAGTGTAAATGTCGACAATTCCTCGCCTCCGGCATCACAAAGCATTGCATCTTCATTTCTTGTTCCGTAGAAAGCAATGTTTTCAGCGGGGACATTAAACATCTTTTTAACAGTCTTCTCGATATCGACACTTACAACTACTTTTCCATCAAAGTTTTCATCTGCAAATATAACTCCTTCGGGCAAGCATTTTGTCAGGTCTACAACTGTAGTATATGATTCATCTTTGCCGTCAACATTAATTGCGGTCGCAGGTACCGTAAGGAATGATATTCCGTCAATAACCGTATTCTTTCCCGCAATGTAAACTGCATTTTTATCACCCGTAATATCTGCACTGACCACATATCCGTCAGCAGGTACTCCACTGTAGCTATATACAATATCAACTGCCTTTATTGCCAGAATATTAGCTGTCACATTAAGGCTTTTAATATTCGTTGTCAGGTTATTTCCCTCGACCCTGATTCCGTTCTCGTCAAGAAGTTCAATATCTGCTGTTGTAACTATATCTGTAAGTCTGCCCTCAACCGAAACAGTGCATACTGCCTGATTTATTTTTGACACAAGGGACTCAGGACCTGATACCCTGACTGTGTTCTGGTTTGTCGTAACATCACCGAGCATATATCCTTCTGCAGGTGTACCGTCAACCACAACTGTTGCCGGAAGGTTTATGGTGCTAAGGTTTTCTATGGACAGTTCCACAGAGTTACTGTCAGATTTAATGGAATCAAGCTGACTGAAATTCTTGTTTGTCGAAAGCTGTATCTCGACTGTGTCCATGATGGACATCTTTGTCAAATCAGCTGTTGCAACAATGTTCTCCTTGCTGATTGATTCGACAACAGATCTCTTACCCGTAACAGTTACCGATATGATATTGCTGCCATTTTTAACCTCATATACCTTGCCTATATCCGTCAGGCTCTCGACATTCTGAATATCCACCACAATACCACTGAATGTCGTGGACATAACAGGATCGTCATAGTTAACAACTACAAGCCACAATATGAAGGCGATTAAAAATGCCAATAATTTTAATCCAATGTTTTTTGTGAACAAATCCTTCATTGCTTATTCTTCTCTGTCTCCGATTTTCTCTTAATTATGGAACTGATACTTCTCTTTGATTCTTCAACAGGCTTATCCTGAATTAGTTCAAGTTTCTCCCTGAGACCTTCCTGAGTCAGGCCGTTAAACAACTCTCCGCCATATGCCACAGATACCTTTCCACTTTCCTCTGATACTATTACTGTCAGAGAATCCGTAACCTCAGATATACCGACACCGGCTCTGTGTCTCGTGCCGAGTGCCTTGCTTAAATCTCTGTTATCTGAAAGTGGCAAATAACATGTAGCCGATACTATCCTGTCTTTTCTGAACACGACAGCGCCGTCGTGAAGAGGGGTGTTATGTTCAAATATATTGATAAGGAGTTGGCTCGATATGGCCGCATCAATGGCTATACCAGTCTTCTCGTAATCTTCAAGAGAATCATTTCTCTCAAATACCATAAGGGCACCTGTTTTCTCTCTTCCCATTGAAAAAGATGCTTTTACAATCTCCTCTATCGTCTTGTCGGAATACCTTCCGGAAACACTGTTGTCAGCTATGAGAAATGAAGAAAAGATATTTTTCTTTCCAAGGGATTCAAGGGCGCGTCGCATCTCAGGCTGAAGTACTACAACTACCGCAACTGCCGCTATCGAGAGACATTCCTTCGCAATCCATAGGATTGTAGTCATGTTAAATATAGCTGCAATTAAAAGAAATCCGAGGACAACAATCACGCCCTTTAAAAGGGACCATGCTCTCGTCTTTCGGATCCAGACCATTAAATAATATAGTATAACAGATATAATTAGAATTTCTATTACATCGGTGATACGTATGCTCGGCATACGAATGGCTGTAAGATATTCATCTATAAATTCGCTTACACCTTCACCCATTTAACTAAACTCTTTCCCCCTGTTTTTTATAATAATGCAGATTATATATTAATTATTGCGCCCCTGTGTTCTTGAGCGTCTGGCTTTCTCAGCGGCAGCTCTCTCAAGGCTGTTCATATCATCATCGTCCTCTTCATATCTGCGATGATGGCCCGGCTCCTCCGGGGTCCTCGATCTTGATCGTTTTTTTTGAGGTCCATCAGGCTCTCCTGCCACTACGCGTCTGCCTGTCTTTAAATCAAACAGGTTCTTCGGAACAGCCTTTACGTAATAGTAATATTCGTCATCCTCAAACTGTACTTTCTCTGTCCTGCTGTAATCTAGATTAAAGAGAAACAGTTTTGTAATATAGGCAGCTATCACGCCTACAACACTCGACAGAAGCAGTGTTCCCACCGAAATATATGTTCCTAGCTTCAGGTCTCCCAAAAGTATTACCAGAATATCAACGAGAGTTCCCGAAATTATGGCAATCGTCCACGCGTGATCTACATCAAGTTTTCTCACAACACTCACCACAACTATGGTAATGGCAAAAGCCAGGGCTGCTACATACATCTCCTTATTAAATATTATTCCCGCAAGCACAAACTTGAAACGGTCAAGGATCTCACCGTCACCCATTGCCTGAATCGCCTCTTTGTTGTCCTTAAAGAATTTCAGTATGTAATACATTATCACACCACATCCTGTTGAAAACATTGCAGTGGGTGGTGCCACAAGTCCGGCCACAAGAGGCATTGCATAAGGAATCTTAAATACATACAGTACAGGCGTAAGGACTGTCAGAATGGCATCCTTTGGCGTAAATCTATAATAAATGAGAAACAATAAAAGCAGTATAACAGCAACCACTCCGGCACTCTCAAGAGAGAGCGCATAAAGATTAAGCAGTACGTATACTGCAGCTAAAACAGGTATAAAATTAATCGGTAAAAATGAGGCAAGAAGCGAAATAATAAGTATTATCGCAATATTGCCAAGACGAGAAGCATACCCAACGCTTCCACTTATAAGCTTAAATGTGATAAAAGCAAGAATGAATTTACCCGCAGGCTTAACATAGCTTTCGTATTTTCCGATGAATATCTTTATGTATTCTCTGATTTCCAGAAGTTTGTCTCTGTACTGTTCCATTTAGGTATCAACCTTAAACCTTAATTTTTATTCTTAAGTCTCTTTGACTTTTCGGGCTCAGCCGGAGTCTCATTTCGATACATAACCGAGAGACGGCGGAGATTGTTGTAATATATCCTGAGTCCTCTTCTCGCATGCTTGTATCTGATGTGATATACAAGATACGTTGCAAGCATATATGCCACAATCAGCTTTGCGTACAATATTCCGACGTTCTTGCCAAACTCGATCAGGTCCATCTTGTATATATCCTGCATAAAAATATCGAAATCATATGCGACATATACAGCAAACATAATACAGTATGCGATTGTTCCGTATATAAAAGACTTAATGACCTCTTTGCCAATATAATCGCCTCTGAAATAACTGCCGACTGCCATATTTTTACGGCCCTCGCCGGCCTCATATGACGACAACTTGGTCATAAGCTTTATTCTCTGTTCGCTTAACATTTATTATTTTCCCAAAAATTAAACATCATCTCTTGTGTGCATTCTTATGCCACTTTTGAGATCCGGCTGAGTCTGAGCAGGCTTTGGTCTGCTTGCGTTAATCACACTCTCAAATCTTCCGGCTGCTTCCTTCTTGCACTTATCGCAGAATCTTCCGGAAGAAATCTGGCATCCGCATCTCTCACAGCTTATTTTCACAGGCGAATCGTCCGCAAAGAAAAGTCTTTCTTCACGAATCCATTGTTTTACAAGCTTGGCTTCTACTTCACACTCGGCGCAAATCACATCCATGCTTGCACCTTTATTTTCCTGAACGAATTTCTTTACTCTCTGGAATACGGCTTCCTGAGCATCTTTACACACGGGGCAAATCTTATCGCCCGTGATGTAATTGAACATCTTTCCACATTTTTTGCAATTAATAATAGCCATAACAGTAACTCCCTTTTACTTTTCCGGTCTAAACACCGGTTCCCGATGATAAACAAACAAAATAAACATCCTTTGCCCCTGCATCCTTAAGTGCACCGGCAACGGCGTCTATTGTACTGCCTGTAGTATAAATATCATCTACTACCACTATTGTATCTAATTTTACATCATTAGATGGCACAATAAAAGCATTTTTGAGATTTATTTGCCTCTGATGAGCATCGAGTTCCTTCATTGGAATAGTGTTTTTGGTACGTTTTACCAGATTATTCGTAAATGGTATGCCAAGCTCACGGGCAAGTCCCTCTGCCAGCAGGGCGCTTTGATTATACCCCCTTTTTGCCAGCCTCTTTTTGTGAAGGGGAATGGGGACTATCACATCAGGATTCCATTCCCTGATTGTATTCCCAAGATAATGAGCCATGGCTTTTCCGAAATAATCGGCGTACTCACTCCTGCCACTGTACTTAAATCTGTACACTGACTTCCTGACACTTTTATATTCATAAACAGATCTGCCCTGGGTGAAAATATGCTTTGTGGTTTTGCAGTCTTTACACAGTTCATCGCTTTCGTCCTTAAGCGGCTTACCACATTTACAGCAGACTGCTCCCCTGACTACTCTAAGCTTTCCAATACAGCCGGGGCAAATCATCTTTCCAAATCCGGGCGGCCTGTCACATACAACGCACCTTCTCGGATACAATAATTCCTTTATATTTTCAAATATTCCCCCGAATATCACTTTACTGCTGTCCCATCCTTTCAGCTATACACATATCAAGAGATGTGTATCTGTACTGTATCATATCGTTTTTAATCATGTTTTCCACAGCCTTGCTGCTACCTATCAGTATGACGCATTCCTTTGCTCTTGTAATACCTGTGTAAAGTAAATTTCTCGTCATAAGCACTTCCGGTCCAGATAGAATTGGAATCACGATTACAGGATATTCACTTCCCTGGGATTTATGGATTGTGATGGCATATGCAAGCTCCAGCTCTTCCAGATTTTCGTATGAATATATAACCCTCCTGCCATCATCAAATTCCACTGTCAGCTCTTTGGTGAAATTATTAATCTCTTTAACAATTCCTACATCACCGTTAA
>JAEEGH010011916.1_pt1 | contig 19635 bp, 18 predicted proteins | sample 9134181 | NCBI WGS metagenome assembly JAEEGH01 (sample SAMN16246544, study PRJNA631951) | gut metagenome | biome: gut microbiome; feature: rumen; material: DP-attached | host: Bos | place: Iran: Karaj | collected 2018-10 | reverse complement strand
CACGGGAATCGGCAGCGGAAACAGTTCGTACAAGGATGATGATTCCGAAAACAAGGGTAAGGCATACCGCAACGACGGCGTAGATATTGAAGCGATTGCGGATGGCTTTGCCGTAGGTTATACAAATGAAGGCGAATGGCTAGAATATTCCGTGAACGTCAAAGCATCGGGAGATTACGCTGTCAAGGCACGGCTTGCTTCGGGTTCCGAAACATCGGGATTCCAGCTTTTGCTTGACGATAAGGAACTTGCTTCGGCATTTACGGCGCCCAAGACAGGAGAAGATTGGAAAACTTATGAAGAAGTCGATGTTGGCGAAGTAAAATTGACCGAAGGAAAACATGTTTTCAAAATTTTGATTACCGGAAATTATGTAAATATTGACTGGCTGGAATTTGTAGATAAAGCTTCGTCTCGTATCGTCGGTGGAAAACTGCAAGCAAGGAACGAACCCCGTAATTACAAGGTCTTTGACCCGATGGGCGTTTGCGTAGGCTCTGTTCGTGCGATGGATGCAAACGAAGCGGTACAACAGGCCAAAATGAAAAATAAGGGAATGAAAAATTTGTACGTGAAGGCGGTCGCGAAATAATTATGTTTTGAATAGTCTTGCTGATGCCGAGGTATTCGATTGCTTTGTCATGGCGAATCTGTGATGATATCATTGCTTCGTCATGGCGGACTTGATTTGCCATCTGTCTTTGACTTGACTACCGAATCTATAAGGAGTGTGAGATGACTAAGAGTTTTAATAAAGTATTGGTAGCGTTATGCACCATTGCCGTATGTGCGTCTGCGGCGGTAGATCAGTGCAAGCCGATTGGCTGGGCGACGCGTTCGGGCCGTACTTCTACAGCGTTTGAAGTTACCGGTGGCGGAAACGTTGCACCCGTTACGGTGAAGACTTTTGACGACCTGCAAAAATATGCAAAGGATTCGTCTCCGCGTGTGATTTACATTGACGGAACGCTAGGCGATGGATGGAGCGGAACGTCGGGCAGCCGCTTGAACATTACCGCATCGAACAAGACGATTATCGGCCTCAAGCCGGGGACGCTCTTGAAAGCACCCATTCACATCACGAGCAAGGCATCGAACATCATCGTCCGCAACATCGTGATTCAAGGTCCGGGCAGCAATGCCGACCAGGCATGGGACAATCTTACGATTGAAGGGGAGTCGAAGAACATCTGGATAGACCATTGCGAATTCTGGGACGGTCAAGACGGAAATGCCGATGTGGTGAAAGGTTCTGATAACGTAACATTTACGTGGTGCATTTTCGGTTACAAGAAAAAGAGTACGCACAACTTATCAAACCTCATTGGAAGTTCCGATAACGAACCCGTGAGCGAAGGCAAGCTGAACGTGACTTACATGTTCAACTGGTGGAAGGCTGCGAACCAGCGCAAGCCCCGCTGCCGCTACGGCAATGTGCATGTGGTGAACAACCTTTTGACAGGTGACGCTAGCATCACGAACGGCACTGACGTGCTCGGTATTTCGGCGGGGCATATGTGCAAGGTGCGCACGGAAAGGAACGTGTTCATCAATGAAGCTAATCCGATTTATATGGGTAATGCGAACGGCACAGGCGTGAACGAGACTATAGACAACATTTTTACGAATTGTTCGGGCAATACGAGGGGAACGGGAACGTCTTTTACGCCGCCGTATGAATACCAGAGCTTTATGCTCAAAACGAGCGAAGTCGAGGCTGCTGTAAAGGCGAATGCGGGGGCTACGCTCAAGAGTCCGACGGAATGCGACGCTAATTATGTGGAACCGCCTCCTCCGGCACCGGATAAGCAATACCAGGCCGAAAAGGGGACGATTACGGGTGGCGTTTCCGAAAGCAGCAATGCAGGCTACCATGGCGAGGGCTACGTGAATTTTGACAAGGGCGGCGATGTTGTCGTGAATGTCAAAGTTGACACGGCGGGTCAATACAAGTTAAGCGTCGATTTTGCGAATGGTTCGAGCGAAAATCGTTCGTTGACAGTAAGTGCAGGCCTGGATACGGCTCTGTCACAATTCAAAGCGACGGGCGGCTGGACCGTTTGGGATTCTGTTGAAGTTTTGCTTAATCTTGCAGCTGGCGAAAATGCGGTGAAATTTGCGACCGTCGGCGGTAACGATGGCCCGAACATCGACCAGTTCGATGTGACGCTCGTGAAAGCAGCCGCCAAGCCGGATACGACAGCTAAGGATACGACTGTTCGCGACACGACTGTGAAGGATACGTCCAAGACTGGCATCGCAAAACCGTTTTTTGCTTTTGCTCCGAAAACCTATCGCGTTAGCATTTTTGATACGAAGGGAGCGTTGGTGCGTCGCTTGGTTGTGGAATCTACGAAAGTCGAGGATGTTGCGTGGAAGACTCGCGGCCTCCCAGCCGGCCTTTACGTGATGCGAATAAGTGATTCCGGTATGGATCGTCGTGAGTTTATTGTTGTGAAGTGACGTAGGCCGTTCTTATTTTGCAACGTGATTTTGAAAATTATGTTGGTTGAAAAAAACGCCCGCATTTCTGCGAGCGTCTTTAAAAGCTTGAACCTTATCGGCTCTAAACGGCTTACCTGGAGTAGTATTCCACGACGAGCTGTTCTTCGAGCTTGACCGGGATCTGGTCGCGGAGCGGGAGCTTCACGAGAGTACCCTGCATCTTGCCGAGATCGACAGACAAGTATTCCGGAGCGGCAGCTGCAGAAGCGATTGCTTCCTTGATCTGCACGTGTTCCTTGGACTGTTCACGAACAGCGATCACGTCGCCAGCCTTGATGAGGCGGCTCGGAGAGAAGCTACGAACACCGTTCACAGTGAAGTGACCGTGTGCAACGTACTGACGAGCAGCGAATATCGTACGGGCAAAACCCATGCGGTAGACGACTGCGTCAAGACGAGTTTCGAGCAAGATCATCAGGTTGTCACCTGCAGAACCTTCACGACGGTTAGCTTCCTTGTATGCCTTGGCAAGCTGAGCTTCGGAAATGTTGTAGGTGAAACGAAGACGCTGCTTTTCGACCAACTGCTGCTTGTAAACGGAAGCAGACTTCTTGCGGGTCTGACCATGCTGGCCAGGTGCGAAGTTGCGGCGGTCGAGAGCCTTTTGAGTCTTCTGAGAAACGGCAACGCCGAGAGAGCGTGCTACTTTACCTTTAGGTCCGCGGAAGGAGGACATATTTACCTCTTTGAGGAAGCTCTTTGGTTACGCTCGCATGTTGGCAGAGCTTGGCACGACATGCGAGATTTGGAGTCCCAAATTTAGTTATTTGCTTTTAGGCTGTCAACAGGAGCGGCTGGTTCAGCTGGTGCTGCAGGATCGGCCGGCGTGACAGGTTCCTGGCATTTTTCGAAGACGAACGGGTTGTGGTCGCCCTGGACCTTGAAAATGCGGCGGTCGCGCTCGCATTCGCGTTCCGTGACGGGGTATGCCCTGTCCCAGGCTTCGAAAAGTCTGCGGTCTTGCTTGGAGAGGTTGATGCCGTAAGTCTTTTCCATGTAGAAGTGCACGCGTGCGATGAGGCCGCGGACTTCTTTGCGGGGTTGAACCTTCTTTTCTTCGAAATCGATGATGGTTTCGCATTCCCCGTACATCGGGGTCGGGCTGTTCGTCCATTGGTTGAACATGAAGTTGCTGCGGTCTCCGTTCACTTCGCCAATGGCAGGGTACAGGTTGTGGAGGTCGCCTTCCATGATTTTGAACGTGGAGTCGTTCGCGCTGCAGTTCTTGCGACCGCCGTCGCGCCAGCAGGGAAGGTGCTGGCCCATGTTGTGGGCGGTGACGATGTGTTCCCATTCGATGCGTTGGGCTCGCTTGAAGCTTTTGCGCTTTTCATTTTCGCGCGGCTTGTAGTTGCAGGAACTGAAATCGACGGTCTTTTTGTCGATGTACCGGCAATCGCAGTAGAGCGTTCGCTGGAGGTCCCCGTAATAGATGCGTTTCATCTGCTTGCCCGCATCGCGGTAGTTGTAGTGCTTGGGAGCTGCTTCTGGATTCACCTTCGCGAACGAGAATGCAGCGAAAATGCAAAGAATCAAAGCGACAGCGCTTGCTGATACTTTCATATAAATAACCCTTGATTTAAATTGTGAACATGTAAAATGTAATATAATCGGAAGAAATCTGCTAGCGTTTGAAATTTGGAGCTTGCTAAGTTCTACCAACTAAGCTCTGTCGATTGCTCTGTGGGCACCTTAACTTTGTATATTTTAGGCATGATTCAGGACGGATTGGAATATTTGAATTCTCGGCTCATATTCGGGATGATGCCGGGGCTTGCTTCGACGCGTAAACTTTGCGAAGTTCTTGAAAACCCTCAAAAAAAATTTAAGACGATTCATGTTGTCGGGACGAACGGCAAAGGTTCTACGAGTTATTATCTGTCCGGGATTTTGCAGGCGCATGGACTTAAGACTGGGCTTTACACGAGCCCGCATCTGGTGAACTTGCGGGAACGCATTCGTATCAACGATACGCCGATAGATGATGAGTCGCTCAACCGTCTGATTATGAAGGTCAAGGCCGCTGCCGAGGAGACCGGTGTCGAACCGACATTCTTCGAAGTCTTGACGATTGTCTCTTTTCTCTATTACGCTGAACAGGGCATCGATGTCGCCGTTCTTGAAGCTGGACTGGGCGGTCGCTTGGACAGTACTGCGGTCGCAGATGGCGATTTGATTGTGTTGACGAGTATCGGGCTAGAGCATACTGAAGTGCTTGGTCAAACCGAGAGCGCCATCCTCAAGGAGAAGATGGGCGTGGCTGGGTCCGCTCAAAGCATTCTTTCGAATGGTCGCGGCAAGGTATTTGTGCTTGGCGGGCTGAATGAAAAACTGATTGAAGAAGCCCGCATGTTCGCCTCGACTCGTGGTTGTACGTGTGTCGTTCCTGAAATTCGTAGCAATATCGAATTGCCGAATTTAGGACAACATTACGTCGAAAACGCAAGCCTTTCGCTCAATGCTGCGGAACTCTTTTTGCAGAAATTGGATGGTGAAGAAACTGGACATGAATTTGTTCGTTATGATGATGCGCTTGCGCTCAAAACGCTCACGACACGTTCCTGGACGGGACGTATGCAGAAGTTGGTGGACTCGAACGGCAACACGCAGTTTATTCTGGACGGTGCGCACAATTCCCATGCAGTGCGCCGTCTCGTTGAAACTCTTGATGAATACTATCCGGATCAAAAATTCCATTGCGTGTTCGGCGCTCTTCGCGATAAGGATGTCGGCGAAATGCTCAAGCTCATGGCTCCGCATGTGAGTCAATGGCATATTACGCGGACTTCGTACCCGCGTTTCCGCGAACTTTCTGACTTGCAGGATGAACTTAAAAAGCTTGGGTTGACTGTAGCGAGTGCGGGAGAATTTTCGAAGGAGTATTTGGACGAGGTGCGTGCTAGCGCTACGGATTCTTCTCCGATTCTCATTACGGGGAGCCTTTACATGATCGGTGCGACGGTGCAAGAACTCAAGAACGATTTCGAATGCCTGAGTTTCTTCCGCGGAATGGAGCCGACTACGAACGAACATCGCTAAGGATGACGTCGCTTTAAAAATCTTGAGTATACAAAAAAGGCCTTGGCGAATGCCAAGGTCTTTTAGTTGCGGAAAACTTTAGACTGGAAAATTATTCCATTTCGTCGAGTTCGGCGTAAGCCTTTTCAGCAGCGGCGCGAACCTTTTCGGCTTCTTCCTTCTTTTCCTGCTGTTCGAGCATCTTGATGTATTCGGAGACGAGGTCAGAGTCGAGCGTCATGATGCCATAGACCTTGAACTTGCCTTCGGGGGTCGTTTCGACCTTGACGTCGTTGAGGGTGGCGCCGTTGAGACGCTGGTTCACGTATGTCGTGGAGGTGCTCTGGAAGTGTTCGGAGATTTCTTCGCTCACGTCTTCCTTGAAGTTCTTGACAAGAGCCTTCGTCTGTGCATCGATGGACTTGGCGAGATCGACACGGGCGTTCTGGTCAGCTTTTTCAAGAGCGATCTGTTCATCAGCGGATTCGCCGATACCGATGCCGGCCGGGATGTGCTGCTTGATGTAGTTCTTCTTCTGCATCTGCATTTCGATGAGAAGGCTGGCTTGCTTTTCTTGCGGGGTCTGCGGAGGATTGCTAGAGCAACCGACGAACAATGCTGCAAGGGCGAAACATGCGATGAGTTTTTTCATTTTTTTCTCCTTGGAAGTTAATCCCAATTTTATTGTTTTGTGTTTTTAATATACAAAAATATTTTAGCAAAGATGTGGATTCCTTACATTTGCCTAAAAAAGTGTTGAATTTTGCATTTCTACAATTTGAAAAATTGTTTTTTGTATTTTATAATTGTTCTCTGTAAAAAAAATTAAAATTTTGGAGGTTCCTTTGAACAATACAGTTCCTGTCTTACAGATGATAGCCCAATCTGATATTGTTACCATGATAATTCTCGGGATTTTGGCCTTTATGTCCTTGGGCTCCTGGGGTATCATTATTGTGAAATTCCTTAAGAATAAGTCGAATTTGCGCGCAAATTCCGCTTTTTTTAGGGATTTTTTGAAAATCAAACGCTTTGTGGACCTCCAAAAACTTTGCGATGTTTCGAAAGATAGCGCTCTGCGCACCTTGAGTGTGGAACTGCTGAAAGAAGCCGGCAAGTTCAAGGGCAAGGTGAGTTTTGAATCCATTCAGCATAGATCATCCTTGCTCGAAGACGCCATCCAGCGTTCCATCGAAGGGATTCGCATGGGCGAAGACCGCTTCCTCACGTTCCTCGCGACGAGTTCCAACTTGGCTCCGTTTTTTGGCTTGCTTGGAACCGTTTGGGGAATCATGATTGCGTTCTTCCAGATTGGTCACCATGGTTCTGCGGACTTGACTGTTGTCGCTCCGGGTATTGCCATGGCTCTTATCACGACGGTTGCTGGCCTTGTGGTGGCTATTCCAGCCTCTGCCGGGTACAACTATTTTACATCGTGCAATGGACGTAACGAAATATCGTATTACAACTTTGGCTCGCAGGTGTTGAGCCTGTTTAAAAGAGGGGACTTGCTGACTGTTGAAGGCGTTTCCGAGGAGGATGCGTGAAGCGCAGCCGTCGGCATGAATTGAAGCAGGAGCTGAACCTCACGAACATGATTGACATCGTGTTCGCCATCTTGATTGTGTTCATTTTGTGTGCGCCGTTGATGAGCCAAGGTGTAAAGGTCGATCTCCCGAAAGTCGAAGCTCCGACGATGGAACAACAAAAGTTGTTGAAAGTTTCCATCACCAAGAACCTCGAAATATTCATAGCCGACATGCAGGTCGATATGGAAAGCTTTGAGAGCATTTTCAAATCGTTGTGGAATGGCGAAATGGCCGTAGTTATCAATTCTGATGAAAACGTAAGCTATGGCTTTGTGATGAAAGTTGTGACGCAGGTACAAAAACTTGGCGTGAAAAAGCTCGGTTTTTTGACGATGTCACCCAAAGACGAATTGGTTAAATGAATAGGAATAAGGAAAAAATCCAGTATTTCTCGACAGAAGACGACGGAACGTTGATTAAGATCATCGTGTCTGCCGTTGTATTTCATTTGGTCGTCGTCTTGGTCTTGTACGGTCTGCACTGCATTGATTTGAGCAAGCCCGCCAAGGAAATTCCTGTTTTTGAATTGGTTCAGATGGATGAACCTGTAGAACAGTCCGTGGTTGAAACGCCAAAGGAAGCCGAAGCGCAACAGAAGGATGAAACTTCGCCTGAGGAACCGAAACAGGACCCTCCGCCCGAAGAAACGAAAGAAGAAGTTTTAGAGCCTGTTGTGGAAAATCCGCCACCCGAAATTACTCCTGAAACGCCACCGGAACCAGTGCCGGAACAAGTAACCGAGCCTGTGCAGGAGCCGGAGCCAACGAAGGAACCAGTGGTGGAGCCGACTCCCGAAAAGGCTGTTGCCCCCGATGCTCCGCAAGTTCCTGAAGAGGCGAAAAAGCCCGAAGAGGTAAAACCGGAAAAGGTTGAACCCGAGGAACCGCCGAAACCGGTGGAAAAGCCGAAGCCGGTTGAAAAAAAGAAACCGGAGAAAAAGCCTGTCGAGAAGAAGAAAAAGGAAACGGAAAAGCCGGTTGAAAAGCCGAAGGTCAAGGACGATTTCGATATCGACGATTTGGATTTGCAAAAGTCGTTTGAATTGCCCAGCTTGAGGACTGTGAACCCGATAGACATGGACCCGCTGATGCAGGTGTTCCTGGAACGTGCGAAGCAGAAAATCATGAGCAATTTCAATCCGCCGAACGGTCTTTCGATTCCGCGTGATGCAAAGACGACTGTGCAGTTCTCCGTGGAACGCTCGGGACAGATTACTAGCGTATTGCTGAAGCGGTCGTCTTCGAATACGACTTGGGACCATTTGTCGGTGCGTGCCGTGAAAATTTCCAAGTTGCCGGAATTGCCGCCGACGTACAAGGGCTCAAGTCTTGTGTTGCAGTTTAACTTTACGCCGAACTAGAAAAGGAGATGCCCGCGCAGGGCGGGCATGACAACGTTACTATGAATAAAATAAAGTTGCTTTTTGTGATGCTTGCGTGGGCGGTTGCGATGCCTGCGATGGCGGCGATTGATACGATTGCCGTGGATGTCGGGATATCCGTGTTCAAGCTGATGCCGATTGGTATTGTGCCTTTTGAAGAAGAGGGTAAAATCAAGTGGGCTAACGAAGCTCCGCACTTGATTTTGAAACGTGACGCGAATCTCTCTGGGCGCTTCGAAGCTGTTCCTTCGGATAAATTCGACTTGGTGTTGTTCAGTAAGAAACGTGCTCGCCAATATGTGAGCGGCACTGCAACGAAGCTCAGCAACGGGAAAATCAAGCTGGATTGTTATCTGTATGCTGCCGAAACGAAAGACGTGCTGCTTGGCGAAAGCTATACTGTCAAGCCGCATGAAGTGCGTCAGGCTGTTCACGCGTTCTTTGACAAAGTCGTTTATCGTTTGTTTGGAGAACGCGGTGTTGCTTCGACGAAACTCGCTTACGTTTCGAAGATTGACGGTGTAAAGCAAGTTGTGATTTCTGATTACGATGGATTTTCGCGTAGGCAGATTACGCGTGATTCGTCCATCAACATGATGCCTGTCTGGCAGAAAGATAATAAAGGATTAGTTTATGTGAACTTTAGGCATAATCGTCCGAATCTTTATGCTATTTCTTTTGGCGGCAAGGAAACGCCTCTCTTCACGCAGTTCTCGCAGACGTTTAGTCCGGCGGTAAATCCGAAGACGGGCGAACTCCTGTTCTCTGTGACGGATAACGGAAAGACTGAAATTTATCGCGGTGACATGAAGAAGGGTTCTGCCCAGAAATTCCTGCATCTGAAATCGAATCAGGTGAGCCCCTCGTGGAGCCCGTTCGCGAGCGAAGTGCTGTTTACGAGCGATCGTGGCGGTTCTCCGCAGGTTTACGCCGTTGGCAATGATGGTACGGATGTGAGACGCATTACGTACATGGGACATTACAACGAACGTGCAAGTTGGTCCCCGGAAGGCGACCGCATTGTCTATACTTCGATGGACGATGGCAAGATGAATATTTATACTTGCGCCCTCGACGGGACTGATATTACCCAGTTGACATCGAATGCGGGGAACAATGAACACCCGACTTGGTCGCCCGATGGCAAGCTGATTGCGTTTGCTAGCGACCGCGGTGGCAATTATCAAATCTATATTATGCGTAAGGACGGAAGCGGCGTGACTCGAATTACGAATGGTGCCGAGAATACGTCGCCGACGTGGTCCTGGTTCTTTGGCGAAAAAAAGTTTAAATAAGAGGTGAGGTGGACTGTGAAAAAAATGCTTAGATGGTCTTTGATGTTTGTTGCTGTGGGCCTTTTGGCATGGGGCTGCAGCAAGGATAAACCGGAAACGGACCCGAATCCGAAAACTTCACCGGAACAGCCGGCGGATTCGACGCTGAATCTCGATGCTCTTGTCGCGGATACGCTGAGTGCGGATTCGCTTGCTCGCTTGGAAGCGGAGCGCCTTGAGGCGGAACGAGCCCGTCTTGAAGAAATGATAAATCGCATCATGTTGGATGACGTGTATTTCGATTACGACCGCTCGGAACTGACCGAAAAAGCCAAGGTGTTGCTTGCGCAAGTGGCTGAAATCTTGATAAACGAAAACCGTTTTGTCGTAATCATTGAAGGGCATACGGATGCACGTGGTACGGAAGATTACAATATTTCCTTGGGTGCACGTCGCTCGATGGCGGTCAGGGAATTCTTGATTGCCTATGGTGTTGATGGTCGCAGACTTGTCCCGGTGAGCTATGGCAAGGAACGCCCGAAGGTTCAGGGAACGGACGAATCTGCTTATTCCATGAACCGCAGAGCGCATTTCCGTGTAACTATTGAGTAGGAGTTGAATCGTGAATTTGAAGTCTTTATCTCTTGGTGTTGTTCTTGCATCGTTTGTGCTTTCGGGTTGCAGCAGTATTACTGTATTGCGTACAAAAGAAATGAAAGCCGTTGGCGATGAAATTATGGTGAAGAACGATTCTGCCTACACGGCTCTTTCGGCAGAAAACGCAGCGCTACGTGCAGAACTCGATAGCGTCAAGGCTCAGTTGGATGCGGCTGCTGTGGCGCAGAAGCGCTTGCAGGCGGAAGTGACTGTTCTTTCGAATCGCATGAGCGAAGAAACTGTTCGCCGTGATACCCGCCAAGAAGAAATTATCTATCGCTTGGATTTGCTTTTGGGCAAGTCCGACAAGATTTTGGCGAAGAAAGTCGTAGTCAGCGGCAATGCTGCAACGACAGTGATGGAACCGGATGCCAATGCCGAAAAGATGGTCGAGGCGGAAACGATGTTCAATACGGCGCATTCCGATTACCACCGCGGCGAATACAAACTGGCATACAACGGCTTCAAGCAGGTTTATGAAATGATGAAGAGCGGCGAAATGGCTGAAAGTTCGCTATACTGGATGTCGCTTTGCTTGATTGAAGCGAATCAGGCGGCTAAGGCGAAAACGCTTCTGACGAATCTCGTGGAGTCGAACCCGCAAGGGATGAAAGCGTGCCCCTCGATGTACAAGCTTGCGACACTTTACGGCAAGGAATGTAATCTTGACCGCAAAAAGCAGTATTTGCAGATGATTATTTCGAGCAATACGTGTGCATCAACTCCGGAACTGGAACAGGCGGCGCTCGCCTTGCAGGAAATGCTGGATTTCAAATCGACGGATGGCCGCACTGCCGAAGACATTTGCCGCGCACAGATGCAGTGATTGTTTAGAGGCTCGAAACGATTAGGGCGATGAGTCCTGCGAACATAGCCACCTTCGTGAGTGATTGTGCTCGGCGGTAATTTTTACTGTGGGCGCTGAAAAGGATAATTGCGAAAATCGGGGTGAGTGTTACGCCTGTGATAATCAGGAACAGCAGCGGGTAGTTTTGCCCGAACACCTTGTCCATGTAGAACACCGGGAGCGGGAGAGAAATCCAAGTGAAGAGGATGATAGCGCCTGCTAATCTGCGGGCGGTCGCCGCGCCTGCAATAAGCGGGAATGTCATGATGCCCGCTTTCAGGTCTCCTGTTTCGTCTTCCAAATCCTTGTAGATTTCACGTGCGGTCGTGAGCAGGAATGCGAACGGGATTGCGGGGATAATCGCCCAGATGTGTTCTTGTGCGTAGTCGTTTCCTGGTAGGATGAGATTAGATAGTATGAGATAATCCATCAGGGCGTAGAGCAGGGGTGTCGTGCACAGGAACGCGACTGTCATGTTTTTCAAAAGCGGGATATGTTTGAGCCACTTGTTGTAGGCTATCAGGAGCACCCCGAGTAAAAAGAAGAAGCCGAGCGGAAGGTATTCAAACGGAGAGGAAGAGTTTGAATCGCCAAGTCCGCAGAGGAGCATCAGCACGAATAGGGCAATCCAGGTTATGCGTGCGGCCTTTACCGAAACTTTCCCGGTTACGAGCGGCCTTTCGGGGCGGTTCAACTTGTCGCTTTCCAGGTCCAGGATGTCGTTCTGGATGTTCGCAAACCCGATGGCGAATGCGAACCCGAACGCTTCCACTATAACGGTAGACCAGCCAATCCAATCAAAGTCAGAATGGCAGTCGTCGGGCAAGAAAAGCGAATTGGGAAACCCGAGCAGCATATACCCGACCACGAGCGTGATTATGGCAATCACGATGTTTTTGGGGCGGGTCATCTTGAGGAGTTCGACAAACATCGGCTACAAATATAAAAAAGAAAAAATCCGGCTTTGAACCGGATTTTTTAGTAGCGGGGGCAGGACTTGAACGCTGCGACCTTCGGGTTATGAGCCCGACGAGCTACCAACTGCTCCACCCCGCGTCGAGGTTGTTGCCATATATAGAAAATTTTTATGGTTATGTCAAGGGTAGAACCGCTTTTTCTGCGAAAATAAGCGAAATAACGCAATTTCCCAAAAGATGCTCGCCTACGCGAGCATGACGAAGTGTGCGCTACACGAACTTCTTGAGGATGTGCTTGCTCGAGACGAAGTAGTCGATACCGCTGATGATGGTAATGGCGGTAATGATGCCCATGACGATTGTCGGGAATATGTGCCAGATGTCACCCAGGCCGGGGACGAGCGCACGCACCGGTTCAATCGCCCCGAGGAGGATTGCCACGATGCCGATTCCCTGGAGGGCCGTCTTCCACTTGCCGCTCTTGCGTGCAGGCATGATGAGCCCCTCGCTGGCGGCGAGCGTGCGGAGAGTCTCCACGCTGGATTCACGGAAGTAGATGAGCGCCACCATCCATACGGGCGCATAGTCCGTGGCGATGAAGCACATGAAAATCGTCATGTTCGAAATCTTGTCGCTGAACGGGTCGAGGTACTTGCCGAGCGTGCTCACTTCGCCCATGGCGCGGGCGAGTTTCCCGTCCAAAAAGTCGGTAAGCATGAACCCTAGAACCATCGCGAGCGCAAGCACCTTGAATACGATGCTGTTGTTGCTGTAGTTCAGGTCGTTGTCGTAGAAGAATACCCAGAGGAAGAACGGCGTGAGCACGATACGGCTCATCGTAAGCTGGCTTGCGATGGAGAGCGGCTTGCGGTGTGCCGGGTCGCGATAGTACCAATAGGCGTAGGCGACTGTGGAGGCTACAATCAGCAGGATGGTCGCCACCATGCAAATTTGCTGATAGTCCTCGAGGTTCAACAGGTAGACGCCCATCGTGACCGTGGTCGCAAGGTTTGCAAGCTTGGACCAACGGCGTTTTTGCGGCAGTTTCTTGCCTTCGCGCAGCACACCGAGAGAAAACAGGGAATGCGCGATGAGTCGCCCGAGAATAAAGGCGCAACCGATGCCGAGGAGTTTTTCTGCGCTTTCGGAATAGTAGAGGTCGCGCACGAAAATGCTTGTCATGACGCTGAACTGCAACAGACCGTCGACAACGTTCAGCCAGAGTCTGTAGTAGGGCTTCTCGATTTCCTGGCTACGCAACTGGTAGAGGTTCACCCATCCCATGATGAGGGCTATAAGCACGAAGGCGCAGGCGGTCTTCGCCATGCCGAGCCAGATGAAAATGATGACGCAGACAAAAACGAGCGCCCGTAGTAGGCTCCAGATGCGGCTGCGTAACCGCACGTCTGTTGTGTTTTCGCTCATTCGCAATTCTCCAAAAGTTGTTTCGCGTGCTCGCGCACCGTGGCAGATTCACCGCCCAGCATCCGCACGAGTTCGTCGACACGTCCGTCCGCATCGAGGTTCGTTACGGAGGTGTACGTGCGCCCGTCGACTTCCTGCTTGCTTACGGCTAATTGGTTGTCGGCACGGCTTGCGACCTGGTGCAGGTGGGTGATGGTGAGTACCTGATGGTGCTTGCCCAGGTTCCTGAGCGCAACCCCGATGTTGTTACCCACTTCACCGCTGATACCGGAATCTACTTCATCAAAAATTAGCAAAGGAACGGCGTCGAGTTCTGCCATCACGGTCTTGATGGCCAGCAATACGCGGCTCAGTTCACCACCCGAGACGGCCTTCTGGAGCGATTTTGCCCCTTCGCCCGGGTTTGGTGCTAACATAAATTCAATCTTGTCGGCCCCGTTTGCCGCATAGTCCTGCTTCTCGATGCTAGTTTTGAAGATTGCCTTGGGCATGCCGAGCGTCTGGAGCATGGCTTCTACGGCGGCGTCAAATTTTTCTGCGGCGGCCTTCCTGCTTTCGGTGAGGCGGATCGATGCTGCCTGCATCGATTTCATGAACTTTTCTGCCTGCCTGCCCAGTTCCTCGAGGTCTGCATCCAGGTTCTCGAGGCTCTCGAGTTCTTCTTTACGCTGTGCGGTAAGCGCGATGAGGCCCGCGACATCGGTGCGGTACTTGCGCTTGAGTTTCTGGATGGCGGCGATGCGCGAGTTCGCGCGGTCAATTTCGGCGGGGGAGAGCGACTTTGCGGGCGATAGGCGGAGCAAATCCTTGCAGACACTCTCGAACGGGTCCGCGACGTCGGCGAGCGCGTTCAGGTTCTCCTCGTAGTGCGGAATCTTGGATGCGAGCGTGCGCATCTTGGACTGCAGTATCTGTACCTGGTCCAACAGGCCGTTGTCGCCCCCGAGAAGCGTCTGGATATCGTTAATGCAGTTGCGTTCGGTCTCGCCCTTGCTCGCAATGTTCACCTTGTCCTCGAGTTCTTCCTCTTCGCCTTCGCGAAGGGCGGCCTTCGAAAGTTCATCGTACTGGAACTTGAGGAAATCCTTCTGTGCGGCGAGATCCTTCGCGCGGGTCTGCGTTTCCTCGATTTTCGCGAGGGTGTCGTTCCATGCGTTCCAGGATTCCGTATAGTCTGCAAGGAGTTTCGCGTTGCCTGCATAGGCGTCGAGCATCTGGGCATGCGTGCGCGTGTCGCGGAGCAGCAACTGTTCGCTCTGGCCATGCATCTGGATAAGGTGCTCGCCGATTTCCTGCAGGTCGGCCTGGTTCACCATGTTCCCGTTCACGCGGGTGCGGCCCTTGCCGTTCTCGAGAATCTCGCGACGGATAACGAGTTCGTCGTCGCTGTCAATCCCGAGGTCTTCTACAATCTTCTTGACCTTCGGCTCGTTGCTGATATCGAAGATGCCTTCGATTACGGCCTTACTCTCGCCGGTACGCACCATCGATGCCTGAGCCTTGTCGCCACAGACCATGCGGAGTGCCTTGAGGAGTACGGACTTGCCCGCACCCGTTTCGCCGGTGATGGCGGTGAACCCTTTCTGGAAGGGAATTTCCGCCTGTGCAATCAGAGTAAAGTTGTTTATCGAAAGCGTCTTCAGCATAGCGACAATAAAATAACAAATTCGACTGTCAAAAATAGACAGTTACTTTTCGAACTCGATTACGCTCCGGTAGATGGGTCTGCCTTCTTTCTTGTACTTGCGTTCGAAACCGGTGGTAATGCCTTCGGTCGGTTCGGCGGTATTGCGCACGATAACCTTGCATCCAGGGAAGTTGTCGAAGGTCTCGAGTGCAATCTCGTTGTATTCCTTGTGGTCGGTACCCCAGTAGAATATGCGCTTGCCGGGCTTGAGCACGCGCGCAACTTCGGTCAAAAAGTCCGGGCGCAGCAGCCTGTTCTTGTGGTGGCGTTCCTTGGGCCACGGGTCCGGGAAGTACATGTGGAATGCGTCGACGGTGTTGCTCTTTACGCAGTCGCGCAAGAAGTAGAATACGTCGCCGCGCAGCATGCTGGCGTTGTCGAGCACGCCGCGCTTTTCCATGCGCCCGTGGGCGAATACGGCCCAGGTGTAGTCCCATTCGCTACCCATGATGTAGTAGTCGGGGTGCTTTTGGGCGTAGTCCGCGATAAAGTTCCCCTTGCCGCTCCCGATTTCGACCTCAATGTGGCCGTTCTCGTTCGGGAACATGTCCTTCCAGTTGAAGTCAAGCTTGTGGGGGAGCCCGTCGGTTGTCTTGATGGGCTTGCGGTCGCCGTTCGTGCGGAACACGTAGTGCCAGAGGCTCCTGTGTTCGGAGTCCTGGTTCAGGTCGCGGTAGAACTCCGGAATCACGACTTCCTTCGGAGCCTTTTCTTCGGCGCTATTCTCTTCTTTTTCGATAGATTCTTCGTTGCTCATAACTATTAACTGCGGCAAGGCCGCCTCTACACAAACGCGATGACTTTCTCTTTAAACCTTTCTGGAATTTCCTTCGCGATAGTCTCGCGGATATACTTTTCCGAATACTTCATCGAGAAGTGCGTGAGGATAATCTGTTCGCACTTGACTTCGTCCCCAAGTTCGTTCAGCGCATGTACGATGTGGTCGAGATGCGTGTGTCCCTTCTTGCGGCTCATGGGCTCGTCTTCGGGGGCGATGAACGTGCATTCGGTAACGAGGACCTTTGAGTCGAAAACACTGCGGTTCTCGAGCAGGCTTTCGCCGAGGCAGTCGCCCATGAAGCTCACCTGCGGTTCGAATACTTCGCGCGTAATCTCTACGCCCGCCTGCCGGAGCGCGATGATTTCACCTGCGTTCTTGCCGAGGTACTCGTCCTTGAGCTTTCTCTTGTGCAGGTAGAGCGTTGCGCCCATCGCGGGTACGGAATGCTTCACGTTGAAGGGCTCAAGCACCATGTCCTTGCGGTAGCGTAGAGGAATCCTTTCGCCTGCCTTTACGGCGACGAGTTCGGGGTAGCGGAACTTGGCTTCGCTTACGCCCTCGAACATGGCTTCGGCGCGGATCCAGTCCTTCGCCCCTTCGTAGATGCTCTCGGGAATGTAGTACACGCTGTCGCGCTCTACGCCCATCATCTTGCGGAGGCTATGGTGACGCATGAGGCAGCGGGCATGGTCGCCGTGTGCGTGCGTGAGGAACACGTGGTCGATGGGGGTCGCCGTAAGCGGGCATTCTCCCATGTCGATGCAGAAGTTCATTTCGGGGAACTGCATATACGTCGCGAGGCCCGAGATGGAAAAACCGCAAACGCTCGAGCACGAGGCCTTGTGGTGGACCTGCTTGAGTGCGTTGTGGATGTACTTGCTTTCTGTTGTCACGTCTGTACCGTGGCCTAATTTAGAAAAAAAAGGAGCCGCAGGTCATGCGGCTCCGTTTAAAAGGTGTAGCGGGTTCTAGAGTTCCTTTGCCGCCTTGTCAGCCTTCACGATGGTCTCGAAGTCTTCGCATTCCATGCGTTCGATGTTGTTACCCATGGCCTTGCTACGGGTTCTTGCGTTACCCTTGGCCTCCGGGATACGGAAGCAGAATTCGCGCGTACTGCCGAAGTCGGTCGGGATGCCCATCTTGAAAATACGGGTACGTTCCTTGGAAATCTTGTTGTAGCTTTCGTGGTAGTCGTAAGTGTTCTTGATCTTCTCGAGGCGCTTTTCCTGGTTGAAGAGGAGTTCGTTCACGATGGGGCCGTCCAGGTAGAGCGGAAGGGAATTCTGGAAACGCAGTTCAAGCTTGTTGCCGGTCTTCACGATGGAAGTCTCGCTCGGCTTAATGAGGTAGCGCTGCTGCGGAATGTTCTTGTAAGCCTTGTTGTGTGCCTTGCGGACGCCACACATCTCGCGCATGTCGGGGTTCGCGACGAAGTCGATATCGCGGCAGATCGGGGGGAGGTTCGTGGGGACTTCGAGGTCATCTCCGTTGGACGAACCGGCACAGCCGGAAAAGAATGTCAGGGATGCGAGAAACGCAGTAAGCTTGATGGCGAGGATTTTAGAATTCATGCTTCAAATATAAATTTTCTAAAGAAAAAAACATTTCTTTTCTGAAATCTAGTGAAAAAAAAATAGCAACTTTACTCAAAATGGAGTTTTTGCTCTAAAATAAGTGTAAAAATATCGTTACAAAGAAGAACGGGTGCAGGGAAATTCGTTTTTTCTTGTCCGGGTATACGCTTTTGGATTTAAAAACCTATCTTTTACCCAGAGAGATTGGGTAACGGTATAAAATGAATATCTACAGTTGGAACGTGAACGGTATACGTTCGGCGCTCAAGAAGGGATTCGAGGAATGGTTCGCCAATACGGCGCCCGATATCCTCTGCCTTCAGGAGGTCCGTGCCGAAGAAGACCAGGTACCCGACACGCTTCGGAGTCCGGAAGGCTACTTTACTTACTGGAATGCATGCCAGCGCAAGAAGGGCTACAGCGGTGTAGCCGTCTATTCGCGTATCGAGCCCGACATGGTGAACTACGGGTTCGATATCGAGGAATTTGACGAGGAAGGCCGCGTGCTCCAGCTCGTGTTCCCGGACTGGGTACTCAACTCCATCTATTTCCCGAACGGTGGCTCGGGTGACGACCGCCTGGACTACAAGCTGCGCTTCTACGATGCGTTCCTCGAGAATTCACTACGCTGGCTTGCGAACGGCAAGCACGTGCTTACGGTGGGCGACTACAATACCTGCCACAAGGAAATCGACATCGCGCGCCCCAAGGAAAACGAGAATATCAGCGGCTTTTTGCCGATTGAACGTGCCTGGATGGACAAGTACGTGGAGAACGGCTTCGTGGATACGTTCCGCAACCTGCACCCCGACACGAGGGATGCCTATACCTGGTGGTCAAACCGCTTTGGTGCGCGTGCCCGCAACGTGGGGTGGCGCCTGGATTACGCGTTTGTCGACGAGGGGCTCGTGCCGAACGTGCTGAATTCCGAGATACACGCCTCCGTGCAGGGCTCGGACCATTGCCCCATCAGCATCGAACTGGAGCCGCCTTTCGCGCCGCTCCCGATCAAGCCCGCTTCTCCTGAAGGCGAAGTCTAATAGAAAAAGTCGCCCTTTCGAGCGACTTTTCTTTTTAACTTGTCTGTACCGACTACGAATGCAGGTATTCCACGATGGCGTCGTGGATCGTAGTGAATACCTCGCGCAGTTCTTCTTCATCCTCTTCGAGGAGTGTCACGCGGAAGCCCTTGAGGTCGGTGCAGAAGCTGGTACTCGGCACAACGCAGATGCCCTTCGCGCCCAGCAGGTAGTACACGAAGCGGTAGTCGAGGTTATTGGTCTTGCTGCACCATTCCTCCACCTTCTTCTTGATGATCGGATTGTCAATCTTCAAGGTCTGGTGGCTGTTGAGTGTGCCTTCGCGGAAGATGATGGTGTTGTAGAATGCACCGTAGGTCGGGTTGAAGTACAGTTCCGGGATGTCGGAAAGGATTTCGTTGATGATGGCGCTACGGCGGCCAATCTTCTCGTTCAGCGCGGTACGGTGTTCAATGAAACGCTTGTCGCCCAGTACGCGCGGGATAGTCATCTGCGGGAGCGTTGTCGAGCAGACTTCCACCATCTTCGCATTGTCGATGGCGCGGCAGAAGGCGTCGAACTGTTCGTCCTTGTCGCGGTTGTAGTATTCGGCCCAGCCGCAACGAGCGCCCGGCCACGGGTATTCCTTGGAAATGCCCTTGAGTGCGATACCCGGAACGTCACCGATGTATTCGGCAAGCGCGTAGGCGTGGGCGCCATTGTACGTAATCTTGTTGTAGATTTCGTCGCAGATGATGAACAGGTTGTAGCGCTTGGCAATATCCACAATCTTCTTGAGAATGTCGAGCGGGTAGACCATGCCGGTCGGGTTGTCCGGGTTCAGCACCAGGATGCCCGCGATGCTCGGGTTGTACTTCACCTTGTTCTCGAGTTCTTCGAGGTCCGGGTACCAGTGGTTTTCCGGCTGGAGCCTGTAGGTGATCGGGGCCGTGTGGGCGTG
>JAEEGH010011912.1_pt1 | contig 19638 bp, 17 predicted proteins | sample 9134181 | NCBI WGS metagenome assembly JAEEGH01 (sample SAMN16246544, study PRJNA631951) | gut metagenome | biome: gut microbiome; feature: rumen; material: DP-attached | host: Bos | place: Iran: Karaj | collected 2018-10 | reverse complement strand
GTCTGAGTACGCTCTTCAGCTTCAGGAGAAGCAGAAGGCTAAGTTCATTTATGGCGTACTTGAGAAGCCTTTCCGTAATTATTATGAGAAGGCTGACCGTCAGAAGGGTATGACAGGTGAGAACCTTATGACAATGCTTGAGAGCCGTCTTGATAACGTAGTATTCCGTATGGGATTTGCTCGTACAAGAAAAGAAGCTCGTCAGGTTGTTGATCACAAGATGTTCCTTGTAAACGGTAAGTCAGTTAACATTCCTTCATACCTTGTTAAGGCTGGAGATGTTATCGAAGTTCGCGAGAAGTCAAAGAGCATTCAGAGATTCAAGGATATCGTTGAGGTAACAGCTGGTAGAACAACACCAGAGTGGGTTGATGTAGATTCTGAGAATCTTAAGGGTACAGTTAAAGAGCTTCCTAATAGAGAGCAGATTGATGTTCCTGTAGACGAGATGCTTATCGTCGAGTTATATTCAAAATAATAAATTTTAGTAAATTCTTACAAAAAGCACTTATACAAGCTTGCTTGTATAAGTGCGATTTGTTAAAATTTTACTATGCGACAATGAGCAATTAAGCAGGATATTTTAAATATTCTGTTTTTTCAGTCTAATACATTATATTAAGGAGGCAATGTAGTGTTAAATTTTGAAAACCCAAACATTGAAATCGCTGAGATTTCTGAGGACAAAAAATACGGCAGATTCGTTGTAGAACCTCTTGAGAGAGGTTATGGTATAACACTTGGCAATTCTCTTCGTAGAATTATGCTTTCTTCTCTGCCAGGAGCTGCAGTTAGCCAGATTAAGATCGAAGGCGTTCTTCATGAATTTAGTGCTATTCCAGGCGTTAAAGAAGACGTTACAGAAATCGTTATGAATATCAAAGAGCTTGCTATTAGAAATAACAGTAGCTCTGATGAACCAAAGACAGCATATATTGAGTTCGAGGGTGAAGGAGTTGTAACAGCTGCTGATATCCAGGTAGATTCAGATATCGAGATCATTAATCCTGATCTTGTTATTGCACATCTTAATGGTGGCAATGATTGCAAGCTTTATATGGAGCTTACAATTACAAAGAATCGTGGATATATTTCAGCTGACAAGAACAAGACTCCAGATACACCAATCGGTAAGATTGCGGTAGATTCAATTTACACACCAGTAGAGCGTGTAAACATGACAGTTGAGGACACTCGTGTAGGTCAGGTTACTGATTATGACAAGCTTACACTTGATGTATATACAAATGGTACAATGGGTCCTGATGAGGCAGTTTCTATGGCTGCTAAGGTACTCAGCGAGCATTTAAATTTATTTGTTAATCTTTCAGAGGCTGCTCAGGATCTTAGCGTTATCGCTGACAAGCCAGATGATACAACAGGCAAGACTCTTGAAATGAGCATTGATGAACTTGAGCTTTCAGTTCGTTCATACAACTGCTTAAAGAGAGCTGGTATCAATACAGTAGCAGAACTTTGCGACAAGTCACCTGATGACATGATGAAGGTTCGTAACCTTGGTCGCAAGTCTATGGAAGAAGTAGAACAGAAGCTTAGCGAGCTTGGTCTTTCACTCAGAATGATTGAGGACTAAATCGTTTTTATAAGTAACAGGAAATAATACGTGAAAAGTAAGACCGATGAGCATTTTCGCGGATGCCTTTCCATCACAAAGTTACGGGGTAAGACCGATGAGCACCTGTGACGCCAGTTATTAAGGAGAAAAGAAATGGCAAAGTACAGAAAATTAAGCAGAACATCTTCACAGAGAAAAGCACTTTTAAGAAATCAGGTAACTGAGCTTCTTTATCACGGAAAGATCGTTACAACTGAAGCTAAGGCTAAGGAAGTAAAGAAGATTGCTGAGCACATCATTACACTTGGTGTAAAGGAAAAGGATAACTTTGAAGAAGTTACAGTTCAGGCAAAGGTTGCTCGTAAAGATAAAGATGGTAAGAGAGTAAAGGAAGTTGTTGACGGTAAGAAGGTTACTGTATACGATACAGTTGACAAGAAGATCAAGAAGGATTCAGCTTCAAGACTTCACGCTCGTCGTCAGATGATGCAGGTTCTTTACACTCCAACAGCTAAGGGTGCAAAGAAGTCAGAGACTCACAAGGTTGACATGGCTAACTTTGTATTCGATGAGATCGCTCCAAAGTACGTTGATCGCAAGGGTGGTTACACACGTATCGTAAAGATCGGACCACGTAAGGGCGATGCAGCTATGGAAGTTGTTCTTGAGTTAGTATAATTATATTGACTTTTAACCAGGACGTTTAGTCCTGGTTTTTTTATACACAAAAATTTTTATTTAAAAAAATATTTATTATTTAAGTATTTTCTAAAATGATGTAGTATGACAATATAAATAATATTTATATTGTGAGGTTGATATGGGGAAGACAAAGATTACAAAAATGACTGAGGGACGACCTCTTACATTAATCCTTAATTTTTCAATTCCGATGTTGTTTGGATTGCTGTTTCAGCAATTATATAATCTTGTTGATACTATTATAGTTGGTCAAACACTGGGAGATAATGCTCTTGCTGCTGTTGGATCTACTGGTTCAATTAATTTTTTGATCAATGGATTTTGTATAGGTATTTGCTCGGGCTTTGCTATACCTGTTGCCCAGCGTTTTGGGGCAGAGTCCTATAGTTCAATGAGAAAATTTGTAGGTAATTCTATTGTATTATCAGCTATATTATCAGTTACAATTACTACTGTAGTTTGTATTTTTTGCTATCAGATTCTTTCGTTGATGAGAACACCAGAAGAGATTATAGATTTAGCATATATATACATTGAGATAATCTTTCTAGGTATTCCTGTTACATTTCTCTATAATCTTACGGCAGGCATTATTCGTTCATTGGGAGATAGTACAACACCTACCTATTTTTTGATTTTGGCGGCAGGAATAAATGTTGTACTAGATATCGTTTTTATATTGGTATTCAAAATGAATGTTGAAGGCCCAGCATTAGCTACAGTTATTTCGCAGTTTATTGCAGGAGCTAGCTGTGTCATTTACATGATTAAAAAGTTTCCTATACTAAAACTTAGTAAAGGCGATTTGGCTTTAGGCAAGCATCATACCCAAGTCCTTATGTTTATGGGTATTCCATTTGGATTACAGTATTCAATTACGGCCATTGGGTCTGTTGTTCTTCAGACTGCGGTAAATGGCCTTGGAACAGTTGCAGTAGCTTCAATGACAGCCGGTGGCAAGCTCTCACAATTTGTTGTGTGCCCATTTGATGCCTTAGGCGGAACCATGGCTACATATGCTGGTCAGAATGTAGGAGCAAAGGATATACCTAGAGTAAAAAAGGGCATATGGACAGCACAGCTATTAGGAACAATTTATGCGGTTATTAGTTTAATAGTTTTATTCTTTGTTGGAAGAATTCTTCTTAGAATGTTCACTGATACGGCAGTTGTAATTGAACAGGCAATGCTATTTTTGATTGTTAATGCTTTGACCTATACATTATTAGCAGCAGTTAACATTTTTAGATTTGCTATCCAAGGAATGGGATTTTCGGGATTTGCGATTTATTCAGGAGTAATGGAAATGATAGCCAGAATCTTGGTTGCCTTTGTATTGGTTCCAATAATTGGTTATGATGGTGCAGTATGGGCTAGCCCAGTTGCTTGGCTATTTGCTGTAATATTCTTAGTCCCAGGTTTTTATTCATGTTGTCATAAATTAGAAAAAAGATTTTGCAGCGAGAACTGTCATTATATATAAATCATCGAACCACTTTATTAGAATTTAAAAGTCTTAATAAAGTGGTTTGTTAATTAATAAACAATATTCAGAAAAGTATTAAATAAATATTAAATCTATAGAAAAAAACGCTTACACAAATATCAAATATGCTATACAATACCTCTTAAGTTTTAAAAATTTAAAGAAAGAAATTTTTAGGAGGAAGAAAAATGTTAAAAAAGTATTTTGATTTATCAAACCATGTAGCGTTGGTTACTGGATGTTCATCTGGACTTGGAGTTCAAATGGCAAAGGCATTGGCTTCACAGGGCTGCAATATTGTGGCAGTTGCAAGAAGACAGAATTTGATTGATGAGGTAGCAAAGGAAATAGCAGAAACATATGGCGTGAAAGCTATTGGCATTCCTTGCGATATTACTGATACTTCAAAGGTAAATGAAACTGTTGATAAGATATTAGAAGAGTTTGGCAGAATAGATATTTTGATTAATAACGCAGGAACAGGTTCAGGCGCAACATCTGCTGAAAATATGGAAGATTCTCAATTTGAAGGAGAAATAGCTATAGATTTAACAGGTAGTTTTAAAATGGCTCGAGCAGTAGCGAAAAAGGCAATGATTCCTGCTGGATATGGAAGAATAATTAATATTGCATCAATGTATGGCCTTGTAGGAAACAATATTGCTCCAGCAGCCGCATACCATGCAGCAAAGGGTGGCGTGGTTAATCTTACACGTGCATTAGCATCTGAATGGGGAAATAAGGGAATTACGGTAAATGCTATTTGTCCGGGATATTTTGAAACTCCTTTGACAAAGGAAACCCTTGATACTGAATTCTTCCAGCAATATGCTAAAACAATGATTCCATTAAATAGATATGGAAAAGAGGGAGAGCTTGATACAGCAGCAATTTTCTTGGCGTCTCCATGCAGTACATATGTAAATGGAGTAATATTGCCAGTAGATGGCGGATATACTGCAATGTAATTAATTGGCCTGTAGCGATTATGCTACAGGCTTTTTTAAATTGAAAGAAAATAAACAAAAATTCAATTTAAAATTTACAAATTGACTTTAGTCATTAAAAGTGCTAAAGTATCCAACATAAGTAAATATAGGAGGAGAAGACATATGAAGAAATTTCTTGGACTTGTTACTGCATCTGTTTTGGCTTTTAGTATGGTAGCATGTGGAACAAATGCTGCAAAAGAAAAAGCTGAACAGTCAGAGACTGAGCAAACGACTGACACACAACAGACATCAGATTCTGGTGATCAGACATATAATGTGGGAGTTTTACAGTTGGTACAGCATCCAGCATTAGACGCGGCTACAGAAGGATTTCAGGATGCATTAACTGAAAAGCTTGGGGATAAAGTAAACATTGAGGTACAGAATGCTTCTGGCGAGATTTCTAACTGCTCAATTATTGCAAATGCATTTGTAACAGACAATGTTGATTTAATTATGGCAAATGCTACACCAGCTTTGCAGGCTAGCCAGACAGCTACTAATAGCATTCCTATTGTTGCAACATCTATTACTGACTATGCTACAGCATTGGATATTGATGATTGGTCTGGTTCAACAGGTATTAATGTAACTGGAACTTCAGATTTGGCTCCATTAGATGGCCAGGCAGAAATGTTAAATGAGCTTTTCCCAGATGCTAAGGAAGTAGGTATCATCTACTGCTCTGGAGAAGATAACTCGATTTATCAGGCAAACCAAATCACAGAATACTTACAGGAGTATGGCTACAACGTAACACCTTATACATTTGCAGATTCAGCAGATGTATCCACAGTAGTACAGACAGCATGTAGCTCTAGTGATGTTTTATATGTTCCAACAGATAACGTAGCAGCAGATTGTGCTGAGACAATAAATAATATTGCTTTAACAGCAGGTGTTCCAATTGTGGCTGGTGAAGAAGGAATCTGCAAGGGCTGTGGAATCGCTACACTTTCAATTTCATACTATGACATCGGTTATGAAGCAGGTCTTATGGCTTACGATATTCTTGTAAATGGTGCAGATCCTGCAACTACAGAGATTAATTATGCAACAGAATTTACAAAGGAATATAATCCAGTAATCGCTGAGCAGCTTGGAATTACACTTCCAGATGACTATACAGCAATTGAGATGGAAGAATAAAAGATATTCAAAATATTTAGTAAGGATGTGGGCAAGGTCTTTTAGACCTTGCTCTTTGGAGTTTTAGATTATGATAGAAACAATAATAGCAGGATTACCTGGTACTCTAGCACAGGGAATTATATACGGTATAATGGCCCTAGGAGTATATATAACATTTAAATTATTAAATTTCGCTGACTTGTCTGTTGACGGTTCATTCTCCACAGGAGGAATTGTTGCGGCAATGGTAATATTATCAGGAAAATCTTGGGTTTTAGCCCTTGTATTAGCTTTTATAGCAGGTGCTGCAGCGGGACTAATCACTGGAGTACTTCATACTACCTTTGGTATTCCTGATATTTTGGCCGGAATTTTAACGCAGTTAGCTTTATATTCAATAAATCTTCGAATTTCAAATGCTCAATCTAGTGTTCCAATTTCAGTTGATAAATATGATTTGGCAGTTTCCCTGAGATATCAGAATGATGCGCTAATTACTGTAGCTATTATTGCTGTTGCTATTATAGCTGTTATGTATGCATTTTTTGGAACAGAAATGGGTTCTGCTCTTAGAGCAACAGGAACAAATCCAGCTATGGCAAAGGCACAGGGAATTAATATAAATATTATGAAGACTATAGGTCTTGTGATATCAAATGCATTAGTTGCCTTTGCAGGTGCTTTATATGCGCAGTTTAATGGCCAAGCAAATGTTAATAATGGACGTGGTGCTATTGTTATCGGCTTGGCAGCCATTATCATAGGTGAAGTTATCTGCAATGTTATTTTTAGAAAAAAGATAAATTTTGCCATATTATTAGTATTTGTTGTACTTGGCGGAGTGCTATATTACATCTTCATGGATTTGGTTTTGAAGCTGAAGCTAAATACTAACGATTTGAAATTGTTTACAGCATTGATAGTTGCTATATTCCTTGCGGTACCATACTTAAAAGGAAAGGCAAATAGCTCATTTAGAAAAGCTGCTAGAGAAGGAGGTAGAAGACATGCTTAGTGCTAACAACTTGAAAAAGACCTTCAACCCTGGCACAATTAATGAAAAGGTTGCTTTAGCAGGCGCTTCTCTTTACCTAGAGGAAGGAGAATTCTGCACAGTTATCGGAGGAAATGGAGCAGGTAAGTCCACATTTCTTAACGCTGTAGCTGGTGTATGGCCAGTGGATCGAGGAACAATTACAATTGACGGTGTTGATGTTACTGGATTACCAGAACATAAAAGAGCTAAATACTTAGGCCGGGTATTTCAGGATCCAATGACAGGTACCGCTGCAAATATGCAGATTGATGAGAACATGGCATTGGCAGCGCGTCGTGGCAAAATTAGAGGATTAAAGTGGGGTGTTACCTCATCAGAACGTGAAAGATATCATGAAATGCTCAAACAGCTAGATTTAGGTCTAGAAGATAGACTAACAGCAAAGGTTGGCTTGCTTTCAGGTGGACAGCGTCAAGCGTTAACACTTTTGATGGCAACAATCCAAAAGCCAAAGGTATTACTTTTAGACGAGCATACAGCGGCTTTGGATCCTAAAACTGCTTCGAAGGTTTTGGAAATAACAGATATGCTAATTAAAGAGAATAATCTAACTGCAATGATGGTAACTCACAATATGCGTGATGCTATCAAGTACGGCAATAGACTTATTATGATGAATGAAGGTAGAGTTATTCTTAATATTAGTGGAGAAGAAAAGAAGCAACTTTCTATCGAGGATCTGTTGCATAAATTTGAAGAAGTATCTGGTACAGAGTTTACTAATGATACTGAAATCCTTTCTAAATAATTAATAAAAATAAAGCAGCTTGCGTAGCGAAATGTAAAATATTGTATTGAAACAATTTTTGCAAATCGATGTCGCAAGCTGTTTTTTCGTTACAGAGAATTAACAAGAAATAATTGTGAATAAAGACGTTAATATGTATTAAAAATTTATTAAAAACGATACTTTTACCCCTATTTATGATAAATTAAAGTAGATGAATTTATAAATGCGGAGGCAGATGTGAACGAGAATAACAATAACAACCAAAATGGAAATAACAAAAAGAATCATCAGCCGTTTTATACATTAGGAATTTTAGTGCTTATTGCGCTTTTCTTTACAAGCATGATGTACAAGGGTGTTGCTTCTGGAACAAGTCAGGAGATAACATATTCAGAATTCCTTGAATTAGTAGAGGCTGATCAGGTAAAAGAAGTAACCTTTAAGGATGACGTTATCAACATCACTTTAGTAGATGATGCGGATTATAGTGATGTGAGTGATGAGACAAGTATATCACCTCAGATTTATGATACATCCATTAAATTATACACTGCTAGGATTTTTGAAGATGAAGAATTAGTACAGCTTCTAAAAGATCATAATGTTAATTTTGAAGGTACAATAGCTGATTCAACAGCGGCTATTATTTATAACATTCTTTCATTTGTTTTACCATTAGTACTTTTATGGGTAGTGTTAGGCTTCCTTATGAAGAAAATGGGTGGCGGCCCTATGGGCGTTGGTAAATCTAATGCAAAGCTTTACAACATGGAAAAGGCTACAGGCATTACCTTTAAGGATGTTGCAGGACAGGATGAAGCAAAAGAATCTGTTCAGGAAATGGTAGATTTCCTACATAACCCTAAGAAATATACAGAAATTGGTGCGAAGCTACCAAAGGGTGCGTTGTTAGTAGGCCCTCCTGGAACTGGTAAGACACTTCTTGCAAAGGCTGTAGCTGGTGAGGCAGGCGTTCCATTCTTCTCATTGGCTGGATCGGACTTTGTTGAAATGTTCGTTGGTGTTGGTGCTTCACGTGTTCGTGACTTGTTTAAAGAGGCACAAAAGGTAGCACCGTGTATTGTTTTCATTGATGAAATCGACGCAATCGGAAAGAGCCGTGATGCTCATTACGGCGGCGGAAATGATGAACGGGAGCAGACATTAAACCAGTTATTGGCAGAAATGGATGGTTTCGATTCTAATAAGGGACTTCTTATTTTAGCTGCTACAAATAGACCAGAAGTACTTGATAAGGCTCTTTTACGTCCAGGACGTTTTGATAGACGAATTATTGTTGATAGACCAGATCAAAAGGGACGTCTTGAGATTCTCAAGGTTCATGCTAAGGATGTCAAAATGGACGAATCTGTAGATTTGGATGCTATGGCGCTTGCTTCAGTTGGTTTGGTTGGTTCTGACCTTGCGAATATCATAAATGAGGCAGCTATTCTTGCAGTTAAGGACAAAAGAAAATTCGTTAACCAAAAAGACTTGTTCGAGGCATTCGAGCTTGTTGCAGTTGGTGGTAAAGAAAAGAAAGATAGGGCAATGAGTGAGAAGGAACGCAGAATTGTTTCTTATCACGAAGTAGGACACGCTCTTGTTTCTGCTTTACAGAAAGATTCAGAGCCAGTTCAAAAGATTACAATTGTGCCTCGTACTATGGGCGCTCTTGGATATACATTACAGACTCCAGAAGAAGAAAAGTTCCTTGAAACAAAGGACGAGCTGTTAGCAAAAATTGTTACATTCATGGGTGGACGTGCAGCTGAGGATATTAAATTTGGAAGCTATACTTCCGGCGCTGCCAATGATATTGAGCAGGCTACCAAAATTGCTAGAGCCATGGTTACTCGCTTTGGTATGTCGGAAAAATTCGGTATGATGGGACTTGCAACAGTAGAAAGCCAGTATCTTGACGGTCGAGCTTCTCTTATCTGTGGTGATAACACTGCAGGACAAATCGATGAAGAAGTACTTAAAATGATTACTGATGCTTATACAAAGGCAAAAGAGCTTCTTACTGAAAATATGGAAAGCCTTGATAAAATTTCAGAGTATCTATTTGAGCATGAAACTATTACAGGCAAAGAATTCATGAAGATATTCAGAGAAATAAAAGGACTCCCTGACCCAGAAGAGGAAAAAGCAAAAGAAAAGGCAGATGCTGAAGAGTCACAGGATGATTCAGATAACAACTCTAGTCTTTTTGAAGATAATAAGAAATCTAGTATCTTTGATGACAATGATCCTAACAATGTAGTTACGGATAGTATTTTTGATGAGTAATTTATGGTAACAGAACAAGACCTTGGAAAACTCCCGGACCAACCGGGAGTTTATCTAATGCATGGGAAAAATGATGAAATTATATATGTTGGTAAGGCACGCTCTCTGAAAAATAGAGTGCGTCAGTATTTTCAGCCGAGCCATGATGAAGGGCTTAAAAAGAAGCAGATGGTGGCTAGTATCGATTATTTCGAGTTTATAGTTACGGATTCTGAACTTGAAGCCCTTATTTTAGAATGCAATTTAATAAAAGAATATCGCCCAAAGTATAATACAATGCTTCGAGACGATAAGACCTATCCATACATAGAAGTTACTCTAACCGAAGCTTATCCACGTGTTATGTTTTCACGCAGAATGAAAAAGAATGGCAATAAATTTTTTGGTCCATTTACTTCGGCAAATGCGGTACATGATACAGTTGAACTTGTTCAAAAGCTTTACAAAATAAGGACTTGTAATCAAAAGTTTCCAGAAAGCTTTGGGAAAAATCGTCCATGCTTAAACTATCATATTGGCCAGTGCCTAGGCGTATGCCAAGGAAACATTTCCAAGGAAGAGTATGCTAAAAATGTAGAAAAAGTAATAGATTTTTTGAATGGTGACTATTTTGATACCCTCAAGGATTTAGAGGCTAAAATGTTATCAGCTTCTGAGGAAATGGATTTTGAAAAGGCAGCATTATACAGAGATTTAATAGAATCTGTTAAGGCTTGCGCTGGTAGACAAAAGGCAACCCAATTAGACGGAGAAGATAGGGATATAATTGCGATGGCTGCAGCAAAAGAAGATGCAGTTGTTCAAGTCTTTTTCATACGTGGTGGTAAAATGATTGGGCGTGAGCATTTCTTTATTAATGTACGTGTAGATGATACAAATGAGGATTTGCTGCAATATTTTTTGAAGGATTATTATACGGGGACTCCATTTATTCCACGAGAAATATTTGTGCAGTATGATTTAGAAGAGGCAGAGCTATTAGAAAATTGGCTGACCGATAAAAAGGGGGCAAGAGTATATATCAGAACCCCAAAGAGAGGTTCAAAAGAAAAATTGGTAGAGCTTGCGGCTAAAAATGCGCAAATGGTTCTTGATCAAGATAGAGAAAAAATTAAAAAAGAAGAGGGCAGAACCTTAGGTGCAATGAAGGAAATTGCAGATATGTTAGGATTACCTGGTGCTAGCAGAATGGAAGCATTTGATATTTCTAATATTTCAGGCTTTCAATCAGTCGGTTCCATGGTTGTATTTGAAAAGGGCAAACCAAAGCGTTCAGATTACCGTAAATTTAAAATAAAGACGGTAGAGGGACCAAATGATTATGCATCTATGCACGAGGTCCTCACTAGACGATTTTCTCATGGTCTAGAAGAGCTTGAAGCAAACGGTGGTCAGCAGGAAGATAGCTTTACGAAATTTCCTGATATCATTATGATGGATGGTGGTAAAGGTCAAGTGCACATTGCTGAACAGGTAATGGCAGAATTAGGGCTACATATACCAATCGCAGGAATGGTTAAGGATGACCACCATAGAACTAGAGGGTTATATTTTAAAGACCAAGAACTACCAATCGATACCCATTCCCAAGGCTTTCAGTTGATAACTAGATTACAGGACGAAGCTCATCGCTTTGCTATTGAGTATCACAGAAGTCTTAGAAGCAAGGGGCAGGTACACAGCTTCCTAGATGATATCGAAGGAATTGGACCAGCTAGACGAAAAGCGCTTATGAAGAAATATGTTTCTGCGGAGAATATGGCAAAGGCAACAATAGAGGATTTGAAGGACACACCATCCATGTCTAGGGAGGCCGCAGAAAATGTGTATAATTACTTTCACCCTGTTAATTAGGGGTTAAATGATATACAATTTTTATAGTTAACTTTGTATTATAATATGTGGGAGGAATTTATATGGCAACTACAAAATTCGTTACTGTAGCAACTATTCAGGAGAGATTTAATCTTGTTAACTATACACCAGAGCTTAACTTAGAGGAGTCTCATGTTACAGTCGCTGATGTTAATCGACCAGGTCTACAACTTCACGGATTTTATGAGCATTTTGATCATACAAGAATTCAAGTAATAGGAAACGTTGAAGCTGCTTACCTATCAAAAAAGACAGATGAGGAGCAGGCTGAGAGCTTTTCTAAATTATTCTCTTATCAGATTCCATGTGTTATCTTTTGCCGTGGAGAAAAGCCTGTAAAGGCTCTTTTAGATGAGGCTGTAAAGTCAAAGGTACCAATGCTTGGCACAGATCGTTCTACTTCAGAATTTATGTCTGCCCTTATTTATTCTTTAAACAAGGATTTTGCTCCATATACAACCATTCACGGCGTTTTGGTTGATGTATATGGCGAGGGACTTCTTATTACAGGTGAATCTGGTATTGGAAAATCAGAGGCAGCTCTAGAGCTTATCCGTAGAGGACATAGATTAGTATCAGATGATGTAGTAGAAATTAGAAGACCTAACAATGAAAGATTATATGGTCGTGCACCATCAATCACACAGTACTTAATTGAGCTTAGAGGTATTGGCATTATTGATGTTAAATCTCTTTATGGTGTTGAGGCTGTTAAAGATGAGCAACGAATTGATTTGGTTATTAAATTAGAGGATTGGACGAAAGAAAAAGAGTACGACCGTCTTGGAATGACAGATGAATACATGAATATTCTTGGTATTGATGTAACTTGCCATTCACTTCCAATTAGACCAGGTCGAAACCTTGCTATTATTTGTGAGACTGCAGCAGTTAACCATCGTCAGAAGAAGATGGGCTACAATGCAGCAGAAGAGCTCTATAGAAGAGTTCAAAATAATATAGATGAAAATAAATAAAGGCAATTTTTGCTTTTGAAGAAATAGGAGTGAGTTTTTAATGGAACGCAAGAACGCATGGAGTAAATATACTTCAGAAAAAGACAAGAAAAAAGTATTTAAGTTTGGCGAGGAGTATAGACAGTTTATCTCTGAGTGTAAAACCGAAAGAGAGTGTGTTGAATTCTTTATCGCTGCAGCAGAAAAGGCTGGTTATAAAAACCTTGAGGATGTAATCAAGAGTGGCAAGAAGCTTAAAGCTGGAGATAAAGTATATGCAGCAAATAAGGGTAAAGAGCTTGCTGTATTCAATATTGGAACAGAGTCATTAGAGTCTGGATTAAACATTTTGGGAGCTCATATTGATAGCCCAAGAATGGATTTAAAGCAGAATCCTGTTTATGAGGATACTGATTTAGCATTATTAGATACACACTACTATGGTGGAATCAAGAAGTATCAGTGGGTAACTATCCCACTTGCACTCCATGGAGTACTTGTTAAAAAATCTGGAGAAGTAGTTACTGTAAATGTGGGTGAAGACCCTGCAGATCCAGTTTTTGGTATTTCTGATTTGCTTATCCATTTGGCTGCTGATCAGATGGACAAAAAGGGTGCTAAAGTTGTAGAAGGTGAAGACTTAAATGTAATCATTGGAAGCATTCCAGCATTTGACAAAAAGGGCGAAAAAGAAAAAGAAGCTGTTAAGAAAAATGTATTAAAGCTTCTCAAGGATAAATATGATATTGAAGAGGAAGACTTTATTTCAGCAGAAATAGAAGTTGTTCCTGCTGGTCCAGCTAGAGACTTTGGTTTTGATCGTTCTATGATTTTGGGATATGGACATGATGATAGAGTATGTGCATATCCTTCATTTATGGCTCTTCTTAATTGCAAGGAGACCCTTACAAAGACAGCATGCGCTCTCTTAGTTGACAAAGAAGAGATCGGTTCAGTTGGTGCTACAGGAATGCAGTCTAGATTCTTTGAGAATACAGTTGCAGAGCTTTACAATTGCATGGGAGATTATTCAGAGATTAAGCTTCGTCGTGCACTTACAAATTGCAAGGTGCTTTCATCTGATGTATCTGCAGCATTAGACCCTACATATGCATCAGCTTTTGAAAAGAACAATTCTGCTTACTTAGGACGCGGAGTTGTATTCAACAAGTATACAGGTGCTAGAGGAAAGAGTGGTTCTAACGATGCATCTGCTGAATACGTGGGAGAGGTTCGTGCAATCATGGACAAGGACAATGTATTTTGGCAGACAGCAGAACTTGGTAAGGTTGACCAAGGTGGCGGCGGCACAATTGCCTACATCATGGGTAACTACAACATGCAGGTTATAGACTCAGGTGTTGCAGTTCTTTCTATGCATGCTCCTTGCGAGATTATTTCAAAGGTTGACTTGTATGAAGCACTATTAGGATACGAGGCATTTATTAAATATGCATAACAATAATTATTACGGATTAGTAAATGATCTTCAGGCTCATTTTCCAAAATCCACCATTTTGGTTGATGAGCCAATGAAGAAACATACTACCTTTAAAATTGGTGGGCCAGCAGACGTTTATATTGAGCCAACCACATCCGAAACTGTTAATTTGATTAATCTACTTCGCAACCAACAAATACCTTTTATGGTAATTGGAAATGGTAGTAATTTGCTGGTTTCTGACGAAGGAATAGAAGGCGTTGTTGTTTCATTAGGAAAAAATGCAGGTAATATTACTATTGAAGGCGATACTATTATTGCTGAAGCAGGAGCTCTTTTATCTACTGTTGCCAATAGAGCAGCTGATGCAGGACTTACAGGCTTAGAGTTCGCATCTGGCATTCCTGGCTCTATAGGTGGTGCAGTTTATATGAACGCAGGCGCATATGGTGGAGAAATCAAGGATGTATTGGTGTCTGTTGATGTACTTACACCGGATTACAAATTTATAGAATTAAGTCCAGAAGAATTGGATTTGTCATACAGACATTCAAATCTTATGGAAAATGGTGGTATTGTACTAGGCGCCAAGCTTAAATTAAACAAGGGTAATCCAGAAGAAATTAAAGAAAAAATAAATTCTATTCGTGCCCAGAGACAAGAAAAACAGCCACTTAATTTCCCAAGTGCGGGTTCTACCTTTAAACGCCCAGAGGGATATTTTGCTGGCAAACTTATAGATGATGCAGGACTTAGAGGGTATACTGTAGGAAATGCACAGGTATCCGAGAAGCATTGTGGATTTGTTGTAAACAAGGGCGATGCAACAGCAGAGGAAGTTTTACAACTAATGAAGGATGTAGATGCAAAAGTTTATGAATCATTTGGCGTTCACTTAACACCAGAGGTGAGAATAGTAGGGAGGAATATCTAGTGAATCTACTTATATTGACAGGAATGTCAGGTTCAGGTAAAAATACAGCCTTTAAGATTCTTGAAGATATGGGCTACTATTGCGTGGACAATTTGCCTATACAATTACTCAAGTCTGTAGTGGAGTTGGCAGAAAATGGCGCCTTCGACCAAAAAATTGTAGTTGGTATTGATGTGCGTGGGGGCAATGCAGTCAAACTTTTGCCGGACATATTGCAGGAACTTGATAACGATCACAGGCATTATTCTATACTATTTTTAGATGCTGAGGATGATGTCCTAATAAAAAGATACAAGGAAACTAGAAGAAATCATCCTTTATCAGGTAGAGAGAGAATCGCAGCAGGTATTGTCAAAGAGAGAGAATCTATTGGTTTTCTTAGAGACGAAGCAGATTATGTTATCGATACAACACATCTTCTCACAAGAGAGCTTAAAGAAGAATTACAAAAGATATTTGTAGATGATGTGGACTATAAGAGTCTTTTTGTTACCATTATTTCATTCGGCTTTAAATATGGTATTCCAGAGGATGCTGATTTAGTTTTTGATGTGAGATTTTTACCAAATCCATATTATGATACTGAGTTGCGTCCTTTTACAGGAAATGATCAGCCAATCAAAGACTTTGTTTTAAAGTATGATGAGGCTCAGACATTTCTAGCTAAAACCACAGATTTGATAAAGTTTTTGATTCCTAATTATATTAAGGAAGGAAAAAATCAATTGGTTATAGCAGTAGGCTGCACTGGCGGTAAACATCGTTCTGTTTGTTTGGCAGATGAAATTTTTGAAGCGCTTAATGGCGATGAGACTTATGGATTAAAAATAGAGCATCGTGATATTGGAAAAGATGCGTTGAGAGGAAAGTAATTGTCATTTTCAAGAGAGGTTAAAGAGGAACTTATTAAGGTAATTCCTAAAAGCAGACATTGTATGGTGGCTGAACTTGCTGGAATTATCTTAACCCAAGGCATTAATGATATTAATATTAATTCTGAAGATGCTTTGAATAGAAAAGTCTTTACTTTATTAAATAAAACACTTAATATAGGAAAAGATGTCACATCTTTGTCTACGGATGTTTTTTTAGAGACTCGTGAAATGGTCAAACTGTCTGAGGACGGGACGGCTGTGGATGATATTATTTTGCAGCAACCATGCTGTAAGAGAGCATTTATTAGAGGCTCATTTATAGCTGCAGGGTCCATTTCGGATCCTAATAAAGGGTACCATTTCGAGATAGTATGTGAGAGTATAGCTCACGCCAACCAATTGATAAAAGCTATGAATGTTTTTGATATTGGTGCAAAACAAGTCCAGCGAAATGGAAAACATGTGGTATACCTTAAAGAAGGAGCTCAAATAGTTGAGGTTCTTCGTGTTATGGAGGCTGCCCATTCCGTCATGGAACTGGAAAACATTCGAGTGGTCAAAGAAGTTCGTGGCACAATAAACCGTAAGGTTAACTGTGAAACGGCTAACATTGGCAAAACGGTAAATGCAGCAGTTAGGCAAATTGAGGATATCAAGCTTATTGATGAAAAAATGGGTTTAGATACATTGCCTGTTCAGCTTCAAGAAATAGCCCAAATCCGTCTGGATAATCCGGATACATCTCTTGGAGATTTGGGTCAGTTTTTAGATCCGCCAATCGGAAAGTCTGGAGTTAATCATAGGTTTAAAAAACTGGCTTCTATCGCGAATGGGTTGCGATAAGTCAGATATAGGTTTTATTTAGTTAGTCAGGAGGACGTCATGCAAAAAGAAGTTACTATTCAGATGTCAAATTCAATGGAAGCAACACCTATAGCACATTTAGTGCAGCTTGCAAACCAGTTCACAAGCTCAATTTATTTTGAGATGGACGAGAAAAAGGTTAACGCAAAGAGCATTATGGGAATGATGAGTTTGGTATTAGCTTCAGGTTCAACAGTAGTTATTGATGCAGCTGGTGATGATGAAGAAAAAGCAGTAGCTGAGCTTTCTGATTTTCTTACAAAATAATTAATAGAGGGAATTATGTCAAAGAGATTACTATTTATAATCAATCCTCGCTCAGGTAAGGGGCAAATAAAAGCACATCTTGCTGACATCCTAGATATTATGATAAAGGCAGGCTATCAGGTATCTGTGCATATTACACAGGCTGGTGGCGATGCAACAAAACAAACAATAGAACAAGCAGAGAATTTCGATAGAATTGTTTGCTCTGGTGGAGATGGTACCTTGGACGAAGTAGTCACAGGTATGATGAGTTTGTCACCAGAGGCTAGAAAACCAATTGGTTATATTCCAGCTGGTTCCACAAATGATTTTGGTAATTCTCTGGGCATAGATAAAAATATGATAAATGCGGCCCAGTTGAGTGTGTCTGAACACCTATTCCCTTGTGATATAGGTAGATTTAATTCGGACTCATTTGTATATGTGGCTGCATTTGGTATTTTTACAGAGGTTTCTTATGCAACATCACAGGACCTAAAAAATATTCTAGGACATGCAGCTTATATAATAGAGGGAGCAAAACAGCTTAGGGATATACCTACATTTAGAATGCAGGTAGAGTATGATGGCAATGTTGTATATGACGAATTCATATATGGCATGATTACAAATTCAAAGTCTGTTGGAGGCTTCCAAGGAATCATTCGTGGTGATATAGGATTAAATGATGGCGTGCTTGAGGTTACACTCATTCGCAGACCAAAGAATCCTTTAGAATTAAACGAGATTATCGGATATATGACAGGGATTATCCCTGATTCAGATATGGTATATTCTTTCCAGACAAGTGATATAAAATTCACAAGCGCTGAGGAAGTGCCATGGACATTAGATGGAGAATACGGCGGTAGTCACAAGCTTGTTCAGATTTTGGACGAGCAGAGTGCGCTGGAAATAGCTATTGAATAGCAAATTGCGTTATGTTAAAATTTGCGTTAGGTAGGGTCATAAAGACCCAAATAACGTTTTTATGGAGGAATAATTATGTTAGTTTCTGCAAAAGAAATGCTTGATAAAGCAAAAGCAGGCCACTATGCAGTTGGTCAGTTTAACATCAACAACCTTGAGTGGACAAAAGCCATTCTTCTTACAGCTCAGGAGCTTAACTCACCTGTAATCCTTGGTGTATCTGAGGGTGCTGGTAAGTACATGACAGGCTACAAGACAGTAGCTGCTATGGTTAGAGCAATGGATGAGGAGCTTGGAATCACTGTTCCTGTAGCGCTTCACCTTGATCACGGCTCATACGAAGGATGCTACAAGTGCATTCAGGCTGGATTTACTTCAATCATGTTTGATGGTTCACACTATCCATTTGAGGAGAACCTTGCTAAGTCTACAGAGCTTGTACATGTTGCTCATGGTCTTGGCCTTTCTATCGAGTGCGAAGTTGGTTCAATCGGTGGCGAGGAAGACGGTGTTGTAGGTATGGGCGAGTGTGCTGATCCTAACGAGTGCAAGACAATTGCTGACCTTGGAGTAGATATGCTTGCAGCTGGTATTGGTAACATCCACGGCAAGTACCCAGAAAACTGGCAGGGACTTTCATTTGAGACACTTGATGCTATCCAGCAGAAGACAGGTGCAATGCCACTCGTTCTTCACGGTGGTACAGGTATCCCAGCTGATATGATTAAGAAGGCAATTGAACTTGGCGTATCAAAGATTAACGTTAACACAGAGTGCCAGCTTTCATTTGCTGATGCTACACGTAAGTACATTGAAGCTGGTAAGGATCTTGAGGGTAAGGGATTTGACCCTCGTAAGCTTTTAGCTCCTGGTACAGAGGCTATTAAGGCAACTGTAAAGGAAAAGATGGAACTCTTCGGTTCTGTTGGAAAGGCTAACTAATTTAGATGTATAAGCTCATTTATGGGCTTTTAGAATAGACAATCGGTTTATAAGCTGATTGTCTATTTCTATATAAAGTTTGAAAGGATAACAAATAAATGGAAGAATATTTTAACGTGGCGGATATCTTTGGAGAGAATGTTTTCAATGATTCGGTTATGCAAGAACGTCTCCCAAAGAAAACCTATCAGAAACTTAAGCAAACAATTTCTGAGGGGAAAGAGCTAGATCTTGAGACCGCTGATGTAATTGCTCATGAGATGAAAGAATGGGCGATTGAAAAAGGCGCAACACACTACACACATTGGTTCCAGCCACTTACAGGTATTACAGCTGAGAAGCATGATTCGTTTATTTCCGCTCCATTACCAAGCGGAAAGGTGTTGATGAGCTTTTCTGGCAAGGAGTTAATAAAGGGTGAGCCTGATGCATCTTCTTTCCCATCTGGTGGTTTACGTGCCACATTTGAGGCAAGGGGATATACAGCGTGGGATCCAACTTCACCAGCGTTTGTTCGTCAAGATGCAGCAGGTGCAACACTTTGTATTCCAACTGCATTTTGTTCGTATACGGGAGAGGCTCTTGATCAAAAGACTCCACTTTTGCGTT
>JAEEGH010011911.1_pt1 | contig 19639 bp, 15 predicted proteins | sample 9134181 | NCBI WGS metagenome assembly JAEEGH01 (sample SAMN16246544, study PRJNA631951) | gut metagenome | biome: gut microbiome; feature: rumen; material: DP-attached | host: Bos | place: Iran: Karaj | collected 2018-10 | reverse complement strand
CATGCCTAATTGAAAAAATGTGTATTTTTGCACCCGCAAAACATAGATAACATCTAAAATGGACGTACCTAAAGACGACGACGTAAACTCACAGTTTACCTTCACCTACGACGACATCAAAGGCACCGTGCATGTGGTTGACCACCTCACGGGCGAAGAATACGATCTTTTAAAGGAAGACACCGGCTGGTTTGATGCCGAATTCAAATTTGATGTATAAATATATCACGCAGAATACGCAGAAAGCGCAGAACCTACCGGACGCAAACCTAATGTCAAACAATTCTGCGATTTCTGCGTGAGAAAGGAAATGTCGCTTTGCGCTTCATATGATTCTGCGAATTCTGCGTGAGAAATTACACGTCGCATCGCGATTCATATAGTTCTGCGAATTCTGCGTGAGAAAATCTTATTTCTTGCGTTTCCAGACCTGCGAACGACCCAGCAGTCCGGCCCTGTCCAAAGAGCCGCGCACGCTGAGTTCATCGGTTTTGGCTTTGTAAGTCACCTTGGCATTGTAGGTCTTCTTGCTTTCGGGGTCGTAGATCTTGCCTCTCAACATGTCGTCATCAGCCTTCATCTCCTTGAAGAGATGTGTGCCGACCACGCCTTCGTATTCTTTGGCGTAAGGGGCTTTCATCACCTGGAATTTACCATTGGCATCTTTTTCATAAAGGGTGGTAATCACCGCTTCGTATGTGCCGTTTTCTTCATAGATTTTAACGGTAGAGCGCAGGTCGCCCGTATTGTCGTCATAAGTGTTCCATTGGCCAATCATCTTGCTGACTTGTGCCTGTCCGAGCATGGCCGTGGCCACGAAAAGGACTAAAATAAGGAGTTTTTTCATTAGATTGAGTTTTGAATCAGGCGGCAAAATTACAAAAATCGTGCAAAACTCAAAGATATGGGGCGTTAATCCTTTGCCAGCTGCCTATAGGTCACCAAATTAATGCGATACTCCACGCGGCTGTCGGTCAACTCGTCACGGCTTTGCTTAAGTAGGGTCTGAGCTTCGAGCACATCCGACAAAGCCACCAGTCCAGCCTCGTAATAATCCTCTGTGATTTTTAAATTGGCTTCGGCGTCGTTGAGAGCGGTTTGCGCCATGGTGATGCGCAGCCAGCTCTGCTCAAGGTTGAACCAGGCTTGGTTGGTCTGCATCTCCATCTTTTCGGTTAAGTCGCGGCGCGTGTTCTCGGCCAACTCGGCGTCGAGGTTGTGCTTCTTCAGCTTGATAGAGGTCTTGTGCCAGTCGGTGATGGGCACTTGCAGCACAGCGAAGACCAATGCATTGGGTTTGGTGTTCTCCATAATGGTATGATAGTTTACACTGCCACCCACTAATAGCGAAGGCAGAGCTTCGCCGAGGGTCATCTTCTTCTTCAGCTTTTCGGCTTGCAGTGAGAGGTCGAGGAGGTGGCTTTCGTTGCGTAGTGACACCGCCTCATTAGGTTGCCGATAATAGGCCGTTGGTTCGGTCTCCATGCCCAAGGTGTCGGCGAGTACCATCGTTTGCCAATCCGTGCCGATGGTTTGTGCCAAGGCCATCTTGAGCAAGGTGATGCCATCAAAGACTTTCTTGCGGTTGAGTTGGCTCTCGTTTTGCTTCACCTTCAGCTTGAACTGGTCGGTAGGCATGGCCAAGCCCGCCTCAATGGCTCCTGACAGGTCTTTGTCCAAGGTATCCAAGAGCCGATCAAGTTGGTCCAAAGTGGCCAGTTTCTCTTGCAAGGCCACGATTTGCCAATAGAGCGTCTCGGTTTGCAGGCACACTTCGTCTTCCTTCACTTTTGTCTGGGTCTCGGCAGCTTCGATGCCCAACTTGGCGAGTTTGTTGCCATTGCGGATACGACCTCCAGCATAGATGGGCTCTGTCGCCATCGCGTTGAGCATCACGCCATTTTGCGCGAACGAATATTCCTTGTCCAAACCCATATTGGCGCCATATTCGGCATAAAGGGTATAAAGAAGCTGCCTCAACTGTGCGTTGTCGATGTCTTCAATACCGAAGGTAAGCATTGGGTTCAAAGCATCGAAAGCCACGGCTTGTGCCGACACAGTGGGGAAGTATTCGGCTCGGGCTTCGTTTTTCGTTGCCCTCGCCTTGTCGATTTCCAACTGACTGTTTTTCAGTTCGATGTTGTTCTCCATGGCCATTTCGATGCAGTCCTGAACGGAGAGGCGGAACGGTCCTTGCTGTTGGGCAAATAAGGGAAACACAAACAATATCAAACAAATTGAAAGGATAATCCTTTTCATAGTATTGCTTTTTATCACAAAACTTGCAAAACCCATAAAACAGTTTTTTAGCGTGTGCGGCACCCAACCGGGTTGCCGCAGAAAAGCAGGCCGTTCCGAACCAAGTTCGGAATGAGGGGCTGCTTTCCAACCTTCTATTATGAAGTTTTGACAGTTTTGTAGGTTTTGTGACATATTACTTACTCTTTTTAAAGATTTGCCAATACATCACGGGCATCACGGCCAGAATGATGACCATCGAAAGCACCACACCGAAGCAAATGACCACGCCCATGGGCATCCAAAGCGGGTTGCGGGAGATGATCATCGGCAACACACCCAAGGCAGTGGTGGCCGAGGTCAGGAAGATAGGCCTCATACGGCGGCTACCGGCCTTCATAGCGGCTTCCTTGGTGGGTAAGCCTTCCTCGGTGCGAAGTGTCTCGGCATATTCGTACATGACAATGCCATTCCTCATGATGATACCAATTAAGCTGACGATACCCAACAAAGAAGTCATTCCGAAGTCGAGGCCGAAGAGCCACTCGCCAAAGAAAGCGCCGAACATGCACAAGGCACTGGAACCCAAGGTGAGGATGGCCAGATTCAGCTTCTTGAAATAGGCCACAAGGAAAACTAACAGCACCAAAATGGCAGCAATCAGGCTCTTCAGCAGCTGCGGGATGACGCTGGTGTTGAGCGATGAAAGGCCACCGTATTCGATGCTCACGCCTTCGGGCAGGTTGGGTGTGATTTCCGTATTGATGTACTGCTGTATCTTCTTCATGCTCACCGTCTGCGGCTTCCAGAACTTCATGTCGGCAGCCACGGTGATGGCGTTCTTGCCGTTGCGGTGCACCAACTGCGCAGGATGCCACTCGGGACTGATGTCAGCCACCTGACGGAGCGGCACATTGGTGCCAGGTACCATGGTCGGAATCAGTTGGTTCTGGACGGATTCGTAGTTGTTGGGGTCATAGTTTTGCTGGGAGTACAACCGCACAGGGATGCCTCGACTCCCTTCCCAAACGGTGGTCAAGGGCTGGCCGTTGAGGCTGCTGGCCAAATCCAACGAGAGGAAGCCTTTGGTGAGTCCCAACCGGGCACATTCCTCGGGTTTCATGGTCACTTTCACCGACGACAGCTGCTCGTCGTAATCGGTGTGCACCCAGCGCAACTCCTTGTCAAGGGTGAGCATATAGTCCTTGATTTGCTGTGCCACAGGCGCGGTCTTGCTGTAGTCATCGCCATAAACATAAACCTCGACAGGCGTTGAAACGGCTTGATAGTCCAGTTGGCGGAAACGCACATAGGCTTCAGGGAAATAATAGGAATACTTGTCGTCCCATTCTTTCAGCAAGGCTTCGGTGGTCTTCTTTGAAGTGGTGTTGACAACCAGCTGCGAGAGGTTGGACGCGGGTATGCTAGGTGAATAGGTCACATGGAAACGCGGTGCGCTCTCGCCGATGAAAGCCGTCACGGAGGTGACGCGCTTGTCGGCAAGCATCAAGTGTTGTAACGAGTCGCTGACTTTCGTGGTGGCTTCAAGGCTGCTACCTTCGGGCAAACGGATCTCAACGGCAAAGCAGTCACGCTCGGCCATAGGCATCATCTGCACATGCAAGGCCAAAAACATCAGTACACCCAAGACGATAGAAGCGATACCCATGCCGATGGTAAACAACGGGTGCTTGAAGCAATGGCTCTGCATCTTGTCGTAGATGCGTTGCAGGAAACCGAAAAACCGCATCTGCGCCCGCACGAAGCCATTGTGCCGCGGCTTGTCTTCCGGCTTGATGAACATGATCTCCAATCCAGGGATGACGAGCATGGCGTAAGCCAAAGAAGCCATCAGCGAAAAGGCCACGGTCCAAGGGAAGAGCTGCACGAACTCGCCCAGAGGCCCCGTGATGATGCGAGTCATCGGGAAGAACATGCAGGCGATGGCGGCCGTAGCGATGAACATGGGCATGAAGAGTTCCTTTGCACTGCTCACGGCTGCATCGAAGGGCTTATAGCCTTGGCTCAACTTGTCGATATAGCCGTCGATGTTGATGATGGAGTCGTCCACAATCATACCGAGCACGACAATGAGTGCCGCCAAAGTAACGGTATTCAACTCAATGCCAAAGAGATACATCATCCCGATGCTGAATGCGGTGCAGATGGGCAGTCCCGAACTGGCAATGAGGGCCGTGCGGAAGGGGAACAGCAACAGCATGACCACGATGACGACAATCATGGAGATGAGCAGGTCGCGGAGGAATGAGCTGACAGACTTTTGCACCACTTTGGGTTGGTCGGTGATGCGATAGAGTTTCACGCTGTCGGGCAGGGTGGCCTTGAACTCGGAAAGCACTTTCTCCACTTCCCTTCCGAAGGCCACAATGTTGTAGCCCTTACGCATCTCCACGCTGATAATCAAGGCATCGTTGCCGTTGAAGTTGACCACTTTGGACGACTCGGCCATGCGGCGTTCAACGGTGGCCACATCGCGCAGACGGATGGTGTTGCCCGCCGCATCGGAATAGATGATCTGCTCTTCGAGTTCCTGCTCGCTGACCATGGGGTTCTCGATGTGCAACGGCTGGTCGAAATCGTCGCCTTGCATGGTGCCCGTGGTGGTCAGCAGGCCTTGTGAGGCGTATTGCAACATCAGTGTGTTGGGGCTGATGCCATAGAACGAGAGTTTTTCCTTGTCGATGATGACGGCGATCTCCTCGTTTTGCTCGCCCATCACGCGCACATTGCCCATCTCGGGAATGGCACGCAGGCGGTGGGTGAGGTCGTCGGTATAGTCATGCATCTCGCGGTAGGTCTTGTCGGCCGACTCCATGGCGATAAGTAGCGAAGAGGTGTTGCCGAAGTCATCGATGACAGCGATGGCCAACACGCCCGCAGGAAAATTCAAAGCCTTGGACTCGTTGATTTTATGCCGAATCTTCGACCACGCAATGTCCTTGTCTTTCACCGACTCGTCGAGGCTGGTGTAGATATAGCACATCCCCTCTTTGGTAACAGAATAGGTGTTCTTGCGGTCCACCTCGGGCATTTCAAACAGCAGCTGTTCCAAGGGCTTGGTAAGCTGGGCTTCCACCTCCTCGGAGTTGGCGCCTGGATACACGCCTGCCACGATGCCCAAGCGGATGGTATAGGCCGGAAACTCGTCCTTCTTCATGTCAACGAGGGCATAGATACCAAAGGCCACAATGACCGCCACGACCGCCCAAACAATCTTCTGCCGCCGTATGCTGCCGCTGATGATACCTCTTTCCTTCAACTTACTCATTGTCACTTTTTTACTTTGTTGGCTTTTAGCTTTTAGCCTTTAGCTATTAGCTTGGTAGCCAATAAGCTAATAGCTAACAGCTAATGGCTAACAGCCAACAACACATTCATCATTCCACATTCATCATTCCACATTCACTTTCATCCCTTCACTAACCTTCTGATATCCTTCCACGATGACGATGTCACCACTATGCAAGCCTTCACTTACTACGACTCCCGTACCGGAATAACCTGAGATGGTGATGTTTTGTCTCGTTGCGCGCCCGTCTTTTGCCACCCAAACGAACTTGCCGTCGTTGTTAATCAAGACCGCGTTGGCTGGGACAACGATGCCATTATCGACATCCGCACTCAACACCACCTTGGCAATCATGCCTGGGGTGAAAGCCTCGTCTCTTTCATCGATGAGCACTTTGACGGGATAGCTATGGGTGAGCAACGATGAAGTCATGTTCTTTTCGAGGATATGGCCTTTGCAGCGGCGGTTGTCAAGGGCGGGGATAAGGATTTGTGCCTCATCGCCGATTTGCACCTTGGCGATTTCGTTCTCCGGCACGCTGATTTTCACCACCAAGCCTTCGGTGCTGATGACTCGCATGATGGGTTTCAGCGGGGTGATGCTCTCGCCTTTCACTGCACTCAGGTTGGTGACGGTGCCATCGAAGGGGGCAGTGACGGTGTTGTCGGCCAGCATGGCATTGGCCAAGTCAAGAGCCGCTTGGGCTTTCTCGAGGTTGGCCACCATCTCGCGCCATTTGATTTCGGGGAGACTGCCGTTGTCATGTACCTTTTTCAACCGGTCGTAGGCATCTTGGGCTTGCTCAAGGGTGGCTTGTGCAGAGCGTTGCGTGCTCTCCATCTGTGGTGAGGACACGCGAGCCAGCACTTGTCCTTTGCGCACTGTGCTTCCCTCTTTTACATTAAGCGACTGCAAGGTGCCCCCATATTTGAAGCTGATGTCGACCGTGTTGCCTTCTTCAAGGTAGCCTGGGTAGCTGTTGCGCACCAAGCCTCCCACCGTGTCGATGCGCTGCACACCCACGGTGATGACGCGTTCCTCGGCAGGACCGCCAATGAGCTTCTCCTTGAGTTGGCTCGGGTCGGTTTCGCCGCAGCCCACCAGCAAGAGGGGAAGAAGCCAAAGGATATGTTTTGTTTTCATAGCATCAGTTTCTTATCGCAGCCATGCGGATGTCATCGCCATAAACCTTGAAATTGCGCTCGTTGGTCTCGGCTTCACCTTCGTAGATCATGTTGAGGATGAGCGTGTTGTCCTCGTACATCTGCCCCGTGGCATGGACGTGCAAGTCGTTCTTCAACGTAAGTGAGTCGCCGGTGAAGAGCAGCGTGTTTTTCTTGAAATCGCGGAGGAAGATTTCGTTGTCCTTGCAGAAGGCATGGGTGACCACGACCTCGCCGCCCATGGTGTTCATCACCACGAGAACGCTGTCCTTGCCATTGTCCAAAGCACTGATTTCCAGCTGTCCGATTTCGTTGGGCAGGCTGACGGTGAAGGAAGTTGGCTCGTCTTCGGCATTGATTTCGTCCAAGGTTACGCTACCCGAGGTCTTGAAACTGTAGTCGCCGCGAAACAGCGGGGCGTTTTTCTTCTGACATGAGGCCAAGGCGATAAGGCAACACACTGATAATAAGATGCTTATTTTCTTCATAATGAAACCTTTTTAATGGGCGCAAAAATACCAAATAATCCCGAAACAACATCGTGCTTCGGGATTATTTGTTCGATTTGTAAAGACGTAGCGTGCTACGTCTCTACACAATGTTATCTCACCACCAATTTCTTGGTCACAACGGCACCGTTCTGTTCGATGATGTTGACCAGATAGATGCCCTTGTTCCAGTCGCTTGCGTCGATATTGACCACGCGGCCTTCAGCTTCGTGCACCTTTTGTCCGACGAGGTTAAAGACCTCCACTTTGGCCACATTCGCGCCTTCCACGGTGAACTGTCCTGTGGTGGGGTTGGGATAGAGTTTGGTTTCGGCGGAGAGTTCGGTGACGCTCAAAAGGTCTTCGTTGATAGCGACACTATAAGTGCAGTCATTTTGATCGGTCTGAACCGTAAAAGTAGTGACTACATAGCCTTTCGCCAAGGCATTGACATACACATCAAGGTAGAAATAATCCGCTGGTTCCACCGTATAGGGCAAGGTACCATGGGGCTCCAAGCGCAAATAGTTCGTTTCGTTTTCTGTGACAGCCAGCACCTTGACCGGAATTTGGCTACCAAAGAAACGATTTTGCATACACACTTGTTGAGGGAGGCTGTCTGGCTCGTTGAATTCCACAACGGGCGCACCCACAATCACAAAACCACTGTCAAGTGAGGTGTTCAGCACCATGCCCATCACAATTCTATCGCCCAATGTGGTCTGAACCAGAATCTCGTAGGGAATGTAGGTGTCTTTACCAGGAGCGGATTGGAAATTTATGGTAACCATCAGCGTTTCCCCAGGTTGCAGAGTGTACGGGAAGGTGTTGTCCCAAAGATTGAAACTAGGTGCTTCGGGCACCACATCAATGATAGTGACTGCTTCGTTTGTTTCGTTGATGATATTAAACTGTCTTTCCTGTCCCATTTGGGTGAACCACAGTGTATCCGGCGTAATCACCAATTCGCCCTGCGGGGTAGGGGGTTCATGTGCTTCCATGGTGAAATGGTGCGGGTCGAGGTCGGCGAAGACAGGCTGCGTGTAGCGGTGTCCCGATTCGTCGGCACCAAACACATAGTAGTCAATCTCCGATTCGCCTTGGTAACCCTTGATATAACCAACATACTCGTCAGGGTTGCCTGTTGCGGTCATGTGAGCTGTTTGGTACGTGCCGCCATCGATGCTATAATAGACTAGGAGGGAGTCTTGTTTCAGATTCTGTCCGCTATAGGCGATGAATTTGCTCACCACAGGGATGGAGTCTTGCCATTCCTGCTCGCCGAAGAGCACATTGCGGTGGTCGACAAAGAGCATGTTGAAGTCCATCACGCCACGGGTGCGGCAGTGCAGGGCATCGGTGTTCTCCCAGCCGGCCGAGCCGCCGTTCACGCCAACGATTTCATAGCCTGGCATGGCCTCTTGATAGACGGCAATGGCGTCTTGGTTGTAGGTATTGTTGCTGCCCATTGGCACATACACGGTCTTGTTGAGGATGAGGCTGTTGGTGTAGGGAGCCAAAGTGTAGCCTCCAGGTTCCTGCACGCGATACACATGGTAAGGATAGCCCCAGCAGCAGTTGGTGGTCTCAAAGTATTCGGCCACTTGTTCATAATACTGGTAGCGGGGATTGCTTTGCGGCAGTTGCGCAATCAAAATCTTGTCGGGAGCAAGGTACTTGCCCCAGCAATCCACGTGGGCGATGTAGTCGCCTTGCGGGTCGATGGTGACATGATAGGGATCGATGCCGAGATAGTCGCGCATTTTTTCGCGGACAGTAGCTTCATCAATTCCGTAATCCTGCAAGTTCTCTTGAAACACAAGGTCATCGCTCACACCGTGGCCGCGACCGTCTTCCATCATGTTGCCGCCCGTGTGTTCCAGTCTCATGCCATACATCGGGATGCCCCAGAAGTTGGCGAACACGCCCGAGATGTTGTCGTCGTTGGGACGTGGACGGTTATAGATATTGTCGACGATGGCGGGGTTGCGGTCCTCGAAGATGTACCACGGGCCGTAGTCGCGCACCCAATAAGAATCCGTCGGAGCGTTCACGAAGACGACATTGTCCATGTTGACGCCTGCATTTTGGAAATTGTTCTGAGCTTGGCCTTGATAAGAGTTGCTGACGATGCAATACACCGTGCAGTTGTTGGAAAGCTGTGCCACGAGGCTGGTCGGGATGCCCAAGGGGTAGCGGATCATCACGCCCTGCATGGGTTCAAACTCGGCCACGAAACGTGGCTCACCCGTCGGCGGGTCGGTCTCGACGAAGTTCATGCCACGGGTCTTGTCATACATTTCCTCTTCGGAGAGATAGTGCCATCTCATCCAATCGGGTTTCTTTTGGCTAGAAGCATCCTGGGCCTGCATAGTGGTGGCCATCAAGAGCAAAAGAGTGAAAATTGATAGTGTTTTTTTCATTGTTAGAAAATTTGCCGCAAAGATACAAATTTGGGTTTGCTTGCGGCAAGAAGTCTAACAAAAATCACATCAGCTTCTGGTAAAACTGCCACCACTTGTCGGGCAGTTCATTGCGCATGGCTTGGTCGTAGTCTTCTTTCGAGCAAGGGATGAAGTGATGTCGCTCGTAGCGTTGGTCGGCCTTTTGCAGGAACGACATGTCCATCCACCATTTGCCTGAGATTTTGTGGCAAAGGAAAACCACATCTTGGTTATCGCCGATTTGCACATTGTAACGACGAAAATCCGTGCTTTCCATGGTCGGGATATCGTCTTGTCTATTAGCAAAGCCTTCGATGAAATACCAAATCATCTCAGCAATGAGGTTGGCCGTGCGCGAGTTGATGTCGTAATGCGGATTGTATTCGAAGAAACCGATGGACGAGAGCTTGTAGCTCAGTCCGGCATAGCGTGTCATGCGGCAAGCATCTTCGCCGTTGAAGCCATTGGGTGAGGCGTTTTTCACGCCTGGTGCGTCGGCGGCACGAATGGCCGACACATCGAAACTCAAGAGGTTGGCGTTGCGGATGAGCGGCTCGGTCAGCTCGATGTTTTGTTTGATGTTGCCCAAACGATAGGCATCGAAGAGCAACTGTTTCATTAGCTCAATATTCTCTATGTCAACATAATACGACTGGTAGCCAATATTAGTGAAGTTGAACAGGAAATTGGGCTGGTGCAGGATGATATGGCTGAGATAGGAATGCGAGTTAAGCACTTCCTTGTCGTTGCCGATGTCGAACATGGGGTCGACGGCGGCGATATTAATGAGCTTGCCCGTGGGCTCATACACCTGATACATCGTATAGGTGAGGTCTTGTCCCGCCCCGATGATGATAGGCACGATTTTGTATTTCATCAACTCGGTAAGCACCTGGTTGACTGCATAATAGGTGTCGTTGAGGTCTTTTCCGATCCTGACGTCGCCTAAGTCGATGATGTGTAGTTGAGGCCAGTGGTCGAAAAGCGGATAGAGGGCTTTTCGGATATAGTCTATGCCATCGGCGCAGCCTTTGTTGTCGACAGTTCCGCGTTCTTCCTTGACACCGATGATGGCCAAATCCACGCCTTCAAGATTGGGGAATTCATCCTCGTTGCGGTAGATGTTGATGGTTTCGCCCAAGGTCTTCTTGCCTGGACGGTAGGCCTTGCTGAAACACTTCTCAGCAACAGGCTCAAGGAAAATGCTGATGTCCATTTTTTAATGCTGAATGTGGAATGCTGAATGTGGAATGTGGAATGCTGAATGGTGCAATGCACTTTAGGCTTTGCTCCCATTCAGCATTCATAATTCCTAATTCAGCATTTACTTATATAACTTCTGCCAGTTCTTATACTCGCGCTCACGCCAAGGTGCGTTGTGGTAGGCGTAGCTGACGATGGCGGGGATGACGGTGGTGCCTTCGGCATAGACCATCTGTTGGAGCTCTTCGCTCACCTTGCCCCACGAGCCAGCCTCGAGCAGCGTCGACGACGAGCAAGCGCCATCGCGCACGTCAGCCACGGTGATCTGGATGGCATATTTGTGCATAGGCACTTCGTGACCTAAGATTTCGGCGCAAACGACGGTGTCCTGTGCAAAGTTCTTGGGTGTGCCGCCACCGACCATGAAGAGGCCTGATTGCGGGCTGTTCATCTTGATTTCGGTCAGTTCGAGGAAGTCGGCCACCGAGTCGATGCTGACGTAAGGCTTGCCGGCTTTCTTGCGGAGCCACTGGTGCTTACCGATGCCGAAGCCAGCCGAGCTGTCGCTGAAGGCGGGGCAGAAGATCGGCACGCCGCATTCGTAGCAGGTCTGGATGAGGCTTTCCTTCTTCACACCGTGACCGTTGGCCAGCCATTTGCCGACCTCATAGAGGAACTCGCGGCTGCTGTAGGGACGGCACTCCAGGGTGTCGGCCACGTCGCAGGTGGCTTGGTCGCAGGCCTGCAGCTCTTCTTCGTCGATAAAGGTATCATAGATGCGGTCGATGTAGAGTTCACGCAACTTGGTGTCGGGGATGACGTTCTCCTTCGTGCCGATGTAGTGCTTGTAGCCAAGGGCTTCGAAGAGGTCCATGTCGATGATGCTGGCACCTGTGCTGACCACGGCGTCAACCATCTTGTTGCGAACCATCTCCACATACACCTGCATGCAACCGGCGGCCGAGGTCGAACCAGCGATGGTGAGGATGTTGGTGCAGTCCTTCTCCGCAATCATCTGGCAGAGGATGTCGGCGGCGCGAGCGGTGTCGCGCGAGGTGAACGACATCTTACGCATGGCGTTGATGAGTTCGGTCGAGTCGTACTTCTTAATGTCGATATGTTCGACAACGTCTTTCAGTAAGTCTTTTTTCTCCATTGTATTTCAGATTTAAGATTTATAATTCAAAATTTAAGGATTGCAAAAATAGGAATTTATTTGGATTGCGGCATCATTTCATTAAAAAAGCGGCAGAATTGATTCTACCGCTTTTGTTTGTTCATTTCTTCTTCACCGTCGCTTTCTTCTTCGGAGCGTTCTTCGGGTCTTCCATAATGGCCACGCACTGCTCGTAGGTCAAAGTGGTGGGCTCGGTGCCTTTTGGGATTTTGTAGTTGCTCTTCTTGTAGGCGATGTAAGGTCCGAAGCGGCCGTTCAACACGCGCAAATCAGGGTCTTGGTCGAAGGTACGGATGATATTGTCCAGGTCCTTCTGCCGTTTCTCATTGATGATTTCGACGGCTCGGTCGTATTCCACCAAAGCAGGGTTATCGGTCTTTGCCAAGCTATAGAACTTGTTGTCGTGGCGGATATAAGGTCCGAAACGTCCCACCGCTACGGTGATTTCCTTGCCTTCGAACTCGCCAAGGATACGTGGGAAATCGAAGAGCTTCAGCACTTCTTCCAAGGTGACGCTCTCGATGCTCATGTCTTTCTTCAGGCCAGCGAAACGAGGCTTTTCCTCCGATTCGGTATCGCCAATCTGGGCCACCGGACCGAAACGACCGACTTTCACATAGACCTTCTTACCCGTGGCTGGGTCGATGCCGAGCATCTTCTCGCCGCTAAACTTGCCGGAGTGCTCTGTGGTGGATACAACTTGCTGGTGGAAGTCCTTGTAGAATTCCTTGATCATGGCATTCCATTTGCGTTTGCCTTCGGCAATCTTGTCGAACTCCTTCTCCACGTTGGCGGTGAAGTTGTAGTCGATGATGCTTTCGAAGTATTGGATGAGGAACTTGTTCACCAAAACGCCAATATCGGTAGGCAAAAGCTTGCCTTTTTCGGCACCATAGTTTTCCTTGCCCATCTTTTCGGTGATTTTGGCGTTTTTCAGCGTGATGATTTTGTAGTTCAGGGGTTCGCCTTTGATGTCGCCTTTGGTCACATATTCACGCTTTTGGATGGTGGAAATGGTGGGCGCATAGGTGGAAGGACGTCCGATCCCAAGTTCCTCCATTTTCTTCACGAGGCTGGCCTCGGTGTAACGCAACGGATGGCGTGTATAGCGTTGCTGGGCTTCCATCTTGTCCAAATCGAGAACGGCCCCCACTTCGATAGGAGGAAGGATAGCGGCAGTATCCTCGGTGCGGTCGTCGTCGTAGCTTTCCATGTAAACCTTCAGGAAGCCATCGAAAAGGATGACTTCACCCGTGGCGATAAACTGCTTGTCGTTGGTTGAAATGCCAATGTTAACGTTGGTGCGTTCCATCTGGGCATCAGCCATTTGCGAGGCGATAGTGCGCTTCCAGATGAGTTCGTAAAGCTTGCGTTCGTCAGCGGAACCTTTGATGGTATGTTGGTCCAAATAGGTCGGGCGGATGGCTTCGTGAGCCTCCTGTGCGCCTTTGGTCTTGGTTTGGTATTGTCGTGTTTTCACATATTCGGCACCGTAGTTCTCCGTGATTTCTTTCTTGGCCATGCCGAGGGCAAGCTTCGAGAGGTTGACGGAGTCGGTACGCATGTAGGTGATTTTTCCGGATTCATACAACTGCTGGGCAACACGCATGGTGTTGGCCACGGAGAAACCCAATTTTCTTGCAGCTTCTTGTTGCAAAGTGGAGGTGGTGAAGGGTGGGGCAGGATAGCGTGTGGTAGGCTTCTTTTCGATGGAATCCACTTTGTAGCCTGCGTTGACGCACAATTCCATGAATCTACGCGTCTCTTCCTCGGTGTCGAAACGATGGGGCAATTCGGCGGTGAGGTTGTATTCCTGACCATCTTTCATGAAGGTGAACTGAGCCGTGATGCGGTAGGCACTGGTCTGCACGAAGTTTTTGATTTCTTCTTCGCGCTCGACGATGAGGCGCACGGCCACCGACTGCACACGACCTGCCGACAGCGAGGGTTTCACTTTTTTCCACAACAGGGGCGACAGCTCGTAACCTACGAGGCGGTCGAGCACGCGGCGGGCTTGTTGGGCGGCCACGAGACCCATGTCGATGTCGCGCGGGTTCTCGATGGCTTCGAGGATGGCAGACTTGGTGATTTCGTGGAAAACGATACGTTTGGTGTCTTTCTTCTTCAGGTCGAGGGCTTCATAGAGATGCCACGAGATGGATTCTCCCTCGCGGTCCTCATCGGATGCAAGCCACACCGTGTCAGAGGCTTTCGAGAGTTTCCGCAACTCGGCCACCAGGGCTTTCTTGTCGTCCGAGATCTCGTATTCGGGTTCAAAGTCTTTTTCAATATCGACACTCAAGGTATTTTTGTTCAAGTCGCGCACATGTCCATAACTCGACTTCACCGTGTATTCTTTGCCCAAAAACCCTTCGATGGTTTTGGCCTTGGCCGGTGACTCCACGATAACTAAATTCTTTGCCATAGTCTCATTTTTTACGCTAAAGGGTGTATCTATAACCCCAAATTTTCGCGTGCAAAATTAGTGGAATAAAACGGCACAAAAGGAGTTTTTTTTGTAAAAAAATCTTATTACACTGATTTACAATGAAATATTTTGTATTTTTGCAATATGGAACAACTATTGGAATTAGCCCAACACGCGGCACTTGAGGCAGGAAAGGCCATCATGGAAGTGTATGCCCAGCCCTTCGAAGTCTATACCAAGGACGATGACTCGCCCGTCACACAGGCCGACTTGCGCGCCAGCAATATTATCAAGGACATACTGAAACCGACAGGATTGCCTTTCGTCAGCGAGGAAGACCTGCCTCCTGACCGTTCGCAATTTAACCGCTATTGGTTGGTCGATCCATTGGATGGTACGGTTGAATTTGTGAATCGCAACGGAGAATTTACGGTCAATATTGCCCTGATTGACAACAAACAACCCGTTTTGGGTGTGATATATGCGCCGGTATTGGACAGAATGTGGGATTCCGTTCATGTAGGGCTGTCACACTATGGTAGCCGTGAAGAACGCCCGTTTACGGTATTAGTAAGTCGTTCGCACCGAACGCCCGAGGTGGATGAATATATTAATAAGGTATTGCGTCCCGCCAACCCTGACCTTATCATCGATACGCAAGGCAGCAGCCTGAAGTTCGCCCGCCTGGCCGATGGCAGTGCTGATGTGTATGTCTGTTACAGCAAGACCAAGGAATGGGACACCGCCGCCGCCGATGCCATCCTCCGTGCCGCTGGTGGCAAGGTGCTCCGCATCAGTGATGGACAGCCTTTGGAATACAGCAAAGCGGACTATCCTAATCCGCCGTTTGTAGCTTGGACGGCAGGACGATAAAATAAAAATGGCACGAATTTCTTCGCGCCATTTTTCAATTTAAGGAATCTGCACTAATTACTTTTCCAACTGCCTCCCAATCTCCTCCATCAGTTCCTCACCTTCAAGGTTGCGTGCGACAATCATACCATCCTTGATGAGGGCATTCTGCGGGATGAAAGCGATGGCATACAAAGCTCCGGCAGCATTGCCCCAGCCTTGCAGGTCGCTAACGTGTGTCCAAGTGAGGCCGTCCTTTTCGATGGCGGCAAGCCAGGCTTCCTTGTTCGTGTCAAACGAAACGCCAAGGACGTCAAAGCCTTGGTCGTGGTATTTCTGATAGGCAGCCACCACATTGGGGTTCTCCTTGCGGCAGTCGGGGCACCACGAAGCCCAAAAGTCGACGAGCAGTAGCTTGCCTTCGGCTAGCTGTGAAAGGGTCACGGGGTTGCCTTCTGCATCGTTTTGGGTAAAGTCGATGATGGGCTGACCAGCTTGCACGCGCTCTTGTTTCTCCACGTATTCCTCAGCCAATTTCAGGTTGGAAGTGCTGAGTGTGCTGTCGGCGTGATGGATGTTGTCGATCATCGTGCGCAGCTCGCAGGGACCGAAGGCCCACTTGTAGCGGTACATCACATAATGCGCCACCGGGTCGGTGGGGTTGTCCCACACATAGTCGAAGCAGTGCATCTTCAGGACTTCGTCCTTGTCGGCTTGAGCCATTGTGCTGTCGGCTTCGAGCTTGGCTTCAAGGTCGTTGTAGCTTTTTGTAAAAGCATCAAGTCGGACTTGCGATTCAGAGCCTTTCACCATGATGGCGTTGGGGTTCTGAGCGTCGCCTTCGAGGGTCACGTCCACATTGTCGGTAAAGAACGGGAAAGGTCGACGCCAGCCTTTCAGCATGAGGCCGTACATCTCGTTGTCATCACAAACAGGCGTGTTGAATACGGCATCCCAATTCTCGATGACAGCCGAATCGAGCGTTTGTCCATCTTTTTGCAGGTAGACGGTTTGCCCGTCGGCATTGGCGAGGTTCACATTGACCTTAAAGGTCTTGATCTCAGGCTTTGATGTGCAGGCGAAAAGCCCAAGAGCAAGTGTAGCAAATAGTATGAGTTTTGTTTTCATAGTGTAAGTGTTTAATTCAGAATGTAGAATGTAGAATGCAGAATGTAGAATTATCATTATTTCGATATTCATCATTCTGCATTCTACATTCTTAATTCAGCATTCATCATTACTTTAGGATTTCAGTCAGCTTTGCCGCCAAATCTTCGCCTCTCAACCCTTTAGCTACCATGGTGCCGTTTTGGTCGAAGAGGAAGTTGGATGGGATGTAATAAATCATGTAAAGTTCGCTGGCTTTGTTTTCGCTGTCGCGCACCTGCGTCCAAGGCAGTTGATCATCTTCAACAGCCTTCAGCCAGGCTTCTTCGTCTTGGTCAACGCTGACGCCGACGACATCAAAGCCGAGTTCGTGGAACTGCTCATAGGCAGCTTTCACGACTGGGTTCTCGTGGCGGCAGGGACCACACCAAGAGGCCCAGAAGTCGACCAAAGTGAGCTTGTTTTGACCGATCTTCTCCGAAAGGGTGACATTCTCACCGTCTTTGGTTTGCAGGGTGAAGTCGATGAAAGGCTGACCTACTTCAAGGCGTTCTTGTTTGGCAACGTAGTCGTTGAGGTGGTCGCGATAGATGGATTCGGTGGTGAAGCCAGCCATCAAGTCTTTCAGTTGGTCAATGGGGTAGTCTTGTTTCACACCGTCGAGGATGTAATGGGTGACGAAGCTCTCGGGATGGGCTTTGATGTAGTCATCGCGGAAGCTGTCTTGTTGCTCCATCAGGGCGGTGCCGACCTTATTGAGAGAGTCCATCATAATGGAGTCGTTGTCTTCAAAGGCCTGCTGCATTACGGCATAGAGATCGCGAATTTGATGCTCAAAACCTTCTAACTGTTTGTTGTAAGCATCCAATTCAGCTTGGGTCTCCGATGCCATGATTTCAACGGCTTGCAGATTGTTCATATCGCCTACAAAAGCGACATCCTTGTTATCTGCAAAGAATGGCATAGAACCACGCATACCCTTCACTTTCAGTGAGTAAAGGATTTGTGGGTTATCTTTTGGGGCAGATAAAACTGCGGTTTCGTCGGTGATAACAGCCGAATCAATGATGACAGGGGCATTATCGACATATTTTTGCAGATAGACGGTTTTGTCGTTGCTGTTAGCCAGACTGACATTGACTTTAAAGCCATCGGTTTTGTTGTTGCAGGCGGTCATGCCGAGTGCAAGTGCAATAAGGAAATAGATACTTTTTTTCATTGTAAATCAAGTGTTTATGTGATACTAATCTCTTTTCTTTTCCGATTTGAAAATGTACAAAATCATCATGATGAGGAAGATGGAAGCGGGTACACTGAGCAAGATACGCAGCAGCACTTGTCCGATGAGTCTGAAACTGAACGACTCAAGGAAAAACAGAGCAAAATGGTGAATGAGCACCATGCAGAATACGTAACGGAAGAACCAAATTCCTCCTAATTGGCCCAGATTGGGTTCTGGGATGTTTTCGAATTTTTGGTTGCCCGAAATAAGACTGATAATGAAGGGTCGGCAGAAGGCCATCAAAGTGGTGGCTCCTGCATGAAGTCCGGGGGTGCCCATAAATAAATCGACAGTCAAGCCTAAGGCAAATCCCAAAACCAAGAGTTGCCATTTGGGTGTGCTGAATGGCAACAACATGATGAAAATGAGGTAAATATAAGGATGTACATAACCTCCAAGGCGGATGTGGCTGACGACCAGTACCTGAAGGAGTACGAGCACAACAAAGCGGATGATTTGTAACGCGGTCTTGTTCATGTCATTTAAGTCTGGCTTTGAGCGAATCAAGCTCGGGTTTGTGCAAATCTTTGATTACATAAACATGCCTCAAGGTAGCAAAGTCGGTGGCAAATCGAATCTTGGCTCTGTTCAAGGCATCAACGGCAGTGGGGTAGAATTCTTCTACCGTACCCACCATAAGGTCTTCGGGGAAGATGTAGGAATGCGAGCTGGTCAAGATGGTGTCGCCTTTTTGCAAAAGGATATGCGTGGGGATGTCTTCCACCATGCCGTAACGGTAGTTGTTGGTCTCCCATTTCACACTGGCCAGTTCCTGGCTCTCCTTGATGCGTACACCGACCACAGATTTGCTATGAAGCAAACTCATGATGGAAGCATAATGGCGGCTGACATCTGTAACCACGCCCACGATGCCATCGGTGGAGATAACGCTCATGTCACGTTCAACACCGTCAACAGCACCTTTATTAATAATAATGTAGTTGTTGGCTTGGTTGGTGCTGTTGTTGACGACCTGTGCAGGGATATATTTATATAGCGTATCGCCTTGGCTGATATCATAGGTGCAGGTGGTAGTGTCATACACGACCGACAGCCTTTGCCTGAGCATGGCATTCTCTTCGGCAAGTTGCTCATTGGCTTTGTTGAGACGGAAATAATTTCCTATCGCGCCGCCCCACTCATAGATTTTGCCCACGACATCGTTGGTGGTGTTCACCATACGATTGCGGTGGAATCGTTGGCTGTTGGCAAGCAACAAGATAGAAATCACCTCGAGCAGGATGAACAAGATGACGAAGTGGTGCTTGATGATGAAACGCCGCAGGTTATACATAGATGTTTAATGCTGAATGCAGAATGTTGAATGCTGAATGAGGAAAAACTTGTCGTACGACATTCCTCATTCCGCATTCATAATTCAGCATTATTTAATCAAGAACGTAAAGCGGTCAAAGTTCTTCAGTGCAATGCCAGTGCCACGGGCGACGGCACGCAACGGGTCTTCAGCCACGTGGATGGGCAGTTTGGTCTTGGCGTTGAGACGCTTGTCGAGGCCGCGCAGCAAGGCACCACCACCAGTGAGGTAGATACCTGTGCGGTAAATATCAGCCGACAGCTCAGGAGGCGTCTGCTCCAAGGCATTCAACACAGCGGTCTCAATCTTCATGATGCTCTTGTCGAGGCAGTGGGCGATTTCGGCATAGTTCACCTTGATTTCCTTCGGGATACCGGTCAACATGTCGCGACCTTGCACGGCGTAGTCATCAGGCGGGTTGTCTAATTGCGGAATGGCAGAGCCCACCTCGATTTTGATGCGTTCGGCGGTACGCTCACCAACAATGATGTTATGCTGCTTGCGCATGTATTCTTCGATGTCGGCGGTGAAGTCGTCACCAGCGATGCGGATGGACTTGTTGTTGACGATACCACCCAAGGCGATGACTGCGATTTCAGAGGTACCGCCACCGATGTCAATAATCATGTTAC
>JAEEGH010011910.1_pt1 | contig 19640 bp, 12 predicted proteins | sample 9134181 | NCBI WGS metagenome assembly JAEEGH01 (sample SAMN16246544, study PRJNA631951) | gut metagenome | biome: gut microbiome; feature: rumen; material: DP-attached | host: Bos | place: Iran: Karaj | collected 2018-10 | reverse complement strand
GCGCCTCGGCGACGGCGAAACGTGGGTGACGTTCATTCCGGGGCTGCCCTCCGGCACGGTCTATAAATACGCGATCGACCCTCAATGGGGCGGGCCGCGCATCATGAAGGCCGATCCTTACGGATTCTATGCCGAGAAAAAGCCGCTGACGGCCTCTCGCACTTACGACTTTCCAAAATTTGAGTGGCATGACGCCGACTATCAGGCGGCGAAGAAAAAAGGCTCGTCCTACGAGAAGCCGATGCTGACTTACGAGGTGCACCTCGGCTCATGGCGCAGGCATCTCGACGGCGGCTATCTGACCTACCGGGAATTGGCCGACCAGCTCGTCTCCTATGCGAAAGACATGAATTACACGCATATCGAGTTGATGCCCCTTTGCGAGCATCCCTTCGACGGCTCATGGGGTTATCAGGCCACCGGTTACTACGCGGTGACGAGCCGCTACGGGGAACCGGCGGACTTCATGTATTTCGTGGACAAGGCGCACGAGGCGGGCATAGCGATTATCATGGACTGGGTGCCCGGTCATTTCTGCAAGGACGACCAAGGCTTGCGAATGTTCGACGGGAAAAACCTCTACGAGTCGGACAACGAGCAGCGCGCGGAAAACAAAGGCTGGGGCACTACGAATTTCGACTATGGACGCACAGAAGTGCAGAGCTTCCTGATTTCCAACGCGCTCTTCTGGATGGAGGTATACCATATCGACGGCCTGCGCATCGACGCGGTGGCGAATATGCTCTATCTGAATTACGGGCGCGAAGAAGGCGAATGGCTGCCGAACAAATACGGCGGCACCGGCAACCTTGAAGCGATGGAATTCCTGAAAAAGCTCAACGAGGCGGTGTTCCAGTACCTGCCCGACGCGCTGATGATCGCCGAGGAATCGACTTCGTGGCCGATGATCTCCAAGCCGATCTGGATGGGCGGCATGGGCTTCAACTATAAATGGAATATGGGCTGGATGAACGACGTCCTGAAATATATGAGCCTCGACCCGATTTATCGAAAATGGAACCAGGACAAGCTGACCTTCTCACTGATGTATGCGTTCTCGGAAAATTTCGTGCTGCCGCTGTCCCACGACGAGGTCGTGCACGGCAAGTGTTCGCTGATTGAGAAAATGCCCGGCGACTATTGGCAGAAATTCGCGGGGCTTCGGGGGTTCTTCGGTTACTGGATGGCGCACCCGGGAAAGAAGCTCCTGTTTATGGGCGGAGAGTTCGGGCACTTCATCGAGTGGAATTTCGACGACAGCCTCGACTGGCATCTCGTCGAGGGATACCCGAAGCATCAGGAAATGCAGAGATATTCCCGCGACCTGAATCGCTTCTACAAGGATCAGCCTGCGTTCTGGCAGGAGGACTTCGACTGGCGGGGATTCGAGTGGATTGACTGCAGCGACGTAGACCACAGTATTCTCGTGTTCGCGCGGCGTGCGAAAAACGGCAGGGACTTCATCGTCGTCGTTTCGAGCTTCACGCCGGAAGTGCATTATGACTACCGTATCGGCGTTCCCGAGCCGGGGACCTACCGGGAGGTATTCAACAGCGACGATACGCAGTATGGCGGCTCCGGCGTCTCGGCGGGAGGCGAGTTCCATTCGGTCGAGATCCCGTGGCACAATCGTCCGCAGTCTATCGCCATAGCGGTACCGCCGTTGGCGACGGTGTACTTGAAGCTGAAAACCTGAACATTCATTATCATAATTAATATTTATAAAACAACATGAAGGGGTGAAGAATCAAGAGTGAAGAGTGAAGAGTGAAGATATTACACGTTTTATCTCCGCTCTCCACTCTCCACTCTGAGCTCTCGCTCCCATAAGGAGGTTTTTTCTATGTTGAAGGTTCTCTATGTCGCGTCGGAGGCCGTGCCGTTTGTCAAGACGGGCGGGCTTGCGGACGTGGCGGGGTCGCTTCCGAAGGCGTTGAAGAAGCAGGGCGTGGATGTCCGCGTCGTCATGCCGAAATACGGAAAGATTGACAGGAAATATCTGGACAAGATGGAGCATGTCTACGACGGTGAGCTGACCGTGTCGTGGCGGACGAAATTCCTCGGCATCGACAAGCTGGTCTTGGACGGCGTGACGTTTTATTTCATCGACAACCAGGAATATTTCTATCGCGACGGCTTCTACGGTTACGGAGACGACGCGGAGCGCTTCTCGTTTTTCTCCCGCGCTGTGCTGGAGATACCGCAGCATGAGGATTTTTGGCCCGACGTGATTCACGCCAACGATTGGCACGCGGCGTTGACCAACGTTTATCTGCGGCTCCACTTCATGGGCGACGAGCGTTATGGGAAAATCAAGACGGTCTTTACCATCCATAATCTCAAATATCAGGGCGTATTTCCGAAGGACGTCATGGAGGACGTTTTGGGTATCGACTGGCAGTATTTCAACAACGGCGATTTCGAGTATTACGACGCTGTGAATTTCATGAAGGCCGCCATCGTCTTCTCCGACAATGTGACGACGGTGAGCCGCACCTACGCGGATGAGATACAGTATGATTACTTCGGCGAGGGGCTGGACGGGCTGCTCAGGAGCCGCTCCGGCAGTCTCCACGGCATCGTGAACGGCCTTGATTTCGACCTGTACAACCCGGAAACGGATCCGTACCTGAAGGATCCGTTCACCAATTACAACGTGAAGGACGCCATGGAAAAGAAGATCGACAACAAGGCGGCGCTGCAGCGGATGCTCGATCTGCCGGTGGAACGCCAAACGCCGTTGGTCGCGATGGTGTCCCGGCTGGTGGCGCCGAAGGGGCTCGATCTCGTCATTCGCGTACTGGACGAGCTTTTGGAGCATGAGTCCATGCAGTTCGTACTCTTGGGCGTGGGCGACAAGGTTTATGAGGATTGGTTCAAGGAACTGGCCTGGCGTCACCCGACGAAGGTATCGACGAACATCTATTTCTCCGACGAGATGGCCCAGCGCATTTATGCGGCGTCGTCGATTTTCCTGATGCCGTCGGCATACGAGCCCTGCGGCATCGGGCAGCTGATCGCGATGCGCTACGGCTCCATCCCGGTGGTTCGCGCTACCGGCGGTCTCAGGGATACGGTCGTCCCGTACAATAAATCCACGCGGAGGGGCAACGGATTCCTGTTCGAGAATTACAACGCCCATGAAATGATGTCCACCATTAAAAAGGCGCTGACGCTGTTCCGCGATTTTGGCAGTTGGAAGCGGTTGATTCAGAACGCTATGCGGGAGGATTACAGTTGGGAGCATGCGGCGAGGGAATACAAGGCGCTTTACAAAAGGCTTGCCGGATAAACGATCAAGGATGTGAAGAAAGTTGGCTGCGGAACTCAAAATCAGGCATGATTCCCGGAATGCGGCGTTTCGCTTTCCCGTGGGAGCCGTGGAGGCGGGAGGACAGGTGCGCCTTGCGCTCTATGTGGAAGGGGCGTCGTCCGTCCGGGGGCAGGTGCGCGTTTGGCGCGACGGCGTAGGCGAGACGCTGATTCCGTTGGCGGAGTATGTCCGCGCGGAGGACGGCAGGAACGTGGAGGAGGCAGCGGGAGAACCGTTGCCTCCTTTTGACGGCGGGCGTTGGCTGGGCGCGATACTCGACCTGCCGGAGGAAGGCGGGCTTTTGTGGTACTATTTCATTCTTTTCGTGAATGAGAGCCGGGTCTGCTTTTACGGGAACGTCAGCGGCTTGGGCGGAGAGGGCGGCATTTCGGATATGCCTCCCGGCTCGTTTCAGATCACGGTCTACGATGTTGGCGCGACGACGCCGGCGTGGTTCCGCCGTGCGGTGATGTATCAAATTTTCCCCGACCGTTTTTATCGCGAACACATTATCGAGAAAGAGAAGCGCGGCGCGGTGATTCACGCTTCGTGGAAGGACGCACCTTGCTATTATAAGGATCCGGACACGAAAGAGATTATCGCTTACGACTTTTACGGCGGCAATATCGCCGGCGTGCGGGCGAAGCTTCCGTATCTGAAAGAGATGGGCGTTTCCGTCATCTATTTCAATCCCGTATTCGAGGCGGAAAGCAATCACCGTTACGATACCGGCGATTACAAAAAAATCGACCCGCTTTTGGGGACGAACGAGGAATTCGCGGACTTCTGCCGCGAGGCGAGAAAAGAAGGAATCCGCGTCATCCTCGACGGCGTTTTCAGCCACACGGGAGCGAACAGCCGTTATTTCAACAAGAAAGGCGCGTATGACTCCGTCGGCGCGTGGCAGTCACCGAATTCTCCCTATACGAAATGGTACGATTTTATCGAGTATCCGAATAAATATCACAGCTGGTGGGGCTTCGAGACGCTGCCGAACGTTGTGGAGACCGAGCCAAGCTATATGGAATTCATCATCACGGCGAAGGACAGCGTATTGCATCATTGGGCGGAAGCCGGCGTCTCCGGCTGGCGCCTCGACGTCATCGACGAGCTGCCGCCGAAGTTTTCCCAAGCGTTTTATCGCGAGCTGAAAAAGACCGACAAAGATATGGTGCTGATCGGCGAGGTATGGGAAGACGCGTCGAACAAGTCCAGTTACGGCGAGCAGCGCATGTACCTCGCGGGTCATGAGATCGACGGCGCCATGAATTATCCGTTCCGCACGATTGTTTTAGATTTCCTGCTGGGACGCACGAACGGGAAGGCGGTTTCCCGGCGCATTGAGAGCCTGCGGGAAAATTATCCGAAACACAATTTTTACGCCATGATGAACCTGTTGGGAAGTCATGACGTGGAGCGAATCACAACGCTGCTGGGCGAAGCGCCGGAGCCGGGCGAAAGCGAGGCGGAACGGGCGGGCTTCCGCCTTGACGCGGATCATTTGGCCTTGGCACGGGCACGGCTTGCCGTCGCTTTTGTTTGGCAGATGACATTCCCCGGCGTGCCGTCGATTTATTACGGCGACGAAATCGCCATGCAGGGATACCGCGATCCGTATAACCGCGCTCCTTACGATTGGGCGGGCGGCGACGCGGCCCTTCGGGAGAAAGCGAAGGAGGCCGTGCGGCTTCGGAACGAAAACGCCGCGCTTTCCACTGGCGGCTTTGTTCCGATTCTTGCCGAAGGCGACGTTTACGCATACGCCCGCGTCGTGCGCGGCGACGCCGACGCTTTCGGCGAAGGGGCGGAGGACGGCGTTTTCGTCGTCGCGCTGAATCGCGGGCAGGAGCCGGTGAAGATAGAATTGCCCGTCGGCGACTTCGCTACGGGAAAATTTGTTTCGGTTTATCAGACGGAGCCGTGGGAGGGTGCAAAGGAGAAAAACGCGGACGCGAAGAGAGCGGCGGACGCAGACGGCTCGGTAATCGCGCCCGACGGGAAAAAGATTCTCTCCATCAAGGGCGGACAGCTTCATGTGACGCTGCCGCCGATATCCGCTTCTGTATGGCAGGAGAAGAAACCGCCGCGCCGCTTTTCGCGTATGGCGGGCGTGTTGCTGCACCCGACCTCCTTCCCTTCGGAATGGGGCGTCGGCGACATCGGCGACGAGGCGGAAAGGTTCCTCGATTTTCTGCAAAAGGCGGGTCAGCGTGTATGGCAGATTCTGCCTCTCGGCCCCGTCGGGCCGGGTAATTCTCCCTATCAGCCGCCTTCGGCCTTCGCGGGAAATCCGTTGCTGCTCTCGCCGGAAAAAATAGCGCGGGACGGCTGGCTCACCGAGGACGATCTCGAATGGGGCAAGACCGCGCTCGGCTGCTCTCGTTCCTATTCGGGAGGGTCGCCCCAGTCTCACCCCTGTACTGCCAGCGCGGTCAACTACGTTCGCGCCTGGGCGGTCAAGGCGGGCGCCTTGCGTCGTGCGTGGCAGCGGTTCCAGAAAAAACCGCCGGCGGACTTTGCGGCGTTTTGCGAAAAAGAGGCGGCGTGGCTGGACGACTACGCTCTTTTCACGGCGGCGTCGGAAGAGAACGGCGGGAAAGCTTGGATGGATTGGGAGCCTTCCCTCCGCGACCGCGAGCCTGCGGCTCTCGAAGCGCTTCGTCAGCGGGCGGCGGACGCCGTCGCCTTCGTGAAATTCCAGCAATATCTTTTCGATCGGCAGTGGCAGTCGCTGCACAATCTTGCCGCTTCGAAGGGAATTCGCATTTTCGGGGATATGCCCCTTTATTTGGCCCAGAACAGCGCCGACGTCTGGGCGCATCGATCCCTGTTTGCGTTGGCAAAAGACGGGCGCGCCGAGAAAGTCGCGGGGGTGCCGCCCGATTATTTCAGCGAGGACGGGCAGCTCTGGGGCAATCCGCTTTATGATTGGGAAGCGATGCAGAAGGACGGTTTCGCTTGGTGGGCGAATCGCGTGGCGCGGCTGCTCTCCTTGGTGGACGTCGTGCGCATCGACCATTTCCGGGGGCTCGCCTCTTACTGGGAGGTCGATGCGAAGGAGACCACCGCGAAGAACGGGCAATGGAAAAAAGGCCCCGGCGTCTTGCTCCTCCATGCGCTCCGTCAACGGCTCGGGGACAATCTCCCCATCGTCGCCGAAGATCTCGGCGTTCAGTCCGAGGATGTGGAACGGCTGCTTGAGACGAGCGGGTTCCCGGGCATGAAGGTTATGGAGTTCGAGTGTCTCGGCAACGGCACGCCTCGTGCGGGCGTCGCCGCGCCGGAAAACTGCGTGATTTATACCGGCACCCACGACAACAATACGGCGGCGGGATGGTATCTCGACGATCTCGGCTACGAGGACCGCGCGAAAGTCGCCGCGTGGCTCGGCGTCATGCCGGAACTGGAAGGCGGCGCCGAAGAAACGGCGAAGAAAGTCGCCGAGAAATTGGTGGAAGCCGCTTACGCATCGGAAGCGCGGCTGGCCGTCGTTCCGGTGCAGGATATTCTCGCTCTGAACGGCAGGCATCGGATGAACCTACCCGGCACGCCGGAGGGAAATTGGAGCTGGCGCGTCAAGGCGGGCAAGCTGGACGAAAAAGCTGCCGAACGCTTGGCGGCGCTGGTGAAAAAGTACGGACGATAAGGAAATAAAGCCGTGTTCGTCAGTCCTTTGACAAAAAGAGGGCAAAAGTCGCTGTGCGAAAAACGCGCGGCGGCTTTTTTTTCTCTTTCTTTTGTGGTATCATAACATCACCTCAATTTTTAATAGGAAGAGAGCGGGACTTTTTCCCGTCGGGGAGTGATTGCTGTGGCGGAAGGGTTTACTTTCGTTGTGGAGAAGCCGTGTCCGATTTGCGGCGCGAACACGCGGGTGACGAAAACGCGCTCGCGGATTATCGCGGAGAAGAAGGACGTGGATTTTTGCACGCATTACAAGGGATTCAATCCGTACCTGTACGCGATTTGGGTCTGCGAGCATTGCGGCTATGCGGCGGACGAGAAGACGTTCATGACGCCGCTTCCGACGCGCCACAAAGAGAAGATCGAGAATTTTTTGCGGTCGAAGCGCGTGGGCTTTAAGTTCACGGAGACGCGAGGCGTGCCGGAGGCGGTGGCTTCGTACAAGCTGGCGATTTATTATGCGGAGATGATCGGCGCGTCGCTGGCGCACCGCGCGGGCATGTATCTGAAGCTGGCGTGGATCTATCGTATTGCCGGCGACGCGGAACACGAGAGGCCGCTGCTCAGGAAAGCGGCGGAGCTTTACGACCAGTCGGTGATGACGGAACGGTACCCGATCGGGACTATGACGGACACCATGGCGATTTTTCTCGTAGGCGCGATTTATTATGAGATTGGAGAAATCGAGACGGCGACGCAGTATATCAGCCGCCTGATCGGCGACCAGAATCTGCGCACGACGGATCCGCAGATTTATGAGCGCGCGCGTGCGCTTTGGACGGACGTGCGCGAAGCGGGCGGAGGAGAAGGAAAATGAAGCGGTATTGGATAGGGCTTGCGCTTTTTGTGTTTTGCGCGGTATTTTGCGCGGCGCAGCCCGCTTTTGCGAAAAAACAGGATGCGAGCAGGGGCCGGATTTTGTTTGTGCCCCATGACAACCGCCCGATTTCCGACGAGCAGACGGCGGACGTGATCCGCAAGATGGGCTGGGAAATAGAAGTCCCGCCGGACGATATTTTAGGAAGCCGCGGCGTGCTCGGGAATCCCGAAAAGGTTTGGGACTGGCTGGAGGACAATGCGAAGCACGCGGATATCGCGGTGCTTTCGTCAGATACGCTGCTGTACGGCAGCCTTGTGGGTTCGCGCAAGCACGATTACAAGGAATCGGAGATTCGAGAGCGGGTGGCTCGGTTCAGCTCTTTCAAAAAGCAGCACCCGAAGATGAAGCTTTATGTTTGGGGCTCTATCATGCGTACGCCGAGATCGGCGGAAGCGTCGGGCGGTGAAGAGCCGAGCTATTACGCGAGTTACGGCAGCGATATCTTCCGTTATACGGCTTTGACGGACAAGCAGGATACGGAAGGCTTGACGCGCCGCGAGAAAAAAGAATACGAGTTTTTGACGCGGCTGATCCCCGATAAGGCCATGAAGGACTGGATGGCCCGCCGCAACAAGAATTTTGCCGCGAGCCGCGCGATGATCGGGCTGGCCCGGTCGAAGACCTTTGATTATTTCGCGTTGGGGCGAGACGACAACGCGCCCTATTCCCAGACGCATATGGAGAGCCGCAAGCTGATGGAGGAGGGCAAGGACCTGCCGCCGACGAAGTTCCAAGCTCTGGCGGGAATCGACGAGTTCGCGCTTCTGATGTTGACGCGGGCGGTGAACGACTGGACGAAGTCGGTGCCCTTCGTCTATGTGAGATATAACTGGGGCCGCGGCGGCGAAACGGTACCGGCCTATTCCGACGAGAAGATCTCGGACAGCATCAAGGGTCATGTGCTGGCGGCGGGCGGCATGCTGGTCAATTCGCCGAAGAACGCGGATTTTACCCTCCTGGTGAACACGAATCCCAGCGGGCGCACCGGCGAGGCCAACGACCGCAAGAACGACGGAAAACCGCGGGAAGGCACGAAGTATTTTGCGGACTTGGTGCAGGAGAGCGTGGAGTCGGGCAAGGCGACCTGCGTAGCCGATATCGCGTACGCGAACGGCTCCGACAACGCGCTGATGGAGATGCTGAAGAGCCGCGATCTGCTCTATAAGCTCCGCGCGTATTCCGGATGGAACACGCCGACGAACAGCACGGGGTTTGTGCTGGGGCTCGGGATGCTGGCGGAGAAGATGACGCCGGACGCGATGGACGAGCTTTTGACGACGCGTTATATTGACGATTGGGCGTATCAGGCGAATATCCGCGGCATCGTGGCGCGTCAGCTCGGCTGGTTCCGCTCGTCGGGCGCGTATTCGAGCCTCGACGGGAAAAAGTCTGCGGCGGAGATGCGCGCGACGCAGTTCATGCGCCGATTCGTGGAGGAAAACCTGCCGCCGATAGAGGGCATGCAATTTTTGGAAGTGCATTTCCCTTGGAACCGGATGTTCGAGGCGAGCTATGCCATCGAGCCGCCCTTTGATTTGAAGGCGTACATGGAAGAACGGCGGGCGCAATAAAAATACCGATAAAAATATCCCCTGTTTCCGCTGATGCGGCGACAGGGGATTATTTTTTATCGGTATCGATATTACAGCGCGAGGATTTTTTCCCGCAGGGAGGCAAGGTCGTCCTGGGTCGGCACGTCCTTGACGCGGATCTTTTCGAGGCAGATTTCGCAGCCGGCGGCTTTGAGCTCGTCCTCGACGAGGCCGACGCTCTGGCCGCCCCAGCCGAAGGAGCCGAAGGCGAAGGCCTGTCGCCCTTTCGGAACGAAGCCCTTCAGGTAGCAGAGGAACGCCGCGACAGGCGGCATCATCTGGTTGTTGATGGTGGGCGACCCGACGGCGAGATATTTCGCGGTCAGCACCTCGGTAATGACGTCGGAGATGTGGTCGGCGCGCAGGTCAAAGTAAGCGACGGGGATGCCCTTCGCAGTGAACGCGTCAGTGATAGCGCGGGCCAGCCGCTCCGTCGAGCCCCACATGCTGTCGAAGACCACGACGGCTTTTTCCTCCAGTTCGCCTGCGCTCCATTTTTTGTAAGCGTCAAGGATTTCGGGAATGTGCGCGCGCCACGAGATTCCGTGTCCGGTCAGGATTGTTTCGATGGGCAGGCCGCCGAGAGCGGAGAGCGCGGTCTGCGCCTGCTTGCCGTAGAGCATCAAAATATTCGCGTAGTATTTCTTCGCTTCCTCCATGATAATATGAAGGTCGTTTTCGTCGTCGAAGCGGAGGTTCGACGCGAGATGCTGGCCGAAGGCGTCGTTGGAGAACAGAATCTTTTCCTCCGGGCAGTAGGTGACCATGCTGTCGGGCCAGTGGAGCATCGGCGTCGCGACGAAGGACAGGCTGCGGCTGCCGAGGGACAGCGTCTCGCCTGTTTTGACCGCCTGATACGGGAGCTCGCCGTAGCGGCCGGTCAGTCCTTTGAGGCCGTTCGGCGCGCTGGTGACGATTTTCGCGTTTGGGCAGCATTTCGCCATGATTGGCAGGCTGCCGGAGTGGTCCGGCTCCACATGGTTCGAGATGATATAGTCGATTTTCTTTGGGTCGACGACGGAAGAGACGCGCTCCAAAAGCTCTGTGACGAAGGGCGCTTTCACCGTGTCGATCAGCGTGATTTTCTCGTCGAGGATTAAATAGGCGTTGTACGAGGAGCCGCGGCGCGTCGAATAGCCGTGGAAGCTCCGCATCGACCAGTCGACGGCCCCGACCCAGTAAATTCCTTTTCTCATTTCAATTGCTTTCAGCATCGGTCATTGTCTCCTTTCGAGTCTCATTGATTTGCGCTTGCGTTTGCAAAAATTCGTCCGCCGCCTGTTTCGCGGCTTCAAAGCCCGTATTGACTCTGGCGGCGATCAGCTGCTTGCCGATGACGTCCTCGTGGAGACCGTCGTACCCCAGCCATTCCGGTAGATTGCCGTTCGCCGCATAGGGCGTGAAAGCCGCCGCCGTGTCGATATGCGGCTGTTGCCGCAGATAGTCGTTGAATGCGGCGAAGCGTGCCTGCCATTCGTCGTTGATCGCCTCTCCGAAAACCCGTCCGATATTCGACGGGTTGATGGGCGGCAGCGTCAGGAAAATCGGGCGGATGCCGTAAGAAACGCATTTTTCCTTGATGCGCTCCATGTTCTTTATGGCTTCGGCTACGGTGAACTCCCCGGCCCGAAGGTCGTTGGTGCCGCACATGATCAAAAGATAGTCCGGCGAGAAGGGGAGCACGTCCCGTTCAAAGCGGTCCGCCATCATCTTGGTCAGGTCTCCGCTCTGGGAAAGATTCACCGCGGGAAAATCGAGATAGGCGAGCCAACTGTATTCCAAATCCTCCGGTCCGTGGGATACATGACCGCCGCCGTGGCTGATGCTGTCGCCCAGCACCGCCACCTCCCAGTGCTTCTCTTCCATGCGGAAAGACGAGGGCGCGGACCATGCGCCGGGCCTTCCTTTCTTGTCCAGCGTGCGCACACGCCAAAAATAGGTCGCGTCGCCGGAACGGGGCGCGTCGTCGTATTGCTCGGCGATGGAGGAGCGCCATCTTGCGACGGGCTGGGCCTCCGCGTTTCGCTCCGGGTCCTCGTCGTAAAGCGCGATTTCAAACTGCTTGGCGTCATGGGGGCGCACCCAGCTGTATACGGGAAACAGCATCGCCGAACCGCGTCCCTGCGCCGGAACGGGATGCAGAACCGGCGTCTCCATGCGCGGCAGCGCCGCGTTCGTGTAAAGCGGTTCCGGAAGACTGAAAGGGCTGATGGCCGCGCCGTCCAAATCAAGGGCGCGGACCCGCCACCAAAGCGGCTGGCTGTCGGGAAGCCCTGCCCGCATCTCGTCCAGCGGCAAATTCACTGCGTTCTCGAAGACTTCCGAGGTGCGGAAAATCGCCCGCGCGTCTTCCGCCTGCGGGTCGAGGCCGGAGACGGCGGTGGGAAAGAATTCCAGCTGGTAGGCCACGGCGTTGGACTCTTTCGTCCATGCCAGTATCGGAGAATAGGAAACGGGCGCCTGTGCCGACGTCCGCGTCAGGATTTCAGGCGCCGGCTGCGTGACCGTCGCGCCGTGGGCGTCCATGGACGGGGGCGCGAGGCTGAGGGCGCAGGCGGCGAAAGAAGCGATTATGCGCAATCCCCGTGAAATCTTTCGCCACAGGGGCGTATGCCGCGCCTTTCGCACCGCAGACTTCTTGCGGCGGGTCATCTCTTCCAGCCCCGCTGCGCGCCGATGTTCTGCCCTCGACGGCTTTTTATATAATTTTTCCTGCGCTCGTCGGCGAGGAAATTGCGGACCATGCTTTCCACCCATGCGGGCGGGCGAAGCTCGCCGCGCTCCCACCGGGACACGACGCCCGCCGGGATCTTGAAGCGGCTGCTGACGTCCGAGGCGGACAGCCCCGCAGCGCGGCATTCCGCCATCATACGATTCATCATCTGAATATTCCTCCAGCGTATACGGCGCTGTGCGCCGTCTTTGATACATTATAGATAAAAGCGGGGGATTCTGTCAATCAAGGGAAATCATAGGCCGGCGCATTTTGTATTCATCATTTTTTCGCTTGCATTCAAAAAATACCTGTGCTATACTGTCCGCGTGAATAAAAAAGACTGCCCGGCAATGAAGCCATACGACGGACGCGGTTTCGCGATTTGTTTGTGTGGCGTTTTTTTGTTGGGTGATTCTGAAAGGCGGTATTGAAAATGGACGACCTGTTGTATGTAATTCCCGCAAAAACGCCGAAAAACAAGATTGCGAGCATGTTGAAATCCCACCCGGAAATCAAGTTCGTCTCGCTGGTCGGCATTGACCTCGCCGGCAACGATACGGACGAGAAGATCCCAATGCGGATATTCCTGAAGGACATGGACGAATTCTATGCCGGCACGGCGGTGCAGACCGACGGCTCGTCGGTGGTGCTGCCGGGCATCGCCACGCTGAACAACGCGAAGGTCGATATGCCGATCGATCCGGACGTCAACTGGTTCGTCGATTATAACTACGAGCATTACGACGAGGAGACGGAGCGCCCCGTGGGCACGCTGAGGATTCCCGCGTTCCTGATTCACGAGGGGCGGCGCGTCGATTCCCGCGCGGTATTGGCGGACACGCTGAACTTCGTCAAAAAGGAACTCCTGGCGCTGTTCAAGAAGCATCCGAAAATGTCCGGCCTTGAGCACGTCAACGGCGCGGAGGTTTCCGATATCAAGTTCACTTCGGCTACGGAACTGGAATTTTGGGTCAAGACTCCCTTAGAGGAAGCGGACATCGCTGAGATGAGCGCCTCGCAGGTCATGCAGGAGCAGTATTGGCAGAGGACGCGCGGCGCGGTGCGCACGGCCCTTGAGCAGGCCGTGCTGCTGGTGGACAAGTACGGGCTGAAGATGGAGATGGGGCACAAGGAAGTCGGCGGACTCAAAGGCCATATCAACGAGGCCGGTGCCATGTCCCATGTCTGCGAGCAGCTGGAAATGGACTGGCAGTTTGCCGACGCGCTGCAGGCGGCGGACAACGAGCTGCTCGTTCGTACTCTGGTCAAGGAAGTTTTCCGTGAGAACGGCCTTGAGGTCAATTTCAAGGCGAAGCCGATGATCGGCCTGGCGGGCAACGGCGAGCACACCCATATCGGCATGGCGGCGGTCATGAAGGACGGCTCCATCGTGAACCTGTTCGCACCGAAGGACTTGAAGAAGGACTTCCTGAGCGCGGTGGGCTACGGCGCCATCATGGGCCTGCTGAAGAATTACGAAGTCATCAACCCGCTGGTTTCCGCGACCAACGATTCGCTGAACCGTCTGAAACCAGGCTTCGAGGCGCCGGTCTGCATTGTCACGTCGCTGGGCCATTCGCCGGAAATCCCGTCGAGAAACCGTACGATTCTTGCGGGTCTTGTCCGCGACGCGCAGAATCCGCTGGCGACGCGTTTCGAGCTTCGCGCCTGCAATCCGTACACGAACACCTACATCGTATTGGCGGCGATTTATTCGGCGATGCTGGACGGCGTGAAAATGGCGTCGACGCATACGACGAAGGAGCTTCTGGCGGAGCTTTCCAAGAAGCCCGGCGAGAAGGGCTTCTATCTCGAGACGGAGCGCGCTTATCGGAGCGAGCAGGACGTGTTCGAGGACTACACGGCGGAAGAGCGCGACCGCATGTTTGGCGCGCCGCCTGCGACGGTCTGGGAGAACATGGAAAACCTGAACAACTACCCGGAGAAGAAGGCCGTCATCACGGCGGGCGGAGCGCTGGACGACAAGATCCTGCACGCCTTCGTCGAGGGCGCGCTGCTCCGCTGGAAGACCGAGCTGGCGAGCCGCATCATCCCGGAGAACCGCGCCATCGTTCGTGCCGCGCAGGAGATCGTCAGCGACTTTGTCACGGACCAGGACGCTTACAACTGGACGAAGATCAGCGGCATCCGCAGCTACCTCGCAAAGGACAGCATCGACGAGAAATCGCTGTTCACGCTGCTGACCAACGCGCTGCTGGGCGGCGACTACGCCACGGCGTCGGGCTTGCAGGTGGAGATGTACGACAAGGTGGAGGAACTCAAGAGCCTCTACGACGCTTATTCGAAGAATATGATCTGATGGACTGCCCCTACTCCCGAAAAGCCGGCTGCGATTTTTCGCGGCCGGCTTTTCATTTGGATGTTTTGTTTCGACACAAAACGCAAAAAAATAGGTTCGACAGTCTATAAAAAGGAAAAATTTCATGCTAAAATAAATAAGATTACAATGTTTGTGAGGCGATATTTGATGGCGGATCGCGGCGTCTGGGCGGAAATCGACCTTTCCGCCCTTAGGCATAATATTTCGGTCATAAAAGATCATATCATGGGCAAAGCGCGGTTTTGCGCGGTGGTAAAGGCGGACGCCTACGGGCACGGTTCGATTGCCGTGGCGCGGGAGGCCGTGGCCATGGGGGCGGACTATCTGGCGGTGGCCGTGTTGTCCGAGGCGGAAAAGCTTCGGCGGGCGGGCTTCACGACGCCGATCCTGGTACTGGGTGCAACGCAGATTGAGGAGGCGGATTCGGTCGTCGATTTCGGCGTGACGCAGGCGGTTTTTTCCCGCGACGTGGCGGCGGCCATCTCGGCGGCAGCACAGCGTCGCCGCCGCCGGGCGAAGGTGCATTTGGCCGTCGATACGGGCATGGGACGAATCGGCGTTCGCCCCGAGGACGCCGGGGAAATGGCGGCGTTTATCGCGGGACTTCCCAACGTCGAATTGGAAGGCATGTTTTCCCATTTCGCCCTTGCCGACGCGACGGACAAGTCTTTCGCATTCAAGCAATTCGCGGGTTTCCAGATTGCGATGAACGGCGTGAAAGCAAAGGGAATCGAGATCCCGATTTGCCATATCGCAAATTCCGCTGCAATCCTGGAAATGCCGGAAACCCATCTCGACATGGTGCGGGCGGGCATCATCCTGTACGGGCTTGCGCCGTCGGACGAGGTCGGCCGCGACGTGGGGCTCCAGCCGGTCATGAGCGTCAAGGCGCGGCTCACCCATGTCAAGACGCTGCATGAAGGCGAGACGGTCAGCTACGGCTGCACCTTCCGCGCGCCGAAGGACATCCTCGTCGGCACGCTGCCGCTGGGTTACGAGGACGGATATACGCGGCTTTACGCCGGAAAGGCGAAGGTGGACTTGCGCGGGCATTTACTGCCCGTCATCGGGCGCATCTGCATGGACCAGTGCATGGTCGAGCTAACCGGTGTTAATAATGTCTCCGTCGGCGACACGGTGACGATCATGGGCGGTGACGCGCTGTCGGCGGACGCGCTGGCCGGATGGATCGGCACGATCAACTACGAGGTCGTCTGCATGTTCTCGCCGCGCATCCCGCGCGTGTATGTCGAGAGCGGGCAGACAATATAAAAAGAAACAAAGAAAGTGCAGGAGGAAGATGAAGATGGATTTTGCGAAGTATCTGAAGGAATACCCCGACGCGGAAGGAAAGTTCGGTTCGTACGGCGGCGCGTATCTGCCCGAACAGCTGGTGCCGGCGATGAAGGAGATCGAGCAGGCGTATCTGACGATCTGCCACTCCTCGCAGTTCGTCAACGAGCTGCGGCGCATCCGCAAGGAGTTTCAGGGCCGTCCGACGCCGGTTTACCATTGCGAGCGGCTTTCCCGTATGATCGGCAACTGCCAGATCTATTTGAAGCGCGAAGACCTGAACCATTCCGGCGCGCACAAGCTGAATCACTGCATGGGCGAGGGATTGCTTGCGAAATTCATGGGCAAGAAGCGCATCATCGCGGAGACCGGCGCTGGGCAGCACGGCGTGGCGCTGGCGACGGCGGCGGCGTTCTTCGGGCTGGAATGCACGATTTACATGGGCGAGGTCGATATCGCGAAGCAGGCGCCGAACGTGGCGCGCATGAAAGTCCTTGGCGCGAACGTCGTGTCGGTTTCACGGGGCGCCAAGACCTTGAAAGAAGCGGTGGACGCCGCCTTTGAGGATTACCTCGCGAATTATAAGGAAACGATTTACTGCATCGGCTCGGTGGTCGGGCCGCACCCGTTCCCGATGATGGTCCGCGACTTCCAGATGGTGGTCGGCGTCGAAGCCCGAGAGCAGTTCCAGGAGATGATGGGCTTCCTGCCCGACGTGGTGACGGCCTGCGTCGGCGGCGGCAGCAATTCCATCGGCATGTTCGTGCCGTTCCTGAACGATCCGGTGGAGATCGTCGGCGTGGAGCCGATGGGACGCGGCGAGAAGATGGGCGACCACGCGGCGTCGATGACCTACGGCTCCGAGGGCGTCATGCACGGATTCAACAGCATTATGCTGAAGGACGAGAAGGGCGAGCCCGCGCCGGTCTATTCCATCGCCAGCGGCCTCGACTATCCTTCCGTCGGACCGGAGCACGCGTTCCTGCGCGAGGCGGGCCGCGTGAAGTACGATACGGCGACCGACGAGGAAGCGGTGGACGCGTTCTTCAAACTGTCCCGCTACGAGGGCATCATCCCCGCCCTGGAAAGCTCCCATGCGGTGGCCTACGCCATGCGCCGCGCGAAAGAGATGGGCGAAGGCTCGATCCTCGTCAATCTCAGCGGCCGCGGCGACAAAGACCTGGATTATGTGATCGAGAAATATGGCTACGGCGAGAAGTACAAGGACTTCAAATAACGGATGAAACATTTTTAGGACCGCTTCATCTTTTCCTTTTCAGCCATCGGGGAAGATGGTATAATATTTAGGTAGGAATTGTTTCGTTAGTGACAGTAGGGGGGCGTATTATGGGATTGTTGAACAACATCAAGGTATTCGGAAAGATCATGATTCTTGTGGTCATTGCAGCCATTGGCATGGCAGCCATCGGCTACAAGGGATTCTCGACCATCAACCAGTCAAAGGACGGCATGGCGGTTATCTACAATCAGAGTCTCCAGCAGGTGCAGGAAATCGGCGAGACAAAATACCTGATGCGCGATATGCAGTCTCGGGCGATCCTGGCGATGGTTGCAACGACGAAAGAGCGCCATGACGACCTCCGAAACGACGCCAACGAAATCCAGAAGAATTTTGAGAAGCATTGGGGCCTTTTCGAGAAGGCTTCCGAGGGGCAGCCGGGCGCCGCGGAGAAGAGCGCGGGCGTCCGCAAGGCCTGGAAGAGCTTCTACGATACCATGTCCGACATCATGAAACTCTGTGCCGACGGCAAGCTGGCGGACGCACAGAAGCTTTACAGCTCCAAGGGCGGTCAGATCACGATGGACCTCCGTAAGCCGCTGGAGGCTTTGCAGAAGGAAGCGCAGGAGACAGCGAAAGCCATTGACGAGGAAACGGAGTCGAGCGCCGCTGCCGCCGCCACGATGATGATGATGATGAGCGTCGCGTGCCTTGTGATCCTGTTCCTCGTGGGCATGGGCATCTCGAAGGCCATCACCAGCCCGCTGGAAATCATGATGGACGTTTGCGAGCATCTGAAGAACGGCGATTTCCGCAAGACGCCGATGAACATCGATCGAGGCGACGAGTTCGGCACGATGGCGGGCGTCGTTTCAGCGATGCGCGACGGACTGAACAATTTGATGGTGCAGACCCATGATTCCACCGAGCAGATCGCGGCGGCTTCCGAAGAATTGACCGCCAGCGCGGGTCAATCCGCCGAAGCGTCGAACCAGGTCGCGCAGTCCGTCACCGAGGCGGCTGCCGCCGTGGTTGAGCAACAGGGCGGCGTCTCGACCAGCATCGAGGCCGTCGGGCAGGTGGCTCAGTCCGTGGACGCGATCCGCGTCAAAGCCGGAACGGTAGCCGAGCGTTCTGATTCCGCTGCGGAATACGCAGCGGAGGGCGGCGAAGCGATCCAGAAATCGGTGGCCCAGATCGAGAGCGTCGAGCGTACCGTGCAGGAATCTTCCGCGATGGTGGACAAGCTCGGCGAACGTTCGCAGGAAATCGGGCAGATTGTCGAGACGATTTCCGGTATTGCCAGCCAGACGAACCTTCTCGCGCTGAACGCTGCCATCGAGGCGGCCCGCGCCGGCGAGCATGGGCGCGGTTTCGCGGTGGTCGCCGAGGAAGTCCGGAAGCTCGCCGAGCAATCCGGCGAAGCGGCGCAAAAAATCGCCGAACTCATCAAGAGCATCCAGGACGATACGCATTCGGCGGTCAGCTCGATGCAGATGGGGTCTACGGCAGTGGCCGAAGGCGCTCGTTCCGTCAGCGCGCTTCGGGAAACCTTCGAGCAGATTGAAAGACTCGTCAACGAAGTGCGCCAGGAGGCGCAGGCCATGGCGGGGGAGGTCAACCAGGCCTCCAGGGACGCAAACAATATTTCCAAAGAAATCGACAATATCGCGAAGCAGGGACAGCGCGTTTCCGACGAAATGCAGACGGTCAGCGCGGCGACGGAAGAGCAGTCCGCGTCCGCCAGCGAAATCGCCCGCGCCAGCGATTCCCTGTCGCACCTCGCCGACGAGCTCCAGACTTCGCTGCGGAGGTTCAAGTACTAATAGGAAGAAAAAACGAATCAATAAAAATGCGAATGGTGCGCTGTTTCCGAAATATCGGGCGGCGCGCCGTTTTTTTAGTGATTTTTTTGCACGACTTACGACGAAAAAATCTTCCCAATGTTTCACGTGAAACATTCGAACACAACATGAAAAATAAATGAAAGAACCGCGCGCGTATTCCTTGGCAGGAAACGAGCTTTTTTTCGCGAATATATACCGAAAACGATGGATTGGGACGTGATACCGTCTTGCATGCTGTGGACAGGAGAAAAGCAGATGAGCAACGAGTTTGATTGCAATTATGGAGAAGAAGAGTTCAAAACGGTTGCGGCAGGAATCGAAGCTATACGGGCGGTCTTGACGGGAGAAGATCTTCATGCAAAAGAAAGATTGCTGTTCTATCTTGACTGGTATATGGATCCATACTATAAAAAGGATCTTTCTGTCATAGGCGGTCCCTTGACGGAACTCCTGCAGAATATTGCTGTCACCGACGATGACGAAGGCATTGTGGAGGAAGCGCTGTATTTGCTGGAAGCCTATACCGAAGGACCATATAATATATTGGAAGAGAATGTAGACAAGGTGCCTGAAAAATTCAAGTCTACGGTGTTGTATCTGTTGAATGAGAATAATTGGTAGCATAACGTGAGCCGCAGTAAAAGCGCAGCGTTCGCGGGAAGAATCTCGCGGACGCTGCGCTTTTACTGCGTAACAACTTTTCAAAAAAACTGCAAAAAAACTTTTCAAAAACA